>TARA_B110000977_G_scaffold183434_2_pt1 | contig 39757 bp, 24 predicted proteins | sample TARA_B110000977 | Tara Oceans TARA_B110000977 (sample SAMEA4397798) | marine metagenome | biome: Polar Biome; feature: [SRF] surface water layer (ENVO:00010504); material: water (ENVO:00002006), including particulate matter (ENVO:01000060) such as... | depth 5 m | reverse complement strand
CCGCACCCTCTACGGCTTCGGCGGCTAAACAGCCGTACGAACGTAGAGCTACACACAAACTACACGCGTCTCGCCGCTTCGCGGCGAACGCCACCCAATGGTGATAAATAATCACCACCACTCACGAAAAGAACAACTAAACAGTCGTACTCGCTTGCCGAGGAAGAGGTCACCGTCATCGACCTCTGATCCCACCACGTCCCGTCGCACAAGTAGCAGTAGCCCCTAGTGTTTGTACATGCTTCATATTATAAACGCTAAGCTACCATCGTCTTGTATTCGCCAAAGGCTCTCCCCACTAATCCCCCTATTCACATTTTAAAAAAATCGTCCCTCGTCAAAACCCCCCCGATGCCATGAGCTCGGCAAAGCTCATCTTCTTCGGACCCTCGTTCGGTGTTTCGGCTGCTACGGGAGCAGGAAACACATCAAGGGGGTCAGCCACAGGTGTGGACACGGTGGCAACAGCGGGCGGCGCCGAATGAACCACCGGGGCGGGAACCGCAGCGGGCGCGGCAATCGGAGCCGTCGCGGGCGTGTTTGAACCCGCAGCTGGGGCTGGCATTTTGAACTCGGCGGGCAGGAAAGAAGCAAACAGGTCATCCACGGGAGGCGCGGGTTTATTTGCCGGGACCGATTGTTTCGCAGTCGTCGTGTCCGAGCGGCCCGGCGTCACTACGTTGTTGCGTATCTCAGGCACGGCACCACCCGCGGACGAAGGCCCGGCGCCCGTGGCGGCAGGGCAAGTGGAAGTCTCTGTTCTCGTCGACGCGCGGACGGGAGCTCTCGCCGGCGCCGCCGGTGCCGCGCCGTCGCCACCATTCGACACACCCATGGCGCGCTCCGCCGCAGCGACAAGCGCGGCATCATCTATGGTATGTACCTTACCGATGATCTCGCGGTCGGCGCGGGATATCACCGGACCAGCGGGCGCCGCCGGCGGCAAACCCGGTTCGCGCTTCAACGCCGCGACGGGCGGCTTTTTCGGTTTCGGCGCTGTTGGTTGTTTCGCCGTCACCGTCTTTGCCGTGACTGTCTTCGCCACCGTCACCACTGTCGTCTTCCGCCTCTTCACGGCCTCAGCGGCAGCCGCGGCGGATTGTACCAACGACCCCGGGACTCTTCGTTTCTTCCCACCCGTCCCGGGGTTATTGTACGGCGCGGCGACGGGCGGCGACGGAGTGCTCGCAGTCGTACTAGTGCCAGCAGCGGCACTAGTGCCAGCAGTATTACTATTGCCAGCAGTCACACCACCACCACTACTACCACTAACTATCGCCCCCTCCCCACCGCCTACGTTTCCGTTGGTTTGCTTCGCCCCCTGTACAGCTCCACCCCCGCCCTCTGACGGATCCGGGTCGCTCGCCGCCGCTAAAATCCGCGCGCGCCACAGCAGCAACCCGACGACGTGCTTGCACGCTCCTCTGGGTTGTGTTTTTTTGTTTTCCGCGGTTGCTCGCGCGCAAAAACTCCTGTTACCACCCGCGCTACCGGTCGCGCCTTTCGCCGCGGGACACGTGCATGCCACGTCCACGACAGGAGGTTCAATCTCATCCGTGACGAGCGCTTCGTTGTTCGGACCTCTTATTCTAAATTTCACATCGTACACCTCGGCGGAAGATCCAGCGCACCGCCCACACACGGTTCCGTCATCACCCACAGTTAATGAGTGCTCTAAAATCTTTTTCTTGGCGTCGATCTCAACCTGGGCGCGCTTGAACACCGTGGCGATGACGATCCACTGTGCGTGGGGTGCGTTATGAGGAGCATCGAGGGCCAAGTCAGACATGAGAGAAAAGGGGTGCCCACGCAAAAAGTAAGCGAATGGTCTGACCGCGGAGAATCGTCGAGAAGGGGGTTGAGAGCGCACCTGCTTGACCGCATCCGCGCTCGCCAGCACCGTGGGGTCGGGGTCAAACTCACGTAGCCGCGCCCACAGCGACTGCGCCATGGAGCGCGATGAACCCGGCGCACGGCGAAGTGAGTCTGGGCGCAACTTTGCAAGATCCAAGGTGACAGCGGACAAAGCTAGGCACTCTAAAAAAGCTTTCATAATTTGAATCTCGCTCCAGATCAACCAGCGCACCGTCGAGATGTCGACGGTGGCGACGCCCCAGCGCCCCTGGGATGATGACGCGGTGCCTTCCGCCGCAAACACGATGACCCCAGCGGCGAAGCGCGTGCGCAACTTCACACGGCACACGCCTGATGAGTACATCCCCGGTTCAGTGATGCGCGTCAAGCTGCACAACTTCATGACGTACAGCGACGTGGAGATGGAACCCGGCCCGCGGTTGAACGTGATCCTTGGTCCAAATGGCACGGGGAAGTCCTCGTTCGTGTGTGCGTTGGCGATCGGCCTGGCGGGCAGCACCAAGCTCCTGGGCCGAGCGGACAAGCTATCCGAGTTCGTCAAGCGAGGCGAGCAAAGCGGGTACAGCGAGATCACGCTCGCGACCCAAGATCCTGAGCGTCCTTTAGTGGTTCGCAGGGAGATTCGGCGCAAAGACAGTTCGTCAACATGGCGGGTGAACAACGTGGTCGTGTCGTTGGAGCGCGTGAAAGAGGAGATGAGGAAGTTAGGCGTGCAGCTGGATAACCTGTGCCAGTTCCTGCCGCAAGACAGGGTCGTTGAATTCGCACGACTCACTCCAGAATCTTTACTGATGGAAACCGAGAAGGCAATCGGAAACGCCGAGCTGTACGACATGCACGCCGAATTGATCCGCATGAAGAGCGACATTGCTGGGTTGGAGAGAGAGGTACGTACGGTTACCCTTTCTAGCGATTCAAGCAAGGACATGATACCATGTTGAAGACACCGAGATCAAGAATCTCAAGTTCTCAAATTCTCATTTTTTGAAAAGGGTGCCAACAATTTTGGCTTTTGATTTTTTTTTTTTTTTCTGATTTTCGTCATGCCCGAACCTACCGACTAACTCCCCCTCCACACCAACCCTTCCACACCTTCCTCACTGATTACCCACTACTCAATACTAAACCAGGTCACGAATAAACGCGCGAAGATTGAAAAGCTCAAAGACGAGAACCAATCGATCGAACGCGACGTGACTCGATTCAACGAGCGGAAAGAGCTTAGGAAAACCGCATCTGCGATGAAAACCAAGGTCCCTTGGTTGGTGTTCGGCAACGCCAAGACTCGGTGGCAGAACGCGAAGACTCAATTACAGGATTTGAAGAAATCCATCATCGCCGAGGAGGACAAGTTAAAGAAGTTCAAAACCCCGATGGTCAAGGCGAACGACGAGCAAAAGTTGGCAGGCGTGAAGCAACAGAAAACCAAGGCCACGAGGAAGGCTTTGGCGAAGAAGCAGAACGACATCGCCGAGGAGTTGAACGATCTTGGGATGGAAGTGGAGGGCAAGGTGATTGAGCTTGAAAACGCGCGGGCCAAAGCCAGCCAACGCGACCGGAAGATCAAGGTTCGGGAGAAGGAGCTGAGGGACGCGGAGGCGGCGCGCGCCAGGACGCCCCCCGTCCCTGATGAAGCCGAGGAAATCGCCGAGCTGAAAGAGACGCGAATAACGTTGAACACCGATTTGAGGAACGTGGATGACGAGCTGGACGCGCTTAACGGCAGGCTGAAGGACCCGGAAAATACAGTAACGTGGGGCACGAAGCAGCTCCAGTCGATGAACTCGGTGCGCGGGCAGCGCGTGAACAACGCGATTAAGGTTGCGAAGCGACAGCACCTTCCCCAGTTCGACGCCTGGGTTTTGGAGAACAAAAACTACTTTGTGAAACCTGTGTTGGGCCCAGTGCTGACGCTGATGGAGTGCAACAACACGGACCACCGGAACATGCTCGCGCACGCTTTGCCCAACTACAGTTTCGGCATGTACATCTGCCAGACGCGGGCAGATTACGACAAAGTCGCGCCGCTCGCGCTGAAGTACGGAATTGACGTGTCGATTATTGAAAGCGTCAACTACCGCCCGCCCGACATTTCTCATTTACTCAAGCACGGCGTGACGCACACGTTGGACATGGTGTTCGACGCCCCTGCGGTGGTCAAGCAGCTGCTGTGTGTGAACCACGCGATTCACAAATCGTTCGTGCTGAAGAAGATGGCCGGGGAGCAGATTGAGAGAATTTTCAAGGAGACAGAAATCATGCGCGCCCTGACACCCGACACGGTGATGAACAAGAACGTATCGCACTGGGACAAGAACGCGATTTCCATTCAGACTAATGAATTGCGTCGGGGAAGCCAGATATTCACGGGTGGAGTTGACCCTGCGGAGAAGGCTGCGATGCAGAAACGGGTGGAGGCTGCGAACAAACAGATCCAAACCTTCGCCGCCGCCAAGGCTGACCTCACGTCCCATAAACGCAAACTGGAAACTGAGATTGGCGAGAAACTCAACCGCATCAAGAGTTTGGGTGCGATTACGAAAACCGCGCGGGACCGGCTTAAGCAGCTCGAAAAAGCGGTGAACACGGCGAAACTCGCGCTGGAACGGGCGTCCACCACGATGGACGTCGCCGCGATTGAGCGGAGGGTGAACGAGGAGCTGAAGGGTTTGACGAAAAAACGCGTGGAGGCGTGTTTGAGCTTGGTTGACGTCACCACTCAGCTCGCGGAGAAGACGCACGAACTCACCACAAGAAGCTTGCGGTGCAAAGAACTCGAAGTGCAGGTTGCGTACTTCAAGGGTGAGTTCAACAAAGCCAACGGCGCGGCGGCGGCGATGCGCGCCGAGCTGGATCCGTTAACAACGAAGGTACGTTTTTTTCTTTTTTTATATCCCCTGAAAATCCTGCTCGCCTTTTAACGCGTAATTCGTGTACCACGTTGTTGGTTTTTCACGACGTCCTGTGAGGAATTCCTTACGATCCCGATATACTGCACTGTCTCTCAATTGCCCATACAAAAGACTGACTTCTATTCCCAAAAACTCAGCTCGCCGAGTACAAGGAAACCGCGAGGGAGCTTCGCATCCCCGCAATGGAAGCCACGAACAACAAAGACCCGGGGAAGGATGACGAGTTACGGGAGCAGTTTAGCAAGTGGGCGGATGACTTGGCTGTTCTAGAGGAAGCCATCAAGATGTTCGAAGACGAAGCCGACGCGATCATGTGCCCCAACGAAGCCGTGCTTGAAGATTACAAGGGACGGCAAAAACAAATTGAAGATATTGAGGCTACTCTTGGAGGGCAGGCTGAATCTCTCGCGGAGTCCACCGCTGAGATTGAGACGCTGAAAACAGCCTGGCTGCCTAAACTCCGAGAGCTCGTGGAGCAGATCAACGAAAACTTCAAAACCAACTTTGCGGCGATTGGGTGCGCGGGGGAGGTTCGATTACGAGAAGACCCTTCCGGCGACAAGTTCGAGCTGTGGAAGTTGGAGATTTGGGTAAAGTTCAGAGCGGCGACGGATATGCACATTCTTGATGCACACCGGCAGTCTGGTGGTGAACGGTCCGTCTCAACCATGCTTTATTTAATTTCCCTCCAGGAGCTCACAAAAGCCCCGTTCAGGGTCGTGGACGAGATCAACCAGGGCATGGACCCCGTGAACGAGCGGAAGATTTTCAAAAGAATGACGGACGCGGCGAGCAAAGACAGCACGCCTCAAACCTTCCTGTTAACCCCCAAACTCCTGAACAACCTGAATTACACCGATGACTGTACCGTGCTATGTATTTTCAACGGGCCGTGGATCGCGGAGGTGGCGAAGCGGTGGAGAGAGTTGCAGGCGTCGATCCAGCCGTTTGGGGCGCCGGGGACGCCGGAGTAGAGGGGAGAGTGGAGAGAGTGAGATACATGAAGACGAACATCAAGACGTACACGATTAGAGACGACTGTCATCACAGAAAGAACTTTACAAACTTATCACGAAAAGACATACCTTTCCTTTACACAGGCGCGGGCTCGGGTGCGGGCTCGGGCTCGGGCACAAATTGTGTTGCTTCCAGCGCCGTGATGCGCTGTGTGAGGAGCGCGACTTTCAACGCCAGCTCTTTGAACGTTATCTCCAAAGGCGTTAGCTTTCCGTCTACGACAGTATCCATATCGTCATCTAAAACACCGTCAAGAGTGACCACGAAATCGTCCGCGAACACTCGTCCAAGTGCGACGACGGATTCAGGTTCAAACGCGGCGGCTCCGGGGAACGCAAACGCGTGAGTCGCGTTTTCGGCGACGAACGCGTTTTGTCCGACAGCAACGCCGCCTAGACTACGTACTGTAGCGTTAATTCCGATCGCGATGGAGTTGTTTCCTGATGCGTTGGACCGCGTGCCTATTGATGACGAGTTAAATCCACTCGAATTTGCAAACGTACCAATCGCGAGTGTATACGGGCTGGTGCATGACGCGCCTGTTCCGATTGCAATGGCGCTTAATTCAGTCGCTTTGGCTCCTCCATCTTCCCCGAACCCACCTCCGAGCGCGACTGAGAAGTTCCCGGATGCTACGGATCGCGCACCTAGCGCGAGCGCGTGATTAGCAACAGCACGTACACGTGCGCCGATCGCCACGGAACCAGGCGCGGTGGCGAACGCTCTTCCTCCAATCGCGATCGGGGGCGGCGCTTTTGAAATATCTTGATCGTCCAACATGTCCTCATCGCTCGTCGTCGCGTTACCGTTCGCGTCGAAGAACCCGCTCTTCGTGGCGTTACACGAAACGCCCGCGCAGGTTTCGTCGCCTAATGCAATGGCCGCTCTCGATCGCGCCACCGCTCTGGAACCCGCCGCAAAACTGGCGTCTTTCTCCGCCCTTGAGAAGTGTCCGAGCGCGACGCTCGCGATGCCGCCTGAAGCGCGGGCGCCGACACCCTGCGCCACTCCACCAGCGCCGTTCGCGATTGACCCCAACCCAGAAGAAGTACTCCCCACCCCAGTAGACACAGCAGCGATCCCGCTCGCGAACGCTCCGTACCCCCGTGCGATTGCTCTGATTCCAAAACCAGCACTCCCCACCGAGTTTGCGCGCGTGTTTATCCCAAACGCGCTACTACCCTCGCCGCCCGCGAAGGTTTTCACGCCGCTCGCGAAACTCGAGTCGCCTTGCGAAACCGTTTCCGATCCGAGCGCAGTGGAGGTTACGCCTTGCGCGGTGGTGCGGTCGCCTGCTGCGAGGGATGCGTAACCTACAGATCGAGTTAGGCTTCCCACAGAAGTGCTCGCTTCACCTACAGCTGTAGTACCCGCCCCTAGCGCCACGGACGACGCGCCTTGCGCCGCTACAAAAGCTCCGGCGGCGACGGACAGCGCGCCGAGCGCCGCGCTCCCGCCGCCGACCGCGAACGCCGCGTCGCCTTCTGCTCTGGTCTGGACGCCTAGACTCGTGCTACCTGACCCTCGGGCACTTGCACCGTCACCCATCGCAATCGCAGCCGAACCACTCGCGATCGAGTTCCTGCCCATCGCGGAGGACGCGACGCCGCTGGCTTCTGTTTTATCTCCAAAAGAGACACTGGAAAACGCACTGGCTTTTGACCGTCTGCCAAACGCCACAGCGGCTTCGCCACTAGCAGTGACTGTGTCTCCGAAGGCTAGGCTTGCCGTTTTCGATGCAACGCTGTTTTGGCCCGCCGCTAACGAGAAGTCCCCTTCCGCGATGCTTCCGTCGCCCAAAGCGGCGGAGCGGTCGCCCGAAGCGGTCACGCCGAACAGGTCAGCGGAGGCGGCTGAGTTTTCTCCTGAAGTTCTCTCACCAGCCCCGTCGCCCTGAGCAGACACCTGATCGTTTCCGCGTCCCATACCCTGGAACGCGGCGCCGAAGAAGCCCCCGACGGCGTCGGATGCGACGAACGGGGTGCGTGCGCCCATCGCGGAAACGCCGCCGTCAGCCAGCGCCGTGACCTTGGCGTCAAGCGCGTCCAGGCGGAACACACAAGGCGAGGGTGACAGAAACGCGAACCTCTCTGAGGTGACCTGCGCGTCGGCGCGTGAACCGAAGGTCAACGCGATCCACACGAGTCGAGCGAGGAAGAGACTTACGCCAACATGCCCGCGACATCGACCGCGACGCGCCATCGCGCTCGTCGCTTCTGGGAAGCAACACAACAGACACTACGACACGACTCCACCAAAACCTTTCACCTCCCACGACACACTCGAGGCATATTTGTATTTTTATTGCCAAAAAGAAATTCACCGACTATGTATTACAAGTAGTAACTAGTAACTATTAAGGACTGCATATTATCCATTTTTTTCTCTCTCTACTCCTCCTAATCCTCTCCCCCCAACGGCGCGTCTGGTTTTATGATATCCGCGTACGCCCAGGCGTGTTCGTTGAGCCAGTTGTGCGCGGCGTTTCGGAGGCCGACGTTCGGAATCAAATCAGCTTGCGTCATCGGCTCTCGGGTAATCGGATCGAAGTTCCCTACTCTTTGCAAATGTGTCTCCACTGCGGAACGTTCATACGAATTGCCGCTTTTCGTCACAACTGGATCTCGAAAAACCTCAAACGTCAACACGCAACAAAAGCAATCGGGAGGGTCATACTTCGAGTCGTCAGGAGCGCGCTCCGAAGCAACCATCTCGAGCAAAGTTTGTTTCTCGTCAGACGTGAATGTGTATACGTCCATCCCGTCGCCGTGCACTAAATCGATCACACCACCTTTATTACCGCCGTCACTATCCAGCAAGCCCATTTCAGCTAGTTTCGCCTCCACCGCGTCGACTTTGGACGCTCTCGCCGCGGCGTCTATTTCCCATTGCAAATACTTAGCTCTTGCGAGTTCTCTCCAGATTTCATCTTGAATCAACGCCCCATCCGACCTTGCGTTTTCCAGCGCTTTCTGCAACCTTCTCACCGCTTCCAAGTAGTTCCTTTCCGCAATCAAACTCAAACCTAGCATGTAGTTGCCTTTTATGGATTCGCGGTCGATATCCAGCGCTTTCAAGCAGTCGTCCTTGACTTTGTTCCACTGCTTCTTCTTGCGGTAACACAAAGCTCGGTTTAATATGACGGGCAACCATCGTGGACATAACAACACAGCGTCCGTGTACGCATCGATCGCAGCGCCGAACTTTCCTTTGGCGTACATAGCGTTGCCTAAGGCCTTCAACTCCTCCGCCTGCGGGGTGGGGGTGGACATGATGCGTCCACCCTGCGCCTCGCCCGCGCATCTCCTTCTGATTGAAAACTCTCCAGTCTGGAAAGTTCAAGTCGAGAAACGTTCGAGAAGCGGATGACGGAAAGGAAAGGAATACGTCACTTTTCTAGGGCACGTCGACCTCGCCTGCATCGCCCTGTGCGATGTCGGCGACGTCGGCGATGCAGGCCGGCTCGGCGCGAGCCGTGGCGCTCCCCCGTGTGCAAATTGAACGTGTCGCGGGAGTCGGCGGCAGAGGCGAGTGTCGCGCGTCCACTTCCGCGAGCGACATGGCACGTTTCTCAGGGCACGCAGGGGCGTTAGGTGTGCCTGGCATGGGGGCGTGTAGGACTGCACGCGCACGACCCGGCCGGCGCACAAGAGTGGTGCGCTGTGCGGCTCCCACGGGTGACTCCAAAGGCGGCGGTTGGCTGCGCCCCTTAGAGGGCCTGGCGCAACGCATGGGCGTGACGATATACCAAGCCCCCGCTCCCCCCGCGGTGGTACCCGGCGCCCGAGTCGATTTTCTAGAATCGATGCTGCAGTGGCACTTGGAGAGCAGCACTTCGGTCGATTTAGTGATGCGTGAGGTACAAGACGCGATTGTGCAGGAAGTGACGAGCTTCCCGGTGGACAAGGTTGCGGTAGGTGAGTCGCCAAGCGTTGCGATGCACGTTCCTATTCCGCTGTTAAGGGCGAACTCATCTGGGCCGCCTATGTCGTTAAATCAAATGGGCATGCGGTCAGCTCAAGCTTTGGGAAATAAAAGAAGCGACGACAGCTCTACGAGCCAATCGGGTTCGGGGTACGCTTCTGGGGACGGCGGACCGTTACCCGCGTTCCCTACGTGGGACGGGTGGACGCAACCGACGACGGCATTGACGCTAAGAGCGGTGCTGATGACCGCTGGAGCTTTAAGTGCAGCGGCTGGCATGCGTCCTACGGGTGCCGGCGAACCAGGAGCAGACCCCGACGCCGACCCCGACGCACCCCAAATTTTATTACCTTTGAACCCAGAAGTCGTGGACGTGCTTGAGCAGCTGGACGTGTTCCGGGATGGGGATGACGAAGGTGTTGTTGGTGGGTCGGATAACTCTGGAAATTCCTCAAACCCAAAGACGGTAAAAAAAGAGTCCACGTCGTCCGGTATCTCCGCCGAGCGCCTTCGTGTTTTCTTCAACCAGCTGTGGCCTGACTCGCCGTACACGTTCGGGACGTACGACAGGCAACAGATCAACAGTGATATAAGCTACTTATCATCGCAAAGTGTGCGACAAAAAAAGAACTCAAAAAGACTCGTCGTGATCGTCAACATTTCGTCGCCCGGTGACGAGAACTGCGCCGAGAGCGACGGGGAAGGGATGGTCAACGCGGCTGAAACGCTACTAGAGCTGAACGTCCCGTTCGTGGTGCTCACGCTGTGGATGGACGATTCCCTGGCCCGAAGTGTGGGGTCAGGGAAACCCGCGAAAACAGAGAAGGAAGCGTTGAGAGTTCGGATGGAGAAGCGGACCCGCATTTTGTTGGGACGAAGCGTCAAGCGAAAAGAAGCGCGTGAGAACGTTAGGCTGGCGTTTCAAGCCGCGAAGAAAGCGCCGCAAGGCGCTGGTTATGTTGCATTAGAAGAGGCGCTTGCTGAGGCACGGGCGGTTGGCGCGGACACGTCAACGAGCGGGGTAGGTATGAAGAACAAAGCAAGCGAAGCGGAGGCTATGTTGGCTGAAATCCGGGCGGAAGCGCGCGCGGCAGAAGCCTCCGCGTTGGCCGCGGCTTTGACTTCCAACTGTTTGCAAGTGCCGGTTGATATCGCGGGTTTGGAAGCCAACTTACGACGCGCCAGGGGGGTGATCGACCGCGCCGAGCGAGACGCATTAGCCGTGGACGCTTTGAAGCGAGTCGACGCGGAGGTTGGGCCGAGCGGCATTCGCGATCCAAACACGGCGAGGGCGATTCGCGAGTGGAACGAATCCGCCGCGGGCGCGGAGACACTTCTGAGTTCTACGGATGAAGATGGCGAGGCGGACGGAGATGGTTCAGGGTCTATAGACCAAGGACTTGTCTCTTCAGACAATAACAGTATATCTCGCGAAGTCGTCATGTCCGCTGACGTCGACCGTTTCGCGTCAGGGGCGAATGCGTCATCTGTTGGACAAACGCAAACCACTATTAGCAACATCTCCATTTTACGTGACGCCGTAAACGCCGCGGAGGCTGCGCTTGAAGCCGCGGAGCTTGAAGGTGACCTGCGAATCGCGCTTGCGGATGAAACCAGTTTGGAAGTGAGCGCGGTTCCAAAGCTCGAGGCGCTGATGTTGAGAGCCGCTAAAGTAGCTGAAAGAAAACCGCCACTGACCCAAGAAGGCGCCGCGAAATTAAACGCGTTAACGTCTCGGTGCTTCTCGCGCGCCACCGCATTGCAAGAGATGGAGGAAGCCAGAGCGGCACTGGCGAAAGCGCTGGAGCCGAGCTTAAGAGGCGAAGATTTATTACTCATGAGTAGTAGTAGTAGTAGTGGTGGTACTGGGGAAACGTCAAGCGCGTCAACTGGATTGGACCACAAAACCAGCGTGCCTAGTTTAGAAAGAGCGATCGCGCGAGCCAAAGCCGCGGCTTGGCCTTGGCAGCTCGCGGACGCGGTGGTGGATGCGGAGAATGTGTTGGAGCGTTGGCAGGCGATTGGCCGGGTCAGAGACGCTTTGCAGGGAAGAGACATGAAGAAAATAAAGCGCGAAATTCAATACGCCAAGAAGGCGCACCCCGAGGTTGAAACCAGGGGGGCTGAAAAAATGTTAGCGGAGCTGGAAGCGGAAGACGCGTTGGAAGGCGGCGACCGGCGGCTAAAAGCCTACTTCGCCGCCTCGAAAATGGCCTGGGCCAGTGGGCCTCCTTCCGTGGAATCAGCGGAGATGTTGCGGACGATAAGGGATTCCCTAGCGGTGACCGACGCGGAGCACGACCAGGTTACGAAGGCGGTGAGCGCTGGTTCGAGGACTGCGGCGGAGACGACCCACGCGGAGATGCTACGGGGCCGGGAGGGCAGTGGTGAACGAGCCACGTCATCAAGTGACACTTCGTCATCTCGTGACACTCCAATGGGTGACCCGGAACCGGGAACGCCTCGCGTATCTTTCTCCGCGTCTGGCACCGGCACGCGGGGTCCCATGTTTGAAGGCTCCGAGGCGATTTACACCGACGACGACTCTACAACTCGCGATTCCGAATTCTCAAGTGCCACCGAGCTGTACGTCCTGAATTGGGACGACGAGACAATCGAACTTTACGTTGGCGGGGCGGGGCCCAAGTTGGGTTTCTTGAGTCACAACTTGGGTGATACCGCCACCGACGTCGCGGTCGTCACCGGCGGAGACGAAGCCTCGGTGGCGTGGGCGAGCGCGGTGGAGGATGGCGATTCAAATGATACAAACTCAGGTACCAATCAAAGACCCAGCTCCTGGCGCCGAGTCGGGGCGGATATCATTTACAATGAAGAGGAGATCATCGGGGTTGGAAGTTCAGGGACGTACGTGTTCCGGGGGTACGTGCAGCACACTACCCGGGCGCGACACCTAGTCGCCGTGAAACGCATTCAGCGACCGCCCGGTGAAGAAGGACGGGAATTACTCAAGCTAGTGGAACGCGAAGTCGAACTCCTCACAGCTCTGAACCAGTCACCGAAGGTTCCGTTTTTCCACCGCTGGGCGGCCACGAGCTCGCACGTGTTCATCGCGCTTGAGCTGTGCGCTGAGAGTTTACGCGAACACGTCACGCGTCTCGGAGACTCGATGCCCGTGCAACGACGGTTCGACATCCTGTCCGACATTTCATCCGGAATCGCGTGGCTGCACGACCCTTCAAAACCGGGCGGACGAATAGCGCACAACGACTTGAAACCCGAAAACTTGTTAGTGGACAGTGAGGGGTTGGTGAAGATTGCTGATGTCGGTTTAGGAGTGCAGCTATCGAAAACAGGAAGCAACAAAGGTCTCGCGATGAAAGACGGCAAGGTCACTGGCTCTCAAAACTCAACAGAATACACTATGAGTACGTTCCGTAAATATGGCATCGACATTGTGCTCGCCGGCCGAGCCCCAGAGATGCTAAAACACAAACCTCTGACCCCCGCCGCGGACGTCTGGGCGATGGGCGTTGTGTTTTACTTTGTGTTTACCGGCCGGGCGAGCCCGTTTTCTGAGACGGGGAGGGATATTCCTACTGACGCCGCGATTATCAACGGCAGACACCATTTACAGAACCTGATGACCGTGCCTGGGTTGGTCACGCGACGTGCGCTGGAAGCCAGACACCTTCTCGCCTCGATGCTCGCCCCTGACCCAGAAAACCGACCGAGTAGCTCCTCCGTTCAAAGCCACCCCCTGTTCTGGAGCGACGACGAGTTTCTAACGCGAGTGCAACTTTTACATCAGCGAAGTAGTTCCTTCGACAAAGACGTCGGGTCCGTGTTGAGTGACGTCGCGGATGACGCTTTGCTGAACGGTATGACTAGTGGTAACTCTGAACGAGGCGCTTTGCTCGCCGCCGCGTCTATGGACCTGACCGACTGGAAACGGTTGGTGGATGAAAAGTTGCTGAAGAGGATAACAACAGCGCATACGTCAAATTCTAGAAAACAGAGTAGCAACAGCGGCAACAACCTAGTCGACTCTGGTCGAAAGCCGTACGGCGACTCCTTCGGTGACCTGTTACGGTTCTGCCGGAACGCGAGCGAACACCCTCCTTCCTTCGAGGAAGTGGAGCCGTTACTTAAAACGCTTAAACTAGCATCAGTAGAGGTTGAGAAGGAGACGTTTAAAAAAGCGGCGGCGGCGAGCGCGAAGAAATCGCGGCAGCTTGAGCGGAGAAAGATTCGCGAAGGGGGGAAGGCCGGGAGCGTTGAGAACAACGCAGACCAATCGCAAGATGACACGTCGGATTCCGTGAATGCTTCTGTTGATGACAGTGATTCGCTGAATTCGTCAGACATAGCGACTCCGGCTTACCCAGGAACGGCTTTACTTCCCCCGAACGTGGACGGCGAAACTAATTATAAAAAACTAACCCGGGAACAGCGGAAAAGTATTCTCGCCGCATACCTTTGTTTTCTGTTCCCCGGCTTTCCGCTGGCGGTGTTTGAAGTCTCGGAACAAATTGAAGCCACCGCTTTGGCGCAGAAAGAAGCGCGGGTGAAGCGAGGTAGAGTCGGGAAGAAGAACGTATCAGGACGCGTCAGGGCAGCGACGAAGGGACGATGATGACGTGTGTAGACTTGTAATAGCACGTACGCACGAAAACGTGCGTTTGGATAAATTTCACAGGATTGGGTGCTCACTTCGTCACAGCTCATCACGTCTCCACGACAGATCCGCGATCGCGCACGACACGTTCGGAGCCGACGTTCCGTGTTCTGCAGGACGATTTTTGTCGTCCCTGTGTAGTGAACGGGTCAATTCCTTGAAAGGAGGTCACCGTAACCTCAACTTCACGGCGCGATGTCCGCCGTTCCCGCGCCTCTCATCGCGCGTCACGCACGTGTCACGCATCCGTCCACGTCGCGCTCTGTCGTTTCGCGCACCAGCACGAGGACGCAGTTCCCCATAAGGCACAGAGGAACCTCTGTTCGCGTCACCGCAGCGAGCGCTTCGTCCGGAACCTCCACCACCTCGCACGACGTGGTGATCGTGGGCGGCGGGCTCGCGGGTTTGTGCGCGGCGAAGAGATTGACGGAGGCTGGGGTGGATTTCGTTTTACTAGAATCCGATGACGGCGTTGGCGGACGTTTAAGAACCGACAAACTGGACGGCTTCCTCCTAGACCGAGGCTTCGCCATCTTTCTCACCGGGTACCCCGAAGCGCAAAGGATTTTGGACTACGGTGCGTTACAGTTGAAGCCGTTTTACGCGGGCGCGGACGTGTTTCTCGATGGAGAGTTTCATCGGGTAGCCGATCCGATCCGGCAACCAATCGACGCCGTGAAAAGTTTAAACCCCAGTCATCCCATAGGTTCTGTCATCGACAAAGTGCTAGTGGGCTTAGTACGCCTTCAGTCCCTGCTGGGCAACTGCTATGAGCAGTTAGACGCGGACGAAACGACAATCGCGTTGAGGTTGAAATCCAGCGGGTTCTCCGACCAGATGATCGATCGTTTTTTTCGTCCGTTCATGAGCGGGATATTCTTTGACCCCAAATTAGGGACGTCTTCCAGGCTGTTTACGTTCGTCATGCGCATGCTGGCTACTGGGCAGAACTGCTTGCCCGTGGACGGGATCGGCGCGGTTGGCGAGCAGTTGAAATCGAAGTTACCGGAGGGATCTGTGTTGTTGAACACGCAGGTTGTGAAACGTGAGGAGATGAAGGATGATAACGGCGAGACAGTGACAAAATTGACCACTAGTACCGGCTCCTCATTCATCGCGAAAAAATCAATCATCGTCGCGACCGCTGGGCCTGACGCGCAGGCAATCAGCGGCGAAGCCCTGGACTCGTCACCCAGCGCTACTGGCGAACCAGTCGGCACGACGTGTTTATATTTCGCGATCGATGGCGAGGCGCCGTTCGACGTGCCTATTTTATACCTGGACGGCTCAAAAAAACCAACGGGGGGGCAATTAGTCAACAACTGTTGCTTTCCTAGCACTGTTAGTGCGTCGTACGCGCCGGCTGGTAAAGCGTTGGCTTCCGTGTCCATTGTGGGTGTGCCTGATATGAACGACGACGAGTTGGAGTGGAAAGTTCGAAGTGAATTGCGCGTTTGGTTCGGAGCCGACGAAGTTACTGAGCAAAAGTGGAAACATCTCAAGACGTACAGGATACCGTTCGCGCAACCTTCACAACAAGTGCCCACGAACTTGAACCGCGACGTGCGGTTAAACGATGGCCGGACGTACGTATGCGGGGACCACCGGTCACCCGCCACGTTCGACGGGGCCATGCGAAGCGGAAGGCTCGCCGCGGAAGCGGTTATCGCGGATCTTTAATATCTATCACCTTTTTGTATTTCGATATTTCGCTCGCCTCTACTCTCACTTTTCGGCCTCTTCGCCTATGCCGAATTAGCCGCGGATGGTGAACGGCTCGGGCTCTTGTTTGGTTTCTTGCTTGACCTCTGGTTCTTGCTTGATCTCGGGCTGGCCCGCGCGAGCTGACTTACACGCCGCGCACCGGTGTTTCAACTTTCCGTGGTGGCACCCGACGCACGCAACGCAGTTTCGTCTCGACTTGCCGTGGGGGCAGGGGGTGCACGCCGCGCAGTCCCTTTTCCGCTTCCCGTGCGGGCAGGGGTTGCACTCCGCGCAGAAGTGTTTCACCTTCCCGTGCGAGCATCGCTTGCCCCCCATCACTCCCGCTCGATCGTCCTCTCCCCCGCGTGCCACGTTGTGCGCTCACGCGCGAAAGCTAGAGTGTCGTAGCTTTTTGAGGTGACTTTTTGCTCCTGAAGAAATCTCAGCCTTTGTTTTTCTTGTTGGCGCCAAGCGTCGTTTCGGCCCGTCCAACGATTGGTTAAAAGTTTGCACCACGAGTTCGTTGTCGACGACTGCCGAAAGAAGGAGTTTGAAGTTATTAGACCGGCGTTTCACCCGACTCCACGAAAAGCCGAATTTCTGCTGGAACGAAATGCTGATTTGTCATTTTATTTGGCGCGGAGAGACGCCGGAAAGAGCCACAAAGAGACGCACGCAGTTGTCGGTCAGCTCGGCTGTGCACGTTCATTCGCACTTGACCCTTCCACACACGCATGTTCGCAAACACCGCCACGACGTATAAAGTCACCGCAGCCTCGGCGCGTCCCTCGTTCGGGGCGCGCCGAGGCCCGGGCGCGTCTCACCACGCGCCCCTCTCAAAAAAAGGAAAGAGAAGCGCGCCCCTTACCGCCCCTCATGGCATGCGCCGAGGAACCTCCACAACAACGCGCGTGTTTTCCCCCGACCGCGCCGCGTTCCCCCCCTCTCCAGACAACGACGACTTGACAAAAGAACGAGTCACCTCGGAGTCCATCGTCAGGGCGGCGCACAAAGCGGAGCGCCAACGCGCGGCGCTTCGCACCGCCCGCTCCGCTCAGGGCGTTGCGAGAGCCGAATCGTTAAGAGTGGGCATCGAACACAGGTGCGCGCACTCGCTGATGGACGCGTTGCCCGTCGATGACGTATTAGGGGGAGAGAGTGTTGGGCTAGACACAGATGCGGTGATCCGAAAGCTCGCGTCTGCTTGTGACCAACAGCTAGCCCAAAGGTTCGGAGTGAAACAACTTCCAGGAGGATCTCCCGAAGCTGATCTGGACATGGCCGTGCTCTTCGCGCTCCAGTCGCGCATGGACACTCTCTCCCAAAACACCCTGCTATCAGGAACGTTCAAGCACAGAAACGCCAAGGTGTTATCGAGCCTGATGCTGAACGACGAAACGTACGTCCAGAGGTTCGAGGTGAGGAGTGTTAACTCAAAGATAACTCGAGACAAAGTTTTGTTGACGGCTACGTTCTCGTTGGATGAGCGCCTCGCGCCGTGTTTCAAATCAGCGTCGGTGGTGCAGCAATGGGCGTTGCGAAGCGTGACTGGAGAATTAGTGGAGGAGGATATGGAGGAGGCTTAGATGTTGCTAGGGTTTATGAGGGTTATTTGGGTTAGGTTTGGGGTTTATAGGGTGTGCTGCATGATGCGCTTCATACCCTTCTCACTGGCGGGGAGGAACGATATATTTTTGAAGTCCTTTTTCGAAGGGACAAAATATCTGGTCTGTACGTGTGTAGTTATAGTAGCCACGTCGCACTTCGACGTGTTTTGTACGATAGTGTATTAATACGATTCATTTGTATATGATTCATTAGTCGTCTTTTCGCTTGAGACTAACTGCTCAACAAACGGCGCGCGCTCGAGTGCTACCATTCAAAAGTTACTCTCAAAAGTCGTCCACTCTGTCTGCCAGTTTTCGCGCGATCTCGTCGTTGGGGCGTTTTCACTGGTTTTCGGGATAATGGTGACGAGGACGCCCCCTCGCGCACTTCAACGCCGCGCGTCACGGTCTCCGCACGCACCGCGGTTTGACACACACACGCACGTTACCCGTGTGCTACAAACTCACCATCCGCGCTCTTTACGGTTTCGCGTAACCTGCGCGATCGCCATGACCACTTGTGGCGCGACGGGTTTGACGGCGCCGGTTCGGGGGGCATTTCGGGTTCGGGATGCTCGTTTTGTGACGGGCGCCTTTGGTCGCCTTTCAACCCCAGTCGCGACCCGATCAAAACCACCGGTTAACGTAAAGACACGCGCGTCCACCGCGTGGACCCTGGACGGCCCCGGATGCGCGGGCGCGCGGTCAGGAACAACCCTGGTGGGCTACGGCAGGCTCCCCACAATGGCTGCGAACATCGCGGTTTCCCGAGGGAACGCCCGTCGGTGTCCCCTAAGACCCGTGGCTATCTCCGACCTGTGCTCCTCGCACGGCTCGAAGTTCAAAATGCTGGACGCGGTGTTTGAACAGGAAGGCGACCTGCTGTTCGTGAGACACGCGGTGACCAAGGAAGAACAAAGCGCGGCAGACCCGACGACCGTAGGGTACGTTGTTACCTCCACGCCTCCCTGTCAATTCTGCTGACGAGGACTTGAGGTGTATTTAATTTTTGCTTCCTTTTTTTAGTTCATCTCGCTGACGTCTCGCACCCTTTCCTATCATCCACAGGAAGCACCTCCCCGCCGCGACGCACACCTGGGCCAAGCACCACTCCAAAAAGTTCACTTTAATAGTAAAGTTCTTCGCCTTCCTCGTCGTGGCGAAAGAAATGATTGACACCGTGTACGAGCACGGAAGACGCTTTAGAATAATGACGCAACAAAGGATACCGAACAAAAGACGAACTCAAGATTTCGTGAAGCAACACGTGGGTGTGGTTGACCGGGTTGAGGTGAGGTTCGTTAGGGGGGTGCCGCGGTTTCAAAGGGTCGCGTCCAGGGTAGAAGGAATGGAGGGTAATAACTCAAGGGTAACTCAAGGAGTCAACAACTCGGTGAGTTATGCTAAAAGTAATTCAGAGGAGGAAGCTGTTTTGACCGTTGACGGCGCGCCTGTTTTTGGCCGAGCGGTGTTGAGACCGGGCGTGATCGTGCAAATAGGAGGGCTTGAATACGAAGTGCTTCGAGATGTGCGCGCGCACGCCTGAGAAAGTAACGGGAAATGATGTATAATACGATTTATGAGGAGAGGAAAGAGATGATAATAACTTGGCGTCCCGAGGGTGGAGACGACCCAAACGGAATTGAGCTCAATTTCGAAAATTTTAGAAGAACGCTGTAAAATATAATAGTAAGACTGATTGCACATACATCTTGAGCCAAAATTCGTGAAAATCTCCTTCTCGAGATACATATCGGATTACAAAAAGTGCTTTTTGGCGCGAAGAAGTGAGACGCTCAATCGCCGCCACTCCCTCCACGCGCGTCCTCACACGCCTCGTCTTCCCATCCTCCAGGTAACTCACGGTCCTTGGATCACCTATCTTCAGCCACTTCTCGCTTCTCACGAACATGTTCGCCGCCACGTACTCCTCCGTTGTCGGTCTTAAGTCCGTCGTTAAGACCAAGACGAAATTTAACACCTCGACTCGCGCCGCGCACGTCTGGACCCTTGACGGCCGCGGGTGCGCTGGCGCACGGACTGGCGACACCGGCACGCTAAAGACCAACACCGTGACCACCGACAAACAGCTCAACAACAACATCGTGGCGTACAAGAGAGCGCCCGCGGCTGAGTCTTGCCCACTCAAGCCTATTTCCATCACCGAGCTTTGCGATGAGCGAGACGGTAAGTTTCGAATGCTCGACGCGGTGTTCGAACAGCAAGGCGAGGACGTGTACGTATACGGCCTGAAGTATGACGGCACGCAGAAGGTCGAATCTGTATGCACGGTGGACGGCTGGCAACTACCCACCACGTCCTGGTCGAAAATCAAGTTAAAACCAGGGCAGGTAGTGGAGCTCAACGGAGAAAAATTCACCGTCTTTCGTAATGTGGTGTGCGAGGCGTAATATGATGTTCCGGACGTGTATGACTAAACAGTCTAGCAACGTCCTGAATTATGAATCAAGAGACCTATATATAAGCCGGCTACTTTTAGAATTAGTCGAGAATCGTGCCCTCAGTCGTCGCGAAGGCACGAAGCACTTTGAGTTTGTTGTGAAATATGTGACTACAGTCAAGATGTTAATTTTTTGATTTCGTGCGCTGCTTTTCTTGGCAATCATCCAACTCGTGTCCCCACTGTGACCTCACCGCGCCCATGTCTTGTGGGTGTTGATGCGCGCATTTCTGTTAACTGCGCGTCTCGGAGTTAGGAATACGCAACGACACTCCGTGCGCTCGGTGAATTCGAAGGCTTCTCAACCGACGCGACGCAGACTAAATACTCATAGCGTCATGACATCGCCCCGCAGATTCGTGTCTGATTTCTTCCCGACAAGCGAGACGAACACAACACCGCGCTCCACCTGCGATGCGCTGCTGATTTTGAACTACCACCTGCCTGCCGCGACGACACACATGTGGCGCATGGTGACCACCACAAACATCGTGTGCGCGGACGGAGGGGCGAACCGGCTGTTCGACGAGATGCCGAACCTGGTTTCAAACGAATTTGCAAATGAAGATGACCTCGCGAACAAAAAACATCTCGAATCCATTCGCGACGCGTACGTCCCGCACGCGATCGTCGGGGATTTGGACTCAGTGCGGCCTGAAGTGCTTGCGTTTTACCGGGAAAGGGGAAGTTTGTGTGTGGATTTGAGTTTGGATCAGGAAACCACGGACTTAGTGAAGGCCGTGACTTGGTTGCTGCGAAAGAATGAGCAAACGAGGGATGAGACGAACGCTTCGACGAACACAAAAACCTCGTCTGAGGAATCCCGCGAGGAATCATCACACCCTCACACGCAAAAGACTCGAATTCTCGTCACGGGCGCGTTGGGCGGACGGTTCGACCACGAGATGGCACACCTGTCCGCGCTGCATACTTTTTCCGACACCAACATCGTGTTGCTGGGGCGAACGTCGAGCGCGCAGTTAATTCCGGTTGGGGAAACGGTGGTGGTTCCCGACGTTTTATCAGAAGGACCTACTTGCGGGTTAGTGCCGTTGGCCGGGCCCGCCATAGTCACCACCACCGGTTTAAAGTGGGGCCTGGAAGCTACAAAGCTTTCGTTCGGGACGCTGATATCAACCTCGAACGAAATCGATATGGGGGGTTGGGATGGAAGAGGGGAGGGAGAAGAAGGTGAAGGTGAAATTTTGCCAAAAGAAAATAGTCACTCGGTGCGAATAACCACCAACGCGCCGCTGATATGGACCACGGACGTAACGAAAGCCAGAGGATTAAGTAGTTAGTAGGGTATAGTAGGGGTGTTGGATACCGAGTACATGGCAATACCTTGTTATATTTAAGTAGTTTTACCATAGTTTACCGTGACAACCTTAACTACCCAATCGGCCTCAACTTGACGTGCAGATTAATCAGCGAAAACACCAGCGCTTTTAGGTCTTGCACGAGGTAATAGAATACTCTCAACCCTTCGGGGTCTTTACTGTTCTGGACGTCCAATAAACTGCCTATTTTCGCCGTCGTTAAACTAATATGGTCATCCCCTAGCACGATTTCCAGTTCTTGCGACCCCACGCGGTCACCTTCCGGCCAGTTTTTATCGTCCTCCTTCTCAACCTCGCTCTCTTTTATAATCCGCTTCGCTTCATCAAGCACCGCGGTCGTGACAAACATCTCTTTCTTGATCAACGTGTCGTGCTTGTACTCGGAGTTGTTCGCGTACCGCAGCTTGCCATCGGGCCGGAGCTCGAACTCCAGAAACTCGTGGCCGAACTTGCCTTTGTGGCCCTGGTTGGGGTAGGTTGGAAGTAAAGAAGGGAGCGTTCGGTTAGGTCACAGAGGGTAGTGTGTTGGGTAGGAAGTATCTTGGTGAAATAGCTCTACAAGCATGGTATATAGCTTTTCATACGAAGAATTTAACCACTCCACTTACCACGTAGTACCGGACGTAGAAGTCATCCCCCATGGTGACGAAGCGCGCACACGAAGTGACGATAAATCTCATTTGAATCCAACTTTCACGAAAAGCGAAAAGCGAAATCAATTTCGGTTCAATGTCATTTATAGTCGGGGCGTCCGGGCATGGCGCCGGTGGAGGCCGCGTTGGCGGCTTCCGCGGCGGTGGATACACCAAAAGAGAGTGGGTCGTGCTTGGTGATCGGCGCGGAGGCGGACGGCGTCGCGCCTTGCGTGTTGTTCACCGCGGGTGATACCGGACGTCAGTATTTGTTTGGCGCATCTGAGGGATTTTCGAGATTGGCGCTGGAGTGCGGGCAAAGGCCTTCCAATAAGCTGCGTTGCGTGTTCCTCTCCGGGTTCCGGCCTTCACAAAGTGGAGGTCTTGGGGGTCTATTACTCAGGTTGTGCTCTGACGGCCACGAAAGTTTGTGCGTCGCCGGGCCGCCTGGCGTCGGAACCTTCACCTCTGGGTTGCGCGACTTCGTGCGCTTTCGACACCCGACGGTGACGACGCTTCGTTTAGTGCCGCCGAACGCGACGCCGCACGATTTCTGTGAACATGACACCCAAACCTGCGACGCCGCGGCGGAGAGCTACAGGGACGCATCAGTGATGATATTTCCCCTGTTCGCCCCAAGTGACGGAAATACAAACGATTTGTGTCAAGTGTGCGGCGCGATTGATGAAGAAAGGGAAGAGGACGAAGAGGATTCAGAAGAAGACGATGAAGACTCTGATGACGTAGACACCCCGATGTCTTCCTCGCCTCCTGCGAAGCGCACAAGAAGCACGTCTAAAGACCTTGACCCTGAAACCCTAAAGATTGAAAGCCCTACAAACCTTAGCCGAAAACCTAGGGCTTTGCTCGGGTACGCGGTCGCCGTTCGCGATGGAGACGATAAAAAATCAATAACCTCTGTGTTTTTGGTGTTGGACTGCGCCGACGACGCCGACGCGCGCGCGTTGTCAAAACACCCCACACTGCGGTGTTGCCTGGATAGAGGTTGCTCGAACGGGTTGTACGAAGACACAAGTACTGTAACACCCCCGGAACACCCACACGCCTCCGCTGTGTTCCACCTAACGAAACGAGACGTCGCGGCGCGGCCCACTTACGACGCGGTGCGGCGAAGAAGTATTTCCGAAAAACGAATTTCTCAAAAAGATGAAACTCTTCACGTCGATTGCTGCGTCTCTGGGGAGGTTGGTTTCCGCGCTTCTGGGCGCATGTTGGCGCGGTTACATTGCGTTGATAACAAGTTGTTTCCGTTGTCACCAGCGTTGAGGGCGCCGTACAGGGTAGTACACAGTCATGAGAGTACACAGACTAATTGCCCACACAACGGTATCCATAAAAATAAAATCAGTTTCGCGGACAACTCCGTGGCCGGAAGTTTGTGCGCCACGGTTACGCTGTTCAAGGCCTCGTACGACGCACACGTACCCGCGACCGTGGACCGCGTCGTTAATCGCCAGGACGAGTTAGACGTGGACCAATTTATTGACCAGGTTTCGGAGTTACCGTCGGTGACGAGGAGTGAAGCGGATGACTCGAATGGAAACAGAATGGGCGAAACGAGCGGAAAAAAAACCTCCACCTCTCACCACTCGACCCCGTCAATTTTGTTTCTCGGCACCGGGAGCGCTGAGCCCTCGAAATACCGCGGCTCGAGCGGTATTTTGTGCAAGTTACCTCTGGGGGGGTACGGGTTGCTGGATTGCGGGGAGGGCGTTTCCGGGGCGTTAACGCGGTTCACGGGAAGTACAACAGACGCTACGCGAATAATCGATCAGTTGCGATTCATTTTCATCTCGCACCACCATGCGGACCACATGGCCGGTATCTGCGGAATATTGTCGCAAAGGTCACAACGTGTAACACCCCCTTTAACCGTAATAGGGCCTAGCTCTTTACTTCGGTGGCTCAGAAGTTCCGTGAAAGTTGGAGCGTTTGGCGTGAAGGGTGTTACATGTGGATGGGCAGTAGGCAATGAGTCAGAAAATAACAGCGACGCTACGAAACAATCTGACTTCGCGCTACAAAAATCGACGCGCTTTGTTTTGAGTAAAGAGTTGTACGCCCCGAACGCGAATAATGGGCCGTTCTGGATACCACAGCAGCAGTACGCGCCACCACCGCCACCGCCGGCGCCGATGGGTCATATGCCACCGCCACCGCATGCGAGTTACATGCCGCCGCCGCCGCATGCGCAGTATATGCCGATGCACATGCCTCTGCCCCCTCTGCCGCATGCGCCTCCGCCGCATGCGCCTCCGCCGATGCAACACATGCCTCCTCCGCCTCCACCCAGCCGCCCGCCGGCTTCCCCCGTCTTCCAAACCCTGTGCCAACAACTCGGCTTGACCCGCATGGAATGTGTCCCCGTTGAGCACTGCCCCGAGGCGTGTGCGTTAATTCTTGAAAGCAATGGAGTAGGTATGGACAGTATGAAGTCTGATACTAATCGCAAACAGTGTGATACTAACCGCAATTTCAGTTTGTGTTACTCCGGCGACTGCCGACCATCTAAGCATTTATCCCAAGCGGCTAAAAACGTGAGCTTGTTTATTCACGAAGCAACGTTCGGGGATGCGCTAGAGTCGCACGCAGTTAGAAAAAGACATTCAACCGTGAGCGAGGCGCTTAACGTAACCCACAAGGCGAACGCATACACGACAATCCTGACGCACTTCTCGCAGCGGTACCCGAAAGCCGTGATGGAGAAAAAAGAGAGGGATGATGGTGACGTGAATACCGACGGCGTGAACGACAAAACACCTCACCCGATCGTCGCGTTCGACGGAATGTTCGTGGAGTGGGATCGATTGCACGACTTAGCGCCCGTCGCGAAGAAAATAGGCGCGATGTTCCAGGCGGTGGACGAGGCGAGACAGTTTGAAGGCGAAGGGGAGTGATAGTAACGTGAGTAACTGTATAATTGTTTCGTAATTAGTAATTAACATGTTCTATAACATAGCATAGATACGATCATCACGCCGCTGGTTCCGTGACGGCAATACTTTCCTCACTCACCACCGTCGCTGTTTCGCTTTTACTTAACAGACTAGGCGTCGACGGTACTCGCTCGACGGGGGGTTTATTGTTACCGGCATCCGAATCACACGAGAAATTTAACAGTCGCTCCGCGCCTTTCCCGCTCCCTATTGTCAACACCGCGGCGTCATCTTTCCTCCGTTCGCTCTCCGCGGTGGGCATGTTCTCCAAGTCGCCGTCGAAGCCCCAGTCGTCCACGTTTCCCTTTCGCAACCGCTGCTTGACCAACGCGCCCGCGAGCCGGTTGTTCACCACGACCTTCTTGCCCGCGTTTCGGAACCGGTCCAGGGAACGCGGGAGGGTCGACTTGGTGGATACGGGAGGCGTTTTCATTTGATGACTGCTTTCCATAGTACTACTCGTACCGTTCTCCGCAGCCGCCAACGCCGCGTCGTTTTTATCGACGGCGGTATCGCGTTTCCGGCAAAGAGTTTTGCGGCGAGCGGTTTTGTTCTCCGAGCTCACCGGATCTCCAACACTCTCAGCCTTTGCGAACAGCGACCGAAACATTTCCGTAACCGTGGTTGATTTTTTCAAATCCTTCTTCGTGATACTCCGCGACCGAGTAAACCCTCTCGTGGATTTAAACCCCGCGAACGACGTCCCTTTTTTGTCGTAGTGAAGGTGCGCGTCGCGAGAGGCTATTGAGCAAACACCAACTTCGCACTCCAGTCCGTTAAGAGCCAGACCTTGTGGGGGATCGAAGGTTTTGGAGCGCGCTACTCTCAAAACAACAGGCATCGCCTGGGCCAAAGTCGCGGGTCGGCTCACGCCTCGCAAATCGAACGCCCCGAGAAGGTCCAGCGTCATTGCGTTGTTTGAATCCGACAAATCATCACCGACGTTGGTGTTACCGTCGTCAGTACCAAGACTACTCGTAATCTGAAACGCCCCGGAAACGATGTCGTTGAGTAGCGTGTACTCCTCGCTTGCGGTTGAGCTCTCGAACGTATCGTAATTCGATGTACTTTCACCGATTAATTGGTAATCAAGCGACGCTCTCCGGTTAACCGTCCCCGCCGCGGCGTCCGTAAACGTGTTGAAGCTCCCTTTGTGTTTTTGAGGGACTTTTTGCGGGGACAACGACGGGCCCGGTATGGATGATTTCAGGGTAGGCGATGCGTACCTTGCGGACTCGTAGGGATATTGATCGACGTTATTCTCCGGCCACGTGACGTTCTGTAACGCCTCGGTGGGTTCAATCAGGGTTTGCCCGTACTGCGCCACCGCGCATATCCGTGCGGCTAAATTCGGAATCGCGCCGAAATAATCCGCCCGTCCCGTGTTCAGCGGCTTCCGGGTACACCCGTTGCCGTACGCCACGCCACACCGCGCGTGAAGCCCTTTCCAGATGACGGTAGTGGGGTTGCTTGAGTCGGTTCGTATTCCACACCCACTCTTGAGTAACAACTCCTCGCTCCACTCCACTTTCAGTAAATTTAAATGCAAAGCGCCGGTGAAACTCACGGCGTCGTCGAAGCTTCCAAACGCCAGCGTGAACTTGTTCGGCTCAGGGCACTTGCACTCGTAGCCTCTAAAATTAGTCAGACACTTTCTCAAACAGTTCGAAGCCTGTTCCAGGGCTTTCTTCGTGACTTCACTGTCCCGATCAGGAGCGCTTAAACTCACGAAGCACACCGCGACTGGTTTCGTCGGGTCGGGGGATTGCCTGAACCCGGGAGTCAACGCCTTTGCGGTGAACAGCCTCGGAGTTTTGCTCCGCATCCCGAGGAACGTGCTCACGAGTTCGTACAGCTCTTCAGAGTACACAGAATCGTGTGACGTGTCGCTTTCGTACCTCGTTAAGTCACTCTGCGTGATGGCGTGCCTGCCTAGGGAAACGGGGAACGCACCGGCGGGCATCCTGGCGTTGCTCTGTACCATCGTGAACGCGCTTAGGGTCATTAAACACTGACCAGGGTGCGCTGCGCTCACGACCGCCCTACATGCATCCAACCCAGCCCCCCGGACCTCAGTGAGCTCAGTGAACTCGTACAGGTCATCAACGAGAGCAGTAGTAGTACTACCGTTACTGTTTTGAGCGTGCACGTTTCCGTGTGACCCACCTCGAGTCGAGGTATCAACCGAAGTGTCAGAATTCTTTCCGCCAACGCCACCCATCAACCTCCCCGGTAACTTCACCGCTTCTTTCCCCGTCCGGTCCACCGCGTCAATCATTAGCTTACCCCCCCTTCGCATCAACGAGCCCGCTCTTTCGATCCTGTGCTCGAATATCTGCAACGCTTTCGACGCGCCGAAGTGGGCGTTTTTGTTTTTTCCTCGCGCTAAGCGCGCGTTGACCATTCTCTCGATTTGGAGTTTCGTCAAAGCGTGCTCGTGGACATCAGGGCTGACATGCATGGCGACTTTCACCCGCACCGTGGGCACAGCGTGGGAGCCTTCCACTACGACTGACTTCTTAGCGGTGTCAGGCCACTCCCACCAGGCCAGGACGACTGGCAAAACAGCCAAGAATCTCGCCGCCGCGCCGTAGTCGGTTCGAAATATCACCACCGCCCCACCAGGAGCGCACGCGTCTGGTGACGCTAAATACCCCCCTGCTAGTTGCGCCTGTTGCGCCAAGACGTCCGCAAGCGCGTCCGCCAAATCAGCATCATCCCCAGTGCCGTCCTCCGCGATGACAACGACAATAAAACAACTATCGGCACTGTCTTTGTGTAGACTCGGAGGCGGAGGGATCACGGCTAAACTCCGCCCGGGCGCGACGTACTCGATGCGACGCAGTTTTTTGGAAAATGGCCTTCGCGGGCGTTTCGGGGTCGGCACGGGCTGGCAGTCGAACAACTCCATGGTGATTGACGAATCTGAGGTATCTGAGGTAGTCGCCACGCCAGCTGACTCGTCATTACTCCGTTCCGATCCACTCGTGGAAACCGTCTCCTCCGCAGTGACTCGAAACGTGCCTATTGATTCGAGTAACGCGTCGACTTTGTGAATCCTTGGAATCAGATTATCCGCGGCGTCTTTCGTTAGAATGATTTGACCCCCGTGCCCCGCGTCGGAAACCACTGCGATTAAATCTACACCCTCACCACCGAAAACCGTGTGGTGTGTGTACCCGTGCGTGGCTTTTCGCCACGTACCAGGGGGGGCGGCGTGCACACCCATGCGCACCCTTGGGCCTCGAAACACGACATCATCCGTCTCTTCATCAACAACCTTTGCGAACTGCGGGACGCTTAACACGTCCTTTGACCACTCGTAGTGCATTAGCTGGTCCTGCGTCCACAAACAGAACTGCACCGCGGACACAGCTGTGGCGAACGCGACTTCAAACGCGTCGCCTTGCGTGTGAATCTCGTACCCCGCGAACCGCTGTATGCCTTGGCGCATCAGCCGATCGTGCGCTTCTTGGACAACTAACATGGATTGCGGGTGCGTCGAAGCGGCGGTGGTTGACGATTCGATGTCCGTGAAGACTAACATCAACGTGTCTGTATCTGGGTTCAAGCTCGTAGCTGGGGCCGCATCTGGGTTCGCGGTGGCTCTTAAAGTGCCCGCCAGCGCATCTAACAATTTATCGGCGCGCATCAACCGCTGTTGTCTTCGGGCCACTCTCTTGCTGTACTGCGAGTACCTCACGCTGACCGCGAGCGCGAACAGCACGATTAAGCATGTTAAAATGCCCGCGGTCAACGCGGTGGCGCTGACCATCGTCAAGTAACTAGCTCTGCTCGCCGCTCGCCAGCGCCCCCCGCGCGCCGTCGGATGGCAATGACAAACATCGGTTCGACAAGCTTTTAGATTTTTCGCAGTCTGAGTCAGATTTGTCCCTCTTTTAGACCAATGTTCTTGATTCACCGAAAACGAGATTCCAGGTGAATATTTCCGAAGTCGAATCTGATTTAACACGTCGGCATCCTCTCTGGATGCGTTGCGGCGGTCACCACGACCACGCCAGACACGATGTCTTTCACGTCGATGTTCCCCGCTTCAATCGAGTCCTTCGACGCTGCGAACCCCGACCACGTCGTCACCGCGTTGTGTTTATCGTTCGCGGTTTGGTGTTTAGTCGCGTCGTGGGCGACGGGGACGCATTCCCACGTCGATCGGCTGTGGTCAGTGACGCCGATCGTGTACGTCGCGGTGTATTGTTATTACTCAGAGTACGACCCCCGGTGTTTGTTGTTGACTTCATTAGTCACAATATGGGGCACCCGTTTAACGTACAACTTCGCGAGGAAAGGAGGGTACAGCGCTGGCGAGCAAGACTACAGATGGCCCGTGTTGCATTCCTTGCCAATTTTGCAAAACAAAATAATCTGGCAGGTGTTCAACGTATCCTTCATCGCGTGGTACCAGCACGCACTGTTGCTGCTGATATCCGCAGGGCCGATGAGTGACGCGTTTGAAAGGAAAGGCAAGCCCCTTGACCGACACGATTTGATCGCCACGTGTTGCTTCCTCGGGTTTTTAACCCTAGAGTCGGTCGCGGATCAGCAGCAGTGGCGATTCCAGCAAGCGAAGCACGAAGTAAAAGGTTTCCCCCGCGATCGATCGCTACGGGACGATTACAAAAGGGGATTCCTCACGAAAGGTTTATTCAAATTCTCACGACACCCAAACTTCTTCGCGGAACAGTGTATCTGGGTTTCCTTCGCGTTGTTCGCGGTGTTGAATCTTTCAGGAGGTGTTTTGGAGGTTACGAACTGGGTAAACGTGAAAGGCGGCTTGGGCGCGATTCTTTTAGTGCTTTTGTTTCAAGGAAGCACCCGGTTCACGGAATCGATCACGAAAAAGAAGTACCCGCAATACGCTGAGTATCAAAAGTCAACCTCGGCATTGGTGCCACTGCCGCCGTTTGGAGAGATGCCACATGCGAGTAAGCCGCGGAGGCTAAGGGACTGAAGAAGGGACTCGCGATGCCGTTTTTTTTATTTATTAACAAGTAAAATCAAGTCAAACACTCACCCTCGTCTCGCAAAGTCGTGGTCAGTTCCCCCCTCGGTTATCCACGTGTCATCCTGCTCAAACACACGTCCCTTGAACCCCAAAAATCATTCACCGTAGTAACCCTCACCGTAGTATCCGTCCATGTACTCTTTTTGCTGTTGTTCAAACTCTGTGTCAGTGTAGGGAAGGTCAGGGTCGCCGGTCTTCGCGTCTTCCGCCGTCAACCTCCAGTTGGGAAGCTTTCCCGACCATAAGCTGTTCATAGTTGTTTCGAGCCTCTGGAAGCCGTTGGGGTGGCCGAAGCCCTTGGGTGCGCCGAATTTCTCGCAACGCTCTTCGTAGAACCGAATGGCAGTCTTCGCGCTTGCGGAAAGCTGCTTCTCGCGACCCTCGTGGAAGGCTTCAACCGCTTCTGAGCTGATGACGACGTGGGTGATAGTCGACTTGCTCTTGCCTTTGATGTCGCGCTCAGTCTTTTCCGTGTCAGTCAACACTACGTTCTTGGCGTCGCATCCGGGGTATCGGCTGACGTGCGCGCGGAAAACCTTGAACGCGGTTTCGGGCATGTGGAAATCGATCAAGGGCTCAAACTTGGAGTTGTCGATGGACTTGTGGATGGGGCTGAAGAACTTCTTCTCGCCCTTTTGTTCGGACAACTCCCACGTCAAGTAAAGGCGGTACTCGCCTTTGCTTTCGTCGGTGTTGGCGAGGTACTCCTTCTTCTTCTTCTTCTTCTTCTTCTTCTTCTTCTTCTTAAGCAGCTCCGTTATCTTGGGTGCGTCGCGAACCTGGGACAAGTGCTGCTGGAAGATGGAAATAGCCTTGTCGAGCGCCGCTGCAGCGCCCTTGAAGAGCTTCTCTCGGTCGGGCGCGGAGAAGAACGGGAGGGGTAAGCGAAAGGGATTTTGAAGGTTTTTTCCTATCGCGTTCGTCCGCGGAGCCCCAGATAACATCCTTCATCCAGCCTCGCAATTCGACATCATCAGTCGGAGGGCTCCACTGGGGCATCGGAGGCGCGTTGGCATCGACGCTCTTCTTGCGCTTCTTCGCCATGGCGGCGTGGGGGGAGCGTCGTGGAGTGCCGCGTTCAAACGGGAACGAAGCAAGAAGGACGTCAAAATTTGAACAGCTATTTTCAGATCACCTTCTCAGCAACAGAGCAACGACGAGAGGAAAGAACGACGTCGGTCCTTCCGACGGCACAAAGCACGCGCGCACCATGTCCCTCCACGCTTTCCGAGCCGTGGCGTGTGTCGCCTCTCTTCGACCCTTCTCGCGCGTCTCATCATCGTTCGTCCCATGCGGCGAGGGCTTCGCACCCGAGGGCTTCCAAGGAGACGGCTCACGAACTTCCAAAAAAACATCGACTGGTGCGGATAAGGAGTGCGCCAAGACCGTAGTACTGGCGGACGTGGGGCACGGCATCGGACGCGCTTTACTCGCGGCGCTTCTGGAGTACCCTGATTGTCGATTGACGGTCGCGGCGGCGACGCCAAGCGCTGATCTCGTCCAATCCTTACGAAACCAGCACTGGAACGAGTGTGACGCGTTACAGTGTTCAGTGGAACAAGTCGATTTGGGCGACGACGCCGACGTCGCGCGCTGGAGGGACAAAATTACCTTCACGCACGGCACACCAGACATCGTCATCGCCAACGTGGGGTGCATGCCCACGAAGTGGGTCATTGATTACGGGGAATCGTTGAGCTCGGAAGGAAGCACACGTGAATATAAGTATGCCGCTTGGACCACTAAACCCTCGGACTGGTCGCGCATGCTGAACGACGTCAAAGGCGTCGCATGCGTAGCTCGGCAGTTCCTTCCAAGTATGGTGGAAGACGCACTCCACGACATGCAATCACAGCAGTTTGACGCATCGATGTACCCCAAACACGAAGTCATTGAGAAAGCATCCGGTGAGGTTTCAGATATCACTATTGAACAATCACCGTTCAAAGTGCGTCTGGCTACGCGAAAGTTCGTAACCGTCTCGCACGTCATCGAGCCCCCCACGTGCGAGTTCCTGGCGCCGTACCAGTGTTCGCACGCCGCTTTAGCGGCGGTGACACGAACCATCGCGTACGACCTAACACACGCTTTAGACGTGTCGGACACGAAGAAGTCGGACAAGAGACCAAACACAAGTAGTGTGTCGAGAAAGACGAGAAAAAAACAAAAAAGCAACCCCTTCGTGGGCGGCGGCGTCGTCGCGATTCAAATCGACCCCGGCGCGTTACCCGGGTTGGCGCTTGAGGTGGATGGCGCTGATCTCGGTCCGTTGCACAAAACGCACGGCGACGAACGGGCGAAGGACTGGGCACATGCGTGTGTGCCGTTTCTGTTGGGAGTGACCAGGGAAGTCACGGGCGAGGTGCTGCACGTGCCAGGGTTCAGGTGATGAGTCGGAGAGGTGAGCACGAGATGAATCCTGCGAGGAATCATACGAGGAATCAAAGAACATTGTAGAACATTTCAAGAGACATTCAAGAGACATTAAAACAGTAACTCCTATACATGTACCCCAGTACCTTAGTTGCTCGGCGCGAACGGCTGCCAAGTTAACTCAAGCTGGATCCCCCCCTTGATCGATTGGTCGCCGTTCAGTTTGAACGTCCGCGTGACCACCGATTTGTCCATCGCGCCTCTTCGCGTCGGGTTTTTACTTTTCGAATTCTTGTCAGCCGCGTACTGAACGACGTCTCTTTGCGGAACGACCTCGAACGTACCAAGCGAGCTTTTCGAGCTCCCTGCGACGTACCCCTTGTCCCTGTCGAAGCACTGCATATAAAGCTTGCTATCACCCCGGACCCCGACGAACTCGAAGCTCTCGAGCCACTCGGGATCCAACGTCTTTTCGCACGTGCGAGTTTTGTAGCGAATTGCGTCTTTCTTATCGTTGCTTCCCCTACCCTCCACGTTGGCTTTGGGCATGGAGAGCTTGCAGAACGGGTCGGACGACTTACCGCCGTCATCCGCGCCCTTGAGACCAGCGCCTCTGATGACCCTAGCGGTGAGCATACCAACGCCAGAGAGTGAGCTCGGCTGTGAAGACTTCTTTCTCTCGGAGTTATTTTTCGAATCCGCCGAGGAATCAGCATTTGAGGAATCATTCTTCTCCAACCTATCCAACACACCGTTTGCGTTTTCGTCGTCCAGGTCAAAGGGGACGTAGGTTACGTCGCATAACAGTCTCATGGGCGGCCGGCTCTTCACCCGCATGTTGTGCTCTTTCGTCTCTGGAAAGTCGACCCATAACTCGGTTGTTTGGTGCGGTGATTTCGCGATTTCGGAGAGGGACACTTTCGCAGAGCCGATGGGGACGTCCCTCCCAAACCCTCCTGAACTAATGTCATCGGCGTCGACTACATTCAAAGTCAAACTCCTTTCATTCGGGTCGTCCACCAATAGGTACATCACGTGGTTGAACACCGGGTTGTTGCTGTTCATCACAACGTCTGTTTTGCTCCAGGTTAAACCCTTGATTTTGGCTTTAACCACCGCATCCGCTTTTGATAAAACATCCGTCCCCACGACGTTCTCGCCTCTTTTAATCTTCAAACAAATCAAACCCACGTCGCGAAGTTTTAACACGTTCTCCACGTACCACTCCTGCGTTTGTTTACTGCCGTTGGGAAGGGTTATGTTTGCCTGCGGGTCGCCCATCGGTATAACGAGCCGTTCAGGCCACACTAACGTAGTCTCTAAAATGTTTTCGACCAGGGTTTCTAGCCAATCCTGGATGGATTTCGAAACGGTGCCTTCCAATCCTAACGGTAAATCGACGTCGAACTCCAACGTCGGCTTTTCTCGTAAAGTAACCATCAACCCCATGAAAGGACACAAAGTTGGAGTCAAAGGCTGTAACGTCACCATAACCTTGGTATACGCCTCAACGTCCTTCACGCCAATAGCAATAGTTGACAAGTGCGTCTCCGCGTTGAGCTGGATCTTGGCGCGGCCGGACCAGGCGAGGTCCAGTTCTAGCGATGCGCCCATCCCGTTGCTTCGCGTGCCGACCCACCTAGCGCCGTTCACCCTAATCGCCTCGGGCCCTAAATCCAGTTTTTCAAAATGAATGCGTTTGAACATGCCAGGCCTGTGTTCCTCCAACAAAGGCTCAACCTGTGAACGAACTAAACCGCACACGGATCGGTTCACGAACGGCCACAGTCGGGTTAAAAAAGAGTTGAGCCATTCCGTTAATTCGTCCTCTCTGAATCTCGCCCACCCAGGCGACTCCGCGACGCCGAGCGCGAATTTGCTGGGGTCTTTCTTTTGGAACCCGGTTTGGCCCATGAGTAAAGCAGCCAGGCCGTCGGGACTCTTCTCCACGTCGTAACACACGGTTAGCGCTCTTTTTAACAACAATCGTCGGCGTTTTCTCCACTCCATGTACACCGGAGTTAGCGTGGCCATTAAAATGGAAACGGTAAAAGTGGTCCAGCCCTCGCCTTTTAGTAGCCATTTAATCGCGCTGGAAGCGGCTTGGGTAAGGGAAGCTCCTAATAACCCCGTAAAGAACGCAATGCCCACAGCGGCGACGGATGCACCTTCTTTACTGACACCTGTCACAGTAGCGACTCTGACTAACCACCTTGCGAACGGTTTCCGGCACACGCCGAAGAAGACAAAGCCCATGGCGAAGGTTGCACCAGCGGTTAACGCCCATCGGAGTAACGACTTCATGACGTCCTCCTTTCTCATCACTGATCGAGTCAAATCAATCAGCACTGGCGCGAACGACAACGCAATCACAACAATACAGAACTGGATCGCGTTAGACGCAGCTGAGATTGTGGAGATGCCAGTAGCTTTGCCTTTGGTTCCAGTAGACTTATCAGAAGTTCTGTCACTCGCGTCGGCGGCGTGCTTGCCAAACGATGGGCCGCCGTACTGCACCCCCGTCCCGGGCGGGTACTTACTGTAGTCACGTTCGGCGTAAGGCTGTCGCGCGTTGGGGTCCCGCAAATCTACCTTCTCGTGGTGCCCCGTGGCGTGTTCAGATGTTACAAATGTCTTTTGCGGGGTTGTTACGTTCTTGGCTAGGGTGACATCTGGAGCCTCCATCCACTTCGCGGGCTTACTTCGTCTCACGAATGGATCCAATTTCTCATCCGCTTCGTACACTTCAGGCAGCGGCTTCGGCGGCTCGGGTTTCGGCGCCAGCGCGTGTTTCTCCATCGCCAACGCCACCTCGTCCGCAATCATCTTGGCGATCGTGTTGGGGGACCAACTTGTGGTAAAATCGGATTCGTACGTGACTCGCGACGCGATAGGCGTTGGTTTACTTGAGCTGGATTTTAGCGATCTTCTCCCAGTATCATCGTCGTCGATGATGTTTCCGTATCTGTCTCTGCGGAACCCTAGCCACACCATCGTGCGGTGGTACGCGCCTTTCTCTTGGTGTTGGTGGTGTTTGGGCATCGTGCGCGTTGGGTCTTACTTCCCTAAACCCGTCGTATGGGCAAACAGGCACGCCGATCGCGGGTGCACGATCGCGATTCCAAATTCGTTGTTAATTTGGACGGGGCCAATGCGGGTGTAACCTCTCGCAGAACGGGTGTGTCCAGCTACGAGTTCAAGCACTCCCACGCGTCGCAGTGCCGCACGGCGCACTACACAGGAGTAACACGTCGACGGGTGTCGCGCTGACGTGGGAAGGTGCCAGTCGTAGTGAAGTGAGACCGCGTGTTGAGAATCAAAATTTGAGATCATGAAAGTCCGACCGACCGCGCGGCCAAGCCAAGAAAAGAGCAACTGCCGCTTTGAAACGTTGACCAAATCTGTTGGTGCCCAGACCGCGGCGCGCGTCAGTGGACGGACCGGCGCCTGAGGAGGCGTCGAGGACCGCTTGCGGGTGTTTGGCGCACAGGGCTAATTGCCCATACGAACCCTACACGATGCCCACCGCCACCGAAGAAACGAACCGCGCGATTGAAGTGGAGCGCTCCGTGCGTAAACGGCACCTGGGGAAATTCGAGACGGGTTTACGCCCCGCTTTGCATGAGGCGCTACGGCGTCTGTACTCCCTACCACGGTTACCCGCGAACCCGTATTTCTTCGTCGCGACGGCGCTGAGTGCGTACTCCTCACACGGCCGCAAAGACGTGTGGTCCGTAACGGACGAAGAGGTTCTCGATGAACTAGAGGACGTGACGTTAGTCGACGGAGGCAACGGCCAGACGTGTAAGCTCAACAGGTTCTCCGACGCCTGGGGGTTGCCGCACGTGTTGAGGGCCACCGATCGAGCCGGTTTAACCGACATCAAGACCCTACTTCAAAAGTTCCCCGCACCTCTGTTCCCGAAAACCAGCAAACAGCAAGACCCGCGGAACCCCGAGTGTGTGTTTCAGTGTTTGCTTTCGTTGCAAGAGGGCTGTCTGCACCGGCGTAAATACAACGGCGCCCCGGTGCGGATCGGCCTGCGGTTCGACGTCGTCGTGGACGCCCCCACGATCGCGGAGGGCCTGGCGACGTTTGTGGAGTACATTGACGACACGTGCGAAGGGGTGGCGAAGTTGAGCGAGGCGCACACGGTCCGGGGGGTGAAGCTCATGCCGGGAAGCAACAATTGGGGATCAGACGCTAAATCGCAAAGGCGCGCGCAGTGGTGGTCCCTTGAAAAGATGCGGCGGGAACAGCGGGGGTTCGACATCGCGGTGAAACGTGCGACTTCGAGCCATCACAAAGTCGCCATGGAGTGCATCGTGGAGTGCGCCGTGCCCCCGCAGTTTCTTGACGGTAACTACGGAACCGCCGCGCAAGCGATGAACGATCGCGCGGGCTCCGGGTCCACCGCCGATGGTAAAACCATGGTGATGCACTTCAGCGTCAGGGTGTACTTCACGTTCCACTACCGGGTTAAAACTCGAAAAGGCACCGCGCCTACTGCGACGCACTACGCAACCCTGCCCTTCGAGTCAATGTACACCGGTTTGTTCCTGGAGCAATCAGCGTCGATGGCGTACAACGACATGTACGGCGCCGCCGTTGCGCCCACGTCTCCGTTAGTCCTGAAGAACAACGTCGAGCGGATGATGAAAATCGGGCTAGCCGCGATGCGGGGGGACGACATGCCCCGGGCGTTGCGAATGGCCACGTTGGTCCTACTGCTACGAGGCGACCTGGGCTGGTCAGACGGCGACGACCCGCCTGAGCCGGGGTCGATTGATTTTTTAAGGGAAAAAGCGTTTTGCGACTTAATACGAGCCGTGAATTCAAACGCGTGCTGGCTGTTCAACGTGGCGAACGAAGCGAAGACGCTTGAGCGGTTGTTCAACGGCGATCACAGCCTGAGGAAGACTCCCGCGAACGCTTTATCGTTAACCAAACACCTGCAGCACTTACATTTCAGGATGGACGACTTTATGAAGCAAGCGATTCGGCGGGATTTCGGGCTAGAGCCGTTGCGGGAGATGGCGAGCGACGTTTTGTTGGGCGCGATACGGCTTTGCGAGCGGAACGGCGCGGCGCTGAGTAACTACGACACGAGTGCCCAAGTCTCCTTCCAGTGCGAACGCGCGTTGGAAAAAGCAAAACTTCTCATGATCGTTGTGTCCCTCACCAGGTCCCAGGAGAACCAGTTAATGCGTCCGCACATGGCCCTGGTACAAGCCGGCGCGTTTGGTTTGAATTTAATCGAGAAGTCAGAATCGCACGGCAGCGACGTGGACGCGCAAATAGGTACGTTTTTCTATCCCGTAAAATCCTGCTCGCCTTTTTATGCGTAGTGAGGGTTGGTTCTGAAGGCGTTCAGTGTGATCCTGTGAGGAATCCTCACCATCCCTAGGTTCGGGATTCCTCGTTATCCTGATACGAAACAGAGTACAGACACGAGATACGAGCACCCAATACATCCGCCCGACTGTTTGCCCACTGTCCAGACTACTGTACTTTATAAATCGCTGATACAAAAGACTGACTTGTATTTCCAAAATCCTAGACGCGGCGATGGCGGCGGCGATGGCCAAGAAGAAAAAACGACGCGCGCGAAGATCACGGTTAAAAATAAAGGAAAAATCCGAAGGGACGGGTAAACGGGGTGGCTGGTTCGGTCGACGGAAGGGGAACGATAGTAGCAGCGATTCGTCCGACGACGAAACGGCTAAGAAATCAACCCTCCTCTCTATGTTCAAAAAGAAGGAAGAGGAAGTCAAGGAGGAGGGAGGTTTGACGAAACAAAGTGGGATACCGCTGGTGGACCCCCGAGCGCCACCGCCCACGGAGAAAGAGTTGGACGTGGTGTGGCAGCGGGTGTATGAGGTCGTGGCGGCGGGGACTTGCTTGGATACGAAATCGTGCGACCGGTGGATGAGGAAACACCGGTACGTCCCGCCCCGGTTCAACAACTCCGCGATGTTGTTACAGTACGTCGCGGACGCACGGTTGGACGAGACGTTACACGGCGTGTTAGTCAACGCCATGCAGCCGCCTCTGATCAAGAATCCGTTTCCCGAAGCCGTCGCGAGGTTAAGAGCCGTGGGCCACCAGTTCGACGTTTCGTTCCACCTCAGCGGCGGCGAGCTAATCACCGGGGGCGCACAGGGCGGGGGTACCAAAACCGGCACCAAGCGGTTCACCGCCTCGGGCAAGGCGTTGAAGGGGGTAGTCGCGGCGAGTCCGAAAATCACGCTAGTCAGCGATGATAAGAACGTCCCAACAAGCATGTACGCGGCGCGGACGAAGGATTTACACGACGACGACACCGCACGAAGGTTGGCAAAGAAGGAGTGCGTCGTGTACGGATTGTACAGCGCGGTGACGTTGGCGGACCCGGTGCGGTGCCGTCGTTTGTTCGACGAGCTGCCTGCGTTATTCAAACAAACGCAGTGGCAAGAGGGGCCGTACATGTACCAGTGCATCCCTGGGCTTGGCGGTGATGCTTCGTTCTCAGCGGGGCTCGGGCCCGTGTTGGAGAAGCAGAGCGATAAAAAATCCCCCGACGAAAGAAGAGACGCCCTGGGGTTCACTTGCGTCGTGGAAGAAAGGACGAAAGCCACCGGGCCGAATGAGACAGTCGCCGCTGAGCTGTACGGCGCGCACGTCGTGGAGCGACTGACCGAGATGCAGCACGGGACGCCGTGGCTGGTGCACGATGTGGTGGTGCCGCGGGGGGTTTTAGCCGCGGCGGGGGCGGCGGCGGCGAGGCGACAACTGGAAGAGGAGGAACGGTTAGCGAGGATTGGGGAATTGTCTCAGTTGCTGGATGAGCGCCCTGGCACGTCCGCGGCGAGCGATTTACTGGACCGCATGGACAGCGCGATTTCAAGCTCCACCAGACGAGTTAACGGTAAAGAAAACGACGACGGCCTTGAAAACGACAACCCGAACTTGGTTCCCGGGGGGGGGTATGGTAAAGATGACGACGGCCGGGGTTTGGACGGCGCGCTCGGTCCAAATCTCCAAAAGAAACAATCGCAACAAAATCTTTCTGACCCGCAGCGGCTTGAGATGTTGAAACGCCGCTTGGAAGAAGCAGAGCAAGTATTAGGCGCTGATTACAAGCTGTCGCAATATGGTGGCGGCGCAATGGGCCAGAACGCGATGCGAGAGAGTGACGTGATTCGCATTCCGTGGCAAGAGGTGCGTACAAACCAGCGGGACGTGGGGAAAATAATCGCAAGAGTGGTGCAGCAAGGCGGCGAGGCGTGCGCGCAGATTTCCGTGAAACACAGAGGG
>TARA_B110000977_G_scaffold159456_1_pt1 | contig 39880 bp, 27 predicted proteins | sample TARA_B110000977 | Tara Oceans TARA_B110000977 (sample SAMEA4397798) | marine metagenome | biome: Polar Biome; feature: [SRF] surface water layer (ENVO:00010504); material: water (ENVO:00002006), including particulate matter (ENVO:01000060) such as... | depth 5 m | reverse complement strand
ACTGCAACGCTTGTCGCGCCGGTGATGCCAGCGACTTCAACAGGGACGTTGTGGTCGAACAAAGGCCGACCCGTGCCGAGCTGGTTGAACAAGTGGTTGGTGCCCCAGCACTTTACCGTTTTGCTTCGCGCAACCGCGCACGCGTAGTATTGTTGTATTTCGATTTGCGTCGCGTTTTCAATGCCCAATACGTCGACAAGAAACGCGCTGTACTCGCCGTTCGTAGGGTACTTTCCCGTGTTTGTCGGAACGGTGCTCGTGCCATCGCCGAGGAAACCGTGCGAGTCCCAAAGCTGGTTCGCGCCCCAGCATTTAATCGCGCCGGTGTTAAGCAGCGCGCACGAAAACGAGTCGCCGCACACGACGCTCGCAACGTCGGTGAGGCTGGCAACTTCAACCGGGGTAAGGCTGTCGCTCGTTGTGCCGTCCCCAATCTGGCCCACGACATTCTCGCCCCAGCACTTCACAGTGTCGTCAATCAGCACGGCACACATGTGGTAGTTGCCCACAGCAACGCTCTTGGCGTCGGTGATGCCGACCACCGCAACTGGCGTCAAGCTATCGACGGGCGGGGAAACGCCGTTCCCTAATCCTCCAATGCTCCCCTGCCCCCAGCATACGATCGTGATGTTTGTCAGAAGCGCACACGAGCGGTGTACGCCCACGCTGATGCTGGCCGCCGTGGTGATGCCTTGTACGTGAACAGGTGTGAGACTTGAAGTGGTCGTGCCATCGCCGAGCTTTCCGAATTCGTTGTCCTCCTAGCACATCACCGTGTCGTCTGACATGAGCGCGCATGAGTGCTTGGCCCCCGATTTGACAATCGTCGCGGTTGTTTTCGCCGCGAACAGCGAAACGAGGACGACGAGCAGCGCATGGTTCGAGCGGCGGCGAGGCATCGCGATAGGATCTATAGCAACGACTTCCAAGTTTACGTTCGAAGTTGGGTTCACTTTGAGCCGCCGAGTTTCCATCGATCAGATGAAAAAAGATGGGGTCATCCGCTTATCCAGTCTCTCGCGAGTCACTTCCGACCGCGCCTCGGAACGTGTTTGCGCTGACGATGTCCTCCCTGGTGTCCACTGGTGCGCTCGCGCCCACGCGCGTGTCACCCGCCACGCCGCGAGTTCCCAAGCCTCACGCGGTCGTTCGAGGCGCCACGTGTATCGTTCGTTCCGAGACGAAATCGGATTGCTACAACGCAAACACGATATCTCAGCGGTGTGCCTCCCTCGCCGCGGCGTGTGTCCTTCTGGCCACGCCTTCCCCCGCGTTCGCGGCATCAAAGCCCCCGACTTTGTTCATCGCCGACCTCGTCCCCACGAAAGGCCACGAAAACGTAAAGGGCACGATCACGTTCGAATCCGCGCTGAACAAGAGTAACCAAGAGGTTGTGTTCGTCACGCCGTCGATTGATGGATTGTCGCCGGGCGCACATGGCGTTAACGTGCACGAATTCAGCGGCGAAGGCGTCGACGGTATCGGCTCCTCGTTCAACCCCGACGGACGGCCGCATGGCTCCCCAACCTCGATAAAAAAGTTTGGCGCATCCGCGTGTCACTTCGTGGGCGAGGGGTGCCAGTGGAATCGGCACGCCGGGGATTTAGGAAATATCGAAGCGGATGGAAATGGATCAATCGATGCCTCAAAAAAGTTCAAAGACCTGTACGTCAGCCTGAATCAAAAGAAAGAAATGAACATAGTGGGCCAGGCGGTGGTGGTGCACGCCAGGGGGGACGATTTCAAAACCGAGAAGGATGACGGGGACGCGGGGGAAGTCGTCGCGTTCGGAGTCATCAAAGCAAAGTAGTTGGCGTTTTTTTTTGCAATAAAGACGTAATGCTTGTGACTATTTCGCTGCTAATAATATACGTATTTTAACTACCTTATTCCTCCAACAGCCGCTTCAAAACTTCCGAAACTTTCTTCGGGTCCGCCGTACCTCCGGTTCGCTTCAACACCTGCCCCACGAACAAACCCATCAAGCGCCTCTTTCCGGATTGGAATAATTTAGCTTCGGTTGGTTTCTCAGCGATTATTTCCCGACACAACTCAACGAGAGTACGGTCTTCTTGACCACCTGGAATAGACCCGTTCGCATCGCCCCCAGTAGAACCGCATTGTGATACGCTCGGTTCCGTCTCTCCAAACAACGAAAACACAGTCTGCCTCGCCGACGGATACTTTCCGTCCTCCTCCTCAGCAACTAACATGGCGGCTATTGTTTTTTTGGCCATGCGGGCTGTTATTTCAGATAAACTCACCAGCCCACAAAGCTCACCGACTAACGTAGGACTGGCACTGGCGGGTAAGTGAGCCAGCGGTGCGTTTGCCGAACGTACCACCTGCGCTCGTTTCGCCGCGCCCACGAGCTCGCCAACCACGAAGTGCGCGACGTCCGACGGGAAAACCTTATTTATATTTTTAGTGTCGGAGTCACTCTTCGTCTTCTCCTCCACTGTTTCCTCCGCGCTTCGAAGCGCCAGTTCGTAGAACTGTAACGTACTCGGGTGACCCGTTACTTTCTTGGCTAAATCAGGAGCTAAATTGAACTTTCCTTTCAAATCAGTCAGCCGAATCAACGCGGCGTTCGGCAGCTCGGGAACTGTTCTTTTTATATCGTCAATTTCCGCTTCCGAAAAAATAACAGCCGGCACGTCTGGCTCGGGTGCAAACCGGTACTCCGCAATTTGCTCCTTGGTGCGTAGGGTGTAGGTTTTGTTGTTTTGGACGTCGTAACCGCGGGTTTCTCGAGTAACTAGACCTCCATTTTCTAAAATAGAAACTTGCCTCTTGACTTCCACCTCCACCGCCAACCTGACACTCTTAAACGAGTTCAGGTTTTTAATTTCGCACCGCTCGCCGAAAATATTTTTGTCATCTCTTCGTCGCACTGATACGTTGACGTCCGCTCTCAACGACCCGTCCTCCATGTTCGCAGAAGACACCCCCAAAAACCGGACCATCTTCTGAACGTGTTCTATTGCTGACGCTGCTTCGTTTGCTGATCTTAAATCGGGGCGCGTCACGATTTCTACCAACGCGCTGCCGGCCCTGTTATAGTCCACCAACCAATCTTTGTAATTTTTTCCATCACGTTCCCGTTCTGAACGCATTACTGCACTCACCACGCTGCTCTTCCCCGTGTCGGCTTCGAGCTGTATCTGCTCGATTCTTAAGCGAGTAGGGGTGGTGGGTTTACTTCCCGAGTCATTACCATATGAACCACCTTTCTTCACCGTCTTGTTGGCAAAAAACTCAAGCACGCCCCCTTTCACGATTGGATTTTTGTGCTGAGTGATTTGGTACCCGTGCGGCTGGTCTTGGTAAAAGTAGTGCTTGCGGTCGAAGTGGGAGGATTTTTGGACCGTGCCGTTTAGGGCGATGCCTATTCTTGCTGCTAATTCAACTGCTTTCTTGTTCAAACTCGGCAACGCACCGGGCCACGCCGCGTCGAAGGGAGCGACGCGCGTGTTTGGCGATTGCGACGATGAGACTTTTGACGATGGACCTGCCGATGCGCTTGAAAACAGTTTCGTCGCAGTGCTCAGTTGCACGTGGAGCTCAAGGCCCACGACGGTTTCCCAGACGTTTTCGGTGTTTTCGTGTGTCATGTTGTTGTCAATGGCATAGCCGCGTGTGCCGTAGGTCGAACCGTGTACCGCCCGTTCAGTGTTCCTCCAAACCACCGAGCGTGGTCGACGATGATGGAGGGCGTTCGATGACGTCCTCCCATTCGCGAGCGCATGCGCCCATCGCACCGATCTCCTGCCGCACACGTTGAAACTTCGCGTCTCTACGTGCGCGTCGTGAGGCGCGACGGGTATAGGGTCGAACGCGCGCCGGAGCAGGCTCCAGGCCGCGCGCCACCCGCGGCTCGACATGTCCACTGGGAAGGGGCGGTCCCGAAAACAATAAACAAGGAGACGAACGAAAAACTTGGCGCTCGAGCAAGTCGATGTGCAAAAAGCCGTTTCGTTTTACTGGAGACTTGCCACCTGTGCAGCATCCGCGTCATGCAGTGACAGCGTGGCCTCTGAAAAATTTAAATCGGCCTGACAAACGTGTTTTTGAAATCTCCCTCTGCATCGGTGGCTCCTCGGACGGGCCGAGACTTACCCCATACGCGCGCGCACTACGCACGCTCACCGCCACTTACCTCCCTCCCCGATGGCGTTCCCCGTCGTTGCCCTCGGCGGCGCGACGAACCTCGCCGCGGGCGCGTTTCGCGCGCCCCACGACGGCGGGTTCACCAAAGGCACGAGACGCGTGGCCGTTGTTTCCGTACGCCCGCAATCACGACGACTCCCCGTGCGCGCCGCCTTGCCTCTGGACTCACAAGAGCCAGAAGAGACGGACGAGCAACGCGATGCTCGCTTAACCGCCGAAGCTGTGCATTTAGTGGAGTTCAGGCTGAAGAAGGTGCTCCCTGAGGGCATGCTGGACAGCGTGCAAATCCCACCCAAACTGACTGAGATTCGGTCGTTCGTGCGCTGGGAGGATGCGGGCAAGCCGGAGAATACGTCACGGGAGTGGCAGGTTCGCGAGTACCAAGCCGCTTTGGTTGATTTGAAGCTGGAGATGCTCGCGGGCAGTAACCTGAACGACGTGCGCAGACGGTACAACCTGGACACGGAGTTCGGAGATGACGTCGCTCTGCACACGCCAACCTCGGAGCAACTTTCGCTTTTGAGAATCGCGGCGGACATCGTGAAGGAACCCGAGTATTACTGCCCCAAGAAGATCAACGTTATTCTCACCGCGGAGGCGGTCAAGGAAGAAAAGGCGCGGGCTGCCTCCCAGGCAAGGATTGCTGTAGCTTCCATGAAGATGGACACGACCTCTGCTGGTGAATCCAAAATCACCGAGTCCACGGAAACCGTCGCCGCTCTGGAGCTCGCGTTCGAGACGCAAATCTCCGACGTCGGCACCGCTGATGCTGCTGCGGCGGTTGAAGAGGAGGAGGACCTGCACGCCAGAATCGCGGCTGCGGCGGATGCAATGGTCACCAAGACCGCGGAGGCGGTGAAGCGCAAGGCGGATGCGGAATCCGCGGCGCTCGCGGTGGCTTCCTTTGACGCATTGGCGGCGGGCGAGTTTGGCGACGACGAGCTCGCGGTTTTGAAGCACAGGCTGCAGCAAGAAGCCGACGTCGCGATGGACAAAGCCAGGATCAAAGCGGACGCGGCGAAAAAGGTCAAGACGCAGATGGAAGCGCTCGCGATGAAGGCGAAGGCGGCCAAGAAAGCGGCGAAGGTGGATGCTGTGCCTGTTGCTGTGACTGAAGCGAAGACTGACGAACTCACCCCCGCGCAGAAGAAGCAGATTGAAATCGCCAAGGCGAAAGCCGCGGCGGAGGCGCAGCTCAAAGCCGCGAGGGAGGAGATGTTCGCAGCGAAGGCGGCGCTCGAAGCGACGAAGACGGCGAAACCCGTCGCTGCAGCTAAGCCCGCGCCCGTCGCCGCGGAGAAGACCGTTCCCACACCCGCGTTCCCCCCACCCCCCGTGTCGGCGCCTGTTAAGCCAACGCCTGTTGTTGCGAAGGCTCCTGAAGCGGCCAAGGCCCCTGCTGTGAAGGCGCCCGCTCCCGTCGCGCCGACCACGACCCCCACCGTCGCGCCCGTCGCCAACGCCGCCGCCGCGTACGGTGTGAAGCGCTCCGCCACGGAGATCGAAGCCAAGGCTGCTGCGAAGCTTTTGGCGCAGGCGCAGGCGGCTGAAGACGCCAAGGCTGAGGAACTCGAGCTTCGCAGAACCGAAGCCGCGGCGGAGAAGCGCGCGGCTGAGGCTGCCGTCAAAGCGGCGAAGGAAACGAAACGCGCGGCGACTGTTTCCGCCGCAGCTGTGGCGTCCGCGGTGGATGACCGTGTTAAGTCGTTGGAGGCGCTTCACGCGAAGCACGTCGAGTCGCTTCTCGTGGAGCACGAACAAGCCCTGGTCGCGGGGCGCGCCGCTGCCGCCGCCGAGTTTGGCGAATCCCTCGAAAACGCCTCCTCGTCAAGTGAGAAGCTTTTACGGGGTAAGCTCTCCGAAGCAGTCACCGCGCTTGAAACCAGCAACGCGCAGGTTAAGCTGTTAAAATCGAAACTCGCCAAGGGACGGGACGAACTTGAGAAAGTGAAGGTGATCACCGCCAAGGCTGCAGAGGTTTTGGAATCCAGAAGCGCGGATCAGCGGTTGATTTCTTCCCTGAAACGCGAGCTGGACGTCGCGGTTGAGCTTGAAGCGGCGGCGGAAGCGCGAGCGGCGGCGGCGGAGAAGACCGCCAGCGCGTTGACCAAGAAGCACGACGTCCCGTTAGGCCAAAAGTCTAAGGACGAGCTGATCAACCAACTCCAACTCGAGCTGCGTGAAGCCAACGACGTGGTGGTGGAGTTCAAAACAAGCTGGGAAGCGGACAGGAAGGTCATCGCGTTGCTCTCGGAGATGAAGGACGTCAACGAAGCCAACGCGGCGCAAGCATCGGTGGTCGCTTCCGCGCAAGAAGACAGCAATCTGAAGTCCGCTGGTCTGTGGGGCCTGGCGAAGAAGTACGGCAAGAAGACGCTTGAGATTTCTAGCGAGCTGTGGTTCGGAGAGGGGAAGGACGCCAACGCCGCGGATGTTGCGTTGAGAGCTTCTGCCGCCAAGAGGAGCAACGCCAAAGCGGTTGAGGAGGATGTGTATTCGCGCGTCGGGGGGTCCGCTACGGTTGCGCGGTTACGTTCCAAGCAAGGTGGGCAAGTCAGTGACACGAAGCAAAGCTTGCGACAACGCTCGTGGCTCGCCGCGGCGGATGTGGCGACGGAGAAGGCGACGGCGGATGAAGTTGTCAAGCCGGTTATCAAGGCGGAAGTGACTGAAACGGTCAAAACGCCTGAGCCCACGCCCGTCAAGGCGGCGGTGCCTCCCGTCCCCGCCACTCCCAAAGCCAGGGAAGTCATGAAGAAGCCTATAGAGAAGGAAACGCCCGTTGTTGCTGAATCGCAGAAGAACAACGCCGTGCCCCTCCCCGCGAAGGTCCCTTCAACCACATCGGATCGCGTCGCCGCCGTCGCTGCCAAACCCAAAGCGGCGCCGAAAGCTTGGGGCGCTACGAACGGAGCGGTGGCGCAACCCTCCACGCCCTTCACCCCCTCCATTAAAATCCCGCCCGCGGCGAATGACGAGGAGCCCAAGAGCAGCGGCTGGTCCTCGGCGCACATGCCCCCCGGGCGCTAATTGTGATGTGATGATATGATACCTTCTAAGGTAAAAGAGGAAAGAAGAAGTAGGAAGTTTCTTTGGTGACGAGAATTGAGAAGAGATCACGAGAGGTAGATTCCGCAGAGTTTCAAGAGCCGACAAGCGGTCCAAGCGCGTAGGCGCTGTATTTCCATTTTTATATACATATGACTTATTTTAAAGGTAAGGGTTGAGATGAGACTAGGTGACTAGGTTCCTCAGCGCTCGAGCTTGTCCTCTGGCTCAGGCCAGTAGTACCGTCGGGACTGTTTATGTGAAGGTTCAATTTTTATCAAAGAAGCTGTCTGCAACCGTCCTGCTCGCGAAAGTTCTTATCGAGGATTCGGACGCAAGTCGAGTCCCTCCCTCAACCCTACACAGACTGGGGCACGCGTGCACGTCGCACGTCCTGTGGAGGCACCACAGGACACGCGTGCGTGTACCCGTGTGTCTACCCAACCCTGACCCTAAACCCGGGTCGTGTCCACCCTAAAAAGGTCAGCGCCGTGCGGCTCTAAAAAGATGATGCGTGCGCCTCGCCCTTCTCACCCCCTGACCACGCACCGCACGCGCAAAGCTCAGGCGTACCGCTTACACATCATCGAAAGCGCTTTACCGGCACATATCGTGGGTAGTGTTCTTGGTTTCGTGAACCCGGTGGTGAACAAAATGCGGCACCCCGATGAGATGGTTCTGTTCGCGTCGTTGCCTTGGTGCGACTTTCGCGAGTGGCTCGCGTTTTGCAGTTTCTCGTCGCTGGGATTGACGCAACACGCGTTGGTGTGGTACATCGCCCACTTCGAGCGTTTCTGCGACGCGATTTCCTGGCTGGGTTTACTCGCGAGGTGCACTATGAACCTGTACTGCCCTGAGTTACCGTCGGATTTCTTCCGAGTTTTTACGATCATAGTTGGCGCGGTGGCGATGCGGTACGAACTTCGGAAACAATGGAAACACCATCTTTTGCGTCTAACGAGCGCCGCGATAATTGACGCGCACGTCAAGCGACAGCTGGACCACGGGTTCGCATCCACGCACTCTCTGCTCGCGGCGTCGGGTGCGCAGATCCCGGCATTCCTAGTGCACATAACCCTATGTTTGTCAATACAGGCGTGGCTGGAGAAAATAGATGGCAAAACGTTTGACGCGAGTTGGGCGCGCTCGCATTGGCGGCGGCGCTCGCCGCGGTTGTCGTCGCGGGAAGAGTAGCTGTGAAACACGGGGAAAAGCAGCGAGGGAGGTAACACAGAAAGTAGCATATAATCACCCACGAATTGATGTTGAGCGTAAGTTGAGCGCAAGCATCAGTTGCTGTTTCTTTCACTACATTTAAAACGCACTACATTAAAACGCATCAGCAAAACACGCTGGTGAGCGCTTCCTGCGCCGCCCGCGTCCGCCCGAGTTTCAGCATATCAACCCCGCACGCGTTCGCGATGTCCTGCTCTCGGCGCGCGCGCTTTTGAGGGTCCAAGTCGTCGTCCCACCCCCCGTGGTGCGCGTGCCGCCCGTGCCCCGCCTCCATCATCCGCCCCGCGCTCATCGGGATCGGCGCCGCGTCCACCGGAACTGGTAACACTTGTGCGCCGCCGCCGGTTGTCTGCGCGTCGTTCAAGTCACCAGGGGTGTACCCGAACAACCCCCCGAAGCCAATCGTGTTGTTCCGCTCCCGCTGTCCGCTCGGCCCGGGGGTTTCATCTAGATCGCTTTCCTTGCCGTTACTCATCCGGCGAGGTTTCCACTGGGCGTCGACGGATTGATCATTTGGATCATTTGTCTGTTTGTCATTCACTCCGTCTCTCGCATCACTAGTCCCAGCGGCTTCCCGTAGCCTTCTATCTTCTTCGTTGTTCCTGACTTGCCGTTTCTGAATGGCCGCTTGGTTTTCGCGTCGGTACTGCTCCACCGTGGTTTCCGTGGCTCGCACCTCAACGCCTTCACACAGGTTGAAGATTAAATCCTCCACCAACTCGAGGTAATCGTTGTACTCTTTCAGCTGACTGAAATCGGACTGGCGCTTGTTGTAGCTGGAAGAGAACGAAAGGGATGGTTATCGAAGGGAGGTTAGTCATGAGCCGTTGGGTGTGTCTCGTGCGGTTGCTCGTTTCGTGACTACCCGCGCGGTAGCCAGTCGCGGTACGTCGATCGCGTGAGGCCCGTCGGAGGATGTACAACCAACTCGAGAAAGAATCTTTCGTACGGTCCCCTTTTGTGATCTCGACGAGCCAGTCGCGACTGGGTCGTGTAGTGCTAGCTAACACAAAAGAAACTTACATGGACTTGATTCGCGCGCGAACCTGGACCTCGCGGGTCAGGGTGAGCGCCGCCATGCTCGGGAGGGAGGCGTGCACAGGCGCGGCGCGCAACGGGCTCTCCCGAGGCGCGAAGCCAGTTCTGGATATGTTCGTCAAGTCCCAGCTTTTTCAAAGCATGGTAGGCACCCATCCAAAAACGATCAGGTCATCACTCACCGCCGCGCGTCCTTGGTCGTTGAGTCCCGCTACGTCGTGGATATGCCGCGCGATGTCCGCATCCTGCACGGCGGCGAGCTCGCGTTGGAGGTTGCGGCGGAGGTAGAGGCGGCGCTGCGTTCGAAGTCCGTCGCGACGCAGGTTTTCCAGCTGGGTAAATACCGGAACGCTGGCTTTGACATCGTAGACGTGTCATCACCGGAAGCTACTACAACCGCGGTCGAGGACGCTCCACGGGATAATAACGCCTCCCGTGATGATGACCCATCCACGTCCCCTCTGTACCTTTTCGTCGTCGAGACGTACGAGTTTGAAAACCCAGGGGCTGGGGCGGTGACGCTGCTGCGGGATTTGCTCGCCGCTGCGAAGAAATCGAAAGACACTACGAAACAATGGGAGGTGCGAATGGTTGACGATGAGTGGAGTGGATTTACAGACAGAGATACTCGTACCGCGGATCCAATAACTAATGCATATGATGGAACACGTGCACGGCTTATATCCGACGACGGGAATACACGCAAATTGAAACGAGTCCAGTACGCGACAATCGCGGTGGGGGACAACGACGCGACGCCCGCGCGCGCGGCGTTTCGCTCAAAGCAATGTAGCGCGAGCGATTGCAATCAAGCCGGGCAGCTTTTCGACAAGCTGTTTTCATCGACGGGGGGCGTTCGGGTCGCGTCGAGGCTAGAAATAGACGTCTCGAGGGACACTGTGAGGGAACAGGTGGAGGCGTGGATGGGTGGGGAAATAGGGGCGCATTATTCATAAACGGCTTGACATAGGCTACTCGTCTTCCGCACTACGTCACATTGTCTGTTTCGTGTTCCGTCTCCGCAGATTCATCTTTGGTCTCCGGTAACGTCTCTTCTTTCGTCTGCGCTGTTTAGTCTTTCGTCTCCACACTCGTTTCCTCCACATCACTCCATCCGTGTTCGTTTTCCAGCAGTTCCACTATTGTTCGCACCAACCCTTGGGTGCTTTTGTCCACGCGCATATCGGGTTGCGCTATTTTCCGCATAAGCACTTGGTCCAGCTCCTTCTTCAAGTTCTTGAATAGCACGGCGACGCGCGCGGAGGCTCGGAACCGAATCCACTTATCGCAAGTGGCTATTTGTCGCTCGTGGTCCACTGTGATCTTGCCCCCAAATAAAAGCAAAGGGTAGGGCGATATCAACGAGGCATCCCGCAAATAAACTTTCGTGGTTTTGACCTTCTCATGGAACACCAAGAACCTTGACAAAAATTCCGGAGCTCCGAAAACCACGGACGTGGGGTGTAAGGAAACCTCCCCGTCGCCTTTCGTGATGATTTTTGTTTTACCCGCGTTCGTGAACCGGGTCTGCATGGTGATAGGAGCGGCGTTGCTTTGTGTTTTGGCGTTACTATTGGCGTTACTTTGTCCGACGCTGTCAACCGTTGCGACGTTTGGATACAGGCCGGCGCAAATAACCGCGCGCACGAGTAACTCATTGGAAGCGTTCTTACTGGCGAGGCGCAAACACTCCTGCACCCGCTGGTTCTTCTTGGAAAGACGACCAATGTCAGGCTTCGGCGGTTTCTTGGCAGACTGATTACTCATAGAAAAGGGCACAGCGGTGGCGGATAAACCCACGGGAGGTGGAACGGAAGTACTTCCAGGTTTGTCGCTCATTCGTGAGTCCTTCTTTTCCTCGTTAACCTTCTCATCTGTATCATGTTCATCCTCCTTCCCATCCTCCAACAGCCCCGCGTGCTCCCCCAAAAACCCGATCGCATCCAGCAGCTCCACGTACTGCGTGCGCATTTCCGAAATCTGCCGCAGCGTTTGAAGCGAGAGAAAGTTTGTGTTCAGGAAGTTTCTTTCGTAGTTTTTACCTTTGGCATTTGCGGAAATCCATCCAGAGTACGCCGCAACTAACGTGAGGTGATCCGAAGTAGCTCCTGGTCCATTTCCAGCTAACCGCCTTCTCGCCAAATCTGCTTCGTCTCTCTTCTCCATCGGAGTCAAAAACGGACTCCGGAACCCGCACCCCGCCGCGATGGTTAACACGGGATCGAGGCACGAAAACATAGCGCCGTAAAGAATCATCTTTCCTAATTTAGCGTCGACGGGAAGTTCCGCTAAGTGGCGGCCTAGCGGGGTGAGGTTGTCGACTTCGTCCACCGCGTTCAGCTCCTGTAACGACCGCAACGCCGATGCCACCGCCGCTTCAGGCGGTGGTTCCAGCGCGTTCCTCAAAAACTCCCTCACGTCCCCTAACTTTAAGATCTTGATCTGCAAACACAGGGCGTCAAGGGGGACGCGTTTGATTTCGGGAACCACGAAGGGGGATAACGTGTTTTCTTTCTGTGAGCTGTACAGGTGGAAGCAGTAGCCTTCTTGGACTCGACCGGCTCGGCCTCGACGCTGCCTACTTGACGCTTTAGAGCACCACGCGGTGACTAGTGATGACATCCTCGTAACCGGGTCGTACTGCGTCTCCCGGACTCGCCCCGCGTCAATAACGAAGACAACATCATCAATCGTGATACTCGTCTCGGCGATGTTCGTCGCCATGACGACTTTCCTGACGCCATTTGGGGGTTTGTCGAAGGTTCGTTTCTGCTCCTCGCTGGACAAGGTGCTGTGTAACGGCACCAACACAAAGCTGTTATCCACGTCGTCCAGCTCGGCTAACAGTCGCTCGTGTAAAGCTCGTATCTCTGCCATCCCTGGGAGAAAAATCAGCACAGCGCCGTCCTCGTAGTCATTCGCGATTACCTTCACCAGCTGTTCAATCAGCTCTAAATTAATTTTCTCCTCGTCCACGGCTTGGAGACACTTCAGGGTTTGTTCCAAGTAGCCAGGGTACATGTTCCGAGTCTCATCAGTGACGTCGTCTAATGCACTACTTCTTTCCATGGATTCCTTGAGTGCCATGGTGATTTTTTTACTTCGGTCGCCTCCACCTCCCCCAGACAGGGGATTGAACGTCCGTTTCGAGTTGCCCATCACCGACTTCGAGCTCGCATTCGCTTCTGACCCAATCGCGTACTCTCCATCAGGGTCCACCACGTACCCGGTGGCTTCTATAGCGTCTTCTAAACGGTACTCCGCGACCGGGAACGTCCGCCCCGGAATCTCGATCGCCCCAATATCTCCAGGAACCTTCTGTTTGAAGTACTCGATGAACAAGTCGGCGTCCACGGTGGCGCTCATGGCGACTAAACGGAAGTCGGCTCGCCTGGCGCACAAGCTTCTCAAAATCACGAGTAAAAAATCAGACAGCACGTCGCGTTCGTGCACTTCATCCACTACGACATGCGACACGCCGCTTAAGTCTGGGTCGGATTGCAGTCTACGCAATAGAATTCCCGTCGTACAGAACAACAACCGTGTGTCTTTAGTAACCTTTGACTCGAGCCGGATGGAGTACCCGACGGTGTTTCCAATTTTCTCGTTGCGCTCGTTCGCCACTCGTTCAGCAACCGCCATTGCGCTTAACCTTCGCGGCTGCGTGACAATCACAGAACACTCCCCTCCTCTATTCTGATTAATCGCGTCCTCTATGATGAACTGCGGAACTTGTGTGGTCTTGCCGCACCCGGTCGCGCCGCTCACCACTGATGCTCTGGAGGTTTCGATCAGCGCGAGGGTCTCGGCGCGGAGGGCGTGTGCGGGGAGGTTTTTCCTAATGACCTGCATCTTTTGCCACGTTTTGTCCTTTTGTTTTTCCTGTTCGCTTGCCAGTAACCGTTGAGAGATCAAGCGCTGACGTTCAGCTAAACGCTCAGCCGAGTCTTCGGAACCGTGTGCATTGACAGCTGTCCCAGTACTCAGTAATTCCGCCGCCGCGTTCGTGAGTTCGTCGGCGTCCGCTTCGGCGCCCTCCGTTTCCAAAAGCTCCTTGTCAAAGCCCATCGTCTTGACATGCTTGGTTAACCAGCTGGGTTTCTTTTTTCCACCTTCTGTGTTTTTCTTTTCGAGACTCAGCTTGGACAAGTCAGCTGTCGCGCTTTCGTACAGATCAACCCTCGCAGCTGCTCGGCGTCCCTTCGCAGTGGCCAAGGATAATTGGCGTTCTGTTTCTTTCTCGACTCGAGCGCGCTCAGCGGCCAACTTCTCAGTCTCTTCGCGCTCAGCTTTTTTTGTGCGCACTTTGTTGGGCTGGATCACGCCGAAGCCTTCGAAGGAAAATGATTCGTTTGTAGTTGAAGTAGCTGTATCCGCGCTCGACGCCGCTTCCACGCGTTTCCTCTGCTCCGCCTCCCACAGATCCAAACGCGTGGACAAAACGTCATCGTCCGAGTTAATTTCACGAGTTTGCGCAGTTGCCGTAATTAACGTCTCCGTCGGGTCCAAAGGCGCGTCATCCAACGGGTCATCCGTCTCATCCTCTTCATCATCATCTTCCATGTCTCCTTGTGACTGTTTACGCACACCATCAGCCTCCAAACTTTCTGTTTCCATCAAAACCCGCAAATACGCCGCTCGCCGTTGCTTTTCCTTGGCGAGTTCTTCTTTTTCGGATTCGCGCTGCTGTTCGATTTTAGCAAACGTTCGTTCAAACTTTGTGTGCCCTGATAAGAACCCTCTCGCTTGCTTCGCCGTTTCAGCCGCTTCTTGTTCCAGACGTGACTCTTCATCATGCTGTACTTGTGCCGCGCGCTCCACCGCATCAGCGTCCATCGCCCCGTGCTCCTCGAGAATCGCGGGAAGGAACTCCTTGAGCCACTCTGTTAGCGCGAACACCACGGGTTCGCCTCGCATGGTGTGCGAAAATTCACAAAGCGACGCGGCGATGCTTCGCTTGATCGCTGGGGGGAGGTTTTCCTGCCGGATCGCTATTATTGGGGATGCCGCTGTCGGGTACAAGTCACCCGACGGGAAGTGCACTTCAAGGAAACACGGAAGCCACGTGTTTTCGTCGTGCGCGTCGACTTCGACGGTCCACAAATTCTCAACGTCGTCGATGGTAAACTTGTCCTCGAGAATTGAAGATAGAGCGAGCGCTTCGTCAGAACGTTCGGCTATGGCTTCTGATACCAAAGAGTCTGATACTGATGCATCCATACCTTCCTCTTCCTCTTCAGGATGTAATTTCCTCAACAACACATAAGTCGCGTCCTGTTCCACCCACCCGCACCGCTCGAGCGCCTCTCGCGCTTCCACTCGCGAAAACCCGTAATGCCCAAGTCTTGACAGCATCGCTCGCTGAAGCAGCGCCACGTGCGGGTCCTCACGCGCGGCGGTACCCGCGAGCGCAGCGAGGTCTGCGGCGGCGGAGTCAGTGTTATCACCAAAACCAGAGTGAATATCTGTACTGCTACCAACACCTCCTCTGCTTTGTTCTCTGGCCAGGGAACTCGCAGCATCCGCACTGTCCTCCGCTTTCTTCCGGCTCTCCAACTGCCTGAGTTTCGAAAGGTTAACCTCCGCGACCTTTCGAAAACTCTCCGGCAACTCACCCACGGGCGCGCGGATACACAGCCAGTCCATGGTCTCCGCTAATCTTTGTTCAGTGGTTTGACGTTCTGCTTTTTGCATTTTCGACCTTCTCTGATGGGGAGTTAATAAATCGTCGTTTTCTAGTTCATACGCGAGCCGCGAAAAGTCGTATGCGCCGTCGCGTTCCGGACAATACTCGGAAGCTTTTCTCGACCACTCTTTCGAGAAACCCGCGTTGGTTAAGCGTCTTATTAATCGCTCGTTCCTAGCTACTCGGTCCGCGATTTCGTTCTTCTTGATGTCTTTCACCGCTGCTTCTCGCGCAATTTGAATGCTTTGCTTCACGAAGTGCGCCTCGTGTCTCGAGAGCTGGTCAAGCACGGAGTCTTTAGAGGAACGCAGCACGGCGGTCGAGGTGAGATTAGTTTTTGCTTTCAGCCCCGCCGCTTTCGCGTCCACCTTTGTCGGCGCGGTTAATGGGGCTTGTTGAAGTGCTTCGAGTTCTTTTTTCATTTGCGAGTCTTCCTCCCGTTCCACCACCGGCTGTAGCGGCCGCAAATGTTTCAGCAGAGTAGACACAGATTCTTGCGTATCTACCGCCATGTCCAGGAGTTGATTTTGCTCGTTGCTTTGCCGTGAAAACGCACTACTAGCTCCTGGCACGACGCCTAGCCCGTCGAAGGTACTGTCGTTGAACCCGCGCCATCCTTTCAAGCTTTCCGGGTCCTTTGTTGAGACCGGGTCGGAGGCGGCAAAGTCAGCATCAGCAACCTTAGCCCGCCGCGGCGGCAACGCAGGCGGCTCGCCAGGCACGGCGACGCGCACGTTGAGGATCTGTAATGTTCCTCCAGAAGAAGAAGGTGTGGGTATCCGAGGTAGGCCCTTCTTCGGCCGCGCGGGGGCGACGCGACCGCCTGCCTTGTCACTATCTCGACCTAAACGTGCCTTTTCGCCGCCGCCCCTGTTCATTATAGAACCAAGAGGACCACACCGCGCCTCCGCCTCTGGGGTGTGCCGACGCAAATCTCATCTGATGGTTTCAATATTTTTCAAGTCTGAGAATCCACGTCAGCGAAAAAGCGCTCCGACGGCGGCGGGTTCCGGAACCCTCATCACACTGAGGGGCACCGTTCATCCCCCCAACCGTCTCGCATCTCCTCCCTACGTGGGTCAATATCCCGGACTCCACTTCCACGGCGAGCATACGCGACTATTTCCTCGGTACCAAGCGGTAGTTCAACGATGGGCACGGGGCAAAATAATGATGGCGATATAACCCTGGACGGCGCGCGGTACGACAAGCAGGCGACCTCGGAGGTGATTAAGCGCTTGAAGCAAATGGCCAAGGAGGACACGAACCGGTTCGAGAACATGAACTTGAGTGAAACGCTGGAGCGGCTGGAGGCGAGTGACAGAGTCGCAGCTTCAGTTGATGCGGCGCTTATGCAAGAGACCAACCGAAAACGATCTCTCCTCACCGCCTTCATCGAACACAAAAAAACTCCACCCGCGCCTGCGGTTACCGACGAAACCCCGACGCAAAACGTGTCAAGCCTGCTTCAAGGAACCGCTGAATCCATATCAACCGTATCAACCGAAATAAGCGACTCGCAAGACGCGGTACACGTGGCGAAGAAACGTTTGGCGGAGACGCAGGCTAACTCACGGCAGAAACTTGCGGCGGCGAAAACAATGAGAGCGCACAACGACGTCCTGGCTGCGGCGCTTGAGGAACACGGTATAGAAGTACCGCACACGGAAACCGCGGATATGTGAGGCAGGGTAGTGAGAGATTCTGTAACACTTGCTTCAAATTCATAACAGTAGTGTGGTGTATATATGTATCATTGAATTGCACGTCGCTCCTTCTCACTTTAGTCTCCAAACTCTCGCGTCATCAATCACCCAACTCAAACAACCCCCCCGAACATCGAGGTGGGCGCTTCGTTCCTCGCCGCGCCGTTCGCGGGCTGCGAGGCGTCGCAGTCGGAGTACCGAATGTCGGGTATCACACGGGCGGGCGGGGCGAACGGCGCGGGCGCGGACTGTCCTAATTTCTCGATGGATTCGCCGACGATTTCGTACGAAAGCTTGTCGCCGACGTCGGCGGATTTGTAAAAGTGCGTTATCGTGCCATCCGGTTGAGGCTTGGGCTTGAAAAACTGCGTGATGGAAGGAACATCCGTCTCAGCTGGAGCAGCTAATTCATCCTCCTTTGCGCCTTTCATGGCGCCGAACACGGCTTTCACAGCTTTGTCCTCGCTCGCGACGCTCGACCATTCGCTCAGCAATCCTTTCAATTCGCTGGCGTTCGATGACGTCTTAGCAGTCGGTCTAACCTTGGGCGCGTTCGGGTCTGCGAAGATGTCCCCGATCAACTGCGCCGGGAACTTTAAGGCCTTACCCGCGCTGGAGTTCTGGTTGAACGCTTTCAACTCCTTGGCGCTGATTACCGGCGTGGTGACGTCGACGCCGATTGCAACATTCGCCCAATGCGCCAAAACGCCGCGGCTCTGCCTCTGCGATTCAGTCGCGTTGGTGCCGGCGAAGATGTAACGAGGGATGCCTGTGGGGTTGGATGGGTGGATGGGGGATACGTGAACAGCGAAAAGGTCAGTTAAAAGTATCGAAGCACATTGTGCTCCTGCTGCGGATGTGCTCCCTGGGCGGTTCGCGTGATTCTCTGACAAGGCGAATTGTGGCTTTTTCGTCAAAATTGTGTGAAAGCGGTTAATTCTTCCCCCGACGTACCGCTGCTGGCGCGTCCCGGAACGAGCGCGCGCCCGACACCGGCGGAAAACGCGGGGCGGACGCTGGGGGCCTCCCACGCCGCGGAATTACTCGTGTCCACCATCTGGTAGAGCTAAAACGAAGATTGAGGGTGCGAGGCGAATTGTGAAAAGAGACGAATTGAGTTTTGGGTCAAGTTTTGAAGATTCGATAAAATTGCCGGAACGCTGACTACTATGTTCTCATTCTTCGCCGGATCCCGCACGCCCTCGTGGCGTTGCGTGAGCGTGGCTTCGATGAATTCTCCGCACGCACGCGCGTACCACGACTTCATCATCAAGAACGTGTGGACCACGCATTTGTACGGTTTGTTGCTCTATACCGTGAGATGTGCGGTGGCCTAAGTGCGGTGCCCTTTAATGATGACGATGAGCTTCCCGTTTCTTGAAGACAGCAAAAAATGGTGGTCTCCGGTGCTCCGGTACATCCAACCGGTGTGGATATGGGGCGTTGTGTGTTTCCTGATGTTAACGTGCGCGCTGTTCGTCCCCACGTCGTACGCAGGACGGTACGAGAGGGCGTGTGACACCGCGAACGTGCTGGGTTTATAAGCACGGCACACGAGTTATTTCCACAACGACAAGATTGGGCTGGACACCGTGCATTTCTTCTCTCATTTAAGACCCCTGCTCCTGATCGCCTCCGCCCTATCACTCAGGTACGAATTCAGGAAACCGTGGAGGGTAAACCCCTGGTGTATGGCGCTTGAAATACCGCTGACGGTGTATCGGAAGGTGCTGGATGAAAGCGGGTCGGGCGAGATGGACGCGACGACGATAATCTCAATGGCCGTCGCTGAGCTGCCCAAATACGCCGCGCACGTCGCGTGCACCGCGGGTTTGTGTTTCTTCCTAGAGGAAATAGACCGGAAGCAGTTCATGAGAACGATAACAAACCAAGCAGGACAAACAGCACACGCCAGGCCCATGATCTTCGACGCCGTGTTTTCGTTAAGACTACCCACGAGACGGAGAGACGCGCGAAGGTGACATAGTGAATTGCAATTTATAGAATATTAAATAGAGATGACGTGGATAACGTGACATGACATGAATAACTCAGAGTATAATAAAGCCGATATACTCTATATCACCCGTATCACCCGTATCAAATAATCACCCCGGCCCCACCGCTGAGCCCCCGAAGTTCAAGCACCCGTACGAGTACCTCTTTTTCTGCAGCTTGACCTCAGCGATGCCCCAGTCGACGATTTCCCATTTCATCTCTTGCGCTTTCTTCCGAAGCCGCGCGTCGGGATTCACCGCGACCGGAAAGCCGACGTGTTCCATGAGTAAAACATCGGAGTACGAATCCGTGTAGAACGTGCATTCCTGTAAATCGACGTTGTTTTTCTCCGCCCACGCTTTCGTGACGTGGTACTTCCCGTCGCCGTACGCTACCGTTTCTATTTTCCCGGTGAGCTGTTTTGTGGACTCGTCAATCTCCATCACTGAGCTAATAACGTCTTTGTTATCCGTCTCTAGGCCGAATAATTTTGCAGCCGATCTAGCCGGGTGCTGCCACGACGTAGTGCATATCAAGCATCTCTCCCCTAGCTGCTTGTGCTTCGCCAACGCGTCATCGCACCCCGGGCGTCGCCTGTGCGCCATTTGCTTCTGGAAGAAATTCTCAACCTCCAGTTCCAAATCCGATGCTAACGTTCCCGCGTACAACTCAGCGGCTTCGGCGCCCGCTCGTTCAGCACCGGCGCCGAACCCAGCCGCGTACCGCGCGAACCAGTAAAGAGCCGTGAACAGCATAGACGCACCTATACGGCCGTTGTTCATCTCGTGCTGCACCCAGTGCCAGGAAGAATTAGTATCGATTATCGTGTGATCCAAGTCGAAAAACGCAACGCCTTTTCCTTTTATTTTTCCCGTTTCGGGAGGCGCAGAGCTCGTGGCCCCGGATTCCACCGCCACCGTCTCTGTCGTGGAGGACACCGCGGGCGCGACGTCCTCGACTGTTACGGGCTTATCCAGATTCTGTATCACCGTCGTGGTCTCGGACGTGAAGTCTGCGGCGCGCTTGACATTCATTGATCGGGGACGGGGAGTGGACGAGACTTCGTCCCCAGCGACTGCCCCGAACGTGCCGCCGTTGGCCTGCGATGCCGCGGGCGATTCAGCCAAAACAACCTTCGGTTTCGGGGGTAACTCCTTCGAGGGCGCCCCAGCCGCCGCATTAGCAGACGCCAGCTTATTTTTACTCTTGCTCTTCTTGTTGGACGGCATCGTACGCGTGATTCACGGCACCGACGGCAACGCTACACCGCACGTGAGCGAATCACACCGAGACACGGTGTCCACGGTCGAGGGACGCGGATCACTAAACGCGGGAGCGGTGTCGAAACGCGAACTGTAATGAGACAACGATAACGCAATCTGGGGTGTTGGGGTGTACGGGTGTCGCCGCACCGCAGCGCGAACGCCGCTGTGACCATCAGGAAGGCCGCGGGGTGTTTCTTTTACGAAAAGGATGAAGATGACAAGACGGATTGACGAGATTAAAAAGTGAAAAGTCACTTGTCAGTCACTGTGAATGCGTTTGGCGGAAGTCGGCGTGTCTGTCGCTTATAGCAACGGTTGCAAATGCGTTAATATAATCGATATTACGTTTTATGCCTAATACGGCAGAGGAGAAGTATCGAACGAGACGGTCGGCCTACGGTTGATCCAAGAAAGCCGCGTTGTGTGTTGTCATGTTAAACATTATATAAAAAAAATCAGTTGAAAGCAGGTTATACGCACTCCTCCTCTATGCCTTCGATGTCATCTCAAAGGCTTCCGCGGGAACGCTCCCATCAGGGTTCTTGTTGTACGGGGTCATGTATTTGCCGCCGATCAGGGTTACGCCTTTGGATTTTTCAACCAAGTGCACCACCGTGAACAGGATCAGGGAAAAGATGGGCGACGCCAGGGAGTCGACGCCGGTGAAGTCCTTGAACCGAGATTGTTTGCACGAAGATTTGGGCCAGTGCAGTTCGGAGCCGACGTCGAAGAACCCGGGGTACAGGTCGCTTGTGGGCGTGCCGTAATCAAGGAACTCGTCGTCCCCGAACGGCAGTAACAGGAACCCATCCTTGGGAAGGGAGAACTCCAAAATCACGCGCATCAAGGTGCCGCCGACCACCGCGACCAACCCGGCGGTCGGCGACGGGTTCTTGACGTAGAAGCACGCGAACAGGGGGACGATGCACCCGGCGAGCACGACATCGAAGGCGACGATTAGAAGATACCCGGTAGCCCCGGCGGAGTGTTCTGATTGGTAGAAAGACGCGATGAGCATGGCGATCAGCGCGAACGGAACTGTCGCGATTCGGGCGAACATCAGGAGTTTTTCCTCGGAGAACGGCGCCACGTGTCGCATGATGTTGTGTGAAAACACGGTGCCTAGGGCGAGAATTGCGCCATCAGAAGTGGACATGGACGCGGCGACGATACCTAATAGACCCCAGCCGCCAAGGAACGCGGGCGGCACAGTGGTGAGCATCTTGATGAACGCCTTGGCATCGGGTTTCCACATCGCGCACGTGGGAAGGTCCAAAATCGCGGAGCACGTGTCGGCTTCGAACTCGGCGTAGATTGAGTCCGGGCCGTAGTAGTAACGGGTGATGGCGCCGAGGTACGAGAACGGGATGCCGATGATGAACGTGAGGCACCCACCAAGAATACACCCGATCCGGGCGTCCATCGGAGATTTAGCAGCCATGCACCTGGCTTGGAAATCCAGCGCCGCGAGGTTGCCGAACCCGAGGATGAAAATCGTTGCCCAGTCCCAGAAAATAGCGTTGGGGAACGGCGTGAGGGACGTGGGGTTGGTCATCTGGTCATCGAAGATCCGCTGGTCGCCGAACGGGTACGCGCCGTTGTCCGCGACGCAGGTGTCACCCCCAGCAGGGCAGTGCAGCTGCTGGTTGTAGCACATCGCGGACGAGTCGGTTTCGCACGCGACGCCGTCGTACAGCGCTGCCGTCGCGTCGTCGGGATACATGTACCACCCCGACGTTGCGGTGTCGTTCAGTGGGTTTGGGAACCCGATGGAGGGGGGCGGCGCTTCTTGCGCGGCGTTGCCGATGAGCCAGCCCGCGACGGCGAGGCAGCCGATCATGCCCACCGCGGATTGCACGACGTCGGTGTACGCCACGGAGAACAGCCCTCCGCTCGCGACGTACGCCAAGCAGATGAAGCCCGAGACAAACACGGCTGCGGCGTCAGTCATGCCGAAGAGGTACCCCACGATGGCGCCCATGCCGACCAAGTTCCCTGCTAAAAGGCACGAAAACGAGACACACGTGCAAATGGATACCGCGATCTCGGTGGCCATGCCGTACCGCTTGGCGTAGATGTCAGGCAAAGTGAGGACCATTTCGTTGTTCACGTGGTGCGCCAGGAACACGCCGTTTAGGATTAAAGATAAGCCCAAACCGATGGGAAGAACGGCGCCGTCGAAGAAGTGGTACTTGTACGACAGGTCCGCGTTGCCCAAAAGGGCGTTACTGTCGATGCTCTGGCTCGCTAGGGTCAGAATCACGACGTAAAGAGGCAAGCTCCTCCCCGCGACGAAGAAGTTTTCGGCTTTGCCTCCGACGAAGTAAAACGCTGCGAGGCCGATGGCGCAGAAGATCAAAACCATGATGCCAATCCCGATGGCGAACCCGGTCGGGGGGGCGGGGTGCGTCGCGGGGCAAGGCAGGCCGCAGATGTCCATCATGCAGCATGACCCGTCCGCGGGCAAAGAGGTTGCGGCCGCCTGTTTCGTGATATGCGGGGTGGGAGGTCAGTGCGTGATCGCGTTGGTGTATCGAAGGTCACCTCACGGTAATTGACCGACACGAGGTCCGAGAAAGTAGATGGGCCGTCATCGAACGCCAAACACGCACCTCTCCTGCGAAGAACGCTTCCACGGTGGTATCGGTCAGGCACGCGGCGTGCACGGCCGGGGTCGCGACGGCCACGAGGGCCAGCGCGAGAAGCATGGTGGCGACGCGCATCATGGCGTGTCTTGGAAAGTGAGGCGCAGTAAGGCGCGTTTCGTGGCCTTTTCATCGGTCGGAAAGGACCGACACCGAAGGTCCGAAGCGGCACGATAACGGCGCCGAAATACTTTCAGACCATCAATCGCGAGTCGCAAGTCTCGATGACGCACACGAAACAGTTGGCTATGGAAACACTGGCCAACTGGTAGAAGGGGATCGGCGAGAATATAGACCGTCACCTCGAAATTGTTGGAAACGTTGAGTGAAAGACTCATGGGAATTTCCATTTTGTGACATTTCGGAAATTCTCAGGTGACCAACTCTAAGCGGGTTAAAAGCTTTGTTACTGACAACGCACTGACGAGGTAGCGACAGTTAACCCCGCCAGTCCCCAACAGGTCGTTGATGGCAGCCGACGGAAAACAACTGTCTTGAGAGGGAAATTTTGCAATTCATCGCACATTAATTCATGAGTCGCGTACCATCGCACGTGTGTGTCTTTTAGTCTATTGGATACGTATTATTCATGTTGTACTACACCTCACCCGAGCCACCGTCTGGACTCCTCGTACGCGAAGAACGCCACCGCGGAGGCGGGCACGGCTCTTAGGAGTTTCAAGCCGAACCCGCGGTACAGGCCTTTTATTACGTTGCCGTTGTTTTCCCTGATCATCGTTCGCGACATGGAGATGACGCCTTGTTCTGACTGTTTTCCCATTACCCCATTGACCCCTTTCTCCGCCAACGCACTGGCTTGTATTCTCGTTTTAATCGTATCGAACGGGTACCCCACGCCCCACGCCACAGCCGCGGCGAACGCGCCGGCGGCGAGGGGAATCACCGTGGTTTGTTGAGGGGGTGCGTTTGTTTTCGTTTCGATTGTTTTCACGTCATTCACGTCACCAACCACCACTCTGTTTTCTAGTTTTCTCTTGCTCCACTCGTACGCCACGAACCACACGCCGTGCGGCACGCCGTCTCTCAACAGGGTAGAACCTAACCCTTTTGAGAAAACACCGGTGCCCAATTGTTTCGTGACTTGTTTCGCCACCGCGAATACGTTACCAGAATTGTTCGTCGCGGATTGTTGTTTTATTTTTAATAGCTCGAACGGCGACACCGCGAAGGATTGCGCCACACCTCCCAAGCACCCGCCCGCGAAAATCGGAGCGTACAGAGAGAACAAATCAGGTGTGCGGTCCGTCTCTGGTTTATTACTCGCCAACTGCTTCGCCCACCGTTCACCTCCGCCGTAGCCGGCGAACAGCAGCGCGTTTTGAAACGGAATCACCGCGGTCATCGGCCCAGTGCCTCGCCAAAGCGCTTTCGTGCCTCCTTGTTTCAGCACCGTGGTGAACACCGACCTGGCGCTTGTGTCGATTCCGGGTTTTATTCCGATCGCCTGCATCCGGGTTAGGGTAGTGTCCACGGGCTGCACCACTAGCACGGAAACCGCGCCGCTGACCCACCCGGCGACGAAGTCGAGCCAGAATTCGGAGGGCGCCATCTGTGTTTCGTGAAGCGGATCCAATCGGTGACCGTGATGGCACAACACTGGATACCTAACCGGTGGCACGAACCCAACCCTAAACCGGAAATATATACCGTTCGTGACAACGTTGTTTGCGTCGGAAACGGACACCCACCAGGCGCAACCAGTCTCGATGCACGGAGGAACACACCGCGACGCACGTTGTTGGCGTAAATATCGCTATGAAAAAGTGCTCATCGAAACGCACTTTTTCGAAGTTTTCGGCGACCTTTCGCGTTTCAGGTTTTTGCCAAACCCAATCCACCGCGGTCCCCCTCGTCACTTCCACGGACACTCCGGTTACGTAACAGTCGCCCAATGGTTCGCTTCTTCAAGCAGCTCGCGCGGCCGCTCAAGTAAGTAAACGTCGGAGTCGGCGTAGACGTCGTGACCAACCCGCACCCGATTCTCTGTCGGTCACTTTTTGGCAGGGGTCCCTTTCTCGGAAAAAACCTAATCTAACACTAACAACGTCTCTACCGTACCATTATCCACCTAACCCAACCTACAGGCGCGCCGCGGGGCAGGGCGCGCAGACCCTGGTCGACCCACACACCTTGGCTCCACTATCCTCCGCCGCGACAAGAACGTCTCTCCGGAACCACCACCCTGACCCGACCTCGACGCACTTCCAAACCAAAGGGTGGAAAGCTGCGTTGAAGGAATCCAGCATTCCGACGACGAAGCACGACGCTGAAGTCAAGCGAAACTTAGAAATCGGCCTCCCCGGCGCCTCTTCACTGGAGGACAAGAACATCCCCACGTTTTCACGAGGCGAGCTCCCGCACTTCGCCGGAATCAATACGTTTCTGAAAGCTCCGTTTTGCGAAAACGTACACGACGTCGGAGCGTACGACGTGACGTGTTTAGGGGTTCCTTTCGACGGCGGGACTACGTACAGGTCAGGCACCCGGTTCGGCCCCCAAGGCATTCGACGAATCTCCGCGTTGTACACTCCGTACCACTACGAGATGGGCATTGACTTGAGGGAACAAATGACGCTGTGCGACGCCGGGGACGTGTTCACCATCCCCGCGAACATCGAGAAATCCTTTGACCAGATTTCAAACGCGGTGGGGCACGTGTTTCAATCCGGGTCCTTCCCGTTAATCCTTGGCGGCGACCACTCCATCGGGTTCCCCACGATCAGGGGCATCGCCGCGTGCACCACGAAAAAGATCGGCATCATCCACGTCGATCGACATGCGGATATCCAGGAGAAGGACCTGGACGAACGCATGCACACCACCCCGTACTTCCACGCTACGAACATCCCGAACGTCCCGGCGACGAACTTGGTGCAGATCGGGATCGGGGGGTGGCAGGTGCCCCGACCAGCGGTGGAGCACATGGTCAGCCGACGCACAAACATCTTCACCATGGAGGATGTCGAGGATTTAGGGATCCCGAAAGTTGCGGAGATGGCCCTGGAGAGGGCGTGGGACGGCGCGGACGCCGTGTACATGTCCTACGACATCGACTCGTTGGAAGCGGCGTTCGTGCCCGGCACAGGGTGGCCTGAACCTGGTGGTTTACTTCCAAGAGAGGCCCTCAAACTCGTGGGCCTGGTCGCCGCGGAAGGACTCTGCGGCATGGAGGTTGTGGAGGTGTCTCCCCCGTACGACGTTTCCGACATCACGTCGCTCATGGCGCTGCGCATCTGCGTCGATGCCATGGGCTCGATGGTCGCCAACGGCAAGATGGGCGCACACAAACACATCATCGACAAGGAGTTTGTGCCGTTTTAAACGGTTAGGGAGGTTTAGGGGAGAGTTTTTGGCTGACAAGGGAGAATCAGCCTAGAGACGTACTGTACAAGGGTCACGAAAGAGAAGGATCACGTATACTTGACGTCCTCGACGTATTTTGAGCACACTGTTTTAATAATCATGTTTTATCATACTTCATCATTTCACTCGCGTCACCAGCCATGTGGCGCCTTTCAGGAACTGGTTCTTCCCCTTCAGCGCTTCATCGGTGAGCAGTAAACACACCGCGGGCGGCGCGAGCATTGACGAGAGATACCCTGATGCTACGAGCCCCACAACTGCGGTGAGGTGCGAGTATATTCCCGGGACGATCTGTGTATCGGTTGCTTTATCCTTTCCGAAAAACTCGTGCCCCACGTCCCACGCGAGCCACGTGCCTCTCCACACCGCGACGCAGGAAAGACCCATGCCGTAAAGTAATGCATATCTAACTCCTTGAGGTATCGGAGTTTTATTTTTTGTATAGTGACTCAACACTGCGGGGGCGGCGATTCTTTGTATGCCGACCATGCCGCCCACGCCGATGCCAAACGACGCTACAGAACTCTTCACCACATCTTCTGGGAACACCAACCCGTCCATCACGTACCACGCGCCTCGCCAGAACGTCGCCACGCCCGCAGCGACGCCGATTTGCGTTGGGATCATACTCAAAGGGACGGCCGCGAAACTAGCAGCGATGTCGTGTAGCTCGTGGTTTCCGCCAGCAGAGGAGGAGGTGCCGCTCGTGGCGTTTGAGAAGGACCGCGCGTTTTGGCGGAAGGGGCCGGCTGAGCTTCCGCATACACGGTACAAAGGTGCGGAGCTGGAAGCCGACGCGGTGGACGTCGCGCGCCCGGAGGTTTGCGCGGACTTCACAACCAACCTACAAGCATCGGAGGCTCGTCGCATCACGCTTCCGTGACAATGCGCGGCCGCGCGAAGAGATGTGTCGACGCGTAGAAATATATAAAGTTAGTCGGTCGCTTCCAATGAAACTTCAGTGCGGAGTGCGCGACCTGGCGCCGGTCCGAGGGGTCGCCGCCATGTCGGCGCGTCAAGCTGCGAGCCGGTTCGCGACGACGTTGCGCGGGGTCCGTGAGTGTGTTCCGTGGACAGACCGAAACCTGGACGTGGTTCGGACTACGACCAACCAGTGCTTTTCCAAATCGTTGCATCGCGATGTTCAGGACGATGACCGAAGAGCGAGTGCACGCGCCGCGGGACCCCGGGGGTTCGCCACGTCGTCCAACACGTCCCGAACACACGCACGCACACACGTTGACATGACGCACACCACACGGCACTACCAGCGCACACACGTGTCGTGGTTCAACACGCACGCGCGAGGAGCGACGTCGGCAAAGGGTGAAGACACGCTGGACGATGAGAATGGCGATATGCAACGTGCAATTGATGCGTCCAAAGCCTCCAACGTCCGAACCGGCCAACACTCCCCCCCAACGTCCTTCACGCGAATCGCGGGCACATTAGACTTCAAAGACCTGCCTACCGGCACGATACCAATAGCAGTAGTGAGCGGCGTGTTGATGGCCGGACACGCGTGCGTCGCGCCGGTGTTGCCCGCGTTTTCCGTTGAGTTCGGAGCGAGCGCGGCGCAGGTAGGCGCGACGTTATCTTCGTTCGCCCTGGCTCGCTTATTGTGCAACTACCCGTTCGGCATCGTCGCGGATACGTACGGCAGAAAGCCTTTGTTAGTGTTAGGGCCGTTGATCACCGCGGCTGGGATGTTCGGCTGCTCGTTTAGTGGCACGTTAGCGGAGCTACTGTTTCACCGGTTCGTCGCGGGCGCCGGCTCCGCGGCGTACGCGTCAGGCGCCTCCGCTACTTTAACTGACCTATCAACCTCGACCACGCGAGGACGTGTTTTAGGCACCAATCAAGCGTTCGCCCTAGGGGGAGCCGCGATAGGACCCGCGATAGGAGGGGCGCTTGCTAATGTTACGTACTTTGGCGAGTTCGCGACCAGGGCGCCGTTCGCAGCGGTCGGGGGGTTGTGCTTGGTTGCGGCGGCGCACGCGTATCGGAAAGCGCCGGAAACCCTGAATGTCGTCGAGGGCAGGGTGATCCGTCATACGATGAAGACGTCCGCGAGGGTGAATAGGCATACGACACATCCTTTGTCTTCGCACGTAACGCCGTCAACGCGAGAAACGGCTGAATCTAACGTCACAAGTCCTCTGGATACCGACACTTCCGCTCTCGACAACGGTGCAAATACTTCAAAGAAAAAATCGCAAAAGCAAACGCGCGTACAAAAAGCGCGCCTCGACTTTTTCGCCGCATCAGGTGTCAATTCCGCGTTATTCTTCTCCGGGTCGGGCGGGCGCGCAACGTTGTTACCGTTGTTGGCTGCTTCGACGCATGGGTTGAATGTTGGTGAAATCGGAACTTTGTTTAGCGCTATGGCGCTGACGAGTTTAATCGGGGCGTGGCCCGCTTCGCTGCTGGCCGATTTGGCGCCGAGGAAAAATGTCGTGTTCGGGGCTATGTCTGTGTCCACGTTAGCGGTGTTGTGCACAGCGTTGTCTCCCTCTAAGGAGACGTTCGTCGTGTCATCAATAGCGTGGGCTGCGGCGCACGCGGCGATGGGGCCCGCGCCCGCCGCGTACGCTGCAGACGTGAGCGGACCCAAAATCAACCGGGGCGTCGCGCTCGCCACCTACAGAACCTGCGGCGACGTCGGGATGCTCGTTGGGCCGGTGTTCCTAGGAGCGTGCGCGGATGTGGTTGGCGCACCAGCAGCGCTCGGAGTGAACGCTGCGATTCTGGGAACAGCAGCTGTAGGGTTCAAAGCCGTCGCATCGGACCGCGACCACAGGGTTTTGAGCAGAGTCGAGAAGAAACGGTCGGAGACATAGTTGTTATTTTATTGTGTTCCGTTATTTCGCTACCCTTTTACTGCTACCCTTGGTCCAACTCTTTAGTTGTGCCGTTCACCATGCCCGTCGCGGTGACGAAGTGCGGGGCTCGTTCGCGCGTGCGTTTCGGCGCCACCGCGAGAAGGTCCTCGCGCGGAACGGCAAGCCATCCATTTGTATTTTCGTCATTTTCGTTTTCGCATTCATCCGGCCTGAGCGTCAATTCTAAGTCCTCATCACTTACGGTGGTCCACAACGGCTCCAGGTGGTTCACATTCTGCACGTTATCGAGCGCCCGAACGAACCGAAGGATCTCATTCACGCCCCGTGCCGTGTCCACGGCGGCGTCGCCGATGGGGGGGGGGAGGTTCGCGCGGCGCGCCACATCGGCGAGCTCGTGTAAAGTCACCTCTTCATCGATTGCGTTATTTGAGTTTTTGTCATCACGTGTCGTCCCGGTTTTAGGGTGGAGCAAGTCCCTCGTGGACCATGTCGGGGCGGAGGGGAACGCGGGGTGATGCGTTTCCGTGACCCTACGCGTGAAACTTGCTTTGGGATCGCCGGACCCACCGTTCTGACTTGATGAATACCGGCGCCGCAGGGTGAGGTCGGGGGCGACAAGACGGTTGTCGATGACGTTCGATCGCGAGGTTCCAGACGTGCACGCCGACGATGCCCGCGCCGCGCGCAGTGCACGAAGCAATCGCGCACACGTCACCAACGTCGATGACATCGCGACGCGCATGTGGCTGGGTTGGGTGAGAACGGGCAGGATGCGCCGCGCGAACTAAACGGGGGACTGGGAGGTACTCGAGTAATTCGGTGAAATATCGTTGATTCCATCTAGATTGTTGAAAGCTTTCCACTCTCGGATGCGCGTCGGGGCGCACATTTTAGCAGTCGACGTAATGCCACGCGGAGAGGGGCGTGGTGGAGGGCACGGGACAGGGCGTGGTGGTCGCGGTCGCGGTCGCGGTCGCGGCCGCGGTCAGGGGCATCGGAAACTCGACCGTGATGCGCCTGACTTTTCGGTGTCGTTGTCAAAGCGTATGTCTCATTTGTTACGCCACGGCGCGGTCGATGCTGGTCTGGGGAACGTGATGGACGCCGCCTGTTTCGTACCGCTCAGCGACGTGCTGACGCTTCCTAAATTCGAAGGAATCACCAAATCCGACGTCCGAACTTTAGTCGCAAACTGTCCGAAAGGACGATTCGAGCTGAAGGTTTTCACTTTTGTTAACGCCGCGGCGGGCAATACGAGTGTTGGCAAGGGGATGGTTGATACTACCGGGACTCCAATAGCCACAACGAGTGGTGCAAATACCCAAGACGTGTTAAAAATCCGCGCAACGCAAGGGCATACGATGCGCCATGACGTGTTGGACGACGATACGATGTTAACGCGCGTGGATGAGGAAATGGCCGAACAAATAAAACAAGCGGCGCACGGAACCACTCACTCCGCGTTCTTAAAAATAAAAAAGCAAGGCATTTCGGCAATGAGACGAAGGCATGTGCACATGGCGAGGAGTACAGGGGCGGTAGGAACGGTAGGAGCAAGGATTGTACTGCCGTCGAGTGCTGATGGTGTCAACGGCGACGCGAACAGCGACGAAACTTCAAGTGAAAAACAAAATGAAAAACAAGTCAGCGGTTTTCGGTACGACTCCACAGTTGCGGTTTGGGTCGACGTAAAACGCGGCGTCAAAGAGGGGGTTCCTTTTTTCGTTTCGAAAAACGGCGTGGTTTTGTCTCCCGGGGAGGGTGAGTCTGGGGTAGTGCCGCCGCGGCTGTTTTTGCGAGCGGAGTGTTTGAAGACGGAAGAGGTGTTGGAGTTGTAGGCGTAGGTATACATGTAAAAATATATAAGCCACTTGTAAAATTTGGATTCGATTCAACAACGCAGTCCCTCCGGCACTCCCCACACGTCCCTGTGATGTCTTCCATTACCAGCTACGCCCCCGGTTGGCTCGCTGATCTCGCCACGGTCGGGTCTGCGTTGAAGAAGAACTACAGCGCGTTAGGGCCGTTCGAAGCCAGCGATGTCGTGATTGGGATGACATATCTGATGGAAGAAGAGCGATCGCAACGAGCAAAACAAAATCCCGATGAGATCCACAGACATGATGCGGTTGGTGTGCTTTGCCCTGGTCCTGATTCATCAACCCTTACGGATCTACGCAAGCTGTGCGTCTTCGTGGAGGCGAGTTATTTGGAAGACAAAAGTGCGGTAGCAGCTGCGGTTGAACCGTTGGGCCACGTCGTGGTCATCTCCAAACCGGAAAGCAAGTTTCAGCAACCCGCTTTTTTTGTGTCGAGGAGCGACGCAACGGGTGACGTACATTTAGTCGTAAGAGGCACCGCGAGCTTGAAAGACGCTTTGACGGATGCGGACTGCGATGCGGAGGCTCTTTTCACGACGGAAAATAATTCAAACGCGCTTTCAAAATCGCACGCGCACCGCGGGATGGCCAAAGCGGCGCGGTGGATCGTGGACGAGTGCGCGGAAGTTTTACGTTCGCAAATCGCGCTTCTCGAGACGTTGAAAAAGAATGCGAAAGTCACGATACTCGGGCACAGCTTAGGCGCAGGCACCGCAGCTTTAGCTGCTGCGATTCTGCACGAAACATCGATACCAAACCTCAGATGCGTTGCGTTCGCGACCCCCCCGTGCTTAGATTTTCAAGGTGCAGAAGCTTGCCAAAAGTTTCTAACTTCGATCGTACTTCATGACGACGTCATCACCCGCGCGTCGCTGGCGAACGTCGAGGACTTGCGATTTCGGTTACAACAAATCGATTGGCGCTCCAGTTTCGTGAAGGATACGCCGAAGTTGCAGTTGGCAGTGTCTTCTATTGGTGCAGGCTCTGAAAAAATGGCACATGCTTTGGAGAAGATGCAAAAGCGAACAAAAGAGGCGGCGGAGAAGGGGGCCAACTTCGCGAAACAAGCGGCGGGGCGACTTTTTGCCAAAATCGAAACCAACGACATACGTGAAAAAGGCGAGGGCAAAGTATCACAAGCGGCAGGCGCTGCGGCTGACGCCGCTTTGGCTGCTGGAAAGGCGGGCATGACCGCCGCTTCTTCAGCGACAGCCGCGGCTGGGTCGCTCGCGAGTAAATTCGGCGTCTCACTCGGGCTGGGGAAGAAAGCACCTGAGAGTACCGTGTCCGACTCCGACGAACGACAAGAAAGTACGCCTCCCCCTAAGTTGTTCGTCCCGGGTAAAGTGTTCCACCTTCGACGGGATATGGACGGCGCAGGTGCGTCTAGTGCGTTGGTTGATAGACACGTCGGCACTATGGCCCGGATCGAGTTATCCAGCTCCTTGGTCGCGGACCACAGTTTGAGCGAATACAGTGAAGCGCTCGCGACGCTTGCCGTTCGTTCTTCAAAAAAGTCTCCAAAAGTGGAAGTGGAAGGAACCCTTGAGTGGCGCGAGGTGAATTCAAACGTCAAAACCCTGACTGAAAATGCCCCTCTTGTCGCGGCGCTGGGTGGTTTTGCACTATCCGGCCCGATAGGTGCGGTTGCCATGGGGGGGGCGGCATTCTACGCGCAGAGCTCAGGGAAATCGAAATCCGCTGCTGATGAAATGATCGAAGCCGCGAAGAAGTGGTCACCGAAGGAAAAATGTTTCGTAATGGCGCACGAGACGTGCTTAAAGATCCGAGCCTCTGAGGGCGGGGAGCTGCGGCCGAAGAAGTTTGAGCTGTTCGGTGGACGATGTAAGTATGCGGTGAGACGTGTGCCTGTAGGTGACACCGCGGAGGGGGACTCGAACGTGCTTGAAATTTACGAAGTTGTCGACGGTGAAAAATGTGGCGACGTCGACGACGCGATTCGCGTTCGCGTTCCAGACGGCGGCGCAACCGTCGAGCAGTGGCTTTCCGTTTTCGAGCGGTGCTGTCGCGGAGACCGGCGCGACCCGAGCTTAGGTCTGTTGACCTGAGTCGTGGGGTAATTGAACCGTGTAATACGCAGTTTAGTATTCACTTGACGCCGTTTATTGTCGTTCCGAGAAAACTCATTTTCCACTCCAAACGACCAACACATCCGTCGTCGTCGCGCCACTGGGGACCGCGCGGGGCGCGCGGCGGCGAGTTGGTCGTGGCGGTTTGTCGTAGGGTAGAGTTGAGTACTCTTGGTGTGCATTCGAGTACCGCGATGTCCGCCGAGAAACCTAACTCGGCGCCTTCGGAGCCTCTGTTCCTGACGCACACGGTCGCCAGGAGTGATTCTTTAGCCACGATTGCGATAAAGTACGGGGTTTCCATTCGCGATGTGAAGCGCGCGAACGGCGGGATGATTTCCGACGCGACGTTACACGCGCGTCCACGCGTGAGGATACCGCGAACGACGCTCGCGGAGGGCGCGCCTTTGGCTGGGGGAGGCGGTTTGACCGGAGCGGTGCGACCGAAAACCGGAAGCGACGCGCTTGAAGAGATGAGGAAATATTACGGCACGTCAAACGCGGCGGGGTCATCAGGTGGGGTGCCTGTTAAATCAGCAGGCACTTCATCTGAAATCGATTCCACAAGACACTTAGTGGGAGGTGCGCAGACTGCGACGAGGCTGACAAGAGTGTGGAGCGGCACGTCGTTGGCGTCCGCGAGAGGGGATGACAACGACGGCGTCGGACCGTCGAGTTCTGCGCGGGACTCGAATCCAACCGAAAACAACACACATGGCGGCGGTGTCTCGACGTGGTCGTTCCACGGCAGAGACAAGGCGCTGATGTCCCCGGCTACCGTGAAAATCGCGTCTGGGGGGTCCGTTGCCGTGAGCAGAACGCAGTCAGCGGCGGCGGGTGGTGGAAATCGAAATTATCGGAGTGGGAACTTTTTTGCTCAATTGAAAACTGTTGCGGCGGACGTCAAAGCCGCGTCCCGGAAACTGATCGACGACAACAACAAAGCTGTGTTCGGGAACTTAGCGGGGGGGGCAACTAGCAGGATGGATAGCACACAACCAGGAAGAACGCAGTCGCGGGGAACAGAGCTTGCGGAACGAAAGGGAAAGGGAGACTGACGATGTGGAAGTTTCTTTTCATTGCAATAGGTCTACTGTAGTATAAATCAATTCACTGTTGGCGTCTCGCCAGTCTCACTCCACTCCACCTCACCTCGGCGTGGTCAGAAACTGCGTCGGGGACATCGTCGCGTTGTGGTCGTTCGGCGTGAGCGCCGGCGAACGAGGCGTCCCCCCCCACCGCTCCAACACCGCTTTCCGCAACGTTTTGGACCCGTTTTTCCCGCCGCTGCGAAGCCCGGGAACCTCGCCGACCACGTGGCCGCCGTCGTTGTTAATTCGTAACAGCGGCGTCCCCGCCTCGTCCCCGAGTAGGGACACCCCTAACGGCGTACCGGTGTCGCTCATGATCTGTAAGCGAGGAGGGCGGCGTTTTTTTATTTCGGATTTGGGGTTTTGAAGGGTTGATGGAGAAGGTTTGGAGCCAGTCGCGCTGAGTAAATCACCACGCGATGAAGGTCTGTTCATAGAAGCGCTTTTGTGGCCTCGTCTCTTGTCGTCTCCATCTCGACACGTTGCATTCTTCGCCGCAAACGAGCGCGCACCCTCGAGCGCGGACGGTAAATCCTCCAAAGGCGTTTCTGAGTTCAAAACGGAAACAGGTAAAAGCAAGTCGGGGATCTTTCGGCCATCCTTTTTTGAAGACTCTTTCTTTGACGGAGAATCACCGCTCCTCGCGACTTCTGACAACCGTCGTCTGCTCCCCGGAGATAACGTCCCTAACGTCTCTACCGCTCTCGTCGCAGCTTTGTCCCAGAATCGAGGCGTCACGACATTTGAGCCGTTTCGGTTCGAACCGTGGGACCCGTCAATCGCGAACTTTAAGCGCTTGTGTTGTTTTTTTTGGAAATCCTCGTCATCGTCGCCGTCGCGGTACAAAGCACCATTCCTGCAATCTCCGACGCTCGCGGGGCTTTGGTCCACGGAAAGGGACACTGTGGGTTTGGGTTTTTTCAAGCCGTCGCGTTGTGTATATGCGCGCTTGCCTGGAGGATTGGAGGATGTGAGAGAGGATATGGAATGATTATTGATGGTTAGTCAATGTTGTCAGAACGCGTTCGATTAGAATTTCCAAGAAAAAGTGCTGCTGGGAAAGCAATAGACGGCACTCGTCGCGATTGGGTGAAACGTGCGGACGGAGCAACGGTGACCGTTGCTTGCGGGTGTGTGGAAATGGTGGCTTGGTGTGAACGTCGCGTATTCGCGTTCGAATACGTTCGCACGCACACGCACGTGACTTGCATGTTATGCGGTACGCGTTTCGATGCGTACGCGCGTCGTGATGCCGCGGGCCGCGGGTCCAGCCAGACTCCCGGTCAACAAAAACAACAACGTTTGAGCAGGGGACGGTACGCACCTCTTTGCCCAGGCACAGGCGGTGCGTGGTCGTGCTCGTTTTCGAAGGTCACGCACGCTGGGGCGGCAGGGTCACCCTCCACGTGTTTCCGTGCAGGGCAGTTCGCGGACGTGCACCTGTAGTACGACCGCGGGAACGGCGCGCCTTTGATGACTTTTTGGCCGTACTTGCGCCACCGGTACGGGTCGTCCACCGTGGGCATGGTGCGTGTGGGTGGGTCTTCGCGGCCGGGATGTGCTCGTAAACCGTCGTGCGAACGCAGAACGGGACGAGAATGCCGGGGTACGTTTGTCGGGTGTGACGCACGTGCGAGGAAGAATGGACAGGTCGGGGAACAATTCAATATGACACGTGTTTCGGGAAAAGCGAAAGATGCGGTTTAAGGAGGTTAAATTAGGTTTATGTAGGTTTCCTTGAGGTTTCAACGAGGTTTAATAAGGTTTAATGACGACCAAAATGAGCCAGCTGTCGCCTCGCTTTGTCCGTTTTTCGAACGTCTCAATTGGCAGTGGTGCTCGCGCCTGGACGTGACCGAGGAGGACCTATAGGAGTAACTCCAACCATGTCCGCGGGACAAATGACCGTCACGGGTGCGTTTAGTCTCCTGCATAACTTAACCGCCCGCTCTTGCCCAACACACACCTCCACCGGCGTCGGCGGCAGGATCTCGCCTCGAGCCAAACGCTGCGCACGACAACGATTGAAAACAACCACGCGCACGCCACTGACTGACAAGCACCAACCACTGGCTGACACACACCCCCCACATCTCCAAAACAGTGGTCAGCGCCACTACCGGTGACATGGAAGGCCCGAAAAAAGCGTGCGTGAAAGGTACGTCGATGAGATGGCGGTTGAAGACAAATTCACAAAGTCGCCTCAAACATTCACCGAAAAAAATACAACCTCGACAGAATGCGCTTGCTTTCAACTGACACCTATCTTTCCCCTTCAACTCTTTCGATTCAATTCTTAATTCACCACCAGTCGAGCTCCGCGAGTCCATGGATTCGAAACAAAAGCGCAAAACCGCGATGAAGGCGGTGGACGAAAACGGCGTGTTGAGATTTAACGACGACGCGAGTAACTGTTTTGTGTTCGACGTGAATTCTGAATTATCAGGCGAACTCCGCGTACAGCTGTTTAAGAAATCTGAGTCCACTATTATCAACAGCAAAACGGTCGTGGCGAACGCGGGTATCTACGTCAAGAACATCGTGACGCACATCTTGGCGCACGGACAAATTGACAAGGTATTCAAGCTGTTCACGAAAGACGGTGCGGCGGCGGGGGGGGAGGTGCAGATGCGAGTAAACTTTGAAATGAATTACACGGGGTATGGGCAAACAGGCAGCGGCCAGAGGAACGCGCCTGATGTGAGTACTACGGAAGGCACGGGACGGTCCACGAACGCAACTGGAGCGACCGAGACGACTGGCATATTAGATGAAAATGGTACGAAGGACCATGGTTGCAAACCTGTAGCAAACGAAAAATACGCACCCGCGTTACCTCCCGCTGTCACGGCGGTGGCGTGCGTCGTCGTCGCGGTCGCGGCGTTTACGTTATCCACCGTCGCGAGGTCGGGGCAGAAGAAAACGAAACGGAAGTAGCTTCGTATCTGTAGAACCGCCATTGTAACTCGATACGTTCACGACAAAACGCAAGAGTCGTCCACATTCTCAAAATGGCTGTCAATGAAATATTGCCTTCTTTGCCTATCCATTTGATTGTTGCTGACAGGGCTGTTGTCGCGACACACCGTGCCTCGCGTCGGCGGGTTTGCGTGTCTTACGTTTCTTCGCGTTCTCTAGTACGGCCGCGCGTGTACGTATCCGCAACCCGCGATGGGTGGTTCCTCGCCCACCACCACAGACACCGAAGCCTCCGCGTTTTCATCCGCAGATGACAAAGCCACGTTTTCGCGTTTGCTCGCGATGAAGGTGACGCCGACCGCCGAGCTCGCGGCTATTTCTTCAAGAGCGGGTCTCGGCGACTCTGCGACGCGCTCTCAGGCGTGGCCCAAGCTCTTGGCGCTGAACGTGACAAGGCCAGATACACGCGCGGGTTTGTTCGAAGGCAGGGCCACGGCGTTGAACTCGCGCGAGGGAAACCAAGTGGAGCTTGATGTGAGGCGTTCGCACTGGATCCCTGCGGCTGAAGGCCCGGAAGCCAGGGAAACCCTGTCACGAGTCATCAAAGGCGTGCTCGCGTCGCACCCCGGGGAATGTCGGTACTATCAAGGCCTGCACGACATCGCCGCGGTGTTAGTGCTGGTGTGCGGAGAAAGCGCGAGCGCGGTTTTGGACAGATTGGTGGTTGGACATTTAAGAGATGCCGTGCGTGGGGGCGGGTTGGACCAAGTTTTAGAGACTTTAAAGCTCCTGCCGCACCTCATCGCGGTGGCGGACCCCGAGCTGCACGCTGCGGTGTTCCCCGCGAGCACATGGTCGGCGTTCGCGGAAGCGCGGAGCAAGGAGAATTCGCCGAGAAGCGTTGACAAGAACGGAACCGCGACGAGCGACGGAACAAGCGAAAAGGTCTCGATGTGTTCCACTTCTGATTCAGAAGATTCCGACGGTTTCGAGATCCTCACCGTGGCTGACTTCTCTGACATGACCCACATCGGCGGGTGCCACTTCGCGGTGCCTTGGTTTCTAACCTGGTTCGCGCATTCCCTGTCCAACTTGTCTGACGTCTCGCGGTTGTTTGACGTTTTTATAGCGAACGACCCCCTGATGCCGTTGTATGTTGGGGCTGCTGCGATCGTGGCGGACAGAGACGCGCTCCTAGCAATGGCCAGGGGCGAGACCGACGAAATGGGCAACGTAGTGGATAGGAGTAACAGTAGTCAAGGGAGCAGTCCAAATAAAAACCGAGGGTTGCACCGCGTCGACGACTGGCCGATCGTTGAGGGGATGCTACACGCGCGGCTCTCCACGCTGCCGCCGCTTGCGTCAGAGAGGTCTTCTTCTATGGGCAAACAGTCTGGTGATGATACGAAAAAGAAGGTTGTGCGTGTGTTGTTGAGAGTCGTGGAAACCGCATCAGAAAGTGACGGCGGGTTTCGGTCGTCAGTTCAAGTGTCGTTGTCTGTGGTTTCTGAAGCCTCTGCCAAGAGGGTTGAAAAAGCCAACCCCGCGTGGGGAGTGGAGCCCGTGATCGCCGCCGCCCTCGCTTTACACGCCCGCCTCCCCCCCCGCGCGCTGTTCACCGTGATCGGCCAGGAACCCGACCCGTTCAGCGCGTACGCGGCGTATCCGTACCCTTGGCTAGCGATGAACCGCTGGGGGTTCGGGGAGGGCAAGGCTGGAGGGGATGATCAGGGGGAAGGGAGAGAAAATAGCGGCAATACTACCGATACTCATATGGACGCGTCTGGATCTCTGAACACCACAGGGTCTTCGTTCCGTTTAGGCCAAGGCGCTTCCGCCACCGCGTTGTTCGCGCAAAGGCTAGGGGCGAACATCCGACGAGGCGTACAGAAGGCTCAAACGGAGTTTAAAAAAACAACCTTGAGTAGCAATGATGTAGGGTTGGGCGCGGTTGGGGCAAGTCTCGCGGGAATGTGGTCTGGAACCCGAAACAAAACAAGCGACGTTCCGAGGTTGAACGACGATTAGGGTAGAATTTAGTCTAATAATAAAATATGCGTAGAACGTAGACTAATTGAAATATTCATTCGGGGACTAAGGTGAGCTTTTATGTCAACTCACTACGCACCGTTTCTGCGCCACTCGCTCACCTACCACCCTCGCTAAGTTGCCAATCGCAACGCTCCCTTCTTTTCTCGAACCCGCTGCGGGGAGATATTTTCCATCTTCGTATCCCGTCTTTGCGACGTTTGATTTCGGATCCAGCCGCAAGTCCTTCCCTGATTTGTGAACGTGCCCAAGAATGGCTTTGGCTAGCTTTTTATCCGCGTCTCGAACGCGTTTCTGCGTTTCGGCCGTTTCACGAATCATCGCGGTGATCGCGGCGATGTCGCTTTTTTTTTTCTTTTCTTTTTGCGCTTCATCGAGCGCTTGTTTCAAATCACTCCGCGCGTCGCTGAATTTGCGCCGCGCGAGACGCGCCTTGCCCCTGAGAAAAAAACAAGTTCCGTCCCGTCTAATCGAAAGCGACGCGGTCGCGGCGGACTCCGCGGCGAACGCGGACGATATTCCCCCATTCATGTCACTCAAAACCCTTAAATGACACCGGCACACGTTGGTCAGCGCGTTGGCAAGGTACGACACGTACGTTTCGGTTTCCACGGAAGCGGGGTAGACGCGCGAAAACGCAACGCCCTCTTCCTCCTCCTCCGATTCTTGTGAATCAACACGTTCGTTCTCCCCTGTTTCGTTCTCAAAGAACACGTCGCACGTCTCGTCGTCTGAGTCGACGCACGCCACCATCGCGGGGCGGGAGGTGCCGTCAACAGAGTTCAGGACGCGAACGCGGGCACCAACCGTGACAGTTTGTTTTATTTCTTTT
>TARA_B110000977_G_scaffold36325_1_pt1 | contig 40199 bp, 43 predicted proteins | sample TARA_B110000977 | Tara Oceans TARA_B110000977 (sample SAMEA4397798) | marine metagenome | biome: Polar Biome; feature: [SRF] surface water layer (ENVO:00010504); material: water (ENVO:00002006), including particulate matter (ENVO:01000060) such as... | depth 5 m | reverse complement strand
TTAAACTTGGACTTGTTTTAGTAATTTATCTTATATTAATTCATTTTGATAATGATTATTTATTAGAAAAAATTTACTTCGAAACATTTGATAAAAACTTAAATTTTGGTATTTATAGCTATCCCCTATCAATCCTATGTGTTTTACTACTTATAAATGCAATTAATTTAATTGATGGCATTAATGGCTTGGCCATGATGGTATTTATAATAATTTACCTTTACTTAAATTATTTTCTTAATGTAGCTTTTAATATTTTTATTTTTATTTTTTATTTATTTATTTTTTTCAATATTTATAAAGGTAAATATTTTCTAGGTAACTCCGGATCACTTATAATTGGAGCGCTAATAGCATTTTCTACTATCAAAGCATACAACTCTAATTTTACTCAAAATAATTCTGCAGAAGATATAGTTATACTTTTTTTAATACCTGGAATAGATATGTTTAGATTATTTGTACAGAGGATTGTCAAAAGAAAAAATCCCTTTGAAGCAGATGGGTCGCACTTACATCATCACTTGATTAAAAAATTTTCTCTACAAAAAATTTTATTTGGGTATTTTTTTATAATTGTAATCAGTTCATATGCTGCGTTTAATGATTACTTACCAGAAATTATAATAATTTTAGTTATTATAACTATCTATTCTCTTACACTATATTTATTAAATAAAAATTTACCAAAAAATAAAATTGTAGATAAATGAATAACACTAAAATAATTTATGATAATATAATTTATTCTTTACAAAATGTTGGTGGCATATCTAATTATTGGACTGAATTAGTAAAAAGAATATCAAAAAAAAAATCGACTACTTTTTATGAGTGGAAAAATTATAATATACATAGAAAAAAGATTAATTTAAGAACTATAAAAGAATCACAAATTACTCCTAAAATCTTAAGATATTTTTCCTTTCAAAAAATATTACCTACAAAAAGTATATTTCATAGCAGTTATCTCCGGACAACTTTTCAAAAAGATATAGTTAATATCACTACAATTCATGACTTTACTTATGAACATTTTGAAAAAGGGATTTCTCAAATTGTACATTCTTGGCAAAAAAAATTAGCCATTGAAAATTCTGATGGGATCATATGCGTCTCTGATAATACAAAAAAAGATTTATTTAAATTTTTTCCAAATATAAAAAAAGAAAAAGTTGCAACAATTTATAATGGTGTTGGAAAGATTTTTTTTCCAATTAAAGATTGGAAAAATAAAATTAAAGATAACAAATTAAAAAAAATTTATGATAAAAAAATCATACTATTTGTTGGAAATAGAAAAAAACTTTATAAAAACTTTTTTGTAACAGTGGATACAGTGAGCTCACTGAATAATTTTATTTTAGTGTCTGTTGGGGGAGATAAAATTACACAAATTGAGCAGAATTATATAAATCAAAAAATACCTGGAAGATTTCATCATTTTTCAAAAGTTAGTCCACACAAACTTAATAAGATCTACAATATTTCATTTTGTTTGCTTTACCCATCACTTTATGAGGGTTTCGGATTACCCATTGTGGAGGCTATGAAAGCTGGATGCCCAGTTATTAGTACAAAAAAATCCTCTATTAAAGAGATTGCAGATGGTGCCGCAATACTCGTAGATAAACCCAATAAAGAAAGTTTTGTTAATGCAATAAAGTCAGTTAGTAATAAAAGATTAAGGCGCAAGCTAATAAATTGTGGGTTATCGCGAGCCAAAAAATTTGACTGGGAAAAATGTTCAGTTGAAACATTTAAGTTTTACAAAAAAATATATAAAATGAAATTTCATAAATTAAAAGATTAATTATTCAATTTTATTTATTAACTTTTGCTTATTGTGGTTTGATAAAAACGCTATTATAATTTTCGTTAAATGATAAAAAATACCAAAAATATATACTTACAATGCTTATTTTTTACATGCATATGGCAACTTTCCCTGTTCACTCTATATTTGGCTAATTTAATAACATATAATCCATTAGTTGAGTTGAGTGATATTGCACCTAATTTTTTTTTTATTTTTTTTTTATCTTTAATTTTTTCTAGCCCTCTTTTTACATTTATTTTATTATTCTTAATATATAGTTCTGGTGTCTTGCTTTATTATCTCACTAGACAAAATTTTACACTAGCACAAATTAAAAATTTGCCAGAGCTAATCTCCATTTATAGTCCAACTAGTTTTTTTGTAATAATTTTTTTATTTATTTTTATTTATTTTTTATTTAAAATTTCTAAAAAAATTAACTTTATTAATCAAAGATTAAACCCTCGTATTCTTCAAATTGCAATATGCGTTGCTTTATTATCACTTCTTTCTTTTGGTACTCAATTATATTTTCCAAAAATCTCAAAGCACAATACTGAGAGTTTTAACAAGTTTGCTACATGGAAACATGGTGGACAACTTTATTCAATTATTTACCACTATGCTGAAAGAAAGAATATGATTATGAAATTAGATAAAATTTCTGGTAAAATCACTCCTGAGCTTAACTTTATAAATAATCCCAAATCAGAACTCCTCATGTTAATTTTACTAGAGTCTTTTGTTCCAATGTCAGATATGCAACCAAATAACTTCAGCCCATTTCTTAAGGATCTAGGCTTTAAATCAATAACCTTGGAGAGTCCCGCATATGGAGGTTACAGTGCAAAAAGTGAGTTTGAAGTTTTGTGCGGCATACCAGAATTGCAACCATTGGGTGATATGACATTTAATTACCTTGGAGGTAAAGATTTAAATTTTTGCTTACCTAGTTTAATCTCCAAATATAATTTTAAGACAGTAAGTATAACTGGTACAGGCTTGCATTTTCATAATGCAAAAAATGCTTACCCTAGTATTGGATTTAAAAAAATTATATCTAAAAATGATTTGGACAAGAATGATCTTGATGGTATTCATCCCAGTGATGAAAGCATGTTTAATCATGCTTATAATGAAATTTTAAAAAAAAAAGATAGTAATCTTTTTTTATACTTATTTACAGCAGCTGGTCATAGCCCCTATGAACTAAATCCTATAAAAAGACCAAAAATTTCTAACAATCAATATTTTGATCGTATTAGTTACACCGAAAGAGAGCTGAAAGATTTTTTAGTAAAATTAAAACAATTAAATCTTGAAACCTCAATAATCATTGTAGGTGATCATGCAACAGAAAGTAGTAAGCTCAAGAGAAATCATAAATTATTAAACGTATGGTATAAATCAAATGTTTTAAATGATTTAAACAAAGACTGTTCTCAATATTTCGAAATATCAAAATTTTTCACAGGTCAAAAGTGTAATAAAATTGATAAAAATGAAAATGAAATAATTGGTCGTGGTGAAAACTTTCCCTCTTTTGTTAAAGTTAACTCCTTAATTCTAAATTTAATAAAAAAGAGCCAAAAGTGAAGTTTTTTTTGATAAGCATTGTCACAATAATTTTATTAACCTCCAATGTTGTAAAAAGTGAGGTGACAGAATTACCTTATTGCACCTCAAAATCTATTTGGAAACATGCTGCTTATAAAGGTGTTGATGATTCATTTCTTCAGAATATAGAGACAGCAATCAGCTCTGGATATTGTGGTATAGAATTAGACATAATTTATGATGAGAAAGAAAAAATAATATATATTTCACACAATCCGATTGACTCAACTGAGTACAAAAGAAAAAAATCACTTATTCACCTTGAAAAGATTATAAAAGATAAAAACATTTATATATGGCTTGACTGGAAAAATACTAAATTATCCAACTTGTCAAAAGGGATGGATATTATCAAAGACTCTATGAAAGGATATTTGTCTAATGAAAATTCTTTAATTTTAATTGAAACGCCCAATCTAATACACAACGAAATCTTAAATTTATTAAATAAAGATAAGAATATAGCTATACTTAATTGGATAAGTTACAGTTCAAATGAAGATAGTTTAATTGAAAAAACTAAAAATATTTTTCGTTTTACTAGAGCATGGGTATATATTTGTTATTTTTCAGATAAGTGGGTTTCTAGTCATGATATTAAAATATTAAAGTTGTGTCAAAACGAACGCAAAGTTAAATCTATTTTTATTTTTACAATAAATGATTTAAAGAAAGCTAAAAAAGCATTTTTAATGGGGGCGAATGTAGTTCTTTCAGATTCTCTTAAGTAAAAAATAAATTTACTTTAATCTTAAATAGTTTTTTTTATATACAAAAAATCTGGAAACTTACTGTTTGTTTTAATAAGTTCATACTCTTTCAATAATAATTTTTGATGGATATCTGAAAATCTTTTTAATGCAATTTCATTAATTTTATTTAGCTCATCAAATTCAACTAAAATTTGATTTGGTAATATTTTTTTATCTATCATTAGATCTAATACTTCTATTTCAGAACCCTCAATATCCAACTTAATCATTTCAAAGTTTTGTATATCAAATTCTTTTATAATACTTTTAACTGTAATTGTTTCTATCTTTATAAATTCTGTTTTTTTTTATAATCATTTTGCCAATCAATTATTGAGTGGCTAACGTGACTTTTGTTTGGAGGGGCAAAAAATTTTAATTCCTCATTGTCTGAATTATAAAGACCCTTTTTAATTAATATTAAATTTTTATTATTAATATTGGTTAGATCGTAAGATGATATTATTTGTTTTCCGCCTTCTTTATAAGAATCTTTTTTTGGTGCACCAGAATTTTTTATTATTTGGTTATAATGATCAATTGCTCTTGGTGTTGGATCTACAATAATAACCTTGCAATTGTACTTATTAATTAATTCAATATCAAAAGAAGCGTCCTCTCCTAATCCAGCACTTATAATAAATTTATTTTCTAAGTTTTTGTTTTCTTAAAAACTCCATCCACCATAATCTGAGCCTATATAAATTATATTATTAAGATATTTAAAATCTAATTTTTTTATTAATAAATTTTTTTTACTAGGTAAAATTTTTTTAAAAAAGTTAATTATCTTAACTGGTAATAGTTTTTTTATAAATTTTTTCACTTATATATACGCTGGTACTAAAAATTATATTGAATAAATAAACATATCATTAAAACTTCTTAATCAAAATGACTGAGAGTTAAATTTTTAATAAAATTATAACCACCCCATTTTCTGAGAAAATAACCAATTCTAGTATAAAAACTTATATCGTGGTATTTTTTAAAATGATTAGATATCTCAATGTTAAATTGTGCCTCAAGATCATTAATTTTTGCTTCAGCAAGCTTTACTTGCCAACAATAACCTTTGCCAAAATTGTGCACTCCAACACCATCTGAAAAACCATTATTTTGTATCATTGAAATTTTTGGTGTAACTGAATAAGATGAATTTATAAACTGTGAATAGCACCAACGTATTGCCCAAGAATCTATTTTTCCCAAATATTGAAGTTCAAGCATTTTAAATAAATCATTACCACCTTGTTCAAAAGATTTTATTTTTTCTTTATTTTTTTTCAAAACTTTAAAATCATTAATTGACCAATCTACTTTTTTCCAACGATCTACCCAAGTTGCCCATCCCCAAGATGACGAGCGTAACGATAGATAAACTTCATTTTTGCAATTATCTAATTTTGGAATTACAGGGCTATAACCTGATACAGACCAAATATTTTTTTTGTTTTGATGCAATCTCAATGATTTATTCATAAAATTAAGAAAATATGGTGATACAATTAAATCATCCTCAAGAACTATAGTTTTACCAAATTTATTAATTACTTCTGTAGTTCCATCTATTATTGAATTAGCCAGGCCTTTGTTCTTGTCTGACTCTATTATATGCAGCAACTTAAAACCACTAATTTTTTTTAAACTTTCACGAATATCGATAACATCTTTTTTATCTATTTCTGATTTGAAACCATCTGAAAATATAAATAATTCAGTTTCTTTTGCTTCTTTATTTTTTAGTAACGAGTTAATTAATTTATCGATTTTTCTTCTGTAGCAAAAAATAATAACTGGAGTATTGTCAATCATCTGTAAAATTTAAATATTTGAAATAAGTTCATAGGAATATATAAAATTCTCATAATTCCTACATGAACTTTCAGAACTGACCACACCTCCTTGATGTTTTCTTGAATTTTTCTTCTGCCAATTCCCTCTAAAAAAAAATTACAAACATCTAAATCTAGGCGAATTGCTTTGCCATGACTTAAATATTCAAAATAAGAATATAATTCTCCTTTTAGCTTGTATTTGTCTGGATATTTGAATTTAATATCTTTATTATAAAAAACTGCTTGATGACAGACTACCCTTGTCATGAATATAGAAAGTTTAATTTTACTCATATTATACGATTTTAATACTTTAATAAATTTTCTATCTCCACTAAATATTTTAGCATTTCCATATACCATTACATATTTTGAAAAATCACTAAATTGAATTTTTTCAACTACTTCATTATTGCAAAATGAATCTCCACAATTTAAATAATTTATCCACTTACCTTTTGCTAATTCAGAGGCTTTGTTCATTGCATCATATATGCCTTCATCTTTTTCAGATATCCAGTAATCAATTGCATGCTCATATTTACGAATTATATCCATGGTATTATCGGTTGATCCTCCATCAATTATAATAAATTCTACATTATTGTATGTTTGGTTAATCACGCTAAGAATGGTCTCTTCAAGATGCTCCTGCCCATTATAAACAACTGTGACAATAGTTATTAATGGTTTTTTATGGGTGCTATCTTTTATATAGCCTTTAATTCGCAACCCGCCTTCTTTTTTAAGTTTCATTTTTATTATTTAAAACTTTTTCATAGACAGTTTGATATTGTTTAATCACCACTTGCTGTGAAAATTTTTCAACAGCTCTTACCCTTGCCTGTTCGCCTAGTAATTTTTTATTTTTATCATCTAAAACCCAAGATATTCCTTTAGCTAAATCTTCAGTATCAAAAGCTTTTGCAAGATAACCTGTTTTATGATGTTCAACTATATCCGTCAATCCACCAATATTAAAGGCAACAACAGGAGTACCACAAGCATGGGACTCGGATGCTGTTTGACAATAAGCTTCTTGGCGGGAAGGAATTATTGTTGCATCTGCAGCACTATAAAGATTAATAAGATCCATATCATTTAAATGACCTATATAATGAATAGGAAACTTCATTTTTGGGAAGGGTTTTGAGGTATTTTTTCCAAAAACGACAAGTTCCATATTTTTTAGATGTTCATCATCTTTAATATTATTTAGAGTTTTCATTAACAAATCATATCCTTTGTGATGGCTATTATTAGCTCCAAGCGTTCCAAAAATAATTAATGGAATATTAAGAGGTAGATTAAGAGTGTTACGTGCAAGGTTTTGGTCTACAGGATTCCAATCATCTGTATTTAAAAGATTTGGTACTACAGATACTGGCCAGTTACTCATCAACTTACTCTCACGAACACAATTAGCAAGCCAGTTGCTTGGTGATACAATATGTATTGGTTTTTGCCAGTGATTTAATTTCCGTAACCAAGTCCAACGATTAATATCAAATCCAGATTCATAAGTTGGTCGATTTTTTTTATTATAACCAGAACGCCAACGGTCGTCTTGGGAAAGATGTTCTGCTCCACAAAAAGCCCACATATCATGTAATGTCCAAACGATAGGTTTTTTTATTTTTCCAATATCAGCAATAGAAAGCATTTCGTGTTGCACCCAATGTAAATGAACAATATCTGTGTCGCTATCATTAATACGTTTGACCCATTGTGATGGTAAAAAAGAAATCGAGTGTGGAATAGAATTCTTAGTTCCCATTAACTTAATAAATACATTGGCTATACGTAGACGAAGCTGAATTAACATTTTTTCTATTTTACCCAATGGTTCTAAAATAGTTTTATCAACTGATTGCTTTTTGTTAACAAACATTTTAGAGTTTAAGCCTTTTATAAGTAAAGCCTTGTGTATACGGCTAGAAGCCCGAGCAGCACCACCAGAAATGTCTGAAAAACTTACATGTAAAATTTTCATACTATTTATATTTATACACTATTTTAATTTTAAGAGTAATATACAAGAATATTCTTAACCTGGATAAAGAAATGCGATTATTAAAAAAAATTGAAAAACTCATTAAGACGCCGATCTTACAATACATCAAATATAAAGAGCTTAAAAAATATAATTATATAGTAAAATTTTTATATGAAGGTGGAGTGGAAATTAAAGTCCCAAATTTATCTATCGGTGAAGTTCTATTAAGTTATGGAATTATTATAAAAAGAAACTTGTACATGATGAACCGACCTTATATTGAGATATTATTAAGAAATATAATTTATGAGTTATATAAAGAGGGGTATATAAATAAAAAATTTTCAGTAATTGATATTGGAAGCTGGATAGGTGATAATGGTTTAGTATGGGCTCAGAATTTGACTGGAGACGGTAAAGTTTTTTGTATCGAACCATCGAGGAATAATTTAGCTTACAGTAAAAAATGTGCTCAAATAAATAATATTAATAATATTGTGTGGCATGAGAGAGTTTGTTCTGAAAACGTAGGTGAGAAGTTGACAATAGATGGTAAGACTGAAAATAGTTCTGATAATCATAAATATAAATTTGAAAATTCTAAAAATAGTTTGTCCTCAACAACACTTGATGAAATAATAAGTGAAAAAAAAAACACAAAGATAGGCTTAATTCATATTGATGTTGAAGGGTTTGAATTAAAGGTAATGAAGGGTGCTAAAAAAATAATTGAGCGTGATAAGCCTGTTTTAACTTTTGAACAACATATATCTAAAGAAGATACAAATCATGTTTTCAAATATCTTAAGAACTTTGGATATCGTATCTTCATGATAAATGAAGTTATTCCAGGAAATGAACTAGATTGTCGAAACTTTCTAGCTTTACACTCATCAAAAGAACTTCCAAATTTTTCAAATTTTGAAGAAAACAACTTAAAAAATTTGAATATTTATCAGGCAACTATTGGTCCAGGATTAATTGAATTCTAGCTTTAATTTGTTTAGACCAATCCTCTTAAACACTTATCACCAGAAAAAAAATGATTGAATATAGTTTTGGCTTCAGTTGTGCTATATAAACCATTCCTTACATTATAACAGTTTGAGATATTTTTTTTATCAACAATTCCCTCGATAATGCATTGAAAAGACTTGTTACCTAGTATTGAGGAAATATAAGCTCTATGATTACCCTCACCAGACATACACCACCTCCACTCATTGTTATCAATTAATATGTAAATTTTTGGAAAATTATTATATGTACTAGTCTTTAACCCCTTATTTTTAATACTTTCTAGTAATTGTTTAGTCTGAATGTACTGAGAATTAACATAATCATAAGAGTACAAAAAATCTTTGCCTTTTAAATTATCCTGTTTTTTTATACTTGGCTCATATTCTGACCGATTAACAATAAATTGATCTTTATATGTTAGATATTTTTTTTTAATACTAATTTTCTCCCAGGGCATTACTAAAGCCCAGGATGGATATTTTGCTAAATTTAGATTATTTTTAAGTTCTACAATAGTCGCTGCATCAAAAAATTTTTCTTTTTTCAAGTATGTAAATAAATATTCAATATTCATATCTTTGTCTTTTTCTTGAAATATATTATTAATGAAAACACCAAATGGATCTTTTTTTAAATTACCTTGAAATGATAGTCCTCTAATACTTCGTCCTAAAGAAAAAGGAACGTTTATCTTACTTTTTGGTATGAATTTAAACTTCGTAATTTTTGAAATTTTTCCACTTTCTTCACTCTTGTTAGGTTTATCTAAATATAAGATTATTTTTAAAAAATTTAATATGCATTTCAAAATATATCTTGTAACAGATTTAAAGATCATTATTTTTTTTATTCGGTCTATCGATAGAGTCTAAATAAGATTGAGATGAGCAATTAATTACTTTAATCTTTAGTTTTTTTGCCACAATTGAAAGTAAGTACATTTGATTAAAAGCATTCCATATTTGAAAAAATCTAGTGTGTATTTTTTTTTTTTTCATACCAGGATACTTGTAACCAGCATTTACTTGCGCTTTGGTATTTTTATAAAAATGTGTGTACAAAGAGCTTAACTCGTTTGTGCGCTGATCCACAGATAACTCTTTAAATGCAGAAAAATCTGCACCATATATTTCTATATATGAAACTTTTCTCTGGATTGCATTCCAAAATAACAAAATTAACACATTAATAAAAAGCGGAGTAATAATATTATTAACATGAGCAAAGATATTAATTTTTTCAGTCTTTAAATTATAAAAATTTGATCTAATTGGTATTACTTTTATATATTTATTTCCCCTAAGCCTTTTTGAAACTGATTTAATCCCATCAATAGGACATAATAAATACATGTCCCAATTTACCTTAAATAAATTTTTATAAAGTTTTGAATTGTCTCTTTTAAAATCATTATTAATATTTTTTTTCCAAAAAATAGGGTCTGCAAAAGCATAAAAGTTTGGTTTTATTATTTCAAATTCTTTACTTGAGGCAAAATAATTAGCTGCATAAAATTCAAATTTATCTTTAAAATTTTTTTTTTTATATAGAATTTTTTTCATATCTTTTTTTAATGAAGGTCCATTGACTATAATAATTGTTTGTTTTTTTTTATTTGTTGAAGGATAACTTTTTAGATTAAAAGTTTTGTAAAAAAAAATTTTTGCAAAAAAAGCAATCACCAATATTATAATGTCGTATATAAAATTTAAATATCTAATCATTTAATTTATATGTGTAAATTTTTTAAAAAGATCATTAGATTTAATTAATTCATCATAACTTCCTTGACCTTTAACCTCACCTTTTTCTAAAAATAAAATTTCATCACAATCCCTTATAGTGTTTAAGCGGTGGGCAATAATAATAATAGTGGTTTCTTTGCTTATATTTTGTAAAGCCTCCATTACATCTTTTTCCGTTTGATTATCCAGTGCGCTTGTTGCTTCATCAAAAACTAATACTTTTGCTTCATGATATAATGCTCTTGCAATCCCAATACGCTGTGATTGACCACCCGATAGTCTTACTCCACGCTCACCAATACTTGTTTGATATTGCAACGGTAATTCGTTAGTAACAAATTCATGTAAATTTGCGATTTTTGATGCTTGTACGATTTTATCATATTCAATATCTTTAACATCAACACCAAATGCAATATTCGCCACAATAGTATCATCTGTTAAAAATATTTTCTGTGGTACATAACCAATAGAATTTTGCCAAGATTTTTGGTTGTTTCTATTTATAATTTGACCATCAACAAGCAAGTCGCCTGATTGAGCATTAAGTAAACCAAGAATAATATCTACTAAAGTAGTTTTACCACTGCCTGTTTTACCAACTATTCCAATTCTTTTATTCGCAGATATGCTTATGTTGATATTTTTTAATACGCTTTGTGATGTATTTGGATAATTATAGGTAATCTGTCTCAAGGTTATTTTGTCATTAAATGGTAATATGTACTTATTTTCTGAAAATTCTTGTTTTTGTAACTTTTTTAAATCATTATACAAATTGTCAATTGTCGGCTCAACAAATCGAAGGGAAGCAAAGTTACTGTAAATGTGTTGTAATGCTGGCATTAATCGATACCCAGTGAAGGCATAAAGCACAATTACAGGTAAGATCGAATTAAATGTTTCACTATCTGTCATTAAATTTAATATAACTAAGATTAACCCACCAAAGGCAACTGCTTCTAATGCAAAACGAGGTATCTGACTTATGGCCCTAGAATAGGCTTGGTTATTAGCAAATTTTTGGGAAGGTTCTGTAAAACGTTTAATATAAATATTCTCAAACCCTCCCAGTTTTATTTCTTTTGATGCACCAAACGCTTCACTCACAGATTTAAAACGTAACTGATCAGTTTTTGCAGTTTCTTGACCAATACGATTAAGGAATCTTCTAACTAAACGATAAATAACAACATAAGCTAAACCAAGTACCAAGAACGTTATAATTGCGAGTTTAGGATTTATAAATATTAATAATGACACTAAAACAATAACAACTATACTATTTGAAATCAAGTTCAGCATTGACATTATACCACCAACAGCTCTCGCAACTTCTGAAAGAATAGTTTTTCCAAGGTCGGCACTATGACGATTAAGAAACCAACTATAAGGTTGATGAAGATAACCTTCTATTAAACGTTTACCAATTGTAAATTCTCTTAAGTAAGTAAATCGAAACTGTGCATAGGTTGTGAGCGCTCTAAAGGTGAGTGAAAAAATTAATAATACAAAAATTATAATACCTAAAAAGAAAAAAAATTGCTCATTTGTTTCAACTCCAAATCTACCTGAGTATTCAAACAGAGTATTTAAAATTGAATTTTCTTCAATAATTTGAGGATTTGAAAGTACAGCAATAAATGGCATGATTGAAGCAATACCAATCATGTCTAGCAGTGCCATCAATAGCATCATTATAAGCAATAAACCCATTCTTTTACGTTCATGAGATGTTAGAAGATATAATAATTTTTTAATAATTTTCATTTGATTTTAAAAAACTTAGCATGTTTAAAGATCTCTTTCTTTTTATAAGAGCTTTTTTCATAAAAACATAATTATTTTATTTGTAAAACCTTACAGAAGCTATTAGATACTATTTTTCATTATTTATATCGTGATTTATCTTTTTGATGCACTGCACGAGACCTTGCCCTAAATCAATATAAGAATTATTAAAAATTTTTTTAGCTAATTCTGGTTGATACGAATATGGTGTGGTTTTATAATGCCCTGTTGATTTTTTTTTTATTTGCTTTATTTTGAATTTGTTTTGCATGATTTCATTTATCATATTTAGTAATTCAATTCTTTTGATTTTTTCCATTCCTGTCAAAATAACATTCTCATTTTCAAATTTTTTATCCTTAAGCACATTAACAGATAATTTTGCAACATCTGATGCATGAATAAATTCTCTTGAATCTTCTCCATCACCCTTAAAACATAACTCGCCATATTTTATTGCATGATACAAAAGTTGATAAATATAGTTATTTTGATAAGCTCTCTCACCATATACTGAGCCATATCTTATAATTGTATATTTAAGATTGAATTTATCCTGGTATTCTATCGTTAGTTTTTCACTAAGTTGTTTGCTAATACCATAAAATGAACCTTTGTTACTTAAAGCATAAGCGCTGCTTGCATAAATAAATCGCTTAATTTTTCCATTTATTCTACAAGCCTCTAATAAATTAAGATTTCCCATTACATTTATATTAATAGTTTGTAACGGATCTTTTGCAGCGTCATCAAGATTTGCCAAAGAGGCGAGATTATAAATTGCTTCTGCACCTTTGATTACTGATTTAATACTTTCTAAATTTAAAATATTTACTTTTACAAATTTTTGTTTGGGGTGATTAATTTTTGGTTTTTGTGTGTCTGCTATTATTATATTAAAATTATTTCTTAATAGCTCATCAGCTAAATAGGATCCTAAGAACCCACTTCCTCCAAATATAACTACTTTTTTATTCATGAAATTTTTGTATTATAAAATAAAACTTCAATCCAATCCGTTTTGTAATTTATGGGATTTTGTTGAACTTCTAAAATATTGAAAATTTTAAAGTTAAATTTTTTTAAAAATAATTCTATATCAGAAAAAACATAGCTCTTTTCATAATAGTCATAAAACATCAGTTCAAGTCTAATAAATTTAATATTTTTTAATAATTTTTTTGAACCCTTTAAAACATTTAACTCATTTCCTTGAGTATCAATTTTTAAAAGATCTATTTTTTCTTTTTTTTTAAAAAAATCATCTAATGCAATACAATCAACTAAAAAACTATGATTAATATTTTTTAATATTTCATTTCTTGCTGATGAATTAATTCTTATGTGATCTTTACTATTTTTATTAATTTTATAAAATCCAGATAATCCACTGCTATTATTACTTTTAAAAGTATGATAATAAAATTTTCTTTTAGTGCTCTTTCTGTCTACAGCAAGGTTACTTAATTTAATATTTTTATTTTTTTTATATTTTTTTTTTAGAAATTCATATGTTTCTGAAGGTTCAAATGCATAAATTTTTGATTTAGGGAAAATTTTTGTAAAAATATCTATTGTTTGTCCTTTATTGGCACCAACATCTACAATAGTTGGATTTTTTGATAATAACCTACCATAAAAAATTTTTGCACTTACTTTATTAAATTCTTCAGTTCTTTTAACAGATGTGGTTAAATTCATAAGAATATTATTCCTAGACTATTTTTTTTGACATAAATGATCTTATACTAAATTGTAAGATTTAATAAAAATAAAGTAAAGAAAAATGATAGGAGAAAATATAATTTATACTCTTTCTCACAAACAATTAAAGAGTTTGAGCGATAGACAAAGATATTTATAGGATTTTAAATATCTCAAATATTACTTTGGTAAAATATTTTTTAATATCTAATTTATTTGCTATCAGATGTTCATTAAGAGCTTGTATTTTAGTATCATTTTTATTCATTTAAAGGATAGTTGTTATACAATTCATCTTTTTTCATCATATCTATAACCAAATCTAAGTCCTCTTGAGTATCAACGGCTTTTGTAACAAATTCAGTATTAACCATTTTAACCTTGCCACCATTCTCAAGTATTCTCATCATGTCTATCGACTCTATAACTTCAAGTGGCGTAGGCTTCATCTCATTATAGGCTAATAAAAAATCTCTGGTAAAAGGTATAATACAAACTTGTTTTTTCATTGGTACTTTAAGTTTGCTTTTTGATCTTGTAGGTATTGGCTCTCTACTAAAGTATAAAGCATTATTGTCTTTATCTAAGACTACTTTTATCTCATTTCTGTTCTCAAATGCTTCAATAGATTCGATATCTGCAACAAGGTTGGTAATAGTTATAGATTTATCTTTAAGCATTGGTGCTATTGAATCATCAATCATTTTTGGGTTAACAAGCGGCTCATCACCTTGAACTAGTACCATTAAGTCACATTTTTCACCTGCTTCACTTTCTATTTTTATCATAGCTTCAGCACATCTATCTGTACAACGCTCATGACTTTCGCTAGTCATTACAGCTTTTCCTCCTATAGACTTTATATAATTAAATATTTCAACATCACATGTGGCCACATAAACATCTTTTAAAGTTTTACACATTTTTACTCTTTTATATACGTGACCTATCATAGGTATTCCTAAAATTTTTTTCATTGGTTTACCGGGAAAACGTGAGGAGCCCATTCTTGCTGGTATTATAGATATTATATTCATTAATCTTTTATCTTTTATCTTTTTATTTTTTTAATTCCATTAACAGCTGCGTCTCTCATAAACATATAATCAATTCCATATGCCAAAAAAGTACATCCTTGTTTAATTTTATTTTGTATTATATTTGGATCTGTATCAACTACATGAAATCCTGAAGGAATATTATGTGTCTTGCAAGTATCAATTACCGTCTGCACAGCTACTTTAAAAGTGTTATCCTCGAAGTTTCCAGGAAACCCCATTGAAGAAGATAGGTCATAAGGGCCTATTATGACACCATCAATTCCTTCAACTGTAATTATTTGGTCTATATTTTTTACACCATCTATATGTTCAATTTGAGCTATAATCACAAGTTCTTTGTCTACCCATTTTTTGTATTCTTCAAATTTTGCCCCATATCCTGAAGCCCTGCACAAACCTATACCTCTTTTACCAGCTGGTGGATATTTAGCATAATCGATTGCGCGACTTGCATCTTCTTTCGAGCATATCATTGGCACAATTATTCCATCAGCACCCATATCTAGAACTTTTTTAATTATAACCTCTTCGTTTTTACTCACCCTCACTAAAGCTTTTATATTTTTTGATTGAATTACTTGAATCAAATTTTGTGCAGTTTCTAAATCAATGCTAGTATGCTCCAAATCAATAGCCAACCAGTCAAATCCAGCTGTTGCCATGACTTCAACACTCGTTGAATTTCCCATCATTATCCAACTACCTATTGTAAGTTCGTTTTTTTTTAATTTATTTTTTAGCATGAAAATATAATTTATATAATAACCATATTACCTTAGTTGCTTCAAGAAAGATTTAATAATTAATAATTTATTCATATTTAGACACTAAATTATCAGCATATTTTTTTAAAAATTTAAACGAATGAATTTTTCTTACATTTAATTTTTTTCTCAATAGAAAATTTTCAGAATTCAATTTAAGAATAAAGTTAATATTTGTTTTTTTTGCAGCATTATAATCTTCGAGACTATCACCTATAAATAAAACATTTTTATTGTTTTTTTTAATTTCATTTATATGACTAATCTTTGAGGAGGGTGATCCATAAATTTTCTTAAAATAAGATAGTAAATTTTTTTCTTTAAGGATCTGAATTATTTTATTTTGAGGTGTGCCAGTTGAAATATATAAATTATTATTATTTTTTTGACCCTTTAAAAATTTCAATAAATATTTTGATGGGGTCATTAGTTTTATTTTTTTCTGAACAAAAGTATCAAAATTTTTGTCTAGTTTTGCTAATTCGCTTTTGGTTATATTTTTATTTAAAATTTTTTTTAAAATAAATTTAAATTTAAAAAACCTAGATTTTCCAATATTTCTTTCATGAAATTTTTTTGCTTTCTTAGCGACATTTTTTCCATAAGACTTAAATATTTCATAGAATGCCTCAGTTTTTGCTTTATGACTACTTATAATGACACCATCAAAATCAAAAATGATATTCATAGTTAATTATATCTTTTAAAAATATTTACTAAGGCTTCTTTTTCCATTTGAGATCTTACTTCTTTTGAATAGCTACCAATATGTGGTGTTAATATAACATTATCTAAACTAGTTAATTTTCCAAAATATGGCTCTTGATTAAAAACGTCTATACCTGCACCAAGAATTTTTTTCTTCTTTAGCATTAAATATAAATAATCATAGTCAATTACTTCAGGTCTAGATGTATTGATTATTACACAATTCTTTTTACATAATCTAAGATTTTTTTTATTGAGAATTTTTTCTTTTGACGTGAGATTAGTATTAATTGATATGATGTCTGAGTTTTGTATTAGTGATTTCAAATTAGTGTTTTTAACATTAATTTTTTTTTTATCATTTACTAAAATTTTAACTCCAAAGTTTTTTAATATTTTATATAAATATTTTCCAACTTTTCCATATCCTATAATTCCTATAGTCTTTTTATTCAAGGTATAACCCATCTTTTTTTTCCAGAATTTTTTTTTTAAATTATTGTTATGATCATTAATGTTCCTATAAATAGATAATATATATCCAATAATTAGTTCAGCCACTGCTATTTCTGGGGTAGTTTTAGATTTTGTAAATTTTATTTTATTTTTTTTAATATGTACGAGGTCTAGATTGTCTACTCCAGATCCAAGTCTATATATAAATTTTAGTTTAGTTAATTTATCTAAAGTTTCTTCATTATACACTTCTGTACCTGCAACAATATATTCACAATCTTTAGCATATTTTACCAACTGTTCTGGAGTTAATTTTTTATTTAATGGGTTTTTTTTGAATATAATTTTTTTTTTTTTAAATTTATTTATTAATGAAGGGGATAACTCAGAAAAACTAGAAGTTGCTATAAATATTTTTAACATCGCTTTCTTTAAATTATTTTTTTTATATATTGTTTAATCCTATTTTAAATTACTTAGCAATCTTTTGCTAATACTTTATTTAATTCATTAATAAGAACGTTGCAATCAAGTCTAGTTATTGGCATAACCCCAACACTCGTTAAATTTTTATCATTATCTAACTTCCTTTTGAAAGTTCATTTTTAATTGATTTATTTTTTAGCATGATAAGTTTGTTTATAATTTAGATAACTAGACATAATATTTTTATACTTCAAGATAAATTAAATTAACAAATTAAATTACTTTATTAGCTATAGATCTTTTCTTTTTCAAATTTTCAAAAATTTTTTATTTAAAAGATTTTTTGTTTTTTTATTTCTAGAAGTGTGGCTCGTATGATATTATGATTCTTATAAATGTAATTTTTTGAGTTAAAAACCAATTTTTTTATTTATTAAATATATGAAATACAATTTAAAAAACAAAAAAGAAGTAGTCTTAGAATTAAATAAAATCTTTAAAGGTAAAAACTCAATAATAATAAGTGGTGGCAGTACAATTAAAAATATACTCAAAAATTATAAGTATAAAATTCTTTGTAAAAAAATATTATTAAGTGACGAACGATTAGTGAAAAACTACTCTAAATTAAGAAATGATTTATTTTTTAGGAATTTGATAAAAAAAAATATCCTAAAACCTAGACAATTGATAAATTATACACTCGATTATTTCGACGAAAAAAAAGTAAATAATATTTCAAGCAAAATTAATCAAATAATATTTGATTATGCAATACTTAGCTTGGGCAATAATGGCCACTTTGCAAGCATTTTTGAAACAAATAATAATAATAAAGATTTTTACTTTATAAATAACTCACTAAAATTTCCAAAAAAAAGGGTTACTGTATCTTTGAAAAAAATAAACAAGTGTAAAAAAATATTTTTTATAGCCTCTAGAAAAAAAAAGAATAAAGAAATAGCAAACTTTTATAAATATGAATTAATTCAAAAATTACAAAAAAAAAAAATTGTTTTATTAACTTACTAGAAGATTAATAATTTATAAACTCATTGAATTAAGCAAATTATTTAAATCATTTTTTTCATATTTTATCTTATTATAGTTTAATAAAGTGTAGATATCATCAACCCCTTCAATTCTTTTCGTATTCTTTTTTATAATATTGGGCATCCTCAATTTAATTAAAATAATACTTTTTTCTAAAAAACTCTTAGACCGAAATGAGGGGAGACTATTCAATAAATTATTAATAATAACATTCAATTGGACATTATCTAAATCTTTAAGCATTATATTTAATTTATTTTTAGTTATCTCAAAGATATTTTGTTTTTCTTCATCCTGGATACCAAAAGGTTTGTTGATACGGTTTCTGACCCAATATAGTTCAGATATAGCTTTTGAACATCCACTAAAATCAGCTGCGAGTTCAAATATAACTTCATCTAATATTGTTTTGGTTGGTATTTTGTCATGAACAAGAATAGTTGTTTCAGTTGTTTTTACATATGACTCTTTTTTCCAAACAGCGTAATGTGCTATTGGCGCATACATTTCTGCATGATAATATAGTCTCTCATTAACCTCTCTAGTGTTTTGATATCCATTAAGGTTTTTATAAGATCGAGTATAATATATTTCTGAATTATCTTTTCTAATTGCTATCGCTTGACCTGCACAAAAAGTTAATTTTTTATCTTTTTCAAATTCTTTCACGCATGCTAATAATCCATTAAATGTATATCTTTCATCATGATTTGAATGCACTACATATTCTTTATTTGACTGCTTAGCGCCAATTAAACGCTTTTGATATATATAATCATTATTATCATTTCTATAAGCGATATAAGTAATATTTTTTTTTTTTAAAGCACTTATATCACTTTCAGATAAATGTGGCTGTTGCTCATCTACAAAAATAACTTCACTACATATCTCGGAGTAATAGTTTGCAGTTTGAATAGCTATTTCTCTTTGATGAATAGATGTAACTAATACTGTAATATCAATTTTTAATTTTTCAGCAAAACTAGTATCTGTCATTTTAAACTTATTTAGTCTTAAGATATTCTCTTAAGATAGCCATCTGGCGCAACACTTATTAATAATTTGTCTTGAATAGATTTATCAATTTCAAATTCTGAATGAGTTTTTAAATATTCATGTACTGCAGTCTTTGGATTGTTACCTACTCCCCATGGACGATCAGGGTAGATATCGTTTGGCATATCATCAACAATTGTATCAAATACTACGCAATAGCTCCCAACAGTTGTTAGTGGTGCATAAGCTTTGAGCTCGGCAAAAACGTGATCATGGGTGTGATTAGAATCTAGACATACAAGAATTTTTTTATATTTTTTTGCTTCTTCTTGAACTTTTTCAACAATCTCTGATGAAATACTTGAGCCCTCCATCATTTGAATTCTTGATGACATTGGATGTTTTTCAATTGCTTCACGATTATGTACACGAATATCTATATCAATACCTAATACTTTTCGATCAGAAACTTTTGGATTTAAATTTTCTCCAGTCTCTATCGCTTCACACATATCTAGTATGGCAAGCATCGATGCGCTCATAATTAAAGATCCACCATGCGCAATACCTGTTTCAATGATTAAATCTGGCTTAGTTTCCCATATGATTTCTTGTATTGCAATCATGTCTTGTGGATATTGAATAATTGGTCGTCCCAACGAAGAGTAATTATATGAGTACTTGGGGTTAATAGACTCACTCATAAAATGATTAGCAGCCTTAACAAGTGAAGAATTTTTGGAATTTTCTTTTATACGACTTACAACCTCTTTTTGAAAATTACTCATTTATACTTTTTAATTAAATTTTTTATTACTTCTACCACTTTATCAATCTCATCAAAAGAAATTTCATGATAACTAGGTAGATTAATTGCTCTATTATAAATATTCCAAGCATTAAAATTTTTTTTAACTGGTTTGAACATTTTTAATTTTGATAGTGGCCAAAAAAAAACACGAGCATCGATATTTTCTTTTGCAAAAGCTTTTAATAATTTGTCTTGAGTCACATTTGTTTTCTTAGCAAAAACTACTGTTGGCATCCAAGCTCCATTCACTGTATTTTTTAATTCAGGATTCATGCTTATTCCATAGACAGATGATAATTTTTTTTTGTAAATAGATAATATTTCTCTCTTTTTTTTTATTAATTTATTAATACGCTCTATTTGTGCACAACCTATTGCGGCCTGAATATTTGACATTTTATATTTAAAGCCAACTTCTTCTGACCAAAACTGTTTGGACTCATTACGTTTACGCCCATGATTACTTAATGTTAGAACTTTGTTATACAATTTAGAATTATTCGTAATAAAAATTCCACCTTCTCCTGTTGTAATTGTTTTTGAACCATGAAATGAAAATGCACCAAATAAACCCATCGAGCCAGCTCTGGCCCCTTTATAAATAGACCCTATTGCCTCTGCTGCATCTTCTATTATTGGAATATTATACTTTTTACCAATTTCAAGTAAACGATCCATATCACATAAATTTCCATATAAATGAACTGCCACAATTGCTTTAGTATTCGATGTAATTGCTGCCTCAACCTTTTCTGGATCTATACACCAAGTATCTTTAAGAATGTCTACAAATACTGGTTTAGCTCCTAAATGAAAAATAGGAGAAAGAGTGGCAATCCAATTAGTATCAGCTATTATAACTTCATCGCCTGAGCCTATACCAAGTGCAGACATACCCATATGTAAAGAACCGGTACAACTTGATGTTGCTATGGCATACTTTACCCCAATGTGTTTCTTAAAAAGAGTTTCAAATTTATTTATATAAGAATAACATTGATCACCCCAGCCATTTTTAACTGCATCAGTAGCATATTTTATCTCTAGATGAGAAATTGAAGGTTTGGTATAATAAATTTTTTTTTTTAAAATTCCCATTGATTAAATCTTTAATTATTTAAAATCATTAATAGATACCACTAATTTGTTCTCAGAAAAATAACTATCAATTTTATTCTTTATTTCTTCTTGAATATTCCAAGGCAAAATTATTATACAATCAGGATTAAAATCTTTAATTTGAACAGGGTCTTTGATTGGAATATGACTACCTGGCATATATTGTCCTTGTTTTGATTCAGATGCATCAAAAATAACGGATACAAGATCAGTATTAATTCCTGCATAATTTAACAATGTATTCCCTTTGGCTGCAGCACCATATGCTGCAACTGTTTTTCCACTAAGTTTTTGTTTAATTAAGAATGACTTGAACTTGTCTATTATTTTTTCTACCCTTAATTGAAAGCTCAAATAAGTTTCTAATGTTTGTAGCTTACAATTAACTTCCTCTTCTAATAAAATACCAACATTCTTATTTATTTCACGTTTGTCGTTTTCATGACAACCATAAATTCGCAAGCTTCCTCCATGTGTCATTATTTTTTCCACATTCCATATTTTGAGTCCTGATTTTTCAAATATTCGTTTTATTGTATGAAGAGATAAATATGAAAAATGTTCATGATAAATTGTATCAAACTGTGTTTGCTGAATTAAACACATTAAATGAGGAAACTCTAAAGTGATAGTTCCCTCAGCTTTTAGTAAAACCTTGAGCCCTTTGGTGAAATCATTTATATCTGGAACATGGGCATAAACATTATTACCTATAATTAAATCAGCTTGCTTGCCTTCCATAACCAACTGTTTACCTAATGCTTCACTAAAAAATTTTTCTATAACTGGAATGTTTAATTTTTTAGCAGCCTCTGCTGTATTTTTTGTTGGTTCTATTCCCAAACAAGGAATATTGGCTGCAACAAAATTTTTTAATAAATAACCATCATTTGATGCAACTTCAATAACATTGCTAGACTCATTTAAACTAAGTACTTTAGTTATTTTCTCAGAAAAATCTTTAGCATGTAAAAGAAAGCTACTCGACGTGCTAGAAAAATATGCATAATTAGGTGTAAAAAGAGAGACTGCATTGGTATAGTCTTCTGTTTGGACTAACCAACATTGATCACAAACTTTAATTTTTAGAGTAAAATTAATTTCTGGTTGATTAAGATCTTCCTCTCTTAAATAAGCATTAGATGGCGGTGCATTACCAAGATCTAAAAAAGTATGTTTTAAAGGTAACTGACAATGTCTACAATTCATTATAATTATATCCCTATAAAATCATTAGTTAACATTGGGTGGTTATTATCACGTTTAGAGCGTTCATTGATTGGTTCTGGCCATTTAATTCCAATTATCGGATCAATTGCATTTATTGCTCCTTCAGAATCTTTGTTGTAATCTTCAGTGTGAAAGTAAAGCATTTCACAATCTGAGGTGAGTGACTGAAAACCATGTGCAAAACCTTCCGGTATTAGATAGCTTATATAATTATCTTCACTCAATATTTGAGCATGATAATTTAAAAAAGTTGGCGATCCTTTACGCAAATCAACTGCTACATCCCATACTTTACCCTTTAAACAGGAAATAATTTTAGTTTCAGCAAATGGGGGATACTGAAAGTGTAATCCACGAACTGTTCCTTTATTTTTAGTTGATGTTTTATTGATCTGTTTGATTGTTTTTTTATTAATTAAATGACTCAGCGTATTTTGACAAAATAATCTACTAAGAAAACCTCTCTCATCTTTAACAGGTAGATGATTAATCAATTTAAGATTTTTTAATGGAGTTTCTCGTAAAATTAAGTTGCTCATATACTTTGGTGAAGCTTAATTTGTTTTATTGAAAAATCTTGCATGTTGTTATTATCTTTAAATGCTTGGTGCCATTTTATCGTATTATCAATCGCGCTTTCTACTGACCATCGAGGTGACCAGCCTAATTTTGATTTTGCCTTTGAAATATCTAATTTTAGCAAGTTTGCTTCATGATATTGGCTTTTATCATCAATTTCCCATCTGGCATTTAAAAATTTTTTAGAAAACCTTTCTAAAACCCAGGAAACAGTTTTAGCACCTAATTCTTCTGGACCAAAATTCCAAGCCTCTGCAAAATTTGTTTCGCTCGAAATTAATTTTTCAGCTAATATTAGATAACCAGACAATGGGTCTAGGACGTGTTGCCATGGGCGGACAGCCTGTGGCGAACGAACATATAATATTTCATTATTTTCAATTGAACGAAAAAAATCTGGAATTAATCGGTCAGTTGCCCAATCTCCACCTCCAATTACATTTCCTGCTCTTACACTTGCAATTTTAACTTCAGTTTTGCTAAAAAATGAATTTCTATAAGCTGCTGTTGCTAATTCTGAACAAGCTTTACTGCTTGAGTATGGGTCGTACCCACCTAATCTGTGGGTCTCATTATATGGCTGATCTAATTCATGATTTTCATAGCACTTGTCAGTAGTAATATTAACAATAGCTCTAACAGGTTCTATTTTTCTTGCTGCTTCAAGTAAATTTACAGTACCAATAATGTTTGTTGTAAAAGTTTCAACTGGATCGTTATAAGATTGTCTAACCAAAGGCTGGGCTGCCATATGAAAAATGACTGAGGGTTTAGCTTCCTTCATGGAATTCTTCAGTTCATTTAAATTACGAATATCACCTATGGTCGAATTTTGAATTATATTTTTTAAGTTGATTGTATCAAAAAAATTTAGTTTTGTTGGTGCTTCGAGTGAATAACCATAAACTTTTGCACCCAATAATGAAAGCCAAAGTGCCAACCATCCTCCTTTGAAACCTGTATGACCGGTGATAAAAACAGATCTTCCTTGCCAAAAGGTTTGGTTTACTTCCAGGTTTTCCATGGAGCATTACCATTATTCCATAACTTGTTTAACATAATTTTATCTCGTAAAGTATCCATAGGCTGCCAAAAACCATTATGCTTAAATGCATTAAGTTGATCGTTTTCTGCAAGTCCTTTTAATGCTTCTTCCTCCCAAATTGATTGATCACCTTCAATGCGATCAATTACATCAGGTGTTAATACAAAAAAACCTCCATTTACCCAACTACCTTCACCTTCTGGTTTTTCCTGAAAGCTTGCAACTTTATCATTTGAACTAAGTTTTAAAGCACCATAACGCCCTTGTGGTCGAATTGCAGTTAAAGTAGCTTGTTTATTATTTTTTTTATGAAAAGCTATCAATCCAGAAATATCTATATCCCCTAATCCATCTCCATATGTGAGACAAAACAATTCTTCATTTTTAACATATTCTTGAATTCGCTTAATTCTACCACCAGTCATTGTATTTTCGCCTGTGTCAACCAATGTAATTACCCAGGGTTCTGAGCTATTTTGGTGAACCTGCATACTATTTTTTTTCATATCTAAGGTAACATCTGATTGATGCAAAAAATAATTAGAGAAGTATTCTTTAATCATATAGCCTTTATATCCACAACAAATAATAAACTCATTAATCCCATGTGCTGAGTAAATTTTCATAATATGCCATATTATTGGTTTTCCACCTATTTCAACCATTGGTTTTGGTTTTAAATCAGACTCTTCAGAAATTCGAGTACCAAATCCGCCTGCTAGAATTACAGCTTTCATCTAAACATCCCATTTTCTATCATCTATTTCCTCAAACTTATAAATTGAATTAATAAAAGATTTAACAAGTTGTTTTCTATAATCGTTATCACGATAAGTATTATGTTTACCTATTTTAATCATTATATCTTCATCAAACTTTATTTTAGAATTTTCAGGTTTAATGAAAGTACTATCTGATCGTATATTTTTATAAAATTCTTGCAACTTATTAATTGATTCAAATTTATGAATACCATTAATATTATCATGCCAGTTTGATCCAAAAGAGATAGCAGGTTTTCCAAGAGTTACCGCCTCTATTACAGCAGTACCATTAATTGAAGCTATTAATTTAGCATTCTTAATTAGTTCGTGAGAATTTTCTTTTGTTGATACAAATCTTAAATTTTGAATTTTTAATAGTTGCTCATAAAAATCAGCTGAACGGTAATTAACACCTGAAAGATAGGGATTTCTTGTTTCAAAAACTGATAAGTTTTCTTTGACTATAATTGGTATTTCTATTGGTATTGCCTGTCTAATTATTCTTAATACTAAAGTTATATCTCTAAATTCAAGGGCAAGTGGTAATGTAGTAGCTTCAGGTTGAGATGGCATAGGAAAATAAATATACTCATTTTTTATATTTTTTATGCATTTTGCTTCATATCGATAATATTTGAAAAATAAACTAAGCTTTAATCTCTGCTTAAAAAAATAAAAATGTATCCTTGTCATATTATTTTTTTTTGACGACCAGGAATCTCTAGATATTTTAAAAAAAATATCTTGACTTCCAAAACAATAATTCCAAATTTTACTAATAAGCACACTAGGGTTTGACATTATTAACTTTGATATTTTTTTAATTCTATATTTTAAAGTATTATCAGTTTTTTTTTCTCCTCTAAATCGCACTCCTATTGGGACTGAATTAATGCCCTTATTAACAAGATTTTGCTGATACTCATTAAATTCATCAAAAAAATTAAATTTTGATTTATCATTTTTATTTTCTAAGAGTAAAGATCTATGCCTAAACGAACATGACAACATTTTAAATTTATTAAAAATATACGGTACGTCAAAAAATACTGTTGGAATTTTTTTGTTTTTTAAAGCCAAGTAAAGAATTAGAGATGATGGATCATGTGGTACATGATTATGAAAACAAAAATCAATTTTACAAGTTTTAATTTGATAAATCCAAAAATTATATAATTCATAATAATGACTAGACATCTCTTGAGATGAAAATTTACCCTGTGTTGTATCAAATCTAGCAAATAGATTTATTACCAAACCCTCATACTTAGAAGCTTGTTCTATTTCATCTCTAGTAAGTACCATTGGAACATTTTTTGTTACAACACCTCGTGCAACGTCTCGGTCAATAAAATAATTTACATTAAAACTATTATCGACAGAATCTAATTTTTCTTTTAATACAGATAGTGGAACCTCATGTCCTAAATCTTCCAAAGCGATTTTTAGATCATTAAATGTCTTAACGGGAAATCTATCTAATAAAAAATTCATATTTCCTTATTCAGCTATTGCAATTAAAGTATCTGTTCTATTAATAGAATTTAACTTTTCAAAAATTTTAAATCCCTTCTGGTTCAAATATTTTGTTCTAGTTTTATTTGGTTCAAGACCAGCAGCAGAATATGCTTCTGAGCCAATTTCATTTAACATGCCTCCTAGACCACAACCAAAATCTAACCATCTTTTATTTTTAATATAACGTCCAAAATCTTCTGCTCGACGAATATTATCATACAATCTTGGTGTTTTTAATTCTGATTTATTTACTGTATGGCTCTCTTTTTCTTCACGATCTTGATAATATTTAAAATTAATATGATCTGATCTTGATAATACAATTACTTCTGTAAGTTTATCACGTAAAACTTTAACATCATCACGATCTCTTACTCTAGGATAAAAAATTTCTAAACGATCTTTATTTATTGCATCTAAGTCATGTAAAAATTGAATTATTTCACTCATGCATTTAATTTTCTAATTTATTAATTTTTAATTTTAATGATTTATTTAATTCTTTAAAATTGCTTTCTGTTTCTTGCCAAATCTTTCGTTGAGCAAGACTTATATTTTCGTGCATATCTGATCGTTTTTCCTCTAGATATTTTAAAAAATTTTCAAAAGTTTTTTCTAATTCTAAAGAATTTACTTCAATGCCCCACTCTAATCTTTTAATATCTTCCAAAAAAAAACGCATTTTATCATGACTTATAATTGATAGTATAGGACGACGTAGACCAAATGGTATCATTTGAGAATGTCCTCGCATGCCAAAAGCAAAATCAATTTGAGAATAAAAATTCATTATTTCGTCTTCATTTGCATTTGTCAAATCTCTGATATCAAACAGTATACTCTGCTCATTTAAATAAGACACGATTTTTCTATCGATTTCTTTATGGGCAGTTACAATAATTTTCCACCCTCTGGTTTGGGCGACTTTTAATACATTCACAACTCGTGCAATTACTTCATTAGGATTTGAACCAAATCTTAAATCGGAGCGATCAAATGCTGCATTAAATGAGAGTATACGTTTTTTTTTTTTATCATGAGCTTTTGCTAAAGCTTGATATTCTGGATACAGCTGCCAAAGAACTGTTGTTGGACAAAATTGGCGTAAAGGTTTTAAACTTAAATCTTTATTAAGATAGTTTTTGAGTGCTTTGATTGAGCCATTATTTCTTAATCCAAAAAAAATGCTTTTATCTACAGTAGTATTGATATGTTTAAAAAAAATTGGATCAAACTCAGGCTGTCCTCTAAAACGATTATAACCAATCGCAAAAACAATTAATGGAATTTTGATTGTATTGATTGCGTCTAAAGAACTATTCCATTGCCATCCACTTTTGCTTGTTTTACTATTATCCTGATCTAGAAGCAATAAACCTCCTCCACCAACTACAATACCATCAAAATTCTGATTTATTTTTAATGCAAAGTCTAAAGAAAATTGATCCCAAGCTTGATGTAATTCCCATTTACATTGACCAAGAAAATAATCAAAAATTTTTCTAACTACTGGAAAAAGCAATGTATCACCAGCATTTTTGTTTGCAGAATTGTGAACACCTATATGAAGTAGCCTTAATTCTCGTTTCGTATTTTTATTTCCAAGCATATTATTTTAATAAGATATAAATATTTATATCAAATATTTCTATTTCCTTGGCCTTTATCTGTTCTATCTTTTAATTTATGAATTTTTGATAAGATATCCAACTCTTCCCAAGCTAATCCGTAGTCAGTATAAGTTTGATTATACCATAAATTTCCATAAACTTGAGTTCGTTGACATACTAGATGATTATAATTTGCCTTTACTCCATGCAAAGTATCGTTGTTAGGTGAAAATATGACTATAGAATTATTCTTAACTTGTTGAAAAACAGTTTTTGCCCAATCCCAAGGTAGCCATGCACGCTCTATTGAAAAGTTTCCTTCCCAAAATTTTTTGACATACTCTCTCTCTTTTTTAAAACTTAAATAATGTGTATGCATATCTAATTTTTCAGAATTATCAAAAGGATTGATATTAATCATCCAAGTCAAAGCTTTTTTTCTTATATCAGGATGAGGGCTAATTTCGTAACCATCAAGGTACTTTTGAATACCTCCATCATAAGTAACATTCTTGTCTAAATTAAAACGATTTAAAACTGTATTTATAAATATATCTGATGAAAAAAATTTATTTACTTCTCTAAGTATGGATGATTGTTCATCATATAATCGTAAAACATAACCAAATGCCTCTGTTGATGTATTTAATTTTTTAGAATTTGATATTTTTTTTTTATCTGAATGCCATTTTATATAATCAAATTTATCTGTCACACTCCCAGGAAAATTAATTGATTTAAACCCTTTTTCCTCAAGAGCATAAATTAAATCTAGATCTGTTTCTACTTTAGGTGGGGATATTTCAGGTGAGGAGATTATATTATCAAAATCTTTTTTTTCAAAAAAATTTTCTACAACTATATGCTTAAACGGTTCGTAAGAGAATTCAGAAGAGTTTATTTTGTCTAGCAAGTAATTTAATTTATGAAGCATCTTTAACTAAGGTAATAAATATAGCTATTTTATTTAAATCATGGTTTTATTTTTTTAAATCTAAAATTAGATTAAAATCTTTTGCAATATTCAAATCTCTAAATGAATTTACATCAACAGAACTTAAAAAGTCCATTTCATAACCAATTCCATCATTAATATGGTAAGTCTTAACTTTAACAAGTTTTTTAGTCTTTGCAATAAAAATTGCTCCATTTACAGTATATATTGGTCTTAGTCTTTGTCTTTGAACATTTAACTTAATATTTCTTTTTAATTTAATCAGATAACCATTTTTCATATATCTAAGATTTTCTATATATTTTCCAGAGTCTAAAACTCCTATTACGCTTGACGCTTTAGTTTTTTTTAAAAGATTGATTGCACCAGAAATATGTTTTGATTTTCTCAGAGGACTTGTTGGTAACAACATCATTGTATACTTTGGAAAATAATTTTCATTTAAACTTAGCCACTTGATAGTGTGCAATGTCGCTTCCGTTGCATGAATATTATCGCCTGATAGTTTTTTAGGTCTTAAAAAAGGAACCTCAGCACCTAAATTTCTCGCTACTTTTTCAATTTTTTTACTATCTGTTGAAACAATTATACGAGAAAATTTTTTAGTTTTTATTGCCGCCTCAATTGTCCAAGCAATTAAAGGTTTTCCATTGAATTTTATTAGATTTTTGTTTGGTATAGCTTTAGAATTACCACGAGCTGGAATTACACAAATAATATCCATTTTTTTTTTCAAAATTAGTATTAATTATAGATTAATATGATAGTTAAAGAATTATAAATTAATAAATGAAAATATCAAAACCTTATTTAATTGGAGAGATTGGCATTAATCATAATGGCGATATAAATATTGCTAAAAAATTAATTAAAAATGCTAAAGACTGTGGATTTGATGCAGTAAAATTTCAGAAAAGAACAATAGATATTGTTTATGATAAAAAAACTCTTGATACACCAAGAGAAAGTCCATGGGGCAAGACTACAAGAGAACAAAAATTAGGTCTTGAATTTGAAAAATCTGAATATGATCAAATAGATGAATACTGTAAAGAACTTAATATCGATTGGTTTGCTTCAGCATGGGATATTAAAAGCTTAAAATTTTTAGAAAATTATAGTTTAAAATACCAAAAGATTGCTTCAGCAATGATTGTTGATAAAAATTTTTTAAATGAAACTGCAAAAACAAAAAAGCATACTTTCATTTCTACAGGTATGTCTACAAAAGAAGATATTAATAATGCGGTAGATATTTTTAAAAAAAATAATTGTAGCTTTGAACTAATGCATTGTGTGTCGACATATCCTATGAAAATTAAAGACGCAAATTTAATTACAATTAACCAAATAAAAAATGAATATAATTGTAATGTTGGCTATAGTGGTCATGAAAATGGGGTTGTTATTTCCTTAGCTGCTGTGATGATGGGTATTACTTCACTTGAGAGACATATAACTTTAGATAGAACGATGTATGGATCTGATCAAGCAGCATCTTTGGAATTATCTGGAATGGAAAATCTCTCACAATCAATAAATAAAATTATACTCTCAGTGGGTCAACCCTCACTTGGAAAAATAATAGATGATGAAATGCCAATAGCAAAAAAATTAAGAGCTCACATTAAAATATAAATTAAATTTATGTCGAAGATTGAAATTGAACTACAAGATCAATTAGAAGAAAATATAAGTGTTCATCAGGACTTATTAAAACTATCACAAGATATAATTGAGATAATCCAGATAGTTAAAAAAAAATTAAAAAAAGGTGGTAAAATACTGTTTTGTGGAAATGGTGGTTCTGCTGCAGATGCACAACATTTAGCAGCAGAGTTTATCGTAAGATTGAGACCTCATTTAAATAGAAATCCTATACCAGCAATAACTTTAGCTCAAGATACATCTACCATAACAGCATGTGGAAATGACTACAGTTTTGATGATATTTTTTTAAGACCTTTTCAGGCCTTAGCTAAAAAGGAAGATGTTTTAATTTGTATTTCAACCTCTGGTAATTCTAAAAATATTTTAAAAGTCTTAAAAGAGTCAAAAAAGAAAAAAATTTTTTCAATTTGTTTTTTAGGTAAGGGAGGCGGGAAAGCAAAAAAAATCTGTGATAAATCATTAGTTGTTACTTCCAAAAATACTGCAAGAATACAAGAGTGTCATATTTTTTTGGGGCATTTCATATTAGAAAAAGTTGAAGATTTAATTACATCAAAAAACAGGAAATCGATATTTAAAGTTATTTAAAAAATTACAGTTAATATTTGAATGAAACTTATAAATTAAAGAAACATAAATAACATAGACTTTCCACTTTTAAGTAATATAAGAAACTCAAAAAAAATTAAAGTTATCACAGGAAAAATTAAGCTTAAATTAGATTATATAAATAATTTTATATTTAATGAAGCTTTTGAAGAAGGAAAAATTAAATATAGTAAAAGCTATAATAACGAACAATCTTTATCTTTAACTTTTAAAAATCACTTAAATGATATTTATAAAATAATTAAATCAAACTTTAAAAAAAAAGACAAAATAATCGAAATTGGTTGTGGGAAAGGCTATTTTTTTGAAATTTTAGAAAAACAATATAAGAATTTAAGAGGTTTCGACAAAACCTATGACAGTAACAATAAAAAAATAAAAAAAAATATCTTACAAAGAAAGATCGTATAGATGAAAAATTAATTGTCCTTAGGCACACTCTAGAACACATTAAGAACCCATATGATTTCTTAGATTTTTTAAAAACAATATCAAGTAATAATCCTTATATTTTAATTGAAACATCTGACTTTGAATGGAAAAAAAGAAAACAAGCATTTTTTGATATTACATATGAGCAACCAAACTATTTTACTTTTAAAACATTTAATAATTTATTTTCAAAAAAAATTATTCTTAAAAAAAAAGTTTTTAATAAACAATATTTACTAATAATGGCTAAGTTAAATGATTTAAATAGAAATTATAAAAAAACAGAAAAACTAATGAATGTGACTGTTGATGAATTATTTCCGGAATTAAAAAGAAAAATTAGAATTTTCAAAAGTATAAATCAAAATATTTTTATTTGGGGCGGGGGTTCAAAAAGCTTAATATTTTTGATTTATTTAAAATCATTTAATCCAACAGCTTTTAAAAAAGTAAAATTTGCCATTGATATAGATAAAGATAAACAAAACAAATTACTTCAAATCGTAAATATAAAGATAATTAGTCCAAAAACTCTTATAAAAGTTATCAAACTTGGGGATACTATAATAGTTGCAAATTCTAATTATTTTAATGAAATAAAAAAATATGTTAAAAGTTATAAATTAAAAAAAATTAATTATAGATTTTTAGATCAACTAAAGACATTAATTTAAGTATAATTTAATCTAGATTATAGTCCTTCCGCCATCAATAATTATATTCTGCCCGGTAATAAAACTTGACTCATCACTAGCTAAAAAATTCAATATCCCTGTAAGATTTTGTGGTTTATTTAGTTTATTCATCGGTGTTAATTTGATTAATTCTTTAATTAAAGATTTACTCTGCTTGTTCAGCACGGGACCAGGCGATACCATATTAACCCTGACATTATTCTCTGCATAAAGTGAGGCATAATATTTCGTCAGACCGACCAAGCCATGTTTAATGACTGAATATGTTGGTGGCTTTTTATAATTTTTATATGATTTTTCATAAATTTTTTGATTAGGCGCAATCACAGATAAATCAGAACCGATGTTTATGATAGACCCAAATTTCCTTTTATTCATTAGCTCTCCAAAATATTTAATCATTAAGAATGAGCCAATTATACTAACATCAATTTCTTTTTTCCAAGTATTCAAGTCCGGATATATTAAATTAGATTTAGTAGCTGACTTAGGTATGGCATCAATTGCAGCATTATTAATTAATACATCAATTTTTTTTGTTTTAAACTTAGAAATCAAATTTTTTACTTCCGACTCTTTAGTTATATCACATTTTAACTTTGTGATATTTTTTGAAAACTTACTTGATTTAGATTTTCTTTCTAAATATTTGTCAACACTAATTACATGATAATTTATGGATGAAAAAAATTTACAAAATCTACTTCCAAGAAATCCGTTTCCGCCCGTTATTAAACAAAATTTTTTTTTCACAATGCTTGGCCTCCATCTAATATCATATTTGATCCAGTAAGATTTTTTCTATTAGCATTTATGTAATTACAAAGCTGAAATATTTGTTCAGGAAAAATAAAAGAATTTAAAGGAACATTATCTTTGATGTACTTCATAACTTTGCGTGGATTATTTTTTTTCTTTAATGCCCAATTATTTTTATCCATTAAAATATTTCCTGGGGAGATGATGTTTAAACTTATTTTTAATTTTGAAATTTCTTTAGCTTTAATTTTACAATAATAATTTAATGCAGATTTAGACACAGAATAAGGGATTGGGGCATCAATAATTTTTGATGCAGCAATTGACGATATAGCTATTATAGACGTAGGTCTGTTTTTAAATTTTTCCAAATAAACCTCAACTAAATTTGAAAAAGATAAAAAATTATCGTTAAATGATGTTAGAAAATTTTCACCCTTAATAAATTTTTTATAGTTTTTTTTGCTATTTCCAACAGTTGAAATAATTGAGTAAATATTCTTATTTTTGATTTTATGAAGAGTTCTTGATACGTCTTTATATGAAGATAAATCACATTTCAAAAATAATTCATTATCGTAAATTTTTTTTGGCTTTGCCCTCGAAATATTAAATACACAGTAATCAAGTTCCAAATATTTTTCTATTAAAAATCTTCCTAAGTTACCTGAACCACCAGTAATGATTATATTTTTTTTCATAAATAATTAGCTAAAAATTTTCTATTTATATTTAATTCTTTTACATGCTCTTTATTTTTTGATCTTGCAGTTTGTAATATGAAAAAACCTTTATATCTTACTTTTTTAATAAAATTAAGAAATTTTTTATAATTCCAGTTTCCTTTTCCTAGTCTCGTGCTTTTACCAAATTTAACTCTATCCTTTATGTGAATATTTTTTACAAATTTAAAGTAAATTTTTTCTTCATCTATACTATAATTTAACCCTGCGCTGTTACCAGTATCATAATTAATTCCAAATTTATTAGATTTAAACTTTTTAATAAAAGATAAAACTTTTTCAGGAGGATAATCTATCTCAAATAAAATTTTTGTTTTTTTCAATTTAGGTAATATTTTTTCTTTTAAATTTTTTATTAATTGATTTTCTTCTTTAGAATTTTTGATACTTGAATTGTCAACTAATGGTAAAATTATGTATTTAAAATTTAAAATATTACAATTTTCAATTACTTTAATTAAATCATTTATATAATTTTTTTTTTTTTTAAAATATCGCTTTTTAAAAAAAGGTTTTTGCATGAAAAAGTCACAAGTAACTGTTTTAATCTTAAAATTTTTTAAATTCTGAATTTTTCTTATATCACCATTATATAACGGATTTTTTTTAATATTTTCATAATTTATCGTCCATTCCATTACATGAAATTTGTTTCGTTTAGCGATCTCTATTTCTTGAAACCAATTTTTATCTGGAAAATATTGAATATTACTTTTTATTTGATCAACTAATCTTCCCTGCATAAATCCAATTTTTTTTAGGTAAGTATTTTTTTGCATTACAATCCTTTTATAGTCCACCCACCATCAATTATAAAATCTTGACCCGTTACATAAGAGGATTTATCTGAAAACAAATATTCAATTATACCCACTAAATCTTCTACCTTTCCCCATCTCTTAATTATCATTCTATCAAGTCTCTCATAATTTTTTTTTTTATTTAGATAGCTTGCTTTAGACATGCCTTCATTTATATAGCCTGGTGATAGAGAATTAACTCTAATATTAAATTTAGAATAATCCAAAGCTAATGCTTGAGTTAAAGATTTTATACCACCTTTTGAACTTACATACCCAGGGTTGTTAGGAAATGCCATATGAGCATTAATACTTGAAATATTAATTATTGACCCTCCTTTGATGTGTTTTTGCGCTGCTAGACAACAGCTATATGTTCCAATCAAATTTGTGTTAATAATTTTAATATATCTTTCGTAAGGATTACTTTTATATTTAGTAATTGATGAATTGTTTATAAGTACATCAAATTTTTTTATCTTTTTAAAAATTTTTTTTATCTTGTTGTGATCTAAGATATCGCAGTTAAATTGAGTTATATTTTTATTGTTACTTTTGGTTCTTGAAATTCCATATACATCATATCCTGTTTTTAAAAAATATTCTGATAGTTGCTTTCCTATACCTTTTGAATGACCAGTTATTACAATTTTTTTCATTATTTCTAATATTTTAAGGATATTATTATCATACTTATTTCATTCCTCTGTCATCCATCTTTACAGCCTCTAATGAGTGAGAATTATATTGGTACAATTTAGGGAAAATAAAGCTACCTGGGGAGATTGTAAGATAAAACTGATGCGTTAATCTATATTTTTCTTTTTCTAAGGGTTGGGCACGATGCAAACACTTTGTATTTCCAAACACTATTGAGCCCGCTAAAAGATCAAAAGATTGCTTTTTATCATACTCCATATTAATTACATGATCAGGAATTCTTTTTACCCCATAAGATCTGATTTTTATAGATTTGGCACCGGTATGATGGGTTCCTAAAATTGCCTGATGAGCACCTGATTTTTTATCAACATCTGTAAAAAAAGTAAAAATTTTTATCCACTCTAGTGCATCTGAATCAAAATGCCAATTCTGCGCTGCATCATGTTCACTTTCTAATTTTTTAACTGGAAAACTATACCATAGTTGATCTGAACAAATTTCTAACTTTTCTTGCTCCATGAGATAACATGATATTTCAAATAACAATTCACGAACTTTCAATGGATATTGGATTGAGGAAGAACTTACAATTTTATGGAGATACTGAATAGCTTTTGCATCTGAACGATTTTTAGGAAGAGTGCAGTTTGTGGAGATATTATCCCCCTCCACCACCTCTTTTCGTCCTTGAAGCTTATAATTAAGCTTTTTTGATGCCTCAATAAAACTATCTTTTTCAGAAGTGGCTAATTTAAAGGGACAAACAACATAACCTTCTTTCAAATAAGTATTTTTAATTTTCTGGAATGTATCACTTTTTATTATTTCATTTGAATCCCAAATGATCATGCCATTAGATATTAATTCTTTAACTTTACTTACAATGAAAACACTCGATATTTTTTTTTTTGGCAGTAAAATTTTTTGTATCGACTCATGAATGAAATTGTCATAATTGATGTACAAATTATAAAAATAACTAAAGAGATAACTATTTTGTGACATGTTCTGAAAACTTTTATATTTATCTAATGCTTCTTTTAAATCTTGCTTCTGTTTTTTTTTGGAAAACTTACAATAGGTAAATTTAATTCTGTTGATTATTATTTCTGCATAAAGAAAAATTTCTCTTAACCATCTAAAATATGACTTTTTTTTAATAATTAATTTTACTTTTTTTAAATATTTTCTCATTAATAAATTCCCTAGCCTTCAAGTGGACCTTTATTGATTTTAAAGACAACACCACAATTTTTTATTAACATTTTTTAACAACTCTAGACTACTGGTATATATAAGCTTAACAAGATTGAGTACTTAATTTTCTGTTTCATTTCTTAAAAAAAGTACCAATGATCAATCAATAAAACCAGTACTTCTTATAACCATAATTTTGTTTGTAAAACTTTCTAGAGAATTAATTTATTTGAATTTAGAGCTTTTAATTTTTGGGTTTTTGAAAATAATTTTTTATCAAAATAATTCTTCATAAAAAAATCTATAGAAGAGTTTAATGACTTCTTATAATCGATACTTCTTTTATACCTTAAATCTTTGAATAATTTTGGATGGATTGAAAACCCATTATTATCAAATCGCTTACCTGGATAATAAAAAGATAATTTTTTATCATCGATATCAATTATAGCATTTTCAAACATAAACGATATCTTATATTTGTAAGGAGCTAAATAAGATGTAAAAATCTTTATATAGGATTTTTTTTTAATTTCTAAAATAGTTACAGCGCTATCAAATGAATTTCCATAAATTGATTTATTGCTAAGAAAATTTTTTTTAATTTTTACATTATCAAAAAAAGAACTAACCAAATCGAGTGCATGTATTGAAACAACCTCGTAAACACCTTTTTTTGACAATGATTTTTTTGACCTCCAATTTTTTTTATATATTTTTTTAGTTCCTAATAGATGGGAAAAACTTATTTCACCGTCTAAAAATTTACCAATTTTGTATTTTTTACATGAGGTCAAAAAGTTGAATACCTTAGAAAATCTCATATTGTAATTGTAAAAAACTTTACCTAAATCTTTTTTTTTAAGAAAATTTATTTCACTTAATTTTGATACAGGTGGTTTCTCACAAAATATATATTTTTTATTTAAAAATTTTTTTAAATATTTAAAATGTGTTTTATTAGGTGAGCAAATGAATATTAAATCACATTTTAATAAATCGTCTAAATTATAAGTATGATTAATATTTAGTTTTTTTTTTTTATAAAAAAAATGGATAATTTCTATTTTTTTATAATTTATTTTTAGATAATTGGAAATTCTTTTTGCTTGACCACCATACCCTATTAAGCCTGCTCTTACAGGTTTAGGCATCTACCCCACATCTGTCACATGGAACCACATCAAGTCTTTTTCCATTTAAATGAGCATCTCTTAAAGATTTAATCGAAGAGTTATTCCATACCTCTTTTATTGTTTGATCTTTAATTGAACCATAACTTAAAAAACTTTTGTAATCTTCATCACATGGATTGACTTTGCCATCAAACCAAACGTACATTCTGTCCCACAGTTTTGGGCATGAAGACAAGATATTAAGTTTTTTATTATTATAAGTATCCCACCGTTCTATTGGGTCTCCTATCGATACATTATCTGAAAAATTCATCCAAAAATCTTCAAACTTATTTTTATCAATATCCCCAGCTACATTAACACCGGAAACTCTAATTTCAGTTTTAGAATTAGGATAATCTTTTCTTAATTCATAAAAATTTTTGACTTTTTCAACAACATCTTCAAACTTTGCATTCAATCTATATTTCTCATATAAACTTTTTTCATAATGATCGGCTGATACAACTACTATATCTACTTTATTTTCAAAAATGGCTCTGGCATTTTTTTCATTTAGATAAGTTCCATTTGTATTTAATTTTATTTCAAATATATTTTTTTTCTTAGAGCAATATTCTAAAATTTCTTTAAATTTAGGATGCATCATTGGTTCACCTCTACTTGCAAAAGTGATTGCTCCAATGTTAGCTTCATCTGCTTCATCAATAACCTTTTTAGCTAAATCGAGATTCATTAAACCCATGTATGGTTTCTTTGTAAAAGTTTTGTCACTTTGAAAACACATTGGGCATCTTAAGTTACATGCACTTACTAATTCTACCAATAAATAAGTTGGTGCCTCAAATGCTATTTTTTCCTTACCTGTTAGGTAAAATTTATTTCTAAAAACAAGATATTTCAAATTTTCTTCAGGATGTTGAAGTCTTTTTATCTTAAATTTTTCATGATTAGATATAGGAAATGGTAATGATGATTTTTTTTTTATAGACGATATTATACTTTCTGCAATTTTACTGTCTTCTAAACTAAAAATTTTCTTTATTTGTTCTGGTTGTATTTTAATAATTAATTCTATTTCTTTCGCAATATCTATGTCATCAGAAATAAAGTTTTGGCCATGAGATTTAAATATGGGTGATATTGCTTTGTTAGTCATGAATTATTTTAAATTATTGTATAAATCAACTTACTTATATATTTTATTATTAATACCATATTTTTATTACTAAGGTTATTAGTATCTTATTTTCTACATTGTTTTTATTATTAATCTTTAAAGTTTAAAGTTTTTTTATTATTGAGAGTTATATTGATACTATATTATACTGTGTGTAATTAATAAAATATTCTTTAATTTTATTTCCTTTATAGCCTAGACAAATAATAAAATCATTAATTTCATGGTGTGAGTAAATCTTCAGAATATGCAATAATACAGGTTTCCCGCCTATTTCTACCATTGGTTTAGTGTCAGTTTCTTCAGAAAGGCGCGTGCCAAGACCACCTGCTAATATTACAGCTTTCATAAATCTAAATATTAATTATCTAATATACGCTTGTTTTATTAATTATTTCACTGAATTTTTAAAAAAACTTTTGATAGAAGCTTAAAAAAAACACAAAACCATAAATAATTAAAGAAAGAAAGATGGCTGCAGAACCTAGGTCTTTTGCTTTTCTTATTCTATTTGATTTTTTTGTCGTAATTTCATTACATGTATACTCAATTGCAGTATTGAGAGCTTCCATGCTTAAAATTAATACAGGCAGGATTAGTAACAATAAAACAAATATATTCTCAGGTTTAACAACTAAAATGTAAAAAATAGAAAAAATTAATAAAAGTATTTCACGTTTTGCTGCTTTTTCATGAAGTAGAACTTTTAAGCCAGCTACTGAACACGAAAGTGCATGAATGATATTTTTATTCTTCATATGTCAAATATTAATAAAATTTATAACAACTCCAATTATAATAAAATATAAAAAATATTTTTAATAATTAATATTTTTAAAAAAAATTCATAAAAGAATACAAATTTATTAATCAATATACAGATCTACTAAATCTAATAAAAATTTTTTTCAGTGCATAAATCAAGCCAATTGAG
>TARA_B110000977_G_scaffold103477_1_pt1 | contig 40491 bp, 19 predicted proteins | sample TARA_B110000977 | Tara Oceans TARA_B110000977 (sample SAMEA4397798) | marine metagenome | biome: Polar Biome; feature: [SRF] surface water layer (ENVO:00010504); material: water (ENVO:00002006), including particulate matter (ENVO:01000060) such as... | depth 5 m | reverse complement strand
GGGTGGGTGAAGGGGGAGGTGGTGGGTGACGACGGCTGTGTGTGCGACACTGATGGGAGATGCGGACAATCTTTGTCTTTTTTTCGTGACGTTTTCTTCACGGGAACGAAACAAGTCGACCGGTCGAGTGTCAAAACGGCTGCAGCGAGACCAATCCACTTTTTCGTTTACTTTTTGCGCGAGCCGCCAACCATCGACACTTCTCGATGCGCGCGTGTCCATCCCCGACGGGCAGTGTGTGTGGGTTCGCGCCGCGCGTGAGGCTTGGTGAATGCCACAGGATACACCTCATTGCATGGCGTGACGTGCGCAATGTGCGCCATATCACCAGAGCCGAGGTTGGCGACAACGACGTGAGCAGCATTGATGAAGTCGACACCTCGAAGAAAACCAGCAAGGTTGATGTTGCCAAAACCGCGACCTCGCACAAACCGAAACACAACCGCCGCGGGGACAACGCAGCGCGAGACAAATTCACGGATACGCTAAGAGAAACCTACAGCGGAGGACGAGTAAGCAAACGGGATTTCAAAAGCCACTTAGGGAAGCTACAGGATCCGAATGCGGCGTTGGACGACGTCACCGTGATTTTAGTTGGCACAAAAAAAGCGGGCAACGTGGGCGCAATCGCGCGTGCGTGCGGATCCTTCGAGTGCGAAGATTTGAGACTAGTTAGCCCTAGGTGTGATCCGCACACTCGAGCCAGTCTCTCCGCCGCTAAAGGTGCGCAGCACATCGTGCACGGCGCAGGTGTGTACGACACTTTGGAAGATGCTTTGCTTGACGTTGATTGCGCAATCGCGTTTCATGTCTGGACCGACGGTTTAGAACCCGAAAACGTTTCAGACGTCGACTCGTTGATTAAGCTGTACCCAAAAGGATTATCAATTGACGAACAATCGCAGACTGAATACCCACTGCGATACCCGGTCACGGAAGATCCGGTTGAGTTGTTGTTCGACGGGGCGAGGCGGGAGAGGATAAGAGGAGGAGGTATGGTTGCAGAGGGTGCCGCAGGTAGTCATGCTGAAACTGATACCTCCTCATCAAAAGTAAACGAATCGGAAAATGACGAAAATGACACCGCGCACGGCTGGCGCGTTCGAACGCACGTCACCCCCCCGTCGTTACGCGCGAACCGGGGTGTTGGTAAACTCGCGCTAGTGTTTGGGCGAGAGGTTGAGGGTTTAACAGACCAGGAAGTCAACGCGTGCGACGCCATGTGTTCGATTCCCACCGGCAGATTAATCGAAAGTTTATCAGTCTCGCATGCGGCGGTCATTATTCTGAGCCAATACTTCCAAAGCCGACAGTAAACGTGTGGGTATTTAGTGTAGAGTGTAGGGTTTGGCCGGGTTTTTAATGGACACGTGTTACATGATGTCTTTATCAAACGGTCACTACGGTACGTTCTTGTCGCGGTCTTTCATGTCTGTTTTTCGGTTTGCCGGTTTCAAAGTAGCGAGCCGCGCTAGAAAACCGAAGCCGACGACCGCCACGGCGGTCCACGCCGCGCCCCTCAACGGAACCGATTCTGATCCCCCCTCTGTGCCAAAAGTCACGCTTTCTTCTTCTCCATACAGTCGAGACACGAGACGGTCAAACAGCCCCGTGCCTATGATACAATTCGCGGAAAGTAACCCCAACAAGAACCACCCTAACACGAAGTGAACGGATCGGAGAGGCTTTTTTCCCGACGATTTATTTTTCTCAGAGTGGTCTTCCGTATTTTTCGCCAGAGGTTCCCGAAACACCCCCGCGAGCACCTGCGCGACCACTAACGCGACTAAAAGTATGCCTATCACGCCGTGTGCTTTCATCACGCCATCCACATCACCGCGTGTCCAATCGAACGCTTCTAACGTATTCGATTCTTTGTCACTTTGAACTAGGGCTAAGATAAACGCGACGGTTATGAAAATCGACCCCGAGTATTGGCAAACGCGATGCACTAGGAACCAGTATTTAGTCATAGCACTTGGAGTAATGCTAGTACTACTGGGAGTTGAACCACCACCCGATATGTTATCACCACCGACACTTCTAAATGCAGCCATAAACCCACCTACCGTCATACAATAAAGCCCCACTAACGCACACGCACCGTGCGCTAGGAATCTCAATTTCCGTAACTTTTGCGCCTCGGGTATTTCGCTACTCGCTAACCCGCCCCTCGCCAAGTCCACCGTGAACGCCCCCCGCCCCAGGTTGTGGTACGACTTTTCCGACGAAGAGGACACGGCATACGCGACGCGCGCTGAGTTCGGCGCCGCAAGTACGGATCTTCTTTTAGCTGTTACGGAGAAGAGGGAGTCAACAGTAGCGCCATTCGCCAACGCGGTCACAATTTGACTTTTCGAAACCACAAACGTAACTGTAAAAGTTTGCCCGACTCTCGCTACCGACGTATTACTCAGCACCAGCTGCGAAATCGCAGGACCCACCACGGATTCTAAACCGTACCCGTTCAGAGAATATGAACCGACACTGGCATTTGTACCGTCATCCGAAAGCCAGCCCACCACCGCCAGCGCCGGGACCATTGATGCGGATTGCTGGAAGGAAAACATTATGGATTTCGAGTTCGCTCGAGTCGTCTCTAGTGCGAACTGAACGGAGTCGGAATCCACGGACGCTACTGACCTGGCCGCGTCTGCCGGGCCCACGGTCCACCGCAACGTCGTGTCACTGGCTAATATGCTGGAGAACTGGTACGACGAGGTGGCGGAGACGGGGGAGGAAGGGGAGGGTGAGTCGGAAACATCCTCCTCCTCCTCCTCCTCCTCCTCCTCCTCCTCATTTTCGTCATCCTCAACCTCTTCCTCTTCATCCTCCTCCTCATCTCCGCTACTCGCCCCAACAACGGTGACGTCGATCGTTTGCTGATACACCGTCATCTTGCTGCTGACGAATTGCGCGGTTATCGTGGTGTTGCCGTCCGTGGACGGGGTGGTGAAGTACGCGGCGACCGATGTTTTACCGCTGGACGACTGATGGCCTACGGAATTACCACTGTTGCAAGAAGGGACTGTTTTCGACAGAAGCGAATCCTTCACGGCAACAGTCCCAGACCCACCCGAGTGTACCACGAACCCCTTGAACGAGGCACCTGTAGGGGCGGTTAGGGCGAGTTCTATTTGTGTACTCGGCGCTACAGAACTCAAATCGACCGACCCATCCACCGCGGTTAACGTGTACCCTCCGTCGTCGGTGGTGGATGACCCGTGGCCCGAACGCGCGTCGCAACTCGAAGGGCCTGAGGAACGCGCGTGTGCTACGACGAAAAAGAAACAGGAGAGGAGCACGATGCGTATACGATGACCTTTCGCGTACATGCTGCCCTGCCCTGCCCTACCCTCGAACGTGGCCATCGTGGTGTGCGGAGAGCAATGACACGTCATTCGTTACGTCCGAGGCGAATATTTAACTCGAGGTTGACACGAAAATATTGGGCACTCGATGGAGTCCACCAGTCCGTGCATGCGCGTGTGTGTGTCGTTGTCGGCGCCGGGCGTGGCGCCATGGCGCATGAAGTGTCGTGCGAACGACGGGACTCGTTCCGTAACTAAATGCTCACTGGAGGCATCGAAGCACTGCAGCATCGCGACACGTGTGTTGAGATTTCCACCGAAATCTTCACGACCTCGGATTCGAAACTCCACAGCCGTTTGGAGTTCCGCGGATGACACGTACGGGGAGGTAGTTTCCGATGACTGCACTACCTATATTACCTCCAACGAAACCAAGAACGACCCGTTAACAACCGCATTAGAGTATATAACCGAACAAGGCACGCCGCTGGCGCTGGGGTGCCGAGGGCACGAGAATCGAAATGATGATGGCGATATTCGCATCGCGGAAAACGTGGTTTACGTGTGCGAAGGTGGCGTTGGCGCGGACGGCGAGGCTTTGCTCACCGTGAAAGGAAAAAAAGAGTATCAAAAGGTAATGCACCGATTCGTCGGTGTGGAAGATAGGGAGTTAACTCAGGTTTCTCGAGTGGTTCTAAGAGCGAACCGGATATCAAAAACAGAAGCCGTCATTAGATGGGAAACGACGTTTGTCCCTGAAAAAGTGCAATGGATGGTTGATTTAGGAAACTTATTACCCAACGTGACTGTTTGCCGATACGACATCCTGGACAAAATCGGAACACGATCAAGGTTCACTTGGCGAGGGTTGTTTATCTTGTTCAAGATCGTCGTTAGGGAAGGAGAGATGCGCGTGCCTATCGCGAAAATACAAGGAACCTCCAGGTTACGGTTTATTGTTGACGATAATGGAAATAAAATAAAGTTAACTCGTCACGAAGACACTTTGGATTTAGTAAACCTAGTCAACCAGGAAGCGGTACAGAACCGTTCGATTACTCGGCATTTACTATCCTTCCTGGATCAAAGGAAACCCCCTGGTATGCGCTTAGAGGCGTGGGATGAAAGAATCGATGTTCGTTTGAAGTGGAGACTGGTGCCGGGGATGGGGCAGTTCGATATAGATGGTTTGGAAGATTCAGAGGATCGGTCTGAGCTGTACGCCGATGCGATTGTCGTCCTCGCCTTCTCTACCATCGTCTTACTCACCTTCGCGTGGGTTGTCGGCGGGTGGTACCTGACCGGTTTGGAGCACGACAAAGCGCTGCAGAAAATGGTCCAGGATTATTACTGATTGCGAACGTGCGTGTATGTAATTGGAAAAATCATGTCTTCTTAGCTCCCAGGCGTAACCCCGCGCTCCAGTCCGTCTCATCGACATCGTCAATTTTCTCGTCTTCCTTTGTCTCGGCGCTCTCCGTCACTTCGTCAACCTCCTCGTCATCCTCGTTCTCAACCACAGCGGCACTAATCGCAACGTTCTCGATTCTTTGAAACTTGGGTGCGTTTTTCTCGAGCACGTACAGCGTGCTAAGGTAACAGAACCCGAGAACGTTCGCTTGTTTCTTCAAGCACATCTCCACCGACGAATCGCCAAACCCGAGTCGCTCCAAAACCTCCTCGCCGTGCTTAGTGTCCCCCCTTAATTCACTCTCAAAATCAAGCCCGTGAAACTCGTTGATACAAAGACCCTGGAAGGAGTGTTTAATTAGTGAGCAATCGGGGATCCACCTAAACACGTATGGAACGTTCTCAGCATTCACATAGTACCCCCCGAACACGATGAACATGACCATCACCGCGGGGCCCATGGCGACGGCGGCTTCCGTGGACGGCGCAATGGCGCTGACGCAAAGTCCCATGGCGCTACTCGCGAACGATTCCACGACAATGGTCGCCGCGAATTTCAAAAACTTATCGCCCAAAGTACCGTTGGTGTTCAGCCCGCACATGGGGTAGACTACTGCACCAAAACATAAAGGAAAGAACGCGCCCGCTGGTAACTCCGCGATCAACTTGCCGACGAGATAGGGTAATGTCTCATAATTCCCCGATGAACGCTCCCTATCGACGATAATCTTCTCGGATGTGAAGGCGGAGATTGTCTTCATAAGCGCCGCCATCGCCGCGTTGATCGCGCTCACTTGAAGTAATCCCAATCTGTCCTGTACACTGCTCTGCTTGAACCCCATTTTCCAGAAAATACTGCCGAACACTAAAGCACTGTTTAAACTCGTAATAAGCCTTACTTTGTTTGTTTTTTTGTCGCGCGTTACTTGTCTCCAGCTTCGGGTAGTCAACAATTTTAGTTGCGTGAGAAATCCAGGACGCTTGGAAGTCTTCTTGGTCTGCAACTCGTCAACATCCTTCAACCGCAACGCCTCACCGCTGCTTCTTTTGCTCATAGCCTTGAACGGGGAAAACTCCGAGTTTGCGAATTTCGCAATTAATCCGTTTTCTTTCGTCTTTATGAAAGCGACGCCTTCGGTCTGCCAAGCGGAGCATAGTTCATCCACCCTTTCCTTACTCTTCATCTCGCTCTCGACATCGCTCGCGTCCACTGACGCTAGGTCAATCAAAAACTCCGCCGGGTTGACGTTGTTTGGCATGGAATAGCCTTTCGATGCGAACCACTTAGGGACTAATTCCAAAGGGCCGCAGTACATAACCTTGCCGCTCGCTAAAACGCACACGTCGTCAAATAGAGAAACGATGCTCCCTCGCGGTTGGTGAATGGAAGCGATGACTGTCTTATTCCCTTCAGTACACAGCTTTTTTAAGCTCGCAACCACCCTTTGCGCTTGGAACGCATCCAACCCCGACGTGGGCTCATCCGTACACACGACGGAGGGACTGTCACCCACTAGCTCACACGCCAAAGCCAGACGTTTCCTCTCGCCGCCGGAGATGCCTCCGCCTCGTTTCTTTTGGTCGCCCACCCTAGCGTCGGCGCAATCGAGTAGACCCACCGAGCGTAACGTGCTCGTCACGGAATCGTCGATGTCGCCACCGATACGTTGCACCCCGCCCGTCCGCATCTTCGCGGAGAGTGTTAACGTTTCCCTTACAGAAAGTTCGCTGTAAAACACGTCTTGCTGGCGGACGTAGGCGACTTTCTTGCGATGCGCATTGCTGGAGATTTGTTGCTGAGTTTTGACATCCCCTTCGGTATCAGACTGTTTACTCATAGCAGCCTTGCCGTCCCCCACCACGATCCCGTTCCGCGTGAGCCTCCCAGTGAGTTGAAGCTTGGCGTCCGCCGGGGTCTGTGCGGCTAACACGTTGAGCAACGAGGTTTTACCCGAACCGGATGGGCCTAAAATCGCGAGTAATCGACCAGGGCGGGCGTGGCCTGAGACGTTCTGCAAGATGACACGCTCGGAAGCATCAGAGGAAGCATCAGAGGAATCACCTGCCTTGCCCTTATTCTTCTTCGCTTTCTTCGCGTTCTTGCCCCCCAGAGTGGACGTGATGTTGTCCCAACGAAGCTCCACGCCGGTTGGGGAATCGGTGCCATTCGATTGTTCGTCCAGTGAAGCATTTCCTTTCGCCTTTGCTTTCCGAATCAACGCCCGGAGTACACCCACGCCTAATAGCCCGGGGAACTTGATGTGCGGGGGGGCGGCGTACAGCGCCACGCCAAACGCGAGGTCGAGCATGGCAACGTCAACGCAAGTTGGGGTGCCGCGGACTGCGGGAGGGGAGGGAGGTTTTCGCGTCGTCCCAGGAATTGTCGGGACGACGAACAAAATATTGGAAGAGACGACGAAAAGCCACGACTTTTTGAGGGGACGTCCCCACTCTTCACGGGGATGATCGCACAACTCGGGGCGCGGGGGAGGTCGGAGAGGAACGATGGGTAGAACACACAAGCGATACCCGCATGGGAGCAGAAGCACAACTGCGTGAAGTGCACCCCCATGTCCCCATGGAGAGCGGAAAGACAACTGCTCGAAGTGCACCACCTGCCCCCACGGCAAGGTGAAAAGCAAGTGCGCGAAGTGCACCCCCTGCCCTCACGGCAGGCGGAAAGACAGCTGCGTGGAGTGCAAGCCCTGTCCTCACGGCAAACGAAAATGTGACTGTCTTGCGTGCACCGGGTGCCCTCACGGCAAGCGGAAAACCAGGTGCACAACGTGCAGAACGGCACGCGCGGCTCCGCCGAGTTCAAAGCGAGTCGCGAGCCTGAGATCAAGTCCGAGGTAAAGCTCGAACCGGAAATCAAACAAGAACCCTTCACAATCCAAGGCTACTTCGGCTTCGATAAGTAAAGGCAAGGAATATCGGGGAAGAGAAGCAGAAGATGTGAATACCAGAAACAGACACAAAGAAGGTAGTACTAGAAGGTACTGCTGAAGTACGAAAGACGTTCGATGAAATAAAAGTAAGTTAAAAACTCAAAAGTAAAAATTCTATTTCGAAACCTTCCTCTTCTTGGGCAGCGTCATCGGCCGAATCACCGCGCCCGCGTTTTTCAAAACCTTGGGCCTTGTTAAATCTCTGAAAGACTTGTCCGTGTTCACGTCGGAGCCGAGAGGGGCTCTCATAGACCCTTCGTACACCTGTTTACTCTCGAATCCGTGAGGAAGGTGTTCCACGTTAAACGCAGCGGCCTTTTTGTCATATTTCTCAGATATAATGACCTTCTGTAGCTTGGCGTCCTTCCTCAATTTAAGCGCCTTGGCCTTCTCCGCCTCTGCTTTCCTTTCGGATTCGATTTGCCACTTCGGTATTGGTCTCTTCGCCTGCTCCTCCGCCCACCCGCCCCAACCGGGCATGCGTTTTTGCGTTTCGAACTTCGGGAGCTCGCCTTCTACTTCGGCGGTTTTTTCAGTTTCGAAGTTTGCAACTACGTCGTCACCCGCGAACGCGCGCGCGAGTAAAGCTTCGTTGGTATCTTCATCCAAAGTGTCATCGCCGTGTTCTGCAACGTTGTCATCGTCGTTGCCGTCCACAGTAGCGTTCATCGCGACTACGTCTACTACCCCGGCCCTTCCAGCCTGTCTCGCCGCGTTTCTCGCCTTTGCCGCGCCCGCTCCCCTGGGGAGTTCCCTCGGCGCGTCGGAGGTCGTATCACCTAAAGGCTTTACTTTCAAGTCAGGGACTTCTGTCGCACCGACCGCGCTCGCCGCAGCAGTTCTTGCAGCCGCGCGAGCCGAACCGCGCGCGCGTTTCGGTTCAAGTTCAGCTGGCTCAGGGTTGGTAACATCTGCATTACGTTCGTCGGTGTCGTCACCCGCGTCGTCAGCGTCATCTTCCGTAGCAGTTGCCTCGGCGGCTGCGCGCCTAGTAGCCCTCGTTGACGCCCCCCCGAACGTTCTCCTCGTCACCGGCCCAACATCTCCCTCCTCAGTTATATTATCGTCCTTGAACCCTAACGCCCCCGCGCCCCAGTCTCCGGCTCGGTTTCCTCTGACTGTTTGCTCACCGTCCGAGTTATCCTCCTCACCGTTCGCCGCTTCTCTTTCCGCGTTTTCGATATCTTCAAGCAGCGCCTTCGCCTCGATCTCAGCGGCTTCCCGTTTTTTCCTCAACGCTTTCGCCATGAACGGCAACGCAAACAAACCTCCTTGCGTTTCCGCATCCTGTGTTCCTTGTTCGATGGCTTTCAGGGTTAGGGTTTTGGCTTTTGCGAGGCGTTTTCTTTCTGCTTGCTGGTCGTCCAGAGGAGCATCGTCTGAGTCGGACGCGTCTGTTTCAGAATCTTCAGACTGGTCATCATACGTTTCCCCCTCACCCCGTTCCCCTCCAATCCCAATCTTCCGCCGCAACTCTTGCCCTAATCGTAACTGCTCAGCGATAGCTTCTTTCGTCCCGGGAAGGTGCGCCAACCCTTTTCGTATCGCACGTTTCGCCCATCGCGACGTGTTTTTGTGTTTGAGTAACATTCTTTCCTGCGCTCTCAAATATTCTCGCCGCTGCTCCGCTGAGTCACCCCCTTTCAGCCCCTCCAAGTCATGGTCGTCATCCCCGATTTCATCACCGTCCCCCCCGATCATTTTGACAGCCCCAGTCTTCCGGTTGTGCCGGTGGAACGTTTTACTTTTAATGGCTTTAACGCGCTTGGCTTTCAGCTCGTGTCGGAACAATAAATTTCGCATCTTCGCCAACCGGGCGCGACGCTCGTTCGCCTCCTCCGCGGTCAACGCGTTGAGCTGCAAATCCTCCGCCTTCTCAACATCCCGACCCGTCTCCAGCCCGGAACTCTTAATCTTGGCCATGATGAGCTTCTCAAAGTCAGTCGCGTTGGAACCTCCCGCATCAAAGTTAGCATTCATTGAGGCTAGGTTCTTCACTCGGTTCATTTTATCGCGCTCCTGGTCGGTGAACTTTAGAGTGGGTTTTTCTCTGTTCGTCTTGACGATATCCTGCCACTCCGAGACTTGAGCCCCGATAGCTTCATACGCCGCCTTTCGCTCTACGCGTTCTGAGATTAATTTTGGTAACGGCGCGGCCACGGGTTTTAACGCGTTCGACGCTAGCTTATCCAGACGCTTCTGCGCGCCCGCTAAGGGGTTCTTTTTTGGCTTCTTTGTTTGTCCTTCAGCGTCCTCATCCTCCCCAACCCCCCCCCCGAGACTCGCCGCCATTAGCGACGCTACGGATAACGTGCCGAATCCGCCTCTTCCACCGGGCGCGGTGCCGAACTCCGACTCGGGGATGGCTTCGGTCAACCCTCGGCGCAGCCGTCGTCTGGAGAGTTGCTTCTCGTTGGTCATTCGGTTCTCGCGAACCTCGCCGACAACGTCTCTGAGCAACGCGTCCGTATTGTCGTCGTCGTCAGAGCTCAGCCCTTCCTCTGAATCCGACGCAGGGTCCATGTCTTCCTCTGAGTTGGAGGTGAAATCACCCTCTTCCTCAACGTCATCGTCAACTCCCTCTTTGTCCTCGTCCTCGTCCAGCTCGTCATCATCCTCGTCGCTGTCCAGCAAAAGCTCCTCCTCATCAGATTGCTCTTCTTCGTCGCGTACGTCTTCCGGATCCTCTTCGTCGAAGAAATCCTCCTCCACGCCGTCGTCGTCTGAGAAGTCCACGCCACCTCCGTGTTTCTGTTTTTTCTTGCCACTCGTGAACGAGTCCCAGTTGACGTCGCCGTACCTGCGTTTGTCTTCTTCCGTAAACGCTTCGTCCTCGTCAATCTCCTCGTCCTCGAAATCATCAGGCAAGTCATCAAATTGACCCTTTGGTGCGTCGCCGAACTCCTCGTTTTCCCGTGCACCCCGTCCCCCAAAGTCATCGTCCTCCTCATCCACGTCGTAGTACGCCTGCTGCTTGTGCGCAGCGGCGTCGCCTTTCGGAATCCGTGCCTTTTGAAGGCCCTTCAGATTTTTGCCGCCGCCGCCGCCGGTGGATGCTTTGACGCTCCCTCCGCTAGGCTTTGTTGAGACACGGCCGCCGCGCTTCATTGCGGGCTTGCGCTCGCGTGCCGCGGCCTTACCGGGTTTGCGCGGAGGCATCGTGGGTGGAGCACCCGGGGCGTGCCAACGCGAGTGAGCCGCCGCCAAGAGCGAAATCGATTGTGTCGGCGTTTGGTGCCGATAATTAACTCGAGAAATTAGACCATTGAATCTCGCTACAATCTTTCGGAAAGCCACGACTGTTTCGGCTTTTCCCATAAGCTCTGAAGCTACGACCCCGCTCTTTGCGGGTAGGACGACCGCACATCACGACGCGCGGGTTGGTCTAGCACGAACAATGAGTAGAATTCGACAGCGATACTCATACGGGAGGGAGAAGCGTGAATTGCAACCCATGTCCTCACGGCAAGTTGAAACGCAACTGCGCAACCTGCAACCCTTGCCCTCACGGCAAGCGGAAGAGCCAGTACGAAGACTGCACCCCCTGCCCTCACGGCAAGTAGAAATACGACTGCGCCACGTACAAAGTGGCACACACAGGTACGCCGAGTTCAAAGCGGGTCAAGCGCGAGCCCAAGAGTTCGCCCGAGATCAAACAAGAGCCCGAGATAAAACAAGAACCCATCACGATTCAAGGAGCATGCAGAAAGCACTTCGGCTTCGATAAGTGAACAGTAGGTGAACGAAGAGCACGTGTGAAGTAGGGCAGCATGTGAATGTGAAATTTTTGTCGAATACATGAAGAATTTCTCTCTAAATTAACACATCTTAAAGCTTAAGCTTTCTTCCGTGGATCCCGTACCCCTGCGAGGATGAAAACGCGGGCGGCGGAGGAGTAGCCGCTTGTACAATTTCATCCACATTCAGCTCCGGGAACAAGGTATCAACCTCGTCCGTCTTCTCGGCGCGTCGAGTGTCCGCCTCTGAACCGGCAGCGTACTTTCGGGTAACCCCGACTGCACAAACTTCGCCGGGCGCGCACTGGAAATCAATCTCTACTCGAGCATGTAGAGATTTCTTTTCAGACTGATCAACGCAAACCCTGTTGCATGCCAAAGTGCCGTACACCAAGCCCTGCGCAGACGCATCCGCGTCGTGCAACAGACGACCTTCAGGGAAGCACTTGGAATCTGAATTGGAATCTGAACCGTAATTTAATCCAAGTTCCACCCGTCCACAAGCCGCGTTGACGACTCCTCGCAAACACGCCAACGTGTCATCGTGCGTCTTGTCGGACGGAACAGTCGCGCCGCGGCACTGCTCCACTACGCTACCCGGCCCGTCGTCTTCAGGCAACGAGCACATGTGCGGCGTTGAAGGTTCACACATGAGTTGTGCAACCTGCGCGTTGACCTTTGCAAAACCCTCGTGAGCACTGCCCCACTCGTGAATCGTGGTGAGGTGTGCCGATACCGGTTGCGAAACAATCGCCAAAGAATTGCGGCCGTTTTTGTCAAGCGGCAAATCAAACGAACACGTTTCGGGTTCGCCCGCGTCGTATCGGAACTGTAACTGCTGCGCTTTGCCTAAAGCGGCTGATCGCGCAGACTCGCTGGAACCTACTGATGCTCGGCCCAAAGCAGCCGCGATCCGTTTCGCTTTTTCAATCTCAGGCGCAGAAGCGAAGAGAGGAGCAACTCCTAAAGAAGCGGAGGATGGTGTTTCCGATCCAGAAGAATCAGATGGAGAATCACCCCCTTCATCCACTCCAGCCGCGTACACCCACCGCCCCTTCTCCCCCCCGTACGTAGCCGCTAACGCGCAGTGCCCATCACTGTCGCACGCCCCAGGCCACGGCGCCCCTACAAAGTGCGCCGCGCCTGCTGCGCCTCTCCAGCTCTCTTTAAAGTCATCGAAGTCGCGTTCGAGTTGCGCGTCGATGACTGTTTCCGTCTTGGCGATGCCGTAGAGGGAGGACCCGGCGTGAGCTTCAAGGGTCTCGACGACATTAGACCCATCAGATCCAACATCGCCTGCAATGTTGATTGCAGCCACTCTAGCCCCTGAAAGTTCCAACCTCCGCGCCGCCACGGGGACGTACTTCCAGTTGTACGTACACGCGTTGACAACCCCACCGTCGTGGCTCGACTTCGAAAATGGAAACGTCCGCGTCATGGATGAAAATTTCTCGTCGGAAGTTTCGGGACAGCTTTCGTCTTTAATCGACGGCGCCGGCGTGCCACTTGATAATACGACAGCGAGTCGTTTATTAGCGTCGTGTACGCCTCTTGCGTTGAACTCGAGTAACGTGCCGTCTAAGGCTTCGGCTAATGGGGCGGCATTGGCAGTGGAAGAACTCCCTGCTGCACCGCCGCAGCACGCCGTAGGATCGTTTCTTAAATTCTCAATTGAATCAAACCACTCTTGCGTTGAATAGCGAGCCAACGGTACCGCCACTTCGTACGATCCACACGTCTCTGTAGATCGGGGTGCGGGGTATAAAACAACCCCGGCTTGCCCCATCGTGCCCTCGTGCGATGCACAGAACAACGTGAGTAAAAGTTCTGTTAATTTTTCGTCAAACGCATCCCTGGTGACCACCGACGAAACGTCCAACACGAACAAAACATCCCTGTCCTTGGATGGGTCTGGGATCGTTTGAGTAATTGCGTCACCACTCGACACCGCACCTGACCCACACACCGGTCGAGTTGACCCACATAAGTTTGGCTTGGCGTTTGAGGCGTCGTACTCGTTTGGAAGGACTTGCGTGCGGCCGAATTCGAGTAACTTGCTTCGCTCACGTCGACGCACGCCGGCTTCGTCACACTGTTTGCCCATTCGCGGGTGACTCTTCGCAAACGCGAGCGTCGCGGCGGCGGGCGGGAACGGCGGCGGCGGGCTCGGTGGCGGCGGCGGCGGCGGCGTAGGTTTCGAGATTACGGTAGCTGCGAAAATCAAAACCGCGTCGCCTGGGGAGGCAAACTGCGAAGGTTCCAAATCACCACTCTCAACAACCTCGCCGTTCGCGAGCGCGTCGTCCACGTACGCGGGGTCGTCTGCTGTTGCGAAAGCATTTTCGTCGTCATCAGCAAGCGCGACGCATGCGACAATCACAGATCTCTTGTCCCCGGTGACATCCCCTGCCACAACCGCCACGGATAAAACGTCGCCATCGGCTTGGTATTGGGATACCTCATCTTCAGTGACAAAGTTCCCGTTGACCATTAGCTGGACCCATGACGGAATGTCGTCTTCAGGAGGCGTCGACACGACACCGCGTTCGTCGACACTCACGAGAGTAACTTTGCACTTCCTGCCAGGCCCCAATCCTCGCACAGTCTCACCAGCCCCCCCGTCCCTCAAGGTTTCATTGGAAACCCCTACAAGTTTAAAAGGAGCGATACCTCCAGCTTCGGTCAACGTGATGTTTTTGATACCCGGTAGATCGCGTTTCAAAGGCGTGGGGGCGATCGCGATCGTGTTTGCGTCTGAAAAGACGGTGTGGTTCCTCGGGGTTGACACTTTCCGTTCGCGAGCGGAAATCTTTTCCGAAGTTCCCGTTGTTGAATCTGCGATGGTCACCGCGACGTCATCGCTCAAAATGGAGTGCACCAGGTGGTCCACGTCACTGCCTTCGATCCAATTGGTTTCGGAAGGCCGTGTAGGGGAGTCGGAAGTGTCTTCGGAGGAAGCGAGAGCGGCGTCGTCGTCGTTGTCGTCGTCGGAAGAAGTAGTGTCGCCGTCAGAAGCATCCCCATCAACAGCAACCTCCTCGTCGCTCTCAACCTCGGTGTCGTCAAACAACGCGTGCTCCACTTCGTGTTCAAGCGTGTCCACTTCTTGCTCAAGCGTGTCCACTTCTTGCTCAAGCGTCTCAACCTTTGCGTCCTGTTGATCTTCGTCCGCATCCTCCGCATCATTCGTCTCCTCCAAGACATCTAACCGCTGGTTCTGGTCGCCATCCACGAACAGGGACTGCGTGCGCCCGTCTTGCACGTCGTCGCGGAGGCCGTTGACGGATGCAACGACTTCTTCGGAGGGAGACGTGTCAGTCACGCCGTGCGTCAAAGGGCCACTGGTCGGAGTGGGAGCGCTTGAAGGCGCAATTGAATCATTCAAAGCGCCATTAGACGACTCCGAAACAACGGTGGCTTGCCACACCTGCTCGCCGGCTCGAATCACCACGCGCCGAGCGACGCCGCTGACCACTGAGGCCTTAAGCTTCACGGAAATTCGCCGCGCAAGCCAAACCGGCGTCGGCGGAGTCACCACGTTGCCCTCCACGCGAACCTCCACCCAATGAGGAATCGGACCGGCTCCACGTGTCACTTTTTCAGTGGATTTTGCGTCATTGCCTCCAGCACCCGTTGCCCCCAGCTTGGCCGTTTTCCAACGCTCGGAGTCGTCTTCCTCTTGCGTCAAGGAACCCAGACTACCGACGACGTCGTCCGCCGTCGCGCTTTCCACCGCTCGCTGTTCGATGTCTTTTCCAGCAACTTGCTCGTACGCGTGCACTAGTAAGGTCAGCTCAGTACTCGGCAACACTCCAGCGATGGTCATGAAGCCGTGCGTGGGGAGGGTTACTTTCGAGTCAGCGGCGACGACGCGAGTGCACCCGTTCGGTTCTTGAACCATCTCCTGCACGGTGATTTCGCGGCCCGTGATTAAAGACGTCAAGGGAGGAAACGCGGGAGCCGCTTGAGTGGTCTCAGTAGTCTCCGTAGGAGTACTTCCCGTAATACTTCCCTCGCTGCTTCCCATCAACGCGTGATCTTTGTGTTCCAGCTCAATGGCTTCATTTCGCGCGTTTCGCAACGTCAAATCAAGCGCATCTCCTGCAGTCTTTGCTTCTTGTTCGTTTGCGGCGGTTGCGACGACGGCGGTGCCGACGCGTTTCTCTCCGACGAAAACAGCGAGGCGAACGGCGGGCGACCCAACCGCGGGCGCTCGGATCTTCACCCGGAGCTTATCCCGATCCGAAACCGTAATAGGATCCGCCACTGTACCCTTGCCAACGCTGCCCACCCGGGCAACCTGCATGGTCTCTTCCCGAGTCCACACCGAGATGCTTTCGCTTTTTTCGTTGCGCGATTCGTCACGCCCGTTTATCTTCGCGAAAACGCCGTTGACTTCACCGCCCGGTGATACTCGCCGGTCACTGCCGTCGTCGGACTTGACCGAGTCGATTGATTGTTGCGCGTTCAAGCCTAATTCGTCTGAATCGTTGTTTGAATCTCTCGCGCCTTGAACAGCAATTCCGTCAACCGCATCCTCCTCGGCGAACCGAATCGTCACGGCTCGCTTGGCGTTTTCGCCGAGCCCGGCAATTGTAACCGCTGGTTTGTCCACCGGAGGGAGCACCATCCACTGCCCGGATCTAGGCGCAATTGCACTCAATAAATGCGCAGTGGTACCCGGGGCGGCATTGTCCAGAGTCATGTGGGACTTGATGATGTGCTCTTCAGGTGAATCACTTGTATGTGCTGCTCCCACTGCACCAGTGTTCCCCACGCGTGGCACGTCCAAAGCCTCGACAGCTTCAGAACGTTCGTTTTCAACTTTGCCACCGACGTCGTTCCTGTTCTGTACCCTCGCCCGGACCGTGCCGCTGCGCTCGCCCACGACCAACGTCGCGACCCTTACGGGGTCGTTACTCACTCCAAAAGCTTGCGTCCTGGCTTCGATTTCGCGTTCCGTCTCAGCGCGGACGCGTAACTTGACGACGTCGCCTTTCGCGAGCTGACGAGGCGGGCGCACCACTTCACCGTTGACGAGCATCTCAGCCCAAGGTAAGTGCTCTGTGGCGAACCGAGCGTCGCCATCGCGAAGCAGGACGTGCGCCACGGCGTGCGGCGCGCCGTCCAAATCAAGCACAACGCTCTCCGTCTCCGCCCACTGCCCTGGAAGCAGGAACTGTGAAGCGCCCGTTACGTCGGAGGCGGTGCCGAACAAGTCATGTGAAGCGGTGCCTGTGTTGAGCGCCTTGACGGACTGCACGGACGCGGCGTTCGCGACGGAATCCGCCTCGGTGGCGGCGGCGGCGCTCTCCGCCGCCAACGCAACGCTGTCGCTGAGTAGCGGTTCGATTTTGCTGCGCAACGCGGCGGCGGCCGAGGCGGCACGATCAGCTGGGGTAAGCTCCAGTAGCGTACCAACCGCGTCTTCATCCGAACCTTCGTCAACCTTCTTGTCCTCCCCCAGCTCCGAGGCGGAAGGTTTCTTTCGTTTGGGTTTTTTCGACTTCGCGTGCGCGTCTTTGGTCTCTTCGAACGCGACTCCACAAATGCTCGCGACTTTCTTCGTATCGAACGCGGGTGAAGCGCACCAAACATCCTTTCTAGGTGTCGAATCACAAGTGCCCCACACGAACTCAATCTTGTGTGAGTCCTCCAAAGATGCAATAGCGCCTTCAAGGTCAACAACAGCGTCTCCGAAGCCTCCAGAGTTACTTTTGGACAGCTTATTCGCAGCAGCTCTCTCCGGCACGACTCGGTGAAACGCTTTCGGCTTGTAGGACTTGTCCCGTCTCAACAAACACGTGTCGCCTTGTATGGCGAAGGGTGAGAGATTATCCTCACCCAATGCCCCTACAGCACTCTTTCCCTTCCTTTTAACGTTCATCGTGGATTCGCACAACGCATCGCCCAACACGGAGGCGAAGGATTCGCCAGAGGCGGTCGTTGTTGGTGCCCCGTCGCTCGTTTGGCTCCAGCACCGCGCGTCTCTCACTCCAGGCCGCTCCAACTGGTTGCCCATCGGAAACCCACTGTCAAGCCTAATCTCGCACTCGCCGAGAAACACACCTTGATTGAAATTTTCAGGATTGGCCGCGGAATCGACGCCGCTACCTTGTCGCCGCAGCAGTTCCGCGATTTGAACATCGGTGCACCCAGGTTTCACCAATGCGAACGCGAACTCGTCCCCGGGGCCGTACAGGTTGGTGGTGACGAGAAAACTGCCCATGTGGCCGGCTCCGTGTTCTGGTTGCATTTCCAATGCTCTTGACACGTCCCAGTTGGCGCACGCGGGGGCGTTGACGTTGGCGTCCGGTGCGCTTCGACCGCCAGGGCATCCAACGAGTAACACGCGACACGCGGGCCACGGGGCTTGTCGCTTTCGCATCTCGGGAGGCACGCCGCACACGTTCACAGAGAACGTGGTCTGCTCTCCCGCGGGGTTGCGCCAACGTTGGTCGCGTTGCGGCTGCGTGTGAACCAGCGAACTGGTGCCGAGCGGACCCGACACAGCTTTGTGTGCAGTGGTCGCGGTGCTCCCAGTTCTTTCCTTTATTCTTTGCGCCACGCGCTCGGCTCTTCGCTGCGCGGCGGTATCGGCCACGTCCACCGCAGCAGGGGTACTACTTGCGCTCGTGGCATGTACATTTACCTTCGCGTTTCTTTCCACTCTCGCTGTGCGTTTGTTTAAGTTATCCAATCGCACGTCCGCTTCCGAGCCGAACAGAGGCCATTCGTCATCATCGGCTAGCCAGTCGATCACCGCTTCTTGTCTCTTCGTCTCGAACGGCGCCACGGCTCGCACCCACTCCGGAGCGTCAGCGCCGTGGTGATGGGTAATCTTCTTTTCGTGAGTAGACACGTCGTCCATGTCCTGGAACGGTCGCGCAGAAGACACGATGCCCGAGTGCACGCCAACCGTACCGTCCAACCCGAAGCCCCACGCGCCTCCATCGGTGAAATCGCCGAGCGCGGCGGAGGTATTACTGGTGCGCACGTCAACATTCGAGGCGAGGGCGAGTAGAAAAGTAACAGCGACTGTGCCCACCGCGCCTAGCCTCGTGCGGTGCGTTCGCGAGCGTCTCTGTCGCTCGCTCGCGTCGCCCCACCGCGTCTCGTCTCTGCCCAGAAATCTGACACCCTCTCGAACAGGACCAGCGGCATCACTCCCCGAGGTTGACGCCAGTCCTTGCTCCACGTCACTCGCATCCCGAACGATCTCGTCCCCCCCCAGAAGCGGCGCGCGCTCCAACTGAGCACGGCCTCCTGCCATCGCTAAAGCGGGTGTGTCTCCGTACACGCCGCGCCTTCCTATGGTACGATGTACTCGTGGCCGGTGGTTACACGAAAGTCGAGGTGCATTTTTTTTCCCATTTCGCGTTCAATATACAATTGGCAATTAGTCCAAGGTATTGGTAAATTTGCAAAAGTCGGAGACTGGCTTGCATGCAAAAAATGAATTACGAAAACTCGAGAAATCATTTTCTCAACTTCGACCTTCGACCTTCGTAGTCAAAGCAATCCGCGCGTCCTGGTGTGGCGCTTGAGGTTTGGCTCGGCCCGGTGATACGGTATTGGGGTTGGCCGGGTTGGTAGGTGCTCCAGTCGCCGGTGCCAACATGGGTTTCGGCCCTCCCGGGTTCCTCCACGCGCCTTGTTCCAAGCTCTTCGTGTGGAGCGTCGGGTGTGTGTCGTTGTTGGCGAAGGCGTCCAATCTTGGCACACGAGTTGCGCTCACCCCAAGGCATCTGTTACTGCCCTGGAGCTCACCAAAAAACCAGCTCCTGTCAAGAGTACTCCTGACAAACCTCGCGTTCACCAACACGAGTGAGATTTTCCTCGGGGTTTCCTTGTTGTATCACTTGACTCGAGATGTGGAGAGGAGGAGGGGGACGGACAGGTACAGTGCGTTTGTAGTCGTAGTGGTATTACTATCGACAGCAGTACAAGTGCTACTAATAGTCTTGAGTCAACACACTGATTTGCTGAGGTACTTCGCAAAAAGTGTGCCGTTCGTGTCTGGGCCGTACGCCTTGCTCAGTGCGCATTTAGTCTCATATTACTATGACGTGCCGTCGACTCGATTCGCAAACGTTTTCGGCGCCCGCGTCGGCGACAAAGCCACGACGTACGTGTTCTTCGCGCAGCTTTTTTTTTCAAAAGGTTGGGGGTCGGTGATACCGAGTTTGATAGGTATGGTAGTATCAGCTTTGATGCGCTCCTACGGGTTGCTGGGGGTGGATTATTTCTACGCACTGAATACACTGGTGAAGAAGCGGGGCAACGGGACCGGCGAAGGCGGGGTTGATCTGATTAGAAAATATTGGTGGCCCTACGGGTTGCGAAAGGTAGCCGCTGCGACGGTTGGGGTTTTCGTTACGGAACCCTCTGCGGCGAAGCCTGGGGCGCCGCGGTTGCGAGTCGCAGCAGCGCGAGGCACAGGGGGAGGCGGAGGGGGACAAGGCAGGGTAAATGCTCATACGGGGGGTGGGTTTAATAGATTCGGCGGCGGTGGCACTCCGCCTCCGCCGCCTCCTGAGATGATTGAAACCTTAGCTGCTATGGGCTTCGACGAAGGCAGCGCACGACAAGCCCTAGCCGAGTCAAACAACAACCTTCAAATGGCGACGGAATCGCTGCTCACCAATGGGGCAAGGTGAGGAGCGTATTTTCTGGAAACGAGAAGGCATTTTTTTTGTCGGTGACGGCAACTACTAGAACTATTATTTGTTACAACTAAGAACCCTTATACGGGAAACCCTAAAGCGCACGCGCGACGAAGGGTATGAAGGACACCGCTTTTTGTGTCCAGCTCGCCTTGCCCAGCAGAGAAAGATTTCCGACTGACTGTAATGACGGCCCGTGATGCGCGCCGGCGCAACCCCACTCGCTTTCTTTACCGACTACCACTCCATTAGCCCCATTTACAGAAGAAGCAGTTCCGTACCCTTGTCGCTGTTTGTGTTTCGGCACCTTATCGCACACCACGTACAGTCGGCCTTTGCGTTTAACAATCTTACACGCTTCGCATAGGCGCTTGATGGCGGAGCGGACCTGTGGGGTTTTTTTGGATTTGGAAAATTGTATGTCAGTGGACGTGTCAGGTAGTAGGCGGTAGGTAACTCTGCAGGTGTCCACACTACACACGTGTACGTTGTGCATGCGACTAGGCACCTCCGCACACGACTGTTACGAGTCCGATCAAATCGATCACACGTCGAAGGCACCTGCACGTCACGGTTCGATCGAAGGACAAGGGGTCGGGGCTCGATCCAGCACGCGCGTGGTTGCGGTGTGTTGTGCACTCCGGTCGGGTGCGGACACAAGCTCGGGATCGAGCAAAGCAACACTGTGGTACGTACCTTCATCGCGCTCGCGGTGACACGTTTGTTCAGACGCGGGGGCAGACAAAGACACGTCCACGCGTCAAGAACTGAGAAGCCCCAGTGGGTGCGTGCGTCTCCAATCGAGTCGATAAAATGACCTCGACGTGCTGCCACTCAAGTCAACGAGAGGGGAACTTTCGTTTTCTCTTCCGGAGCGGGGTGCGCAGAAGCGGTGGCGCGCGCTTTAGGTGAAAGGACGCGCGTCGCATCAAGGGGCGATGGCGAGGTACGACGGTTACTAGTGTAGAGCCGTGTGTTCCATCCCAAACGGGGATCCACGTGTACGGGCAATCGGTCAAACCCAAGTGTCACGACATGAAATCTATCGGCACATCCATTTATGGACCACGACACGGGACATGATTTATGGACACCAACCACCTTGAGCGACACCACCCTGACCCTCCCCCACCCTATACACCCCACCTACCGCCCTACAGAGCCTCTCAACCCGGTAATATGGCGTTCGACACCACTCAACCCTTGTCCTCGGACTGGCGAAACGACGCGAAGAGTAAGGAAAGGCAAAGGGATGCGGAACTCGAATTAGCGCTCGAAAAGGCTTCCACAAAAAATTTACAGAATCAGCTCTACGCGAGCGAGCATCAGCGCAGAGAGGAAGTCAAAGCCTTAGAGACCACTATCAAGAACCTGACCCTGCGGTTGACCGAGGAATCTGCTCGCTCCGACGACCGGTTGAAAGGAACCATGACCGCTGAGATGTTGAAGTACGACGACTTGAAGGAGCGGCATTCGCGTTTGAGGAAAGATCACGCGGCGTTGCAAGCCGCAGTCGGACGAGCGGGTGGGGGGGCAAGAGGCGCAAGCGACTTGGAAACTGATTTAACCTCCGCAAAGGACAATAGATTCGCGTCGCAATTAGAGCTCGTCGAGCGTAACACGCGCCTGGAGGGTAAAAGAGCGTACGACGCGTTGGAGAAGGCGAAAGAGTTACAGTTGGTGCAGTTGAAGGAACGGTATGAAAGTTTTTTGGCGGACAGTCGAAACGAAACTGCTGAATTTAAGAGTCAACTAACTAAAGAACAAAAACTACACTCGCAAACAGTCCGGCGTTTGAAATCTGAGGTGTTTGAATTAAGAAAATGGAGCACAACGGTCAACGGTATATTCCGGAACATCGAAGAGGGGGCTTATCCTGTAGTGGAGAGAGGCGCTTGGCGGTCGTTGCGCGTGCCGCCGATCGCGAGCGCGCCTGGAAATAAATTAGAAGACGCGAATTCCGTTACCACGAATACGTCGAGGACCGCCGCGTTATCCACCGCGAACTCCAACGCGTCTGAGTTTTTAAACCAGATGGAAGACAAAGCCATGCGTACCAGCGTGTTGAGTGAGTTCCGGACCGGAAATGGTATGGATACCAGTCTCAACGACAGTGGAATGGTGGGAGGGCGCGAAACTTTGAAACCCCGAACCTCCGCGCCGACGCAATATGGCGTATCGCAATCGCAACACACCGACCCCTACGACACCGTGCGTTACACTCAAGAAAACGCAAACTACAAAGCGTCTGAGACATTCGAAATGGAAGCGTTCAAGCGCCATGGAATGTTAATCGAAGAGGAACGCACGGCTGTACAAGAAGCTACTTTAAAGGAGCTGAGCTCGCACCCCACGGTTGAGTACATTCGGCACTTGGAGGATGAAAACAAACGCGTCAACGAAGCGTTGTCGAAAGAGAGACGAAGTAACAGTGAAGCCAGGGTGGCGCTGCAATCCGCACGACGGACGATCACAAAGAGCTGTACCGCGACTGCTAGTCGTGCTACTACTGCTACGTCTCGTTCTTCTCACAAACCAAGGGCGCTTTCTGCGCGGCCGAGCAGAACGAACGGACCTAACGGTCTTTCCGCATTCGGTTTGACTCGGCCGGTTGAGACGTTCGTGGGGCCGCCGATGTCCCCCGATTCCTTCCGCGCCACCAACGTCTCACGGGGCACGATCACGAAAACCTCAACCGATTTAACCGCACACGTGTCCACCAAAAACGTGCAGCTCACCTCCCCGGAGGTGAAGGAACGCGTCAGGGTCACGACGTTGACCCGAGACGCCAGGCGACGCGCGGGAGAAAGACGTGACAGAATCGGCGTGGACACCGACGCCACGAGCGCAAGCATTGGGTACCTACGCAAAGCCGCCGGGGCTACGATCGTCGGTGCGAGACCCACTACTGCCCATTCTACTGCAACTGGAAGAGGCTCTTCCGGTGGAGGCGGATCACCTGGCCGATCGCGGCCCAGTTCCGGAAGGCCTGGGTTCGGCGTCGGGTCTGGTCGGCGGCGCGAGAGCGATACGCTTCCTATTCCGGGAAGGCCGCTCTCGGGATCCGCGGAGGTTGGATACGGGTTCGTGCTGGGCGACGGACCGGATAAACACGGCCAGCCCGTGGGGTGGCGGATCGGCTCCGACCGGATGAAACACCTCAAAGACCGGCCGTTGAGCCGAGCGCAAAGCGCAAGACCTAGTAAACCGGCGATGCCCACTATAGAGGCGAGCGAAGTGGGGGTAGCTGGGTAGGTGTGTCAAAAATATTCATGCGTTTTTTTCGCGAGTCTATCACTTTAAACCTTCAATCCTTGGTTTCATTTCTGAAAATTCCGGTCGCGAGAATTAATGAAAAATGGCCGTTCGGCTTTTGGCTTTCGAAGTTTTCGACACTTCTCGGTCCCCTTTATGGTTGTCACTCCCGTGACGCACCAGTGTATTGTCGACCGGTGTGCGTGACGACCGCGTGTGTAGACGTGTTCGGCCGTTGAGTTTGCGTAGAGGCGTAGGTTGCGGTGACAGGAGCAGGGGTCATCGACGCACCGCAGACGCGGAAAAGCGCATCGCGTAAAACGCGTCAACGCACGTTCCGATGGCCTCGGTTCGCCCCGCCGCGATGGAGCAGGAGAACGTAGTCCCCGCGTCAAAACCGACATCCATCGCGGAACCAGAGAAGAAGAAAAAGTACGTAAGAGGTGACGCGATGTTCAATCCTTCCATCTATCGTCATCCCTTCAAACATCGACGGCACACACCCTCAGATCCGACACGAGAAGGTAAAACAGAGGCGCTAGAGGAACATAAAAAAGCTGACATTCTCGAGTCATCTTCCCTTCCCCACCCACCCCCAACAGAGACCAGCGCACGAAGGAAGTAAAGTGCCCCAGAGTGGTAACTGAGACGTTCAAGGACTCAAGAAGCGGCGAGTTAAAAACGAGAACTTATGTGAGAGGGAGGCCATTAGGTAAGGGAGGCTTTGCGGTTGTTTACTCTATGAATGACCCAAGCACGGGCGAGTCATTCGCCGCCAAAGTCGTGGCCAAAAGCACACTGGAAAAAGACCGCGCGCGCCAGAAGATCTTAACGGAAATACGCATCCACAGGCAGGTCAACCACCGGCACTTAGTAAAGTTCAAACGGTGCTTCGAGGATTCGCAGAATGTTTATATTTTGATGGAGCTGTGTAGCGATAGAACCCTGGCGGACGTGGTTAAAAAGAATAAGAGATTGAGCGAATCCCAAGCCGCGCCGTACCTAAGAGAAGTCGTCAGCGCTACTAGTTACCTGCACAGGAACAAGATTATTCACCGGGACTTGAAGCTTGGGAACTTGTTTCTCACTCCGGCTGGGTTGGATGAAGCGAGTAACGAATCTATGGGCGGTCCGGGGAGTGACGTCGAGCTGAATGAGTGCCCATTCTCCACTCGGTTGAAGATTGGAGACTTCGGCCTCGCGTGCAGACTATCGAGCAACTGCGAAAAGAAGCTCACTATCTGCGGCACACCTAATTACATCGCGCCCGAGGTGTTGGCGGGAAGCAAAGGCGGAGGTCATTCATACGAGGTTGACGTGTGGTCAATAGGCGTGATTCTGTATGCGTTGTTAGTCGGAACGCCTCCGTTTCAAACGAGCGACGTTCGCGCTACTTATAAGAAAATCAGAGCCGGCGCCTACGAGTTTCCAGTGGATGATTCTAAAGCCTTATCCAAGGACGCTGAGCACTTGATCAAGTGGTGCTTGGCGCCCAAGCCTGAAAACAGACCTACCGTTGCTGAGATTGCGGCGCATCCGCTTTTACTGTTGGGCGCGCCTGAATGGCATTTGCCGGAGATTGCGGCTAATGAGATGCCTTCGAGTGCTCCGAGGAGCAGCCAGCTGATTGCCAGCACTCAGAAGAGTGCTGCGCATCCTGTGCACACCAAAGGTTCTCAGAACTCTTCCGATGAGACTGTGGACATTGAGTTGGGCAACACTGCTGGTCATCGAAAGGAAACCCCCCCCGTGGCTCGAACCGCCGCGGCGCTGCTCACCATGATTGAGAAAAAACAAGTCGTCGAGACTAAAAAGACTGTCTCCACGGTACCGAAAACGAAGACGCCTGTGAGAACCCCGCGGGCGCCGTTATCGCCGCTCCCTGCGAATGCGCTGTCATCGCGGCCTAACGTCTCAAGACCTGAACCGTCATCCCGACCTGAACCGTCATCCTCGTCCCTGAGCAAACAGTCGCAGCGACCCGCGGAGCCGCCCTCTGTTGCGCTCGAGTTTGACGTGTTAGGTGACTTGGGAGACGAACCTGCCCCGGCGGATTCGAAAACAAGGCGCGCCGCGGAGGAAGGCGCGACGCTTGCAGCTGCAGCACCAACAGTACCTTCGTCCCGTCCCGTCCCAATCGCGGTGCCATCTGCGGCGTCCCTGAAACTGGACGCCGACAGCGGCGCTTCGAGTTTATCCGCCTCGGTGTTGGAGGAGGGAACCGGGAAGGGCGTTTCGCCGTCGCCGAGTGACGGCGCGTTGGCGCTGGGCGCGGCGCTGCAATCCGAAGTGGGGGTGCTTGCAAGGACGGTGTCATCAGGTAGTGGCGATGCTGGTGGTGATACCGTCTCTGATTTACGCAAACTCACCCACAACACCTCTGACAGACTAACTACCCCTACGTTGCAATCCTTCCCGCCAGTCTGGGTCACGAAGTGGGTGGATTACACTTCCAAGTACGGGCTCGGGTATAAACTCTCCGACGGAACCTTCGGAGTCGTGTTCAACGACCAGACGAAGATGACACAGAGCAGTGAGGGTGATTGCACGGGAAAACAGTCTGATACGAAAGAAAAAGAAAAAGACACCGGTGGGGCACGGCTTGAGTACCGCGCTCGCGTGCGCCGCTCTCAGGCGGACGACAAAAACGGAGGAGACTCAGGGGAGCCCATTGTTTTTTCGATAACCGACCATGCTCCTGCGGGCCTTGACAAGAAGACGAAGCTCATGCGACACTTCCGGGGGTATCTGACGAGGGACGGCCGGTCCGCTGTTGAAAAAACCAGCGGAGGGTTGTTTGACAAGGACTTGGAGAGGAATGCGACTGACGAGGTTTACACTCGCGCAGTTGAGGAGACTAAAAGGCTTTCGGAAGCATCGTCTATGGGCAAACAGTCCCACACAAAGCAGCAGTACCTCCCGCACGTCAAGAACTGGCTGCGCACGAAGCACGCGATTCTTTTCCGTCTAAGCAACCGTACGATTCAGGTGAATTTCACGGACGGGAGCGAGGTGCTCTTGAGCTCGGAAGCGGCGGCGGCTGTGTTTGTGGGTAAAAATGGAACGAGGGCGATTCACGCGCTTGCCAACTTGCCGGCCGACCCGGAACTCCTACGCCGGCTTCGCTACGTCAAGGAGGTGCTCCACCAGCTCGTGCACCGGACGTGAAGGTGTTTGTGTTGTGCGTATGGCTATTTATTCTTGTAGGTTTGATGAGTATCGACTCTTATACTCGAAGCGCTTCATTCACTACCAGCGATCTTACTAGCACTCATACTACAATCGTCTCTACAATGTCTCCCTACATCGATGTCCCCCTTCTGCTCGTAACACAGTGACTCACCCGCTCCATAGTTACGTCACTTCCACCTAACGCACTACCTTACCTACACGCCAACAGTCTCAACACCCCCGAAATCCCGTCTCATTGTTTCCTTGGTCTTCCTTTCAACCGGTCATCACGTGCCGCATCCTTACCGTCTCCACCGTACTGCGCGTCTCTCATCTCCGCCACGCTCTGTTCCCTTTGCCGTACGCTCTTAAACGCAAGCGGCGCCGCGGCGATTGCCAAGCCGACGCACACGCCTAGTAAAACTAGAGGCTGGCTCGCGGGGGGCTGCGCGCCTTTGCGCAGCGGCTTTGCCGCGGAGGCGAAGCCCCGGGCCAAGACGCGGAGGGGGGGCGACATCAGATGTGATTGATTGATTGGTGACGGCTTGCGAGCGCAACAGAACAGAAATGAAGCCGTCTCTGCTCTCTGGTATCGGCCAATGAGCGGTGCGTTTCTTGGGTTAGTGACAAGTTAATCTCAGGGCCTGTGAACCGTCGCTTATTCAGAACAGATGTCAGCCTCCCGATTTCACTTGGCGGCGGGAAACGTAAAAGCCACGAATCGACATTGCGTCCGTCACAACCCCGCACCCCTCCACCTTCCCCCAAAACAAGATGGCTCCCAAGAACAAGAAGAAGGGCAAGAAAACCCCCTCCGATGTAAGTTTGTTGCTTTAGACTGCTCAGAGCACTTGTCAACCATGCAACGTCTCATCACGTCCAACATCACTCAAGATAAAACGCACAGTGGCGGCGGACTGTCTGAGATCGGACTGCAACGCGCGTCGTGTGTCCTCTTCGTGACGCATGCATCTGACCATAGCCCAACCCTCCACCCCACTCACACAGGTAACCCCCGAGCAAAAGAAAGCAGCGCAGGACGCCAAGGCTCTCGGCAACAAGGAGTTCGTGGCGGGTCAGTTCGACGCCGCCGCGAAGCACTTCACCGCCGCAATCGAAGCCGATCCCACGGACCACGTTTTCTACTCAAACAGGTCCGCGTGCTACGCGTCTGTTGGCAAACTGAACGCCGCGATTTCTGATGCCGAGATGTGCGTCGAACTCAAGCCTGACTGGGGCAAGGGTTACTCCAGGTTGGGTTTGGCCTTGTTCAAGAAGGGCGACCTGGTTGGAGCGCAAAAGGCGTACAGCAGCGGTCTCGCCTGCGACCCCAACAACACCATGTGTAACGATGGTCTCCAGGAGGTTCGCGCGCGACGCGAGCTCCTCGCCGCCAACGCGGACGCCGTGGCCAAGAACATGGCCAACCTTGAGTCCATGGACCCCACTGACAGGTACGTCGTCGGTATCGATCTCGGTACCACCTACTCCTGCGTCTCGGTGTGGAAGGACGGCGAAGCGCAAGTCCTGGCGAACGCGGAAGGCGACCGCACCACCCCCTCATGGGTCGCCTTCACGGACGACGGCCGCCTGGTCGGCGACGCCGCGAAGCGCCAAGCCGCGCAGAACACCAAGCGAACCCTATTTAACGTCAAGCGCATCATCGGTCGATCCTTCAGCGAGTGCGAGGAGGAGATCAAAATCATGCCCTTCGACGTCATCGAGGGCGAGGGGGGGAAGCCGCTTATCGAAGTCGAGGTTGACGAAGAGAAGAAGACGTTCACAGCGGAGCAGGTGAGCGCGATGGTGTTGGAGAAGATGAAGAAGACCGCGGAGGTTGCGCTCGGCTGCCCCATTAAGAAAGCTGTCATCACCGTCCCGGCGTACTTCAACGACGCGCAGAAGAGGCAGACCAAGGATGCTGGTGCTATTGCCGGGTTGGACGTGCTGCGCATCATCAACGAACCCACCGCCGCCGCGTTGGCGTACGGCCTCGACAAGAAAGGCACGGGCGACGACCTCGACGCCCCCGACGCCGTCGCCAAGCCCACCAAGCAGAAGATCCTGGTCTTCGACCTCGGGGGTGGAACGTTCGACGTATCGCTGCTTGACATCGACGACGGTGTGTTCACCGTGCTTGCCACCGCGGGTGACACCCACCTCGGGGGTGAAGATTTCGACACGAAATTGGCGGAGGACGTCGCCGCGCAACACTTGAAGAAGTCCGGCGCGGACATCTTCACCGGCGACGACAAAGCTCAGCGCAAATTGCGCACCGCGTGCGAGCGCGCTAAGCGCATGCTCTCCTCCTCCACGGGCGCCAACATCGAGGCGTTCATCGGGGATGCGGAAATCAATATGCCGTACACCAGAGCTAGGTTCGAAAAGGTCTGCGAGCCTCTTTTCTTGAGATGCTTGGAGTCCGTCAAGCGGTGCCTGGACGACGCGAAGCTGAAGAAGACTGACGTTGACGAGATCGTGCTGGTCGGCGGCTCCACGCGCATCCCGAGAGTCCAGACTTTACTGTCAGAATACTTCGACGGCAAGACGTTGAACAAATCCGTGCACCCTGACGAAGCCGTGGCTTATGGTGCTGCTGTTCAAGGTGCTATCTTGTCAGGTGTCCGCGACTCCGCCACCGCCAATCTGCTCCTCGTCGACGTCATCCCCCTATCCCTGGGCATCGAAGTCGAGGGCAAGTCCTTCGCCAAGGTTGTACCTCGTAACACCGCGGTGCCGTGCAAAAAGAAACAGGAGTTCACCACCGTGTATGACTACCAGGATGAAATCGACGTGCGCATCTTTGAAGGCGAGCGATCCAACACCGACGGGAACCACTTGTTGGGCGAGTTCCAAATCACGGGCATCGAGCGCGCCAAGAAGGGCGAACCCAAGATTGACGTCCAATTCGAGGTGAACACGAACGGTCTATTGACTGTCACTGCTCGTGACCGCGAAACCGGTGCCAACGCGGAAGTTAAACTTCAACACGACAGGTCCCGCCTCTCCCCGGAAGAGATTGATCGCATGTGCGCAGAAGCCGAGGCGATGCGCGCGGAGGATGAGCGCGCTGAGAGAGAGTTTGAAGCCGCCATGGAGCGCGAGATGTAATGGGTAATTGCCCATACAAAGAGAGAGTTTACATGCTTAGACTGATTTGCAATTCAGCGATTCATTTGGTTATCACACGAGTTTGGAGTGCTTCTTGACGTATTCACTGCGAATGACCCTTCAGTCACAACCGCTGCTCGCCGCTACAACTTCTTGTGCTTGCTCCGCCTCGCGACATCCAGCTCCTTCGCCTTCTCAACCTTGGTCTCCACGTCCAGCGCTACTTGCGCTCTGTATTTCTGGAAACCGCCACGTGGCAGCACCTCAATGCCGGTGGAACCGTTAGACTGTCTACCCGTAGACCCAACTACCCAGACTTCGCTTTCCTCCAGGCCTTCCACGACTCGCGCGTCGTGAGTCGAGACGACGACGCCCCCTTTGAATTCATTCAGCCCAACCATGAGCGCCTCGACTGATTCCAGGTCTAAATGATTTGTGGGCTCGTCCAAACACAGCACAGTTTGCGGCGACGCGCACAGCGCGGCAAACGCGACTCGGGACTTTTGGCCGCCGCTTAACTTCGTGACGGGGGTCAAATGGGCGTTGGATTCGAGGCCTGCGCGGCCCAGCAACTTTCTACTCTCTTGCGTCGCGATTGAAAATTTCGTTTCGAGAAGCTTTGCAGCGCTCAGACTTGGCGCTCCTCCATCCTCCCCCCCAGCCCCCTGGAACAGCAAATCGTGGTGCTGGTCGTGGACGCCCAGTTTGAGGTCGCGATGGATGTGAATCTCGCCGGCTTGCGGGGTAGTTTCTCCTGTTAATAGTTTTAGTAAAGTGGATTTACCGCAGCCGTTCGGTCCCACTAATACGATTCGCGATTTACTGTGCACCGAAAATCGCAAGTCCTTAAACTCCACTAAAGGAGGTTTATTATCAGGTTCTTCTGGGTCATTAATTGTATACCCCGCATCGAGCACCGCGATCGTGGGTCGGTCGTCATCAGCACCAGGGAACGTGAAACTCACGTCGTACTCCCGGGGTTTAGTTAATAGGCCTTGGTTATCGTTATCGAAATCGTCGTTGTTTTTACTCTTTTTACCTCCAGAGTCTTTCAAAACCTTTCGCACCGCCGCGTCGTTCGAGCTCCCCTTTTGTTTCAAGGTCTTCAGCGTTTTCTGTTGTTCATCGTACACTTTCTTTTCTAACCGGAAGCGTTCCGGGGCGGCGGCCAGGAACCGCCACACGTCGCAGTGTTTCTGGAGGGTTAGGGAGTGCTTGAAGTGATCCAAATGGATCAAGTGCGTTGCTAGGATTTTGGAAATGTAAGTCAGTCTTTTGTATGGGCAACAGTCGGGAGGATGTATTGGGACGTATTGCGTGCGTTGCTCGTATCGGGATGACGAGGAATCCCTCACGTGATTTGTTGAAAAGCTCGAAACGGAGGTGGCGAAAATGCAGGAAAAGGCGAGCAGGATTTTGTGGCTTGTGTACGTACCGACTTCGCTAACGAAATCAGCGCTGTGCGTCACCATCAGCACGCTCGTCTTTTTACACCGATCAGAGTTCAAATAACTCGCTAGCCAAATCGTGGCGGGTAAGTCTAAATGGTTGGTGGGTTCATCCAGGAGTAACAGACCTGGAGAAATGAACAACGCAATTGCGAGACTGGCCCTCATACGCCACCCGCCAGATAACGTAGATAAAGGGGTGTTCATTTTGCGGTCGTCAAAGCCCAAGCCGGTTAAGATTCTTCGGGCGTTGGAGCTCGCGTCATAAGCGCCTCGTTGGTTTAACAACTCGCTAATTTCGCCCAGTCTCTGTGCAGCTTTGACGAGCTCCTCGTCGGTTAATTTATTTGAAGATGAACCGTCGTCGTCCATGGCTTTTAATAGCTTTTCTTCCTCGTTCATCAATTCCGCTGACACGTGATCACACTCTTGAAGCGTTTCCAGCGCGCTCCTTTCACTGGCCTCCAGCTCCTGGGAAACGCACGCAACGTCGTGCACTTTGGTTTTTATCTTACCGCTGGCAATTAGACGGACTAGGGTGGACTTGCCGCTGCCGTTCGCACCTAGGAGACACACCTTGGCGCCGCGCAGGATTGTTAACGATGCGTCTTCCAGTAATCGGACTCCTCGTATGGAGACGTCCAATCCGGAGACATCAACCACCGCGTCGCTTTGATTGCTACCTTCGTCATCCCCCAGCCCCACGCGCGCGTGTACCGTCACTGCCTCCAACGCCCTGGCCCAGGACTCGGGTAACGCCAAAGCGGGGTGTTTTCTGGATTTCTTCTTGGAGTCATCTTCACCGTCGTCTTCTTCTAAACTAGGCAACCTCCCCTCCTTTTCCGCTTTCGCGAACATCCTCTTCTCTTTCCCCGTGAGCTTCTCGCCCTTGCTGGTTTTCAACACCAGCGATTTGAGCTGGTCTTCCAGGGATTTGATTACGCCCGATGCGGAGGTGTTTGCCGTGTCGTTCGCATCCGCGGTGCCACCGTCACCGTTCACATCGTCCGTCACAGATTCACCAATAGATCCTTTCGCTTTCGCTTCTCGTCTCGCTTTCGCCGCCGCTCGCGCCTGCTCCATCTCTCGCCGCTCCTCAAGCTCAGCCACGGAAATCGCGTTACCAAGCGCGTCAATCGTCATCGGCACTTTGGGTTTCTTACCCATGGTGCGTGGTATAGGTGGGGGGTGCTCGAACACGCGCCGAGCACTATGAGTTTGAAGATCGAATCGCTTTTTGATTTTTATTCAGCAACCTTTGCCCTAAACCCCGACAGTGTCTCCGGCGCCAGTGTGGGTGTGCGGGTAGGGGGCGGACACACGATGGGTGCGTCTCAGAGTTCCGACACGGGGGTTGACGTGTCTGCTAGTGACGTGGAGTCCACGTCAACTCCGGATGCATCCCCGTCGCGGTTTGAACGCGTTGAGAAAGCATCTGATTTCGTATCGTCTCACCTGTACCGGTACCGCACGAAAATAGTCAGGGACCTGGCTTGGGCGTTGACGAGCCCGCACGTGCTTGGCGATCCGAATGCGGAGGGTGGGGTGGTGGAGGGACGAAGGGAAGACGTGGGAGATGGAGGAGTCGATGCCATCGATGGCTCAAAAAAGAAACCACAAAGCGTCCATCCGAACGTGTTCACCGATGAATCCGCATCACTCCTCCTAAAACAATCACACCCCTGGCTCAACCAATTAGACACGAATCCTTCCCACATTACGGACTGGATCAAATCCCAACGAGGCAGTAACAAACTCGGGTTCTACTTCGGGGCGCTGGTGGAGTATTCCGTGAGGTTTAATCCTGCCATAGGTGCTGAAGCTGTCACCGTCCATCGTCAGGTAGCCAAAGATTTAGGAGCCGGCCGCATGGTTGGACAACTGAAATTAGTGTTTCTGAAAGGAAACGAAATCGTTCACTGGGAGTACAACGTCAAGTACTTCGTGGATGCGGGGAGCTGCGTCGGGGTGGGTATGGGTACTCAGTCTGAAACTACTCGTACTCAGTCTGGAGACGGCGTGGCGGAGAAATATTTACGTTGGTCATTCCCGAGTCGAAGAAAAAGAGAGATCAGTGTGTTACAAGAATGGAACAACCACAACCACCCCCCGCCCCCGTCCGGCGATTCGTGCTACGTCGGGCCGTTCCTTCACGAGAACCTTCACATCCGATGCAGAGAAGCTTACAGAAAGTTGAGACTGGCGAGCCATAGAAAGGTATCTGAATGGCTGGACCAGTGGGCGTCCGATTCTTTAGAGGGCGAAACTTTGGAGCTGACTGATTTTGGAAAAGTAAAAAAAACAACCGAGACTTACTACTCATATAAACACACGAGCGAACAGATTTTGCGCGGGTTTTTGTTTTACCCGCTGGGGGATAAATCCGACAAGTGGCACAATGCACAACCCAGGGGCACTGCGAGTGACAATCACTGCCGCGGGTGGTGGGTGAAGACGCCGGAGGAACTGATGGACGTGCCTGAACATACTTCAAAAAATATTTCAATTGATGAAAAAACTAAAATTAGAAAGTGGGCTGTGTTCACGCGGAAGTGTCACTGGCTCGGGCCTTGCGAGGCGATTTTCCGTCCACAGCCCTCTGCACGGGACGGCGCGGATACGCAGTGGATCGTGAAAGGTGTGCCTGAACTAGGAATCCGGGACATCGAGGTTTTCGATTCGGACGAGGTGATTGACGCGGCGAGGAAGGTGTTGACTCTTTCCGATCGAGGCGTGTTAATAGCAGAGATGGTTGGGCCGTTTGAAGTGGTATATTCTGGGTCTAATAACTCAGAAACTGTGTGGAGGGAAACCTCCCGAGGCTTCGTGCTGCCCCCCGACTGGAACCCGTGGCCCACGATGAGAAGAACCGATCCGTTCCGACGACGGTACGAAAGGAGTCTATTTACTCAGCTACAACAAGAAAACAGCGACCAATTACCCTCGGTGAAAGACAACGATTCCTTCGAGTACGACGAGCGCTACGGCAAGTTTCGGGTTTCGAAACGCGAAGTCAATTCCGTGACGAATACCTCTACAGCGAATGAAAAAACGGCCAACGAAACGGTTGAAACAACCGCAGAAATTGTGTTTGACGAGATGTACCCCGACAGGGAAGACATAGAAGAGTTAGGAGACGACGTGAGGGTAGGTCAACGACGAGTTTTCAAGGGGCAAATCTCGTGGAAAACCGAGAAAGATTTTGTGAGTGCGAAGACTGTTTGCGCATACAGTCCTAAGCGACATACCCTCACCTCAAATCGACGTCTGAACGCCACCAACGCGCAGTAGCTCATTACCCACCTCAACACATCGTTACTGACTAAAACTTCACACGCCATTTAAAATACCCCTATAGGTTCGCGATTTCGGGTCTCAATGCGAGCGCGTTCGCCGAGACGCTTCCGCGACTGTCAGTACCGCTTCGGTTGGTGCTTCCACTTTTCGGGACGACGGTCGTCCTGGGTTGAAACCAGGGGCGGAGGTGGGGGAGTTGTTTTTACGGGCCGTGGAGGGCATCGATGACGATGCTTTGAGCAGTCATGATGACTCTCATTCAACACGACAAAATTCAGCAGCGCAAAAACTTCTCGGCGCTATTTCCGCCGCGATTAAAATCGAAGGCACGGTGGTGCGCCCCGCGCGCCCAAAATTGGTCCGAGCGCTTGCAAAGTTGGGCAGGGCGGTCGATAAACAAGAGGAAAATCAGAAAATTGATTCGTTTTCAGGGTCCAAAAGACGCGAGCTTGAAACACTGGCGATGCGTTTGTTGGTCACCGCGGCGGTTCGAGGCACTTCGCTTTGTCTCGCCGCGCTCGATAATTTGTCGAGTTATGGAGCAAAGGAAAACAACGGCGCAGCGGTAAATGATGGCACACTACTCAAATTTTCCATGTCCGAACGCAGAGCGCTTTCTCACGCGTTGCTTGACGCGCTCGGCCCGGCGGCGCGACGCAACGGATGCTTCGGAGACGCCTTCGTCAAGCCGGTGAAGTTTGTTTTCTCGAAGTGTCTCGGAGATCACTCGGAATGGAACGCAAATCGGAACACCTCTGACCCTGCTCACTACCACAAATCAGGCCTGTGTCCCCGAGTCGCGGTGCGGTTCGCGAAGATCGTCAAGGTGAACAGCGATGCTGTTTTGGAAAAAGGTGCTGTTTCTTTATTCGCGGAAAAACTTAAAAACGCGATTGAAGCGTTTTCAGAAAATTCAAACGACTCAAGAATGACTCAAGAAAGCTTGGGTACTCGCTCAGATACGCCGCTGAACCGAGCCGGGGCTGTGGCTGAAATGTTGGTGTGGAGTGGGGAGTCAGTTACGTTGAGTAAAGAAACGCTGATAACTATAACTGACGCGTGCGTTGAAGCGGGGCACACTAGTGCGGCTGAGGCGCTCACAAAGTCTTCGCCTTTTTTCGAAGAGCTACAGCGACGCTTAGCCTCCGTGCACTACCAAAAAGGGAACCACAAAGCCGCGAAACGAATCGCGAGTGAGTGTTTGGTGAATGACGCGTCGCAAAACGAGGAGTACGATGCGTTTTCGTTTGCCTCTGATGTGTTTGAAGCGTTGGAAGGTAGTGGAGATGGTGACGCGTCTGCGGCGTTTACAGCCGCGAGTGACGCGTGCACAACTGAAGTATCATGCGCGTTCAGCGTAGGTGACAATACTCTCGCGAACGTTTTGCTCGTGAATGACTTGGCATCCATCGAAGAAGCGAAAGCATGGCTTGAATGTATTACGGAAACCAGTGCCTACGCAACGCCTATCATAGGCTTCGATTGCGAGTGGCGACCTGGACCTGGTGACGTCAATAGTAATCCCGTGACTGTGGCACAATTCGCTGTGGGCAGTCACACGTTTTTTGACGAAATTAACGACACCACTCACGCACGTGCGGTAGTTTTAGACTGCATAGCTGTGTTCGGACCCCAGGCAAGAGCAGCCTTATCAAAACTCGCCGTGGAATTCGTCTCCTGGGTGTTTACCCATACGATCGTCTGCGGGTTCGGCGTATCGGGCGACGCCAAGCGGTTAGTGCGAAGCTATCCGGAAAGGTTCTACGACCAATTAGTCATACGCGACGTGACGTTCGTGTGCGTCCGGGACGTCGCCGTGACCCTAGGCGCGACAGACGCGCAGTCCAACTCGCTGAGTCGATTAACTCAAGCAACGCTGGGTCAAAATCTGGACAAGGAAATGCAAACCAGCCGGTGGGATCTGCGGCCACTGACGAAACCGCAAATTTTATACTCAGCGATTGACGCGCTCGCGCCGGTGCTGATTTTGATTAAACTGCTGAGGAAAAGCCAATCTAGGGTGAAGAACTCGACAAGTGACTCTGGCGCTCCCTCGAATGACGTGAGTCGCTTGACCAAGCCTTGGGCGAGGAAGGAAGCGCTGGAGCGTGGAGTCACGGAGAGAGGAGCACTTAATTCCGTGCAGTGGCGCGGAGAAGGTGACGTGCGCGACGCGCTGATTGCTTTGGGCGCGTTAGGAGGCATTAACTCAGAAGACCACGACCACGACCAAAACTGTCTACGCATAGAAACATGGGGCGTTACACACGACGGCGCAAGTTCCGAAAACACGCACAACGAAACGCTTCTTTGTAAAACCCTCGCGGTGGTTTGCGAAGGTGAAGGTGGTCTGCTCGAAAAATTAGCCCTGGTCGTGTTACCTGCGGGGGAGTCGTCGCGGGTTGACTTTCAAAAAGTCGAAACCGCTTTAGGGTTTCGAGGTTCAGGGTTTCGAGGTTTAGGGCTTGCAGGGGATACTCAAAACCCACACCCCTTTGCGCAAACAGTCACGACCGTCCGATTGGCAAGTAGAAAAGAATTGCTCGACCTGTTCGGGTTTCCGCCTGGGTCAGTCGGGCCATTCGGGTGTCGCCCCGCGGTTGTCCGTCCAACAGATAATGAATACAAGTTGGTCGGACAGAATACTATAGATATAGTGTTTGACGATACTCTGGTTGACGTTTCACATTTAACACACGAAATAGCGGTGGGCGGGGGGGCGTCGGGTGTCAAGGTTGTTGGTGACGCGGGCGTGATGGCGAAATTCGCAAACGCGAAACTGGCGAGCGTCTCGTCTGATTAGAAAATTATTTGTATCAATACTATATTTTACGTGGTCTACACATTCGTATTTAAAACCCTCTGACTGCTTTCTCTAGCACCAAGGGCAAGGACTTTACGAACTTCGTACTGAGCAAACCCCCTGGGGCGTGTCGAGTCAATATTTGCTGCAAAAGAACGCACCCGATCGCGAACGACGCGTGTACTACTAACGGAGTGCCCTCTTGAGCGGCTCTTTTTATAGCCCCAAACGGCGCCAGTAACAACTTACCAATCGAAGGACGTTTTCGTCTTGACGACGAGGGATTTTGTGCGCGAGTGTTGGAGCTTCTATTTGCGCTACTCGGATCACCGCCTCCAAGTCGGTTGCCAGAAAAGGACCCACCGCCGCCGTTGCCCTGAACTAATCTCGATTGGTTACTCTCAACACCCCCTAACCTCCTCCCTTTCCCCGCCCTCTGCATCCCCATCCCCCGCTTGACCATTTTCGGAACGTACACGGTTATCAGCCCCGCAACGCACCCTGCGAAGTGCGCGGCGAAGGTCCCTGACGATGGGCTAATCAAAGTGTTCACCGCTAAATCAGCCCAGAAGCTGAACCTACTAGGGACGGGAAATATCCCAAACACCAACACGAAGGAATTGAACGGTCGGCTCTCGCACGCCGCCACCTTTAATGCGTAATTCACTCCAGAAAACCCAATAACTCCAGACGTGTAGAACGGTAACGTCGCAGGGTTATTGACCCTTCGTTTTGGGTATATGCTGTCGATTTGGGTTACACCCGTGTCAAGACCCAGGTTTCGATCGAACGCGGCTCCGGCGTCGGCGAACCAATTACTGATTGCATTCGCTCCTCCCCGGCCTCTTATTTTCCGTTCCAGCGAGCTTAAAGACACTAAACAAAGTTGTGAGAACCCCAGACTCGCGATGACTCGTTTGACGAACTTAGTCGTGCCTTCTCTTTGTTCTAACTCAGCACCATCCGCAACTAACCCTGACATGTTCCCTATTAAGTGGAACAAATCTCGGTGGACGAAGGCTGATGTTACTAATCTTTCTAATTGATTCAAGTGTAAAACTGCATAAGGGTTGAGGCACACGTCTCCGAACAAAACCCCGTTTGGCTTTAAAAACACCCCTGTGTTGAGTAGCACTAAACTCAGCGTCACAGGGGGGATCGTGCCGTGTCGTTCCAACGTGTGCATCAGGACTTTCGCGGCTTGGTACGTGACGAGCGCGATTTCAGGGGCGTGCGTGTCAAAATCTAAAGGCAGAGGTAACCTGGGGCCGGCGAATCGTCTTCCCATTGACGAAAACCGCGCGTTCGCCACGGCTCTTTCCGCGCTGTCCGTGATGGAAGAGACGGGGGAGGCGTACGAGGTGGACGGCATCTTGGAAATTGGTGTGGTGTGATGCGGACCGCGCGCGAGCGGTCTGCCATTGGAGGTGGGTTTTCTCATTCTGCTTTTTCGCCGACCGCAGAAATCAACAACAAAAGTGCGCGCGCCTGGAATCTCGGGTATAATGACTCAATAACCTTGGTTTAATCGGAGGGACATGCATAAATTTGTCATTCTCGCTGACGTGGAAAGAAAGCCCCAAACGCTGCAGAGAACTTCGGGGTTCGCGCGACGTTCATCACTTCCACACAGCGCATCGTTACCGTTTCTTTCGTTCGCCGCGTGGCACGACCATAGGATTGCTTTCGAAATGTTCGTCGCACCAGGCTCGCTCGCGATGAGGCACGCCGTGGTTCCCGCGAACGTCCGCTGCGATGCGAAAAACGGATACGGGGCGCAACGGGCGACTGGGATTCAGACAGAGCGTAGGGGCGCGAGCATCGCGGTGGTGTCCCGTGCGTCAGCAGTACACTCGTACAGCTCATTCACACAACGACAACGTGTAGGAATACCTGGTAAATTCACCACTGTAGCGCCTAGACTCGCACCTTGCATCACCCATCGCCGTCAGATTAATGATGACAAACTCTCGCCCCCTCCAAAAGCGCTATTCGGGTTCGGCGAGGGCCTCGCCACAATCGCTTGGCCCCTAGTCCAACCAACCCACCACTGGGCGGTGTGGGCGGCAATTTTCTGCGCCGGGACGTTCGGTTTGTGGGGGAACAAGCAAAGGTGGGGCGCTAGGGTTGGAGGGGCGAGCTTGTTATCAGCGCTGTTCGCATTAGTATTAAGCAACCTCGGGGTCATTCCTAACCACGCCCCTGTGTACGACGTAGTTGTTGCGTTCCTCCTCCCGCTAGCCGTCCCCCTACTATTACTCACCGCGGACATCAAACGAGTCATCACGTGCACTGGAAGAGTCCTGTGGTGCTTCTTCGTCGGGGCGCTTGGGACGACGTTGGGGAGTTTGATTGCGTATAGCATCGTTCCTATGGCGAGCCTGGGACCAAACGCGTGGAAGATGGGCGCCGCACTAATGGCCAGGCATATTGGGGGGGCGGTCAATTACGTAGCTGTGGCTGGGGCGCTGAACATCCCAGGCGACCTAGTAGCCGCCGGCCTCGCCGCGGACAACTTGATGAACGCTGTGTACTTCGCCGCGCTTTTCGCGTTGGCCAGGAATGCCAAACCACCTGAGGCGGATGCGGACTACGACGAACTCGACCCGGAGCACGTCGCGGCGCGAGACGAGGCGAAGGCGGACGTCATTTTACAAAGCAGATTGTCAAATTCCTTCGACGTCTTGAAAGGGTCATGCGCTTTGTCGCTAGCCTGCGTGGTGTGCGCTGTGAGTGGTGTGATCGCGACGAGCTTGCCTGCGTCTTGGAGTACCTTCGGAGCTGTCAATGCAGTTGCAGTGACTGCTAAGACTACTGCTGCTGCATCGACGGCTACGGGGTTGGCAGGCGGCATAGCAAGTTCAGTCAATCCATTGCTCATCCCGATTGCGACCGTCGTGACAATTGCATGCGCCACCTTGTTCCCCAAGCGCGTCGGGTCCTTGGCCCCCTCCGGCGAAGCCCTAGCCGCAATCGTGATGCAGTGCTTTTTCGTCGTCATAGGCGCTTCCGGGTCAATCAAAATGATGCTCAACACCGCGCCGAGTTTGTTTCTGTACAGCTTCGTGCAGGTTATGTTTCATCTTGGATTCACCGTGTTCGTCGGCGAGAAGGTTTTCAAGTTGAGGAAAGCAGATTTATTGATTGCGTCGAACAGTAACGTGGGCGGTCCTACTACTGCGGCTGCTATGGCGGCGAGCAAGGGCTGGAGATCACTAGTAGTGCCCGCAATGTTAACAGGTGTCCTAGGCTATGCGGTTGCTACTTTCTTTGGGCTCACCTTTGGCGTCGCCGTGCTGTCCAAGCTGCCCGTGACGTGATGTGTTTGAGAGAG
>TARA_B110000977_G_scaffold44671_2_pt1 | contig 40621 bp, 30 predicted proteins | sample TARA_B110000977 | Tara Oceans TARA_B110000977 (sample SAMEA4397798) | marine metagenome | biome: Polar Biome; feature: [SRF] surface water layer (ENVO:00010504); material: water (ENVO:00002006), including particulate matter (ENVO:01000060) such as... | depth 5 m | reverse complement strand
GACCCTCCCGCCACAGACGTATTACCCCCTCGCGTCTCCAAGGTATCCGTCTCGTCCTCGGAGGGTGGTGGCGCCATACCGGTGCGGTGTGTTGTGATTTTTCACACATACGTTGGCAACCAAAGGAGGCAAAGGGTTTAGTTTCGGGAAACGCGAGAGACGCACGGAGGAAATTCTGTTGGTCGAGACACCGCAGAAAGAAAATGCTTACGTGGCGGACTAGTTCCCACTAGTAATCGTCCACAGACCATTAACCCTCGAGTTCAAGGAGGTGACATCCCAGATCACGCAGATGGCAGACGACGAAAAGGAAAAGCGTTTCATTTTCCTGGGACGGCACGAGAGCGGAGCGCACTTCGTAAATCACAATAGTGCGACGATGTCAGATCTAATCTGACACACCCGCCGCGCCATGGAGCGCGTGGAGGCGCTCGAGCTTCTGTCCGTGTCCTTTGACGCGGATGAGGCCACGTTGAAAAGGGCGTACCATGCCATGGCTCTGAAACACCACCCAGGTGCGCCCAACGCTCCGTGAGCTTTCGGTTTCGTGACCACGTCGCGACCGCTGGTTTGCAATTGGCCGACGACAATCTCTCTGACCAGCCTCCTACTTCACAGACAAGAACCCCGGCGACGACCAAGCCCATGTCAGGTTCCAACGCGTTGCGGATATATACGACTGTTTGACCGAATCCGACGAGGACAAAGCGAAGAGACGCGCGAAGGAGAGGGCGGAGGAGAGAGAACGGGCCAAAAAGCAGAAAAAGCACGAGGCTGCGATGAGACGCGAGAAGGCGGCCGAGGCGGCTGAAGCAGAACGCGTGCGCAACACGGAAGTTCCGCCGCGACCCTCGATGACGAGTCGGGATACACACGAGCTGATATTTCATTCAAGTCGCGGGAACAAGCGTGATGGAAAACAATACCCCGCGACGGCGCGTCTGGAGGTTGAGTACAAGCAAGAGCAAGACGGGCCGTTTCCCCTAACCAGGAATGACGAAACGTCCACGAGTCAAGTGTTTGTCGGGCAAACCACGTTTACGATTTCCGGGCTGGACCCTGAGACGAGGTACCGCTTTCGAGCGTGTATGGGGTGCTGGGGCGCGGGGCATTTAGAGGCGTACGGCGTGGAGTCCGTGTACACCACAGCCCACGAAACAAAGAAAAATGTTGTGAACGAGACAACAGCACATCGAACAGCACATCGCACAGGCGAAGGGAGAACAGGCGGCCTCGCAGGCACGTGCCGCAGCGAAAGTCGGTGACAAGACTAGTGCGACGACGGCGGCGGATGCCTCGGTGGAGGCTGAGAAGAAGGCCAAGGCTGAGGCTGCTAAGATTGCTGCCGAGGAGAAGGTCAAGGATCGCGATGCGGAGCGCGAAGCCGAAGTAAAGGGTGGAGCCAAGGCAAAGGCAGACAAGCTCGCGGTGGATACTGCGGCGAAGGCGAAGATCGATGCGGCTGCCGAGGCTGATGGCACCAAGACTGAGAAGGCGGAGACGGAAAGAGCGGGTTCGCATCCCACTATGAACGCCTACATCGGCAAGAAGCTTTGCCTGATTTCCGCATCCGATATCAGGTATGAGGGTATCGTGTACAGCCTCGACAAGCCGGACGGCAAGTTAGGCACGATGGAACTAACTCAAGTGCGATCGTTCGGCAAGGAGGGCCGCAGAGAGGTCGGGCCGCAGATCCCCGCCAGCAGCGAGGTGTTCCGCTCGATTATCTTCAACGGAAAGGACATTAAACAGGTGGAGATGATGGAGCCCGACGCAGCCCCGGCCAAACGATCAGCATCAGCGGTAAGCACAGAAAAGGAACGAACTGAAGCTGCTAAGATGGCGGCGAAGACACGACTAGCGCAGGAGCAGGCGAAAGAGAGTGAGCGCAAATTGGCACAGGCACGAGCGGAAGCGGCGGAGATTCAACGCGAAGAAAGGAAACGCACCGCCGAGTGCGAAAAAAATAGCGGAGTTGGTAAGCGAGCACATGACGAAACGAAAACGAGTTGAGGTTATTGCCGATGCTAAAAAACAGAGGCAGACCGCGCAGCATCGGGCAGGGATGCTGCTGAAAGACAAATCATGGAGGTGAAGACAGAGGAGAAGTGCGAACGAGCGCAAGTGAAGTACCTTGCCGCAGAGGCCGCGAACTTCCACAACAAAGCGGAGCACGAAGGTGCTGTCGCGGAGGATGCAATGCGCGAACAGGCCGAGCACATCACAGAGGCTGAGCGACTGCTCACCATTATGCGCGAAAATGAGGAGGTTATTTTGGCCGCTGTCGCCGCTGCAGATGAAGCCGAGCATGCCGTGGACTCGGCGAAAGTGTCTTTAGAACGACTGGCCGCGGCGGCAACGGAAGCGCGGGAGCAGGTAATTATGGTCAAGGGTATTCAGATTTTCGTGAAGACGCTTGATGGCAAGACTCTCGCCCTTGAGGTTTGAGTCGTCGGACACCGTTGACAACGTGAAGGCAAAGATTGATGACATGGAAGGCATCCACCCCGACCGGCAGGCTCTCATCTTCGCGGGCAAGAAACTTGAAGACGACGCTCGCACTCTTGACGACAACAGCATCCGAAAAGGAAACACGCTCTTCCTGGTGCTCCGCTAAACACGATTCGATTTACGCAAGAGCGAGCGCCGTCGAAGTATTGAACGAGGTTGAATGAGTAGTTGAATGAATGCATTCAATTCCAAAATCCTATATCCCTACGCACACAAAACAAGTCGTCTCCAAAGCAACATCAAGTTTCCCCTCCCCCCTATCGCATGAACCGCCCGTTTTCCAGCGGCGACCCTATTATGTCCCGCAGCGACGCGACGTTGGCGAGCCTTCTGCGTTTCGCCGTTTGGGATTTTCCCGAAGCGCCCGTCGATTGATTCGCCGAAACGTTTTCATTCTTCTCCCCCAGAGGCGCTTTCTTTTTCTTAACCCCCACCGCGCTGATCATGGACTTCAAGGAAAACCCAGAGTTTGTAACCCCCGATACACCGCCACTCGGGTTCTCCTTATCCACCTCGTCACCATTCTTCGCCTTGCCCTTCTTCCCCTTCAATTTCAAATCGACAAACGCCTGCTCTGCTTCGGTTCGGATTTTCTTGGGACGCCCGCGGCGGCGCTTCTTGGGCGCTTCGGCGGCTACTTCTTCCGTAGCTTGGACTTCCGTGGCTACGTGTGTAACGGCTGTAGCCGCTTCCACGTGTTCCACAGCAGCTTCGCCACATACGGTCACTACTGTAGCCGTTTCAGCCGTTTCAATTGAAGCGGCTTCCGTCAACACCAAAGTCGGTTCCATCGCCATCGACGCGTGCACCGCGGTACCTGGCGAAAACGGCGACGCGACTCGCGGATACCGTCTCAACTCCTCAAGCTCTTCCCGTGCGATTTCAAGATCAACCTTGGCCTCGGTGAGCTCGTTTTCAAACTGTTCTGATGTATGTTTCCAATGGGTCAAATCCCCAGTCAAACTATCAACCTGCCCAGTCAACCGCTCAACCTCCCCCAGCGCCATCGTTGCGGCTTCGTCCAGCTCCTTCGCCGCGACGCGTTCCAACTCGAGCGCTTCCGAGGATAGAATTACTTGTTTCTCGACTCTTCCGAGAGTTTCTTTCGTCGCGAGTAGCTCAGCACTCAATGTAACAACCTTGCGTTCACTGCTTTCCAGCGCCAACTCCACCTCCACGCGTCGCTCAACCTCAGCGGTGAGCGTCTTTTGTTCGGCGCTTCCGGTGAGTTTGTCGGACTTTTTGGTTTCTTCAAATTCTTCCAACTGCTTGGAAACTTTCACAGACTCCTCCTTGGCTAACTTAGCAGCCTTTTCAGCTTCAACTACTCTCCCCCGGGCCCGGTCAAGGCTGCCTTTCATCGCCGCGCACCGCTGTTTTTCACCCTCAACCTCAGACTTGGCTGCTTTCAACTTACCCTCCAACGACTCGAGCTCCTTCGCCGCTTCCACCAGCGCCGCGTCCTCCGCTTCCTTCGCCGTTTGCGTTTCGTTTTGCGCCGCCACTAAAGCTTCCTGCGCGTTCGCGAGTTGCTCGGTTAACTCGTCAATAACCTGTGCGGTGTCAGTCTCGAGTTTGTGAGATTTAGCCTTTTCGTGTTCCAACTCTTCAAGCGCAACTAATAGCTTACTCGTCTCCGCTTTGTTGCCGCTTTTAGCGTCCATAAACGCGCTCGCCGCCGTTGCCGCGTGCTTCGCTGTTTGATCTCTTTCCTTCTCAGCCGCTTCCGCTCTTAACTCAGCCAGCCTGGCACTTTCCTTGGCACTTTGAGCAGCCCTCTCCGCAAACTCGGTAGCTGCGGAACACGCATCTGCACGACTTTCAGCCGCCGCTACCCGCGCCCCCATTTTGGACAGCTCCTCCAGTACGCGCTCGTGCTCCTCTTCCGATTGTTTTTTTTTAATTTGTTCACTCGCTAGCTGACTCTGCAACTCCTTAACAGCTTCCGTCTCCAACCCCTTTCCAGCGCCATTCTTCCCGCCAACCACGTTAGCCCTGGCTTCGATCTTCACACTTTTCGCCACAGACACGAAGTTCAGGGTGGAGTACGTTTCATTGATGTGCGAGTTTGCGGGCGTGATGGCGGCGACGATGGCGGTTCGTCCCGGGCCGGCTAACGCGGGTTGAAGGATGCGCGTAAGCTTGGAGTCGCGGTAGGGGACGTGACCCGGGTTGGTGTTGGAGCCTGATCCAGCAGAAGATCCACCCTCCTCCGCACCCTTCTGACTAGCTCTCGCCAACCGTTGCACACAGAGCCTCAACGTCAAAAGCGATTGATTGATGTTGCTCCCTTCCTTTTTCAGCTGTTGCTGTTTGGAGGTTTGCTTTGCGTTTGGATCCGCGCGTTCAGAACCAGCCAGGTCCACGACGTATAACGTGGAGGTGACTGGAGGTCCGCTTAACACGTGTCCAGGCTTGGGCGTCGAATTCACAGTCAGTCGCAACACCGCGTGGCTCCGACTACTGGTCAAGTTCATCGCAGTCCTCCCCGTGCTTCGCTTCAAAGTACCTTCCGTGACCAGGGAGATGATTTGGGTAGAGTCGTTCACGGCGCGCTCTGTTAACCCGATGACTTGCGTCAAGCCTTTGGAGTCGTTCACGAGCTTGATGTGCGCGTGCTGCTGGGTTGAACTTGAGTTAGGCGCGCCCATCATGGACGAAGACATGCTGGCGGACGGATTGCCGGGATGGTTAGACTCAGTACCCTCCGCCGCCAACAAGTCCCGAATCTCTTCGTTGTAAATTTCCATGTAGCTCGCCTTGACTTGGAACGTCCGCGATTCTTTCTTTTCGTTGACAGCGGCGAATATATCCTCCACCGCTCTGGTCATCACACCCGGGTCCTCCACAGTACCACTCATAGTGTGCGTCTTACCTGAGGATGTTTGCCCATAGGCCATCACTGTGCCGTTCACGCCTTGAAGCACCGCTTGCACGACAGGCGCTGCTGTTCTTTTATAAACAGTTTCGTTGCAGTCCTCTCGGTCGAACACAGCATCTGCGTCCCAGGAAGGGGTCGCGACAGGGCCTCCATATTCACTGTTCCTTCGCGTCTCCATGACTTTAGTGCCGTCTTGCGCGTAGAACATGGGGGTCTGTGTAGTCCCAGACGAAAGCTCGCGTGCATTCAACGGCCGGATACGCACGGCGACGAAGATCCGACCGAGCTCTTTGTCGTTGTCGGAAGGAGGGGAAGCTTTTTCATTGGTTTTCGATGCTTCCGCGTTGGAGACAGCGCCGCGTGTCCCTTCACCTCGCGGGCGCTTCGTTGACACGGCCGGCGCTGGAGACGCCACTACGCTTGACGCGCGTTTCGTGGAAAGCGACATGCCACACAGGAGTGCCGCGCCGTCGAGTCTGCAGCTTTGGAAGCGAACCACGACAGTTCCCCTCTCGCTGAAGAAACGAAAGTACGAAACTGTCGCGAAAATGAAAGGAAGAATAGACCTTGGTTCTTGAGTTACTACGAGATTGACTAGAAACGCTCGCAAATGCGAAATCCATCTCGCACTCCTCCTAGCCAGAAGCAATTAGGGTTGGACGCGATCGTCACTTCGCGATGGCGCTTCGGAGCGCGATCAGCCGCGTCGCCGCATTGGTCGGCGCGTCGTCCTCCTCTGTGTCAACACCGCATCCGTTGAAGCGTCATGTCGGGGCGCTCGGGGCGTTTCTCACCGCGCGCGGGTCAGGGGGTGCGACGCAGAGATCGCTCCACACCACTTCAGTGGCGCAAGCCAAGCCCGCTCTCAGCGGCTGGGCGCAGTGGAAGCGCGCGCAGAACAGGCGGAACAAAAAATTAGGCGCCAAGCGGTGGAACGCGCGGGTGTTGACGAAACAGGCACGAAAGGTCCAGGGCGATTTGATTGAGCGGTGGAAGATCTACCGAGGCGACCAGGTGATGGTCAATGCGGGAAAGGATCGGGGACAAGTTGGAGTCGTCACAAAAGTCTTTCGGAAAGAAAACCGAATGATCGTTGAGGGGTTGAATTTGGTGAAGAAACACGTACGACGCACGGAGGGGAACAACGGGGGGGTCATAACGATGGAATCGCCGGTGCACTATTCCAATGTTTCGCTGGTGGATCCTGTGACTGGATCACCAGTGCGAGTCGGGATGCGTTTCCTCGATGACGGAACAAAAGTGCGCGTGACTCGCGGACGATTAGCGAGCGGATCCATCGTGCCGAAGCCGGACATCGCGATGCAGCGCCGAAGACCTCGGAACACGAAGGTTGGCACACGAGACACGTCGTGGCAAGAAGCCTTGAAAAACACGTACGCACCTGGACCAGCTGGGGGGGGGTTCTTTTAGTCAGAAGTTGGGATGAATGAATCACCTACTGTAAATTTTCATCAACACCTAAAAGTTTCTAACAATTCGTCTTATCTAATCTATCACCCCTATTAACACTGCCTTTCATACCGCCGACCTTCCTTTCATATCGCTCCCGGCTGATACGTGCGCTGTGAACAACAGCTTTGTATTGTTCGTCTCCGCGTAGTCCTCCGTGCGAGTATTTGGCCAACCGCCGCCTTGGTTGGTGGTTTCACTTTTCACAGGTACCGCGTCGGTAAATACTTCACCGCCGCCATTGTCAACGTCGCCCCAACCACTGACTCCCCCAACCTTCCGTCGTTTGCTGCTGAACTCCTCGTCATCGACATCCGAGTCGGGCTCGGTTTCATTAAAGTTGTTTTTCTGCGCCTGTAGCGATCTGTTATCGTCGGACGCGGCGGCGCGCTCGTTTCGGTTTTCTACTCGCGCTTCGTTCGATTCATCAATCAATCCTCGTCCCTTCGCGAACCGCTTTGTGCCTCGCCCGGAAACCGCGGTGTCACGCAACAGCGTCTCCACCGCGTCTCGGTGCCAACTCTTGCACACCAACCCGCATGTCATCACCTGTGCGAATTGTGAGGGGAAGGAATTGTAATAGTAATAGTACGTCAGCGTTTGATTGAACGAGGAAAAATGGTTATTATTTTCTGGGAACGTCCATTGAGATCTAAGATTGCACCCTCTACGTACCAGCCTGTGCGCGTTGGTTTGCTCGAGCAGCACCTCGAACACGGCGGACATGAACCCTCTTGGAAGGTCATCCCACCCCGCGAACCCGTCGACTCGCGTTTCTGCTGCGTGTGGCCCGTCGTCTCTGTGCCAGTACGGCGCGCGTCGAACCCGGGCGCCGTCGCTGACGGACTCCGAAAGCTGGCTCTGCTCAGGTTCCCACGCGGATCGTTTGCCAACCACTTCGGGGGGGTCGGAAACGGAAGCCGGGAGGGCGGGGTTAAACACCGTCATGGATGCAGGTGCCCCACCGTCGCCATCCCCGGAAGCACCGGACGTGACCATCGCGGTGGCCATGTGCAAACGGGTGTGTTGGCCAAACGAATCTGATGTCGAGCTGGCAAAATAACGAACGTGACGTCGTGGGGAAACTTCTTTCGGTTGATGAGGCTGGGTCTTCGTGACGCATCACTTTCACCGGCACTGCACGGCGATCGTCGAAATGATGACCTTCGTGACGCGGGGACGGCGTCTACAGGAGATTACGCGTCAACTGGTGACTGTGTGTGGCGCGGATGGAGTATTTAGTCTGGGGACCGACGTCGGCGTGGTGATGTCCCGAAAACGAATTCTTTCATCACAAATACGGGGCATCACAGGGTCGTTACAGGGCCTTACACACGGTTGCTTTGACACAAGGCGTCCTACCCGCAACGGGCTACAAGTACTCTCGCAGATTAACTACTTATACACCAACTACACCAGCTACCCATACACGCACGTACAAACCCGAAATTTCGCGTTCGCGGGCCACCCCCAGATCCGAAACGCGGAAGGCCAGGACATGGCGCAGGTGCGAGCCGGCGTGCGTTTGCGAAAAGCCCTGTGCTCTGTGTTAGAGCACCCGTCGGTCTCACACCGGTTCGAACACACTGGTTTAACAATCCTAGAAGTGCGCATGGGGAAGGACTTCAAGAAAGCGCATGTAAGGTGGACGGTGGCGGATGCTGGGGACGACAACGGATACAATGATGTAAATTTCGAAAGAAAAAAACAACTCGCGTCGAAAGCGCTGAAGCAAAACGCCACCACCTTGCGCGCCATGGCCAGCAAGATGTTGCGAAGCAAACACACCCCCCGGTTGGTGTTCGTGGACGATGATTTAAAAACCGAAGAAGAGAAGCTACTTGATGAAGCTTTCGATAGAGTTAAAGATGACGAAGCGGCGATGGAGGCGCATCTTTTGCGCATAAAAAAAAGTGAAAGAGAATATGCCGAAGCTCGAAAAAAAGGGTTGGTCAAACCCGGGAAGTACGACTTCGACGACTTGTATGAGGGGCAGTCTGTGACAAATAGTATGAACAAAAACCAGACTGACCCCAAATACGATGCCGATACACCAAAAGGGTACGCATTCGAACACTACGACGGCAGTGCGCCGTACGTGTCGGACTTTGTTGAGGAGGGCGAGCCGTTGGGGGTTGATGAAATGTATGACAGCGACGCTGATGAAAATTTAGATGACGACGACGAAACTATCAACGTCGCGCGCACCAAGGAGTGGGCAACGAAGGTCCACTTGGCTGCCGCCGCGTTACAACATGCAGAGGAGGACTGGCTGTCCATCGGCGGTCCCCCCAAAGATTTAGACCCCGACGGCTTCGATTTAGATTTCGACCAGGCTGTGGACGAGCTCGTGGATGAGATTTCCATTTCGGCAAAACTGGACGACGAAGAAATTTCAGAAAATGTTCGCGCCATTCGTCTCGCCGCGGAACGAGCGATATCAGAAGCTGAGTATGACGACGACGAGTTAATAGACCAAGACTCCGAGTACATTGACGGCGACGAGTTCGACGACGACGACGTGGACGATTTCGATTTTGAGAAATTTGACAAGGCGAAGAGGTAGATTAGATTGATGATGTGTTATTATTTCTTTCGCTTAAAAATGAAAACATCCATTGCTGCAAATGATGCCTTCTCAAATGCAATATCCCTGGTCTAAATAAAAGTCACCCCCGCGTCCGTCAACCGTGTTTGCAGCTTCCCGGACGCAATTTCCGCCAGCGTGTTGTCGCACCCGCCCACGTGCTCTCCGTCGATGAACACGTTGGGCACCGTCCTCTGGCCAGTTTTATTGTTCAACGCGTTTTGGATTAACTTTTCTTCGCTGATGCGGTCGATTTCAACGGCCAGGTAATCCACCTCCATTGCGTCCAAAGCCGCTTTGGCCTTGACGCAGAACGGGCAGTACGACTTGGACCACACAATGACCGTGTGCTCGGAGATTTTCGTGTCCACCAAGGTTGCGATGCGCTCCTTCTCACCGTCATTCTTGCCGCCGAAAAACGCGCTCGCGACAATCGAGGATCGGACACGTTTCGTGAATGCCGATTTGCGCAACGACGCCCCTCCGGGTCGTGAGTCGATGGACGAGTGTCTACGCGCGAGCGCGGAGACGCATGTTGTGAGGAGCTGGGCGTGCGCCATCGGGCGTGTTTGAACTACTCTGCGCGAGGCTTTCTGTGGCGTGAAGAGCACAACCCAGCGGGTATGACGAAACGAAGGCCGACGTGGCGAGACGCAAAAGTTTCGTCGTCTTTTTGGAAGGGGATAAAAGTCTTTCCATTTCACGCAGTCTGATTCAACCGCACTGCCCTTCGCGCGCCACGGGTTCGCGTCGCGACGACTGAATTGGCTTTCGCACTGAGATATCAATGGCAACCGCCGCGATTCGCCCCTTGGTGCGTGCTTTCGCATTCGCCACTGCGCACGTCACGTCGACGTGTCTTACTTATCCCGATCTTCTCAATCGCACGTGCTCACTTTTTCGCGTTACCGCCGCCGAAGCGATCTTCAAGCGGCGAAGCACACTAAACACACCGTCGCTGACCACGTGATTTCCTCAACCACCCTTTGAACCATCAACAGGGCATTCGCGTCCACCGCGCTGCGCTTCGGCTGCGAGCCTCCGCCTCTGTACGTCCCACCGCGGCGAAACACACCAACGCCGGTTTCCCTGTCGCGGTGTCCATGAAAAGCGCGCATGCTTTATTTCCAGGAGGATGGAACAGAGGCGTGAGCGGTGTCTCGATTTCGTCCACAAGACACGTCACAACCGCCGCTGCTGCTCAACACAGGGACGTGCTAGAAGTCTTAAAAGAACGCGGACTGTTAAACGAGTGCACGAACGAAGAAGCGTTGCGTGCGGCGGCGGGTGAGACGAGTTTATCGGTGTACTGCGGCTTCGACCCTACCGCTGATTCATTGCATTTAGGAAACCTTTTAGGAATCGTCGTGTTAGCCTGGTTCCAGAGGTGCGGGCACATACCTGTAGCGCTGTTGGGCGGCGCCACGGGCAGGGTGGGAGACCCTTCCGGAAAATCAGCCGAGAGACCGGTGCTTGACGAAGACACCATCAACAAAAACACTGAGGGCATTTCACAAATATTGACAAACGTTTTGGCGAACTCGGCGTCTATGGCGCAAAACGATGGCATCGAAAACGCCCAGCCTGCAAGAGTGTTAAACAACTTAGACTGGTTCGGAAGCATGGGCTTTTTAGAGTTCCTACGCGAAATCGGCAAGTACGCCAGGGTTGGGACGATGATGGCGAAGGACAGCGTCAAGACCAGGTTGGATTCGGAAAGCGGGATGAGTTTCACCGAATTTTCCTACCAACTGCTTCAAGGTTATGATTTCTGTCACTTATTCAAGAACGAGGGTGTGTCGGTACAAGTAGGAGGCTCGGACCAGTGGGGCAACATCACCGCCGGGACTGATTTAATAAAACGAATCCTGGATGACGACGAGAAAGGTGATAGCAAAGCGTTCGGAGTAACCTTCCCTCTTTTGTTAAAAGAGAACGGGCAAAAATTTGGTAAAAGCGAAGACGGCGCGGTGTGGCTTTCGAAAGAGCGATTATCACCGTACAAGTTTTACCAGTACATGGTGCAAAGCACGGATGCGGATGTGATTCGGTTCATGAAGATGTTGACTTTTGTGGACATTGTGGAGATTGATGCTATGGAGAAGAGCATGTCCGAAGAGGGTTACCGGCCTAACACGGTGCAGAGACGTTTAGCTGAGGAAGTCACCAGATTCGTGCACGGTGAGGAGGGTTTATTGAAAGCCCTAAAGGCCACTGAGGGACTGAAGCCTGGCTCGGACACGGTACTCGACGCAGAAACCCTAGATATGCTCGCAGACGTGGTGCCGTTGTCCAAATTAACACGAGACGAAGTGGTTGGAAAACCCGTCGCCGACGTCATGGCAACCTCCGGTCTCCAGAAATCAAAAGGCGAAGCGAAGCGCATGATCAAAGGCGGCGGCGCGAAGCTGAACAATAAAAAAGTCACCGAGGAGGATCAAGTGATCACGGAAAGTGACTTGATTGGGAACCGAATGCTGATGCTCAACGCGGGGAAGAAAAATAAAATGCTCATCAGGATCGTGTGAAGCGTAGTGAGTTGTAGACGTGCCTTTGTGAGTTTTGAGTAGACTACAAATAATATATTTATCACAAGAGCGGTATTTCAGTAACCTTGCGCAGCGTTCGCCTTTCGCTTTTCGAAAGCTGTGTTTGAGATTTCTTCAACACAGGTTTGACAGGCACGACAACGCGGTCACCCTGAGTCAGCTCTGAGTTGAGAAAGTCGGATCGTAAGACGTCGCGTTTGTTTGCGCCGAGTCGGGGCGTCCACTGACTGTCCAGAATCTCGCTAGCGCACTCGTAAGAACACTCCTCGCAAAACTTCTTGACTGGCATCACGGTATACGGTTGTTCTAACTGCATCCCGATGTCGTCTATACCTAAAAGGAGCCACGACACTACTAACGTCCCCGGGCCGATTACCCACCAAGGGCACGTGCTCGCAACGGTGGCGGGAAGCGCTAGGAGCCAGACTATTAAACCACGCGAAATGTGTCGGCTGTACGAAACGGGCGTGGGTTGCGTCGCGAGCCGATCTGTTCGCGCCGCGTTGGAATGCAACGCAGTTAAATCGTTGTCCATAAGAAGCTGGTAAATCAGTTCAACCTTGTGTTCGTTCATCTGGTCCAAACGTCGAGTGATTACCGTCATCAACTGCGCTGGAACGTTACCTTTAGCTAAATCGATAGCCTTGAAACACTCATCGTCCAAATAAAGCGAGAGCTCGTCAAAAGCATCTTGTGTCCCTTCAATGCCTTGTCCCCGATGTTTAACCGCCCACGGAATTGCTGACACCAACTGCGCCATTTCCCCTCGGTGCTCCATAGGACACCACACGACAATCTTTCGTGATAAGTTACGAGTAGAGGCCAACACCTCCGCGAACGAATCACAAGCGGCCCCAAACCTCGCGTACGCCGCGTTGGTTCGAAACGCTAGGATTTTGGAAATAGAAGTCAGTCTTTTGTATAGGTAACAGTCGGGCGGATGTATCGGGACGTATTGGGTACATGCTTCGTATCGGGATGATGAGGAATTCCTCACAGGACATAGGGAAACGCGAACAAGTGGTACATTAAACACGCGTTAAAAGGCCAGCAGGATTTTACGGGATAAAAAAACGTACCTAATAGTAAAGTCATAGCGCCGCCGATGACCTGTACGAACGGCGTGGCGTTACTTAATTGCTCCAACGCTTCGAAATCCCTAACTTCGTTGACGCCTAGGGCCCACGTGGCTAGTATAACAGCCGGTAGCGTGACTCTCCTCGCCACAACACTCCCCCCGATGCTCGCCATCTGCTCCCAATAACGGTTAGGATTCTGGTACTCTATCCACTGTTCGTTTCGTGAGAACATTTTGGCCACGGAGAGCGCGCAATCCGCGCTTGACAAAAGGTCGGAATTCAAGCCCGGGTCTAAACAACTCGCGGGGGGGTTGGGGACGGAACACTCTTCTCGTTTGCAATCGTCAGTATCAGGGGAGAACAGCGCGTTGGTCCGTAGTGCGTCTCGTGTCCCACGCCGCCTGTGTATAAATGAAGATTTGGCATTTGTCGCCGCCGCGACCTTTGAGTTAATCTTTCGGAAACATCTTTTCGACGGCACGCCACACGGTGTCACTGATGACGAGATGAGAAGCATCATCTTGCGCCCTACGGGCCAACGCACAAACGCGTTGACCCCAAAATCACGAAACTCGACTCGGTACGCGCGCGCCGTACAATGCGTCGTCGGAGAGCGTAGTCGCACAGTGCGCTTTTGCGAAAAAGGATAGGTGCTGACTGTGTCCGAGTTCACGAAAATTCCGCCGAAAGAAAGAGATGCATGAATTACAATCACTCGTCACCCAAGTTGCGTGACCGACAACCCAGGCCTCAAATCACCCACCATCTGTTTCTTCCCCATCACTCTTTCTTCCTGCTTAAACGTCGTTTTCAGCCCCTTCTTCGCTGCCCGCGCGTCCCGCCTACCAGCCTTGACCGCCGCTTTCCGCAACTTCTTCTCCTCTGGCGTTTCGCCCTTCCGCCGAATGTTCGACCGCCACTCATCTTCGATCGATTCGTCTTCGGAGAACTCATCGTCGTACCCTGCTTCGCCTTCCCCGTCGACCTCACCGATCGCCGCGAGGTTGGCGGCGGTGAGGTTGCTCCCGCCCCGTGCCTTGCCTCGTTTTGATTGCACGTAATCCACCGGCAGTCCATTACTGTCGGAAAGGCGAATCAAAGATGCGCCGACGCCGTTTGCTTCGTGAGTGGTACTTCCCCCGTTTCTTTTCCCCCGTCTTTTACCGTGCCCAACCCCGTGCGGCTCGTCAATCAAACTCGGGTGGTTCTCCAGGTTGGAGTACGTTGAAACAATAGTCTCGCAGTCCCAGTCGTCTCTCGGGGCGTTGCGTAGGTACTCAATCTCCTCGCCGTCGGGAGGCGCGCTCGGTCCGTCGGTAGATTCTTCCAGCTCGAAGCGTCGGCTCGAATCTGCATTTTCAGTCTCCTCGCTCTCCTCCAGGGTCATCTTCCCCATCAGGTGTTCTGGAATTTGTAACCCCGCTCGTCTGCGTGTGGCAATCATGGCGCGAAACGCGTCGTGCACGTCATCCTCCGTGATCCGAGGGACCGCGGGGGCTTTCTTGGAAATGCCGTCCTCGTCGAGCTCGTCATCGTCATCATTGATCTCGGATGCCATCTTTTTCATAATCTTGTCCATATCCTTCATGTCCACGTCGTCCACGCCGTCGTCCTCAAAAAGCGCGTCGTCATCCTTCTTTCGTATTTCGTGCCACCGGCGGTCCATTTCTGATGCGTTAGCACCGTCCTTCATCAAATCCGCCGCGGTCCTGTACTGCTCCGGCCGTTGCTCAGCGCGAAACTCTTCCAATATCGATCCAAATCTATCCAACTCGGCGTGGCCAAAAATCCTCGGATCGTCTTCGTCCAGCTCGCCGATTTCGTCGCTGTCGTACCCGTGTGCCATGGCTTCGAACATTGTGTCAACATCTCGTTTATCCGCTCCAAGATTTTTAGGGTCTCTGAGCTCAACATCCCAGTCATCCTCGTCAAGACTACGATCAGTACCCGCGTCCGACCCCGGGCCTCGGCGTCCACCGCCAAAGCCGCCGAACACGTGCCCCCCGTTCGCCAGCTCTTCTTCCTCTTCGTCCAACAGGTCTTCTTCAACCGCTTCTTCAATCGCCGCGAGCTCGTTCTCCACCTCAGAAGGGTCGTAGCGAAGCTTGATAGGAGGGAAGGATAGGTTCGGGTTGCTTGTTGACCCACCATCACCGGTCAAATCGCCACCCATCATCGCCTGGAGGACGAAATCGTCTTGAAGATCCCCGAGACCGCCATCGTTAAATTGGTCACTCAAATCAGGCAACTGTTCGTCTTCAGCAAGCTCAAACTCCTCCATCTTGTCAATCATACCCGCTAATTCAACCGCCGCTGTTCCACTTCTAGGTGCGCTCGTTTGCCTCGCAACCACCGCGTTGCGTAACGTGTTGTCGTGCTTTGCGACGTACACGCGTTCATCCGTAATCGCCTTCACGCGTTCGTGCGTCCATCGTTGGCTGTCATCTGATTCTGTTTCGTTCTTCCGCGCGTTGTCGGTAATCGCGACGGCGGCGTCGCCGTCCCGTTCCACGTCTTCTCGAAGAAACACTTGCTCGCTGTCACTGCCTCGCTTGGCTGAGCCTCCTGCGGACACGGTTTTATGCTCAGAAGGACCGACAATGTCTCCATCCTCTTTTCCTAATATTCCCTTCACGTGATCCTTCCTCGTCGGGACAAACATCGTGCCTCCGCCTTCGCCGACTTTTCTTAAGTGCCTGGTGTAGTCGTACCCGTCGTTGGGGTCGAAGCCTAACTCTCGTAACTCCCGTCGTTTGTCTCGTGTCAGACGTTCTCGTCTCGGCATCGGGCCGTTCGGGGTCATGATCCACGTCACGTTGGACATGCTGGAGAGGTTTGAGTATCCGGACATGCCCGAGTATGAACTCATGGTTTCCGTGGCGGAGTCGTCGAATACAGAGCCATCATCTACCCCCCCGGCGTCCGCCAGCGCATCACGCACGTGCCGGTTGTTGTCCTTGCGCATCCACATCTGTTGTTTGGTTTGTGTGCTTCCTTCCCCGTCGTCTTCACCCTCTTCCGTTTCAGGCCGGGCCATCAACGCGTACGTCACCGCATTCTTCTTGTCGATGAAGGACTTTTTGCGGGAGCCGCCCATGATGTCGGGAAAATGAGAGGGTGCTCGTCCGGCGCGGGTCCAGGACGGCGCACGCCCTGCAAGTCCCTGGAAGGCGACGCGCGCTGAAAGCACGTCGCGGAGCCGAGTCGACGCGTAGGACGGGGCACCGAACGGCTGAACAGGCGACGCGCGCGTGGGTGCGCACGGAGAGTGAACGCAGCCGCCGCCGCTCGGAGAATTTGCACCACTTCGGATCAAGCAGCTGGAAAATGGAAAGAGAAAACTCAGTTCTGAAAAATTACACTCGTGCTATCACACCTCACAGTACTACCGTCTCACAAGTCATCCGGTACCAAAGACGTGTCAATCGAGGCTCCCCAGAACTGCACAGACCCGAACTCAACGGGGATTTCGTCGACACTTTCTTGAGTCGTGGACTCAGCTTTATCTTCGTCGTCGTCCGATCCCAAAAGCACATCGTCGTCGTTTTGGTTCACAGCGGCGAACGACGGCACCGGAACCGTCGGGGCGTTTTCGTCAAACAAAGGATCAGAAGATGAATCGTCATCCGAGCTGTTTACATCGTCCTCGGCGCCGTTTGACAGTGTTAACGAAGCCAGCCTTGCCCCCGCATCACCTTGGAACAAACCAGCGGCCAGCTTTCTTTGGTGCACGGATTCTTCGTCTTCATTCTCATCCTCTTCTGAATCGTGATCCAGCGGGTCATCCTCGTCGCTGTCGTCGTCGCCTTCCAGTCCCCCCCCGTACCTGTTATACGCGTCCCGTGAGAACCCAGCCCCCAGCCCCAAGTCGAAATCCCGCTCGTCGTCCCCGGACAACGCGTCGTCGTCCATATCGTCGTCCATCCCAGCCGGGCGACCGCAACGCCAGCTCCTTATATTTTCCAGCGCATTTCTTTTTTGCAAAGTGTTCTCGGCGTAAGTTGCCCACCTCGTATCGCTCTCGAGCTTCTGAGCAACAAACGCCATGGCGTTCCGCGCGCGTGTGACGCTCGAGATGCTTGATGTAGATGACGTTTCGTCTTCCTTGCCCCCCTCATCCTCCCCATCCCCGCAACCCGCCTCGACCTCCTCCACCCTCGCGCCGGACGCAATGCCTGACAGCACGTTCGATAATCTTGTGACGTGCCCCAAATTCCCCGATCGAGCCGGCCCCCTAGCCGTGCTCACCGTCTGCTGTGCACACGCCACCAGCCCAACCACGTCACAACCCCCTGCGTTTTCTTCCGCGAACAGGTGACTCAACATCCTGGGCTCGCCCCACTCCAGAATGTCTCTGATAAATCTTTCGCAATGATGGTGTAAAAAATTGTTAAACGGGTAGAGTTTGAACAACTCCACGCATTTAGGCAACGCGTTCGTCGAAAATAATTGCTCTATGACTTTTTCGTCCCTCGTGCAGACTAAAGTGGCGACGAGATCCACCACCTTGACTCTTTTCAACCCAAGAGGCGGGGTCATCTCGCCCCACGTGGTTTTTTGCGTTGACGTGTCAAATGTAGAATCGAGGAAAGATACTAATTTAGGCAATGCACTGGTGCACGCTACAATCGCGGCGGGCGGGGGCAGTCGCGGCGGCAGGGGCTGCTCGCCAGTCTCTGCGGCAAGGAACGCTTGCATGGCTTGCGCAGGGCCTGCGGCGCGCTTCGAATCAAGCACTGCGATCGCGATATCAATCACATTCACAAGAGGGCTCGCGTTTAAACCGGAGTGCGCGGTGGCGGGTAACGCCGGCGTGGTGCCGCTCGGGTCGACGTCGTTAGCCCCTGAATCGCCATCGGCGCGCGAGCCGTAGTAATCCCCGGGTGACGGTTCAGATTGTGACGGTTCGGATGCACCGAGGCCTTTCGTGAACAGCTTGTCCATTGCGTTTGAGGTGGCTAGCCGGTCCCCGAGCGCCGATGGCGCGCCTCGAGCGATGCCCACCAGCACCTCCGCGGCGTTCGCGCGGCGAGTAGCGGAGTCATCGTTATCTTCAGACTCACTCGTTTCCTCTCCGAGCGCATCCAGTAACATGTCCAGCAATTTTGTTTCCGCGAGCCAGCCGGTTTGGTCCGAGCCGTGGATCGCGGACATCAGCATGCCCTGCATAGGTGAGACCCCGGGGTCGTCCGCGCCCACCAACCTCAGTAAAACCTCCGCCACCGCTAGGCTTCCAATTTTCTTGACCAACAATTCCAGGAATTTCGTATTCTTCTGAAAGAATTTCGTCGTCTCCTGGGAACGTCGCGACACGACACACCCCACAACCTTCCCGAAGTACGAACACAGCATAGGGTTCAGCTCTTCATTCGTATCGATGAAACGCACAACACGGCCGAATAACTCGCAATCGTTGTCGCACAGCGTGGCGAACACAGCGTCCAACTCGCAGCAGAAAATTTCACACGCCAAATACGGATATTTAAACTCCCGCCGCGCATCCGCGTCAGGCTCGGGGCGGTCCACCATGTACGAAACCAGCTTCTCCACCACGGGTTTGGTTTTCAAGCTGGAGTTAGGGTTTGTGAGGGTTAGGGTTTAGGGTTTAGGGTATGTATATCGTCAGTGTAGTTCTATGGACGGGTGTGTATACGCTTTAGAGCGCAATCAAAAGAATTCCAAAAAAAGCGTCAACGTTTTGAAGCGGGAAATGAGTTGGGTTGACAGACGTCTCACGAGATGATCTGACTCTGGGTAAGAACACGCACAAGTTCACCAGCCGTGAGTTCAGGGATTTACACTCCTGTATCACGTCATCCTCCTCCAGGAGCTCCTCCAGGGTGAAGCTCTCCTTGTCCAGGACGAGCTGCGGTGGGTGGGAGGACACAGAGCGAAATGAAAAGCAGTTGGTCAGTTTCGAGGAAGCGCGGGAGGTTTCGATGATGGAGGAGAAGGTGTGGCGGAAGGTGTGCGTTTCGTTCGTCAAAGTCAATGGAAAAGGCAATGCCCGTGCATCCAGCATCGCATAAATGACGATGACACAGCCACATCGAACGTGCGATTCGCCAAGCAGACTAAATGCTCAGACCCCTCGGTCGCCCGACGGGTTGTTGGATCGAAAGAAAACGATCAGGACGCGCCCCTTGGCACATTTGATGATCTGCGACGCATCACACGGCGCGGTGGAGTTATAACTCAACGCACCTCGACCGGAGAAGCCTGCACCAACCCTGGTGACCTCCAAAACATGGCGTCGCTGCTTTGAGGAACGGCGCCGTCACGGCGCGTCTCGCTCTAGAGGGAGGGGCGATGAGGACAGAACACAGTACGACGCGTATTTTATTTTGGCCAGACCTTTTTTCAAGAACCGATCATCACCGACGATGAACGCTTCTTGAAACCAAAACGGTCATCGGCTTGATAGTGAACGGTAATTTGGTTGAAAGGAAGAAAAGCAGGCTTAAGACATACGAGTGTCATTGACGAGAAAGTGTCCCAACGCGCTCCCCGACGTGACGGCTTGGCAACTAGCCTGACTATACTATTAATACGATAGATAACTCGTCTATTTATTCTTCCCCTTCCCCTTGAACAGGTCTTTCGGTTTCAGGTGGGAAACAGGCACCTGGTAGTGCTTGTTCAAAACGACGCACGTCTTTTCCACCGCGTTGCCGGAACACACGATTTCTTTCGAACCAGCCGCCCTATTCTTCGTCGCCTCGATATCGGTCACAGCGCAGTTAGCGGCCAACTTGTTCGCTAAAGTCTCGCGCAGCTCCTCGGGGTCAATCAAGTACGTTTCGAACCCGAACACTCTCGTGACTTTGCGGTCGCCGTTGCGTCGTTCGGATTCTATTTGTACGGGGGGTAGTGTACCTTTTTTTATATTGCTACGCGCGCCTCGTTTGATTGAAGTTACCGGGTGGAACCTTGAAACCCACAACTCACCGACCACGTCTTTCTTTTTCACCGCAGTCGGGTACATGTCGCCTTTCTTCAAAACGCCTTTGAACAGGGCGTCACTCAGGGTTGGGTTCAACAGGTAATGCGCTTTTGACGGAGCGTTTTTTTCGAGATCGAATTTCTCGCAGTACATTTGGCAAATTTGCGACGCTTCTTGTCGCGTGTACAGGCTGTCGAGCGGGTAGTTCAAGTCCGCCTTTTCCAGCTCAGAGAACACCTCTATAGCACTTGCAGGGGGTCGTAGTTTTTCTTCCAGAAGCAAGGGAGGCGCACTTTTATTTCCTGATTCTGCCGCGAACGCAGCTGCCGCCGCGCCATAGTACATCGCCGCAGTCTTTTCAGCCTCCGCGTTTGCAAACGCTCGCTCCTTGAGTTGTACCTCAGCCGCGGTTTCGTAGTTCATATCGAACTGCGAATAGTCCGAATGCCCGCGTACTACACTAGTAATCATCATCTCTTTCGTGCGCTTATCTTCCTTCCCCGTGATCCAGCCGAGCACAATTTTTTCAGTAAAAAGCTTTGACATTTTTTTGTGACTTGACTTTTTCACATCCAACGCCGGCCCATCCGCTGGGCGGTTAGGCACGACGTTTTGTCCCCAGAACACAGTTGATAGCATGGGTAAATCTTTGTCTTTAACACTGTGTGTAATCACGCGAATCATGGACCGGTCGATTACGGCATCCATTGTTTCGGGAGATATCGAAGTGGTTGCGAGGAGCGAAGTTGTCATGGCAATGTTATCGTCGTTGTCTTCGTCATCACCACTTTCCTCACTTTCACTGTCGTCGCCCAGATCTTCTCCCCAGCCCACCCCCACAACTCCCAACTCCAAAAATCCTGAGTTAGGGGTTAACCCCGGTCGGCTCGGCTGGCTCGCCGCTAACCCCCAAAGTGCGTCGCGGTAGCACGTGCGTATCACCAAAAACTTGCCGCCGTTATTTTTTGTTTGCGACTCGACGAATTCACTATACGACATCACCGCCTCCCCTACCGCGAACGGCTTTGGGTTCCCAGGCGATTTGATAGCAAACACGTGGCCTTGTTTGAACTTTGGCAGGTCGGGGTGTAACGCCCCGACTCCGGGGAGCATAAAGTCAGCGCCCTTGACCAAGTATTTAGTAACAGCGCAGTGCTTGACTTCTATAGATGGCCCCAGCGCATCTGGCGCTCTCCACAGCGTAAAATAAGTCAACTCGTAATCCCCCTTACCGGAGTGGTCGATCACGATTGGCGCGCCGTCGGATAGGTAGATCCGCATCCGGGAAGGTGCTTGACATTTTACCAACTCCAACGTAGATTTCTTCCCATTGGGGGAAACGATGGACTCGGCACTCTCCTCATTCACAAAAGAAAACTTCTTCTCCAAGTCCTTCTTTAGCTTCTTCACGTCCGAACCCCCCAGCTTGTGCGTCCCAGTTACGGGAAGGGGTTTGCGGAACATCGTGGAGGTGTGTGGGGTGCACCTCAATCGACAACCCGTCGATTTTTTCGCCGCAACCCACCCCGGAGCACTTCGCGACGCCCGCGACACTGATTCTAACTGACTTCCCTTTTCCGCCCTTTTTCGATTTTCGTTGCCAAAACATTTCGTTCGCTTTTCCGAAGGCACCGCCTTCGGCACGTCGTGCCACACGTCACCTCGAGATTCGTTTTTCCATCTGTCACGCGTTTTTGTTTACTGTGACGCGGATATCCCTCGCGGTCCCGCGCGCCCATCCCCACACGCACACGCGCACTTCCATTCGCGCCACTGGAACGCGGGTTCATGATGTTCGCCACGAATGTCTCGCGCGCATGCGCGGTGCGCCCACACGCTCGTCCCGAAGGCCCCACGCAACGGCGTACGAATGTTGCTGTTCGCCCCGCCGGTTCGATGCAACGGATCTCCTCTGTGGCACCCCCGACGTGGTCCACGGTTACGGGAACGCGCAAACGCGTAGGGACGAGATGCGAGGCGCACCCATCCACGAGCACGAAAAACGTCGACCCTTCGTACGACGAGTCCAGCGGCTCGGGATCCTTCGACGACGACCTGGAGTACCCCGATCTGGAGCTCTCCGTGGATGAAAAAGACATCGCGAGCCAGTGGCCGAGGGCGCTGAACAAGATGGGCTGGAAAGAAAAGTTCGAGTACGTTTTTGTGAGAGTGACGCTGGTGGCGGCGGGGAGTTTCGCGCTGCTAGGTGTGATTGCGAGTCTCATGCTGTCTGGATTACTGTTCGCCATGGGTATGAAGGAAGTAGCGATACACGCCGTTGGGGCATTCATGCAAAACAATGCCGTCGGGTTGGTGAGCGCCGCGGTCGGCGCACTGGACAGATTCCTGTTAGGCATGGTGTGCCTTGTTTTCGGGTTAGGGACGTTTGAGCTGTTCCTAGCCCGCTCCAATCGCGAAGGCGAGGTGCGCGATCGTCGTTTAAAAAAACTCGCCTGGCTGCGCGTTTCCTCCATCGACGATTTGGAACAGAAAGTCGGCGAGATCATCGTGGCGGTGATGGTGGTTAACCTCCTGGAAATGTCCCTGCACATGCAATACGCCGCCCCAGTGGACCTGGTGTACGCCGCCCTAGCCGCGTTCTTCTCCGCCGGGGCCCTAGCAGTCCTGCACTGGTCCTCCATCAAACACGGAGGCGCGCACTAAGGTACCAAGGGTTTGGGATTATTTTTTGTTCGTTGTTTTGTTGTGCATTGCATATGAACGTATTTTTTACATTTTAAACCACCCATCACCGGCTCGGCGTTCCCTCTTCCTCCTTGTCCATCGATCCGCCGAGGGAGCCTCCACTGTTAACCTGGTCGATGAGCCGGTCTTTGAACGTCCGGTCGGAGGCTGAAGCGGAATCAGATCCGTTTTGAGAGTCGACAATTTCCTTCCCGTTGCCGCTCAGCAACCCCGTGGCTTGGCTCACATTTTCGTCGAAAATATCGTCGCGAATCAAAGTGTGCAGCCGGTCAAAGAGCTCCGCCTTTACTTGCGAAAACGCCAACTCTAGCCTACTCAACTCCGCCGTCGCGTTCTTGTTGTACATGAACAAGCCGTAGTACAAATCAAAGGAGTCGTTGTACGTGTTGTTCACCAACGACAACAACGACTCGTACCCCTTCGTGTTGATCGTGGTTTCCGTGAGTTCCATGGTACCTAACATCCGCCCCACGGTGTGCGTGATGAACTGCGAAGAAGCGGCCTGGATGTCGTGCTCCTCGCAGCTCATCTCCACCATGCGGCAGCCCTCGTCCGCAAACACTGATAAGAGCCTGTCTACTCGCTCTCTTCTGGTCTTCTCTTCTCCCACACGAACCTTGTCATACACTAATGGAAGATCCTTCCAAGATCCCTTGCCGCTGTCGGGTCCAAACATTGGATGCAAACATAATATATCAAAGTTATCCGGCATTCTCTGAAGGAACAGCTGCTTCGGGAACTGTTTCACGCTTAATACGTCCGCAACTAACGTGTTCCGCCTCAACCGCTGCATCGGAAACGCGTTAATCGTCGCCTCGGTGGATAAAATACTGGTACAGAAAATAACAACGTCTGGGTGCATCTCGCAAAAATCGTCAGGGTCACGGAAGTACCCCACGTTTAAGGATTCCGCGATGTGGCCGTAGTCGGATCGGGACGTGGCGATGACATCGTGGCCATTTTTTATGAATCTTTTAGATAAAAACTGCCCGAAGTTCCCAAAGCCGACGATTCCGATTTTCAGCTTTTTGCCTTTTTCCACTTTCTGACGCTGCTTGGCTTCGAAATCGAACGGTTGCGCGGCGTCGAGGGCCTTTGGGGTGAACGGCGTGCGGTTGCGTTGCGTTCTGGACACGTTGGAGGTGTTTATGTGTGTGAAATTCAATACATGACCCGGTTTTGACAAGGATTTCGTAGCATCTAGTGACACCACCGCGCGTCTCGCGGCGAGCGATGCGGGTCTCGCATCCACGAAAGGGGTACCTTGTGTTTTGCAACGATTGACCGAGCGGGTGCCGCCGGTCAACCCGGTCAACTCGGTCAAACGCACGGCGGACATATTCTGTGTCAAAGCGCCCTAACGTAACTCCCGTACAGTGGCGTGCTCCTCACGAACAGCAAGCACGAGGCGTGTGCGTACAGCGTGTGAGGACAAGGATAACGAGCCGCCGCTTTTTCACGACCTTTTTGAGATTTTTGTTTTCGGGCGCCTGCGAATGAAGTGAGATTGTGTTCATGGGTTGTCCTCTTGCCAGTGTCAGGGGCGCGCGGTGTGGGTGCCGGTGTCGGAATGTCGTCCACACTGGCGCGGCGTTTCGCGCGTTTCGCGATGGCGAATCGTGGCGCTGGCCGTGCGGTCGCCTCTGGAGGCGTTGAAACACGCGCGCGACACACAGGTTGGAAATCAAGTGACTTCGCCACGCACCGAAATCTCGTGCCCGTGACGCACCGCCCGTGGCACACGATTCCGGCCGTAGGAATAACCCTAAACCCTAAAGGAAACATGCACAACTCACGTGACACTCCACACACTATGTGGCGCCGCGTGATGAGTTCCAAAACGAAACCCCCGATTGGTGAATCAACCCCTATTGACAACGAAAACACCACAACCAATGGGAGCAACATCGAAAGCAAAACCAACGCTGGTATAAATGCGCTGGATCCTCGCGTCGATCCGTCCCAAACAAGTCCAGGCCAATCAAGGATCGTGCGCGTGGCGAACTTCGTAGCCCGGGATTTATTATCTTCCCGATCTAATGCTGAGTTAATCAGCAAAATGATCACTCACCGGGACATGGCGTACCTAGTAGCGACCCGAGAAGCGTCGCCGTTTCCATTCGTGTTTCAATCCGGTTGCAAGTTTTACGAAAACGGAATCTTCGAGAATGGCAACGATAATGCGCATGGAGCAAACAGCGTGAGCCACAACAAAACGGCTGGTAAAACGGCTGATAAAGCACACCCATTGTGCGGCCCTTGCGACGCCGCGAGTGTGAATGCCCATAGGTTAAGAGAAGACAACAATGCAAAGCCAATCGCGTGTACCTTGACCCCGCGCGAGTGTTTCAAGACGCAACAGTATTCTTACTTTGGAGTGTGGATGTTTCTTTGTTACTGCGGGTTCGTCGGTATTCACAGAGGAGTTAGATATATTTGGGGGTTTATAACTCAAGAGATTGATAAGTATGACACCGCGATGATCAAGGAGTACCAGGGCAAGGTTTTGGGGTTGGAAGGGGGTGAGCGTATTGATGACGTCTCGAAGCGCAACGATGATGATGTGTCGAAACGCAACGGCAACGAGCGTCTCCCAACAACACCTCCTCCTCCCACACCTGTTAAGCAATTTCTAAAATCCTACGACCCCTTCGGCGTACACGGGTTGAACTTCCTGACACCTGCGGATACGTGGTGCGCGCTCATCGCGGCGACTTTGAATTTTTCGCGATCGGTGGAGATCATCCGAACCACGTTTCTGATGTTCGCTTACCGGAAACTCGCCTGGCGCGTCGTCGCGATCGCGACGAATTTTAAACGACACAGGCGGTGGATGTAGTGGGTAGGAGTGTAGGTAGTAGGTGCTGGATGTATGTGGATAGGGGCGGATATTCGAGAGTTTTGTGGTGTCTATTCTATGAATACTACTCCATACAGTTACTAGCTCTGTCATCACGACCTATACTTTCCTCGTCTCATCTACACTTTCGAGATTGTTAGCAAATCATTCAAATCGTACCTCACCTCGCCGTCTTCGGTTTCCGATTTTAATTGAGCCTCGTTTATTTCGTGTTCCTCCACGCTTAGCTCTTCGACGCCGAACACGTGCGTCATGTCTGGTACGTGCGCTTCGTGATCTCCAGGTTTCAAACGGTGCAAATCCGGCACTCCTGGGTACGCCTCGTCAATCAACCTCCTGTTCCAAATCATGTACCCAGACCCCGGGCCTCTTTCGGGGTTCATCGACTCCAAGAACTCAAACACTCTTCGTTTGTCACCAAGCGTACCCGCGGCGGTGCGTTCCCCAAGCGCTGTGAAGAATGTGTCTTTGTCGTACTCCACGACAGTCTCACGCATGTGTGCGGCAATCGCGTCGTGAAACGCAGTCAAGTACTGCTTTTGAAGCACATCAGCGGACTCCCGTTGAAGGTGGAACTCGGTGTAGCACGCCTGTTGCTTTTTGTCGAATTCGTCGGTAGCCATGAGCGCTTCCACGCCACCAACGACCGTGTCGAACCACTCGGAGGATTCCATGTCGTCAGAAGGCGTCCGCGGCCCGAACGCGCGACCGACTCTGAGGTCGTTCGTTGTCTGGTGAACGAAAAGTAAAAAAACTGAAAAGTGAGTTCGTTTTTCCCATTTGCCCGTCGTCAGATCCTATGGCGACCAGTCGGAGAAAAGCCCGAAATTAGTTTCACATGAAATGTACACTAAATAACTATACTCAAGTACACTGCCTCCTCCTCTGCCTTCTGAGAACGAACGTTGAAGTCCTCCTCGGATCCATCAGACGCCCATCCATTGTACGTGTCGGCGGCTGGAAGCGCCACTCGCACACTCCCAAATGGCATATTTCGTGATGTCCGCCTCTGTGGCGTGCACGGTAGGTTACTTGCTACACTAAATACCCACACGACGGTCGCATCGACCACGGCGTTGGGTTTCCGACCGGCGCCGACTTGCGATGATTCGCTTTATCGTCGCACAGTTGGATAACCCTAAAACCTTGGCGATGGTAACTGGTCACTGACCCTCTCTCCACGCACTTCTTTCCATCGAACAGGGCATCCAACCCGCGCGCAAGGTTGGCAGCACGCGTGCCAAAGCGATCAGTGCGATGTTCCGCGTGCACAATTCCAAGAAGAGCCGCGCCGTTGTCACGCCGTTCGCCGCGCTGGATGGATCCGCCCCCGGATCATTCCAAATCGGATCTGCATCAAAGACAAAGAAACCTTTCCCGCTGAAGGGCATCGCGCTGGGTGCCGTGGGCGCGGTTGGCGCGTTCGCCACGCAACCCGTGCACTTGTTACAAATGGCGTTTGGCGGTGGCGGCAACGTCCCGGGTGATGGCTCTGGCGGTGGAGATGGCGGCGGGTCATCATCGTTCGGCGTCCCCCCCGCGTATGCCGACGAGGATGACGACGAGGATGAAGACGACGAGGATGACGACGACGACGACGACGACGATGACGACGACGACGAGGATGACGAAGATGACGAGGATGACGAAGATGAAGCCCCGAAACGTAAACTGAAGGAGGGTAACTTTATCGTCGAGAGCGTGCTGGCCACGAACTTACCCACCGGTCCCGGCATCCCCACCAAGGCTGAATTGTTCGGCGGCCTGAACGCGCGCCGAGGCAACGAAGTCTCCAGGGACGACCTCTCCGCCGATCTTGAAGCTCTTTTAAACACCGGCTTGTTCGCCAACGTCGACGCGAACGTCACGCCGAAAGGAAAAGATGGGTACGCCGTGGAGTTTGTGTTTCGCGAAAAGATCTGGCCCGGAGTGCAGAGCTTCAAGGTCAAGGGAGCCACCGCGTTGCCTCCCGAGATTGAGAGAGAGGTCCTGACCACGGTGCGCAAGCAATCTTCATGCACCGTGCGCGTCCTGGCCACGATGAAGAACATCATCGAGGGTTACTACACTTCCAAAGGGTTGACCTTCGGTACCATTAGCCATTTCGACGGCATGGAAACCGGCGACGTCATCGCGCACGTTATTGAAGGTGAGATTACTCGCGTGAAAGCTGTGTTTTTAGATGACCAGATGCAGCCTGTGAACCGCGGCCGCACCCACCCCAGGGTCATCCAACGCGAACACAACTTCAAAGTAGGACAGCTGTACAACGTGGAGGACGCGAAGACTGCTTTGCGTGATATCTTCCTGCTGCAGCTGTTCGACAACGTGCAAGTCGTGCCGCGACCGGACGACCGCGATCAATCCAAGGTGCAGGTCGACATCATGTTGCGCGAAAGGCCTGTCAAAACAGCTGAGTCCGAGCTGGAGTGGTCCATCGCGCCTGGCGAGGGGGGGAAGCCTGACTTGGTGAGCATCAAACCCGGCGGAAGCGTGTTTTTCGAACACCGCAATTTAGACGGGTGGGGCCGGCAGTTGTACGGCTCCGTCAGCACGGCGAACTTCCTTCAACCCCAAGACGACCTTGGGTTCAAGCTCGAGTACCACCACCCTTATTGCTTGGGCGACGGAGATGTCGATAAAACCAACTTCAAGACGAGTGTATTTAACTCCAGAAAGCTGAGTCCTGTGTTCACGGGTGGCCCGGGTATGGACGAAGTGCCGTCCATCTGGGTGGACAGAGCCGGGGCGAAGGCAACGGTTACGCAAAACTTTTCGCGACAAAGCAAAGCAACCGCGAGCGTAGTGATCGAAGAAGTTACGGCGCGGGATGAATCTGGAGCTGTGGTTGGCGCGGGCGCCAAGCCCGGGCCTGGCGGTCAGCTCTCCGCGGACGGCCCCCCTACTACTCATTCTGGAACTGGAACTGACCGTTTGATGTTCGCCCAGGGCGGTATCACCCGGGACACGACGAAGTTTGTGAATGGAGTGAGTGTCGGCGCGCGCGATATTTTCAACCTGGATCAATCCATCGGCCTCGGCTCCGGGTTCCCCATCTACAACCGGTTTGCATTAGAGAGCACCCGGTTTATTCAGCTCCGGAAGGAATCGCAGAAGACCAATAGGCCCCCGCCTGTGTTGGTGGCGCACGCCAAGGCTGGTCACATCCTGGGAAACTGTGCCGCGTACGACGCGTTTATTTTGGGCGGACCGCACTCGTGCCGCGGGTACACCGTGGGTGAGCTAGGCGCCGCGCGATCCTTCCTGGAGTACGCCGCTGAAATCAGAGTCCCCGTGCCGTACCTCAACACGCACGCGTTCGCGTTCTACGAGCGGTGTACTGATCTGAGGAGCTCGAGCACGGTGAAGGGCAACCCCACGGAGTACTACCGCAGAGCCGGGGCCGGAACGTCGGCTGGGTTTGGGATTAAACTTGGACCGGTGCGCGCCGAGTACGCCACGGACGGGAACCAAGCAAACGGCACTACTTTTGTTCGGTTCGGGGAGAGGTTTTAAGAAACTCAGGTTATTGGTTGGGTTGGGGAAAACAGGGAGATCTAGATAAGCTCATGTATCGTAGTAAACGTGCAGTTATAATATCAACCGCGCTTACTCGAAACGCTCAATTGTGATGCCTATTCTAACTACGTCTTTAACTTTGCTTTTTTAACCCGGTCGGCGATCCGGTCGGGGTCGTTCTTTTTAGTGATCGAAAATCTCCCCTTTAAATCCTCGGGATCCGCCTTGTCGCCCTTGACTAATTGTACTACATCCTCGTCTTCCAACGTGTGCTTTAAACCCACTCTCTGCCCCATGTGCTTAGTTGAGGTTCCCCAAACCTGCGCGTACTTAAGCGTCTTGGCTAACGTGTTATGAATCTGGTTACAAAAGTGCTTCACCGAAATTCCCCCGCGATGGTCTGCGAGAACTACGGGCTCGTCAAAGTCTGGCTTGTTTCCAGTCTTCTTAGTGTACACCCGTACCAAACCCATTAAGTCCCACATTTTCTTCAGCAAGTAGTCCATGCCTAACTCCAAGTGACAGCTAATACACACGCTATCGTCCCGTCTGCTCAGTTGATCAACCTCTTCAATAGTCAACGCGTCGACTTTATTGTAAACGTAGAGACACTTAATGTACTTCCGATTACCCTCCAACACGTCGATGAGTTGGTCCACAGTGCAGTCTTCTCGGAACAACAGCTCGCAGTGGTGTATTCGGTACTCGGCTAGGATTTTGTGTACCGTCTTTTCGTCCATTTTGGTTAAACCGCCGGGCACGGTGTTGGAAACCTGACACCCTCCGTTCATTTTTTTTTTCATGTACACTCTCGGCGGAGTTTGATTCAGTCGCAATCCGACTGCCTCTAATTCTTTGGTTAAGATCTCTTTATGCGCGTACTTCGAGTTCGCGGCTTCGCTTTTCGTGGCGTCCAGTACCATCAGGATTAGGTCGGAACTTTTCGCCACGGCTATGACCTGTCGCCCTCGTCCTTTGCCCTCGCTCGCGCCCTCTATGATCCCCGGTAAATCTAACAGCTGAATCTTCGCATCGTTGTAATGTATCACACCCGGGATGCATGTTAACGTCGTGAACTCGTACGCCGCGGCTTCGCTATCCGTCCCCGTGGCTAAAGTCAACAAAGTACTCTTTCCTACCGATGGGAACCCGATCAACGCCACCCGCCCATGCCCGTACTTGCTCACCTCGAACCCCTCGCCTTCGCCTCCGCTGGATTTCGGAGGCGCAAGCAACTCGGTTCTCAGCTTCGCTAACTTAGATTTCAAGATCCCGAGATGGCCCTCTGTGGCTTTGTTCTTCTGCGTACGACTCATCTCCAGCTCGATGTCCTTGATCTTCTCGAGGATGCCCATTGTGACTGATTGTGGGATCAAGAGAGATTCAACAGCCACAGCGGACGACCCGCGCGACCGCGAGTGCCATTTATTTCCTGAACCCTTTCCTTATTATATTGAAAGCGTTTTGAGATTTACGTCGATGCATCACCCGCGCATTCCACGGTGCACGTCTAGTCTACTAGTCCAGTGACGTGCACTTGTGGAGTTGCCGGTCCATGCCGCCCCCAGGTTCACGAAAACCGAAAGAACTCGTCGCGCCGCCCGTGTTCGTCAGGATCTTGCCCCGAAACGTGGGAGGCCATGTGGAGGATGGCAACAAGAATAACGTTGCTAAAAGGTTAAAAGATTGGAGAGGGAGTAATACTGATGGCGATGGTACCAAAACCAAAGACAACAAGCCGTGCGTTATTTTATCCGACACGCACGGAGACACCATGTACGGTTTCCCAAAAGATGTGTTCGGCCCAGGGGCTACAAATGCCGATATCTTCACCAACGTCGCAGCTCCATTGCTTCACAAATTTCTAGATGCAGATGACCCTCACTCCGTGATTCTCTTCGCGTACGGCCAAACAGGCACGGGCAAGACGCACACGCTGATGGGCCCTGAAGTGAGCTGGGACACGGTGGACCACTCAGAGTGGGGGGTGTTTCCCAGGATTGTTTCTGAAGTGTTGAGAGTGATGGAAACGAGACAGGGTAATTGCGCATATGCGACACATGTGTCCGCAGTAGAATTCTACTTCTGTCAAGGATTTTGTTTGCTGGACGGGAAGAAGCAAGTTTTAGTGCGGGACGGGGAGATTGTCGGGAAGAAACAAGTCAAGGTGGAGCGAGCAGAGGATGTTTTGCGAGTGTTAGCGAACGTCCGGAATACCCGGACCACGGCAAGCACGAAAATGAACCCCGCGCTGATGAGCTCTATGGGTAAACAGTCTGGTAGTAAAAATAATACAGCGCACGGTGGGTCATCGAGGTCGCACTGCGCCTTAACGTTGCGCCTTTCCATGGTCAATAAACAATCAAAAAAAACAAGAACAGTCACGTTCACGTGCATGGATTTAGCCGGCGCGGAGCGCCAGAAGAGCAACGACAATACACATGTCAGCGCTATGGAGAGCATAATGAGCTATTGGCGGGACCCGGCGAACGTCAAGCCGTGCGCGCAGGCGACTATTATTAATTACGAACTTTCAAGTCTTCGAAGCGCGATTGTGCAATCCGCGGAGGCGCACCGCAAGGGAACAAAGGTCGCCGCCCCGACGCAACTCGGCACCGCAGCTGTTAACTACATGACGGGCCTGTTTGATGGAAGATGCCTCGTGGCGAATATCGTCACCCTGAGTCAAAGCCCGAAATCGGGGTGGGAAACTTGGTTCGCCTGTACGTACGCTGAAGATGTCCGGAAGCTTTTGATGCCGGCGGATGGGCGATCCGCGAAGGCGATTGATTTAAAAAAACTGTCAAAGGACCTCAACGACAAAGCCACCGTTGCGAAACAAGCCCTGGAAAAGATCCCGGAGAAGAACCACCCCAGCAGTAAATACTACCCTCGGCGGGTGATTGAAGCGAGACACTTCAAGACGGAGAGTGACATCGTGAACGAGCTATTGAAACGAGTTCAAGTGTAAGGTATTGTAAATGCGAAGATAGGATTAGATAGACTGACACGGGCCACTCGTCACTTACACAGTACCTGTAACGCTTTTCACGTATCTCCCCCGAAATCCTCTCACCCTACCGCATTACCTCAACAAGTTGCGCGTGATCTGTTCCTTCGCCGTCGCGAGCGCTTGCGACAGCGTTTGCTCCGCGAGCGGCGTGGCTTGCTCGCCCTCCACGCCTCTCATGGAGACCCGGTTGGCGATGACGTTGGCGTCGGTTTCAAGAATAACACCTCGGTCGATGAGCTCATCAATCGCGAGTAAAACTAAATCAAGGTTTTCTAAAGCAGTTCGCTTCTCCAAGACACCTCTCAACAGCAAGCTCACAGCGTCGAAGAATCCATTCAGCACCGTGGCGAGGATGATTTCGTTCTCGTGCTCCGCGCCGCACACGTAGAAGTGCAGGTCCTGCGCGAATTTATACACCAACACGTGGTGGTCCAGCAGCGTGATCTCGGCATCACCCCGGGCGTTGTTCCGTGACGTCTTGGCGAACACCGATCGCTCGTGCGCCATTTGTTGCGCAACAGTCGTCATGTCCTCGTCGTAGTACTTCACCGCGACGCGCTTGCCCTCCGCATCGAGGAGGAGCACGCTCAACACTTGCGGAATTTCGCTCATCGTGGCCGTACCCAGTCAAACACTCCGGGCCAAAGGATGGCGCGGACGTGTGTGTGTCGCGATGTGGCAGAAAGTACGCGGCCTGATACAAAGATCTCTCAATTCATCAAACGAAAACCGAACGAATATATACGGGTGTGAAAAGGGTTCATTAGACCGTTAATCGTGCTGATTTTGGTGACTTTGGGAGAATGTTTTTTCGCGCCGCGCGTGACATCAAACGATGCACCATCGCTGTCATTGACATTCATGATAGATAAAAACGATAACTAGACACTCTTCAGGTCTCACTTCTTCCCAGCCGACCCGCTCGCCTTCGCTTCTGCTTTCTTCTCCGCTTTCTTCCGCGCAATCTTCTCAGCGCGCTTCGCGTCTTTCTTTTCTTTAAGTTTCTGAAGCTTCAAAGATTGCTTCTGGGCTTGGTCCAACACTGGAGTGAGAGGGTGAGGCGACGTGGGGTTGCTTTTAGAATCCTTCACAGGTGTCTTACCACCTCCTCTCGGCGTTCTCGGCGTCCTTGGCGGCGTTTTCATCGGTGAGTTTTGAGTCGAGCGCGGCGTGCCCAGAGGTGACCTGTCGCCCCTAGGAGTACTCGGCAGCGACGCCACGACGTTACTCACCTGCTCCTTTGCTTTGTCCAGCAGCACTCGGGGGGAGGGTAGGGGGGAGGCAAACGGTGTGTCCTGTCCTCGGGGCGTGCATACAGGTGTCGCTTGCCGACTGCTTTGTCGCGAGGACTTTTTCTCAGCAGCCAAAGCTTTCTCGGCTTTGGCTTTTTCTTTTTGAAGTTTTTCCGCCGCTTGCTTTTTCGCGCGCTCCTCTCGTTGCGCGACCCGCAACTTCTCCTCCTTAATTTTCTTCTCCTTTTCTTGAATCTCAAACTTCACCCTGACTTTCTGTGCAGCCGCTTCCTCCCTGCGCCGCTGCTCCAGCTCCCGCTGCGCCGTCTTCTTGTTCTCAAGCTCGAGTTTGGCTTTGGTTCGTGCCGCTTCAGCCTGCTTAATCGCCCGTTCCGATTGTTTTGCATCCCCTGCACCGTCCTTGGCGAAATTCACCGCAAACTTTTCGCCAGACTTACTGTCACTCTTTTTAGGACTCCTAGCGTTGGTACCACCACCCGCTCTGGCGCGTTCCTTTTCCCGTTTCCGTTCCCGTTCCTGCTCCATCACAACTTCCTTGGCGCGTTCCTGGTCCCTGACCGCCTTCGCGAGCTTTCTTTCTTGCGCGCGCTTCTTAACGTCTTCCCGAGCTTTTTCAGCAGCGTACAAGCCCGCTACTGTTGCCGCTCCAGCCACAGCCTGCAAAGCCGACCCCGCCGCCGCAGCCGCCGCAGCTGCAGCGCCTCGGTCACTATAAGCTGGAGTATGCAAACTGCAGTCACCCTTACGCTCCACCCCCATCCGTGGCGATTGCTTCACCGCAGAATACACCAGCGGTGCGCCGCCGAGAATGGTCAACGTGGGTAACGGACCGAGCGGGTTCAGACCGAGGTCCTCTACACGGACTTTAGTAGTAGGCCTTCGCGCACCCCGTCCCGTGATCCGGCCCTGGGGCTTCAATTGGCGAACATCTGCAGTTTTTTGATAATTTCCACTGGATTGAACGCCCCGGTTGGTGGACACGCTCGTCGTCGTCGTGGATGTACTGGAATATACATTATTCGTCGTCGAGGTGTAACTCGTCCCAACGTTCACATTACCCTGAATGTTTCCTTTTAACTGCACAGAGGATGCTGATTGATTCGTCCCAAAAGTAGCGGACGACACCCTCGCGCCCAGCGTGCTACGCGCGGAGCCGAAATACTTCTCCCCCGGTCCGGCCGCGTTCGGCGTTTGCGCAGAGGAGGGAAAGTTCCTTCCCTGGTTTGAAATGTTGGAAGGTCCCGATCGCGCCCCGTTCATCGCACCGGACATTGAACTTGTCGTGCTCATGCTCGTGACTCCTCTTCCACTGAGCCCACTGGTTGAGCCTCCAATCCGCGCAGGCGACGCACCACCGTTGACGTAGTTGTACGGCCAGCTCCCTGTGCGGATCACTTCCGGGGACGGTGAGTACGTCCCGAACTCGCGGGGTAAGCTAACAGATGCTTTACCAGCCGCTTGCTGGTTAGGGATCTTGGGCCAATCCTCTATGCGAACTTGCGTTTGCCCGAGTTGGTTGGTTCCGGGGCCGCGAGTTGTGCCGCCCGTGCGATCCGCCGATGCGCTTTGGCTCGAGGACGACGTGCTTTGCGTGAACCGTCGTGAATTCGTGCTCCCAGAGTTTCCGGATGAGGAGGCCCCCGAGGTAGCGCCCTTCCCCGACGCGGAAGTCGCAGGGCGTCGGGGAACGCCATCGCCACTGCCGCGGCCGAACGGTCGGCGCCCACCCGGGCCCCTGGGAGGAGGCGGGGGGAGGGGAACACCGGTCATCGCGACACTGCGAATGAGAGGTGGAATTGAAATGTGTTCGAGAAGAGACAGCGTGGCGCAGTGGTGAAAATGCGCTTTGACGAGTTATAGACAGTCGACCAAGGGACAAAAACGCCAACGGAAGCAAATCCATTCTTCCATTGAGAGGCTGATCCGCAGCGTCGTCCTCGGACGCACTTTTCCACTTTTTGGCCACGACACGGCCACTGTTGGCGGCGCCACGGCAAACAACACTATGGAGGAGTGCTGCGTGATTTGCGCCGAGCCGTTGACGCACGTGGCGTACGGCCCGTGCGGGCACAGAGATGCGTGCGTGGAGTGCGTGGCGCGTTTGCGGTTCGTGATGGACGATGAGAGGTGTGTTATTTGCCAAGTGAAGTGTCCGTCGATGTTCGCGACGAGGGCGATAGGTGATTACACGGAGACGATTTCGGCGTCGGGGTTTGCGGAGTTACCCGCCCGAGCCAAATCCAGAGAGCTGCACCACGACAAAACCTTGAACATGTTCTTCGACGACTTTGAGGTTTACCGCAAGGTCGAGGCGTTACGGGGGTTGCAGTGCGGAGAGTGTTCTTCCGAGACCAACGGTGGGCACCAAAACTTCTCGTCGCTGAAGCATCTGAAGCAACACTTGCGCCAGACGCACGACAAAGCGTTCTGCGACGTGTGCCTCGAGGGGCGCAAGGTGTTCGTGACGCAGCAGTTGACTTATAGTCGATCACAGTCAGACAGACACAGACACGGGAAGTGCCCTGAAATAGACGCACCGGAACTCGGCGGATTTAAGGGTCACCCTTCGTGTAAGTTTTGCCGAGGAAAACAATTTTACGACGAGGGCGTCATGTACCACCACATGCAATCTGCCCATGAGACGTGTCACCTGTGTAGAAGGGCGAGTCCCGATACATACACGTACTTCAAGGACTACAACGAGCTGGAGCAGCACTACAACAAGGCACACCACCCTTGTTTACACCCAGAATGTCTGGCGAAAAAGTTTGTCGTGTTCCACTCGCCGCAAGAGTTGAAAAATCACGAGGGGCTGGAGCACGGGCGACAAATGACAAAGACGGAACGCAAAGAAGCGCTGCGGTTGCAAGTCGATTTTAATGTCGGAAGGGGGTTTGAGGAGAATGGGAGCGGGGGGTTTGGGTTTGGAGGGGAGGGTGGAGGGAGAGGTGGAGGGCATGCAGATAGTAATCACCAAGCGAGCGATGCGGCGAGACGCAACGAGGAGCGTTTGCGAGTCGCGCAAATTGCGAGTGGCGGGAGCGACGCGGAACGCGCGCAACTCGAAGCCGTGCTCCGGGCGTCCGTGGGTGCGGAATCCCACATGCCTCGGCCTCCCAGCATGGAGGAGTTTCCCGATTTAGGCGGAGGCGGTGACAACCGAGGGGTGATGCAAGTGGGGGGGTGGGCGGGTCGCGCTGGGGGGAGTACCTCGAGGACGCGGGGAGGCGCACGAGGAAACGTGAGCGGTCCCGCCGTGCAAAGTACAGAGGAGTTCCCGTCCCTAGGGGGAGGTGTCGGACGAGGTGGTGGTATTCCGCCTCGGAACCGGCAACCAGCCCCGATGCCCGACCTTCCAATTCGCGCGTCTGAGCACTTGCGCCAGAGTTTCGCGAACATGTCCAGCGCGAGTCAAAGCGGGGCGAGTCACGCGCACTCTGGAGTTTCTCAAACGCCTCCAGTGGCGACTGAAAGCAACTTCCCGAGCCTGGGTGGGCGCCTCGCGGGTGGGGCTTCAACCACCAGGATAGTCCCCATGAACAAGGCCTCGCAAGTCGCTGCGAAACGAGAAAAAGACGCGCGAAGATTGGCGCCGAGTGGTGGTTGCAATAATGGAAATTTTGGCCCGGGCGGCGGAGCCCACGCGAGTAGCGGTGCGCAACCCGGCGCGGCGTTCACACAAGTTGGAACCGCTAAGCGCGGAGGCCGTTGGAACTCTTGGTCGTTGGATGTTGGGAGTTTGAATGAAGGAGCGTCTGGTACCCAAGCTAAAGCACCGTCCAAGAAGGCGTTACAACAAGCAGAGGAAGACAAAGAAAAGCAAGCCTCCGCCTCTGCTGATCTCGCGGCGCGCAACGACCGCTTAGTCGCTTCGATTCGGGATTCCCTAACCAAACACGGCGCGTCGTTTGAGGTTTTCCTTAATTTAAGCACGCAGTTCAAGGATGGCCGAATCAACGCGTTGGGGTATTTGGGAAAAGTTACGGCTATGGGCATCGAGTCTGGCTTGATCAAAGAACTAGCTAATTTGATGCCGGATAAAACGCGACAGCAAGAGCTTTTTAAAGCCATCACGGTCTCGGAGCGCGTCAAGAAGAAGGACGCGAATAGCGGAAACTCGGTGAGTGACGCGGCGGCGCTGTTGTTTGGAGGTTCTAATAACTCAAAGGACTCAACAAGTACCTCTCAACCCTGGGACTGTGTTTCGTGTACGTTCCGGAACGACGGGAGTAACGTGCGGTGCGACGTGTGTGATGGAGTGCGAGGAGGGTCTAATAACTCAGGATCTGGAAGCTCTTCGGGCGGTGGCAAACCAAACGCAGTCGGGGGAAAAAAAAATGGAAAGAAAGGCGTCAAGATTTCCCTCACCGGAATCGGCGGCGTAGGGGTAAACAGTCTGGACAAGTTCATTCCAGGGAAGGAGAAGAGTGCTTGGGGATCGTAGGGGTGTTGGACGAACAATATGGGTGTTTGTGGTGATTATTAGGCCGCGTAATATCTTTATTATTAGCGTGCCCGTTTTATGATGCGTTTTCTGCAAAAATCAGTCGAGCGTTTTTTGTCCACGACACCAAAATTCAGACGAGTTCCCCTCGTCCCGAAAAGCCACGACACGGCACAACCACACTCACTCGTCACTACGCCGCCTACTTCGTACGCGTGGAGACTAGGTGCTTTCGTTCACTGCGGTGGTCGAGAGGTGTGCTCTCTGTGAAACACGTGCGAGTGCGGAGGCTAATTGCCCATACGACGTGCCTTTGACCCGCGTCGCGAATCCAAACGCGCCGGTTCCGGAAATAGATTCCGACATCTTTGTTTTTCTATCCCCGAATCAGGAATCCCGGGATATCCATTCCCCACACCATGAGCCACCCCGACAGCGTGATCCTTGAGGAGGAGATGGACGAGAACTACGAGCCGAGTGAAGGTGGTACGTCGACGGGTCGTTGTTTGTCCAATGCGCAGTAGTACCCGACTCTATTTCCAATTCGGACGCGCTCGATTTCCAGGGCGTTTCGTCATTCCCCTTGGAAGAGTGACGTGCATGAGTGGCAACTCCTGCCACCTCCCGTCTCCCAGTTCGTGATGCAAACCCTACGCCAGTGTACATGTGCAGCAGTAATCAACGCACTGACCTGAACACACCCGGGAACGCATCTCGTAGACCATACCACGGGAGTCATAGGCATCAATCTTTCCCAACTCACCACAATCTCCCAAACTCTACTCCCTCAGAAATCCTTGACTACGCGAAGTGGCTCGGCATGGACCTCACCACCGAGTCCGATTTATTATGGATCGCCCGAGAAGGTTTAAAAGCCCCCCTCCCCGAGCACTGGAAGCCGTGTAAAACCCCCGGGACCGGGGATATTTATTACTTCAACTTCCAGACTGGGGATTCAGTGTGGGAACACCCGTGCGACGAACATTACAAAACCCTGTACGCGACGGAAAACGCGAAACTAGAAAAAAAGAAAAAAAAAGAGATGAACAAAGCGTTTACGCCGGGGGCGGGGAAAACATCGAATGCATCACCAGGCAAGCAAGCCTCAGGGAGTACCTCTAATGCTTTGCCTAGCGCTTCAAGTGGATTGAAAAAGCTCGGGCCTGGTTTGGGGCAAGGGTTGGATAAGCCCGCGTTGGCGCCGCTAGGTTCGGCGGCAAAAAGTGTCTCGGCTCAGAAAGTTTTAGAGCGACCGGGCACGGCGGTTGGTTTGAGACCTGGTACGGGGCTTTCGACACCGAGCGCGCGACCTGGCACGTCCACCGGTATTGTGAGTGCGTCGCGAGGCAGTACTGCGGCGGCGCCCATGAAAGTGGACGAGCTAGATGACTCGGATGAGTTTGACTACGACGGGGCTATGGGTGCTACGCGTGCGGGCAATACTGGTATGGGCAAACAGTCAAAGCAATCAAAGCCCTCTGCTGAGACTTGGCGCGTCGAGGAGACTGCGGCTGATGAAGCCGCTCGTAGGGAATTTGCACAAAAACTGGAGCAAGAGCGAGTTCAATTCGAGCGAAACCTAGAGCTCGAGACGGACAAAGCCAAGGCGGAGGCGGAGCGAAAAGTGCGGCAAGTCGAGCGGGAAACCGAGACAAGGGTTTTGGAGTTGAAGCGAGAAGCGCAAAAGAGGGAAGATGTTTTGCGACAGAAATCCATCGAGCAAATTTCCAAAGATGAGGCAGAGATGGAAATTAAGAGGGCGGAGCGGTTGGCGGAACTGGAGGCTAAACTGAATGAAGAGGAGGGTAAGTTGACTTCCAAGTTTGAACAGGAGGTGAAGGCGAAGGCGCACGCGACCGCGGCAAGTCAAGTTTCGCAGGTTGCGAAAGAGAACGCTTCGAAAGCTGAATTAGACGCAAAAACGGCTACAGAACAGTGGGCGCAAAAGGCGCTACAAGCGGAAAACGACGCGAAGAAACGAGTCGCACAGTGTAAAGCTGAGGTTGAAAAAGCGGAACAAGTGATGCGACGTACTAAGCAGGAACTTGAGGCGAAGGGCAAAGCCAAGAGCGAGATGAGCGCAGGCACTACTCGAGCGGATACATCTGACGACAAATGTATCGATGACTTTGGCGACGAAAACGATTCCATCGGGGGGTTTGAAAGCGTGCTTGATGCTGAGGAGCACGGAGACGATGCTGAACTTGAATTGAACTCAAACATCACCACAGACACGCTTTTGTTGCAAAACATAAAACAATTCCTGAGGGAACAGAAACGCGTGGTGCGCAGACGCAGGGACGCCGTGGTCGCCGCGCGGAGGGAGTGGAGGGCAATCAGTTCGAAAGAAACGCAGGAAGAAGAAAACGGCTCAGAAATGGTTGACACTACGTCTCGCGACGCTCGCGTAACCGCATTAGCCGCTGTGCGAGCAGCAGTTGACGCACAAACCAACCACTACAACAACGACGCGCGGAATTTGAGGGCGCTGAAAGCGGCGCTATTGTCGTGCAAAGACGGCGCGAGTTTGGCCGCGGCGTTTTCATCCACAGTGATGACGTCAGTGCCTGGGAGCTTGACGAGTGCTTATTTATCGTTACCCTCTGCGCCTGGTGTGGATGCGGACGGCAACCTTTCAGTGAACCCGGGCCACCCTTCGCGGTTCGTAAGAGTGGACGGCTCCCGCTCGAAACAGTTTGGTGACGATCCGTTGAAACAGTTGAGGTCGAGTTTGTTTTCCGTTCGCAGAAGTGAGCAGGTTAGGCAGGATTACAGCACAATCACGCTCTCCATGCAGTCGCATAAA
>TARA_B110000977_G_scaffold127493_1_pt1 | contig 40893 bp, 35 predicted proteins | sample TARA_B110000977 | Tara Oceans TARA_B110000977 (sample SAMEA4397798) | marine metagenome | biome: Polar Biome; feature: [SRF] surface water layer (ENVO:00010504); material: water (ENVO:00002006), including particulate matter (ENVO:01000060) such as... | depth 5 m | reverse complement strand
CGCGCCCGCGTTGGCCACCGCGAGTCGGTACAACTCGTCGATGGCGTTTGTCGAGCCCGCCGCTATGCGTTTGACTTTGTGTTTATCCTCGGCTCCGAACCACGTTCTTAAATCTCCGCGGTAGGATAGCCCGCACAGGGTTTCGCGCAACGTCTCGTCCGTGAACAAGTCGGGAAGGGTAAGGAGCGCTGTGGCGAGCGCGGCGTTTAGATTAGTGTCGAGCGCGTTTGCGACGCTGGCATGTTTTGAAATTGTCAAAACCGGCTTCTGCATGCGGCCGGCCAGGAACAGCGAGTGCCAATCCGTGAGGTCCGTGCAAAGCGTGTCTAATTTCACAACGCCGTACTTGTAGTGCGTCGCGCGTCCGGGTCCAAGCCGTGCGGTCGTGTCCTCATCACGAACGCCGCGCCACGGCACTAACGTGTTGAAGTGGACACCCACTCCTACGCGATCCGCGATTGCCACGACCGCATCGGGGCCGAGCAAACGAATGTGCGGGGCGTAGTGAGACGGGTTTCGTTGGATGTTCTCAGCGTGCCACTGCTTTGGCGAGGTCACGGCGAACACGAAATCCACCATCGTGGTTGGCCTAGGCGTAGCGACGCTCGCCTCTGTTCCGGAGCCTCGCTGCACCTCATCGACGTTCGTCTCGTTCGAGGATGCCAGGGGCTGGGTGAACACACCCGAGCCGTACCCGAACGCGTGTTCCACTGGAGGCACGACATCCAGAACGGCATCAAGGCCCGTCCTCGGCAGCATCCCACGAACCGCCGCCGCGCACACGTCTCTAGTAACACAGGAAGGGAAGGCGCACAAGTCTCAACGCGGTGTTCTAAAGGTAACTCTGGAAACAAAACTGCATTGGTATTTTAATTACACTCCCGACCTCTCGTTGAACTCCTCCGGGGTGACTTCGTCGTAATCCGTGGCTTGGTGGTCGAGCTGCACGCCGTCCAGGGCGTTTCTCAGCGCCTGCTTTGAGCTGGCGTACAGCATCTTGGTTTTCGCCTTGCACGTATCGGGCACCCAGGAGACGAAAAAGATCTTGTCGATGTGCCGGTCATCTTCCGTGGTGGCGGACCAATCAAGGACGAAGTACCGCGGCTCATCAGCGGGGAGCTTGTCGATCAGGGTCTGGAAATCGAACGAGGCCTGTTTTTGAGATGGGGGGGTTGAGAGGTGGGAGTGAAGAGGTGAGCAATGCTCGCCGAACGAGGGAACCATTGGCGACGTGGGAGCGTCGGGTCGAACTCGAATGACGAACGGGGGGACCGTTGGCACCCGATCCTTCACGAGGAGACGCGGAACTCTCTGGTTGTGGAGGCACGTCACGAGAGCACGGTACCCCTCGAGCGCCTGTGAGGCTTTACGCGACGCAGTTCACACCAATGTGTCGTTCCCAAGCGTAGGACGGGCCGCTCGAGTTCGTGCCTCGCGGGCCGTGCCTCACCACGCGGGACGCGGATGTTCTGTCGCGAAAAGCTGCCTACAATCCAACGCACCGTCTTCTCCACGCATTCGCACACGTCCACGACGCCCTTCTTCGCGTCGATCTTGTACGTCACGAACTTGTACGCCCTTTTGTCCTTGAGCTTAAGGAACTCTACCTTGCACGCGTCAGTGGGGACCACTCCGGACATGGTGGGTGTAGCCTCCGCTGTGGAGAATGACTCGACTTTTTTTTAACGTCCACTTTTGTCAGTCAGTTTCTCCTTGTTTTTATTTTAAACTCTCGTCTCGCACACCCCTCCGCGCGTCCCCATCGACTGCGCTTTAAGTGTGTCCCTTTCAGGACGACACTTTTTGTGTCTCCCCGCGTCGCGACGCCCAGCCTCACCTCACGCGCCTCGCCGTTCACATCTGTTCGGCTCCACGCGCGAGCATCTCCTCGAGGTTTCAGTCGCGCCAAATCACACGCAGTAGTCACGATGGCTGCGTCAAAAGCCGCGCGAGGCGCGTTCATTTTGTTCGAGGGCGTGGACCGGTGCGGCAAGACCACGCAAAGCATGCGGTTGGTAGACACGTTGAAAGCGGCTGGGGTCAAGGCGGAGCTGTGGCGGTACCCCGACAGGACCACATCGATGGGAACGATGATCAACAGCTACCTTCAATCAAAAACCGAGATGGACGACGGGGCTATTCACCTTTTGTTCGCCGCGAACCGGTGGGAAAAGAAACTCGCGATGGAGAAGGCGTTGGAGGATGGCGTAACGTTGGTCGTGGACCGGTACAGCTACAGCGGCGTCGCGTTCACTGCTGCGAAGAAAATTCCTGGGTTAGATTTGGAGTGGTGCAAGTCCCCGGAGAAAGGCTTGGTCGCGCCCGATTGCGTTTTGTACTTGAACATGCCCCTCGAAGCGGCGAAACAACGGGGCGGGTTCGGCGAGGAGCGGTACGAAACGGATGCGCTGCAGACGGAGGTTCGGACGCAGTTTGATCTGTTGACGGAACCCTGGTGGCAAGTGGTGGACGCGAACAGAACCGTGGAGGAGGTGGCGGAGGAGTGTTTAAAAGTCGCGAACGCGGCGGTCGAGAAGTGCGCCAAGGGCGAGGCGCTGAAACGACTGTGGGACTAGTTCTAGTTTAATAACACACAACGGAGAGCATCGCGCACATAAATACCGTTTTAACTCGTACATAGACGAACATACCAGTCGTGGGGGACTTATCCTCATGTCATACGAGACTCAGGGGTGGCGAAGGGGGCGGCAAGACCGGTTGCGACGGCGACGGCGGCAGCGGTGCCCACGTTGTTTCCGCTTCCCTCGCCGCCGACGTCGCCTCCGCCGCTTCCGAGGCGTCTGCCACGAAACTTTCCAAGCTCGAAGCGTCTATCCCGAGAATATCACCCAGCTCTTCCGTCGGGTCGGTTTCCGTGGACGTCGCGGTGACACCCTCCGCGGCGAGGTTCTCCAGCGCCGCGGCGAGCGTCGTCTTGTCCACCGTCGCGGGGCTCACGAGCACGGTGACATCGTATGCCGTATCCGCGACGAGTCGTTGCCTTCTACTCGTGCTGACAGCCGCGTCGCACGCGCCGAGGCTCGCGTCGAGTTGCATCTTGAAAAAGCCTGCGCGCACGCCGCGTCATCAGACTCCGCCGCCAGAGCCATCGCCACTTTACTTACTTTGACGCCGGCAATCGCGTCTTCGGCCAACAGTTTCGCCTTCGCTTTTGTGCTTTCGTCGCTGATGTTAGCCAGAAGCGCGTATCGAGATTCTTCCGCCTGTTCCGTTTTCCCCTCGGCGTTGGCGATCATCCCCGCAACCAAAGATGGTGTCGGCGGCGGTGGGGGCGGTGGGGGAACTGGAGGAGGAGGCGGACTTGCGAGCACGCTGCACACAGTGTCCTGGCCGGGCACGGGATTTCCCGCGGCGTTGGTCTCGTTCGCCGCACAAGCTTGCGTTCGACACGACTCGTTCGTTCGCGGCGCACGCGCACGTCGTGTCGTCTCCCGACGCGTCGTCATCACCGTTAGAGTTAGTCGATCCAACCTTGCACGCGGTGCACGTGTTTACAGATACGGGCTGGTCAACACCGCACTTCGTCGAAGTACAAGCGGTATTGTCACCAGAGGCGTCATCGCCGGCGTCATTCGTCGTTCCCGGCATTGTCACCGGGCGCATCGTTGCCGGCGTCATTTGTTGTGCCTGGATCACACGCGACGCATTCGTTACCTACCAGGTGTTGATTCGACGCGCACAATTCACCGTCACAAACCGTGTTGTCCCCGGAAGCGTCATCTCCCACCAAGTTGGAGGCATCGACACACGCGACGCACGCGTGCGATACGACGTGTTCATCTATTGCGCACATCAGTTTGTCGCACGTTGTATCATCTCCAGAAGCATTATCACCGCCGTTGGTGTTGATCGTCCCGGCCGGACACGTCGTACATGTGTAGCCTAATACGTACTCGTTAATGCCGCAGATGACGTCGTCGCACTCGGTGTTGCCACCGGATGCGTCGTCGCCGCCATCGGTGTTTGTCGTCCCTGACGGACACGAGATGCATGCGTTATCCTTCACGCGCTGACCCGCCGCGCATTGAATCTTCGAGCACGTCGCGGCGGTTAGCGTCCTGAGAAGACACGAAGACTGTCCAGAATTCTGATACCCTGAATTACATGATGTACACGTGCAATCCCCAGTGGTACCACCAACAGTGCCACCGTTGATGCAGTAGAAAGAACCGTCACTCCCGCCCTTGCTCGAGCTGGCGGAGGCAGTACACGTGCTCGCAATCTCGCAGTTGTCACCTCTTTATCCTGTGTTGCACGATGTGCACGTGCACGATCCAGCTCCAGCGGTGCCGCCGACAGTGCCCCCGTTGATGCAGTAGAAAGTCCCATTGGCACTGTTCTTGTTCAAGTCTGTGGACGCCATACATGCACCCGCAGTATCACAGCTGTCCCCGCCGTATCCTGCATTACATGATGTACAGCTGCGATCAATAGAGGTACCACCAAGGGTGCCGCCGTTGATGCAGTAGAAATTTCCGTCGGTCCCGTCCTTGCTCGAGCTTGCGGAGGCAGTGCACGCGTTAGGCGAGCACACCGCGGTGTCCGTCAGCGTACCCAAAGAGCACTGCCTCGACCCAGAAAGAGTGTATCCAGTGATGTACGTGGGATAGCACGTCGACCCACTCTCAAGTGTCGTGCAGTCGCTGTTGCTGACCTCGCCATGAAGCACCCCGCGTCTGAAGCATCGCAGGGATTCCCCACACACGTCGCGGTGGTAAACGTTCTGGAAATGCACGATGATGCTCCGGACACCATGTACCCAGAGTCGCACGTCGGTTGACACGGTGTTTGCGAGCGAGCTCGGACAGTCGCCGATGCCACCGTTTGCGGGTGCCGCAGATGCATCACACGTGTAATATTTATCCGCCCCTCGGGGGTCGTCCCCTTGTTCGTTTGTGCCTCCTGTCGGGCACGCGATGCACGAGCCGCTCTCCACTCGATAGTTGGCTTGACACACTCAGACGCCAGAACCACCGATTGTCGTGCAAGTTCTTTCTGTGTAACACCGGCGGTTGTCGAGCCTCAGCAGTTGTGTAGAGCAATCCGCGTTGGAGTATGATTGAGGCGTCTGTGGCAACATCGCTCCGTTGTTGCAGTTCCGGCTGCACCCCGAGCCGCACGACGATTCACAAACAGCTTGGTCACAACTCGTGAGGCTCTTTTGCGCGGCCGTCTGGGACGTGCAACCGGTGACGCCATCTGTTGACCACGCAGGGCACGTCATCGGGCAGCAACCGCACCCGGGGCATGTGACGTGGTCGTATTCGACGCAAATCCCGACCACAAAGGAAAACATCGACGAAGACAAGAGCAGCGAGACGAACATCGACCTACGCCATAACAAAGCGCCCTGATTTCTGTGCGTCCACATTTGTTACCAACAGGAGTGAGTGACTGGTAACACGGATCGCTGCTCGCGCAACTTCTTCGACCCACGCAAGACTGAAATACACGTGAGCCCAGGACGCAGGCATGTACGCGGGCAGCGATGCCCGCGTTCGGCGGACGCGGACCACGTGCCAGGTGGAATACCACGACGAGATCTGGAATTGTCTACGTCCGAAATCGTGACAAACTTTTTGACGACACAAGCACCTGTGCCGCAATTTTGTCTGGGGGCCAGAGCTTGTCCGCGCGGGTCGACCGGGTGTGATGGCGGATTCGTCCGCGCCGCGCGAGGGCGTGGCGTACGGCGTGAGCCTCGGCGCGACGTTCTCTGGCGACACCTCGGCTTCCGGCGAGGCGTACGCCGCGTTCAAGTACGACTGGCGCGCGCCCGCAATCGATCCCGCGAAACCTGCGATTGTGCGAAGAGAGGGCGTTGATGCCAGCGCGGTTGCGATGGAGTTCCAAAGCTCTGGAGTCGGCGAGCCGTCTATCAACTACCGAGGCACTTACGTCGGTACGAAGCGAACTGCACGGGACGAGTCATCCCCGAACACCGGGGTGGAGTGCGCTTTGGTGTTCGACCCAACATCAGGGGGCTTCAGGGTTGAGAAAATCGACGGCGTGGTTAAATCGTTACGCGTGACGCGCGATGCAAATGGCGACGCAGACGGCGTGGGGGTCGGCATCAACTCCGACACCACGACGCAGCACACACCCCAAAAGAAGGAACCAAAGAAACAGGACCCGAAGGAACACGCGGCGATGGAAACCGCCGCAGCCGCGGTGGCGAAGAACAAAACGAAAAGGGAAACGGCAACGGCGAAAAATAAAAGCGCGGCGCCGAAAACAAAACAGACTTCGCCGAAGAAAAAGCCGACGTCCTTTAGTTTCGCGCAGTTCGTCTCCGAAAGCGAAGGGGAGTCAGGGTCGGAGTCGGAGGGTCCAGAAAAAGCAGAGGAAGAGAAGTAAAGACCTAGAGAAGTAGACATTTAGCAATCAATATGGAGGATAGAATAAACAGTTTCGCGCTGATTGACGATCATTTACGCGGCGGTGACCTCTTCAGCCCCTTCTTCCGCCTTCGCCTTGGCCGCCGCTTCCGCAACCGCGGCTTCGCGTTTGGCGACACCTTGTCTCAACACCTCCGCGAGTTGCGGCCCCACGGCTTCCGGGTCTAAACCGTTTTGTTCGCAGTATTTCTGAGCCGCCTCTTCAGGCGTTTCGCCCTCCCACAGGGAAATAGCGGGGAGCTGAAGGGTTTGAGCTGAGGTTGAGTTCTCGGTGGTAAGCTCATATCCTTCTTGTTCAGTTCCTTGTTCAACTCTTTCTTCACCCTCCACATCCGCGGGCGCGTCCATGGACACGGCGAGGGTGACCAGGGCTTGTTTGCCGTTTTCGTCGACGGCGGGCTCGGGCGGAATTTGCGCCGCTTGCTTGATCGATTCCATCGCGCGCTCAATCAACATGGGCACCACGTTGTTGTCGATTCCGTGCCTTTGGACGAACGCGTGCACGGCCTGTTCCAACACGTCACCTTCGTACAGCCTTAACGGCAACGTGTCTTCGCCCCGTTTCACGTCGATCGTGTACACAGGGGACTTGCCGGCGGCGGCGCGCGACGCGAGCTCGGCTTGGTCCGCGATTTGAGCCGCGTCCTTCACGCGTTGTACGACTGACTCCAAAAAGTTGGCTTTCAAATCGTCATCCAGGGAGAGCTCAACTGCCATGCGCTCCACCACGTCCTGCACCACGTCTCCCCGCCTCAACACCACCCTGTGTTCGGTTTCGCCGTCGAACGTCACCGGGAAGTCGAACACGATTTGGTTTGATTCTGAATTTTCTGGATTGGAATTCTGATCAGCGCCACCACTCACAACTCTCTTCTTGACTTCCTCAAACAGGTGCGGCACGAAGTCTTCCGGGATGTTTTGCGCCTCTGCGAACTTCGTCACAGCGGATAACAGGTCGTCCCCTTCGTACAGCCGTAAAGGCACCACCGAGCCGTTTTCCAACCCCACGGGGACTTCGAAAAGAGGCGCGTTTTTGTCCAAGGATTGTTTCACGGAATCCGCGACGGACACTAATCGTTGTGTGACCTCTGCTTTTAGGGTTTGCAAGTCCTCTGGTGTGAGACCGTGAGCAACCCCGAATTTCTCCGCCGCGGTGTTGATGTTTTCGCCCTCGAACACGGGAAAGTCAGCGCGCGTGGTACCCACGTACAGCGGGATTTCGATTATCGGGAGTGTGGGAAGATCTGATGTGGTCGTCGTGGGGGTGTCACTGGTTGTTCCCTCGGTCTGCGCGGAGACGGGGACAGTGGTCAAAATCGCAAGCGCGATCGCTGCGAGTGCGTAGAGACGCACGGCGCGGAACATCGTCAAGGGTAAGGAGGGGGGATGGAGCGTGCGCTCGTCAAGTAAGCTAACAAACTCGATAATTGCATCTTAGTAAGCACGACATTTCCCGCGTCCCGCTCAACCGGTCAGGTTCGCGGTCAAACCATGCGATTCAAGCGATCTTGGACGACAAATGCGAGTGCGCTTTTCACTTCCCGAAGTTTATCCAACAATCCACCCATCATACCTTCGCTCGCCGACGGCCTTCGCCCGGTATGTCGCGCGTTTCCGCCGTCGGGTGCTGCTCGTCCTCTTCCGCGGTCGTCTCTTCCCGCCGTTTCCGAGTGTCTTCCGCGAAGAGGCGTTCCACTCCAGTCACTCGCGCCGCCGCCGATGCCTCACCATCCGCCGACGCCACGAAAGCGCTCAAGGCGGCGTGCGACGCGGTGGGTGACGAGATGAAGGGCGTGAGCGTGACGTTCGTGGGTGACAACGAAGGGGCGAACATCGCGGTGTCTACCGCATTAGCCAAGGCGTTGGGGTACACCCCTTTGAGTACCCCAAAGTTGATAGAGCAGGTCACGGACAGCACGCGCGAGGAAATCTTGGCTGAAGATGGCGACGCCGGTTTGGTGTTAGCGGAAAACGCCGTGTTAGAGCAGCTCAGCACGTTGATCCGGTGCGTGGTGGCCACGTCAGGCGGCGGCAAGGGCGCCACCGCCAGAGGCGACTGCTGGGACCATATTTTCGGCCACTTCACGGTGTGGCTTGATGACCTAGATGCGGTGGAGCAAGCGAAAAGTGACAATCAATCAGCACCGCAACGCGACGCGTACGCGTTTGCAGAAGTCAGACTAGTATTATCAGAAAAAAACATCGCCACCGAAACGGAAGCCACCAACATCGCGGTGAACGTGATGACTGGCATAAAAGACCTGCTACACGACGACCCGCAACTCTCAGGCAAGAAGGGCTTCTACGTCAAGATGGGATGCAGGGGGGACTGGCCGGTGTTACAGCCGCCGGGGTGGGACGGAACGGAGGAGGGAAAGATCGACCCCAAAACGCAAAAACCGTATAAGGATGCCGAACAGGGGCCGAAACAAGAATGAACGTAGAAGGTTGTAGTGCATATACTATTAATATGATTGTAGTGCGTATACTATAAATGTGATTGTAGTGCACATCTTTACTTATTCTATTACTTCTTGGTTTTCTTGCTCCCGCCGCTTTTAAACATCCCCTTGAACATCGATTTGATCATGGACTTTTTTTTCTTGTCAATCGGGCCAGTCGCGACGTTGGGAACAGGCGGCGTGGGGGACGGCGCAGCGCGGGGGTGCTGCGGCGGCTTTCGTTGCGGCGACGGAGGGGCGAACCCACTGACGCGACCGACGTTGGAGTTCGCCCTGGCTGCCGCAGCCGCGAGGAAGTGCGTGGGAGGCGCTTTGGGCGGCGACCCGGTGTCGGAAGTTTTTGGAGGATTGCTTTGAATGACTTCGCTCGGCGACGGCGCGTAGACGTACGGTGAAGCGCGCTCTACAGGTGCAGACCTGGCTGCCGCAGCCGCGAGGAAGTGCGTGGGAGGCGCCTGGGTCGATGACGAGGCCTCTGCAACTTCCGCGACTGGAACCGGCTTCGCGATTACTTCGGACGGCGACGGGTTGTACACGTACGGCGCGGCGCGCGGAGACGGCTCCGGAAACAACGGACGATCCCGCTCTGTTGATTCACGTGAAGGTAAGGGACGCGATGTGTTCGAAACCCCAGAAGTATTCGCCTGCTCGATCATTGCTGACGAAACCCTGAAGCCTTGTTGTCGGTCCAAGCGTTTTGGCACGGAACTTTCGGAGACTTTGCGGCCCATGTTTTCCTCCACCAGCGCCGACCAGTTGGGCGTGCCTTGTGCGGCGGCGGGCGGTTCGGTTTCCGCCGCCGCCGCGCGTTTCGCGACGGATACCGCGGCTTCGGCGGTGGTCATTTCGCGGAACCCGAGCTGGCGCTCCAAGCGAGGCTCCTCCGCGTGACTCGGGTCAATAGTGGAGGAGACCAGGAACGCGAGCTCTGGTGTGGGCGGCGGTAGCTCTGGAGGCGCGACGTCGCGCGCTAAGCGCTCGATGGGCGACGAGTTGTCTTCCGGGGGAGACGAATGCGACGATGCCCGCCGCGACTGCTCAATATGGTCCGGCGATGACGACCTGGATGAAGATGAGGAGTCAGAAGAGCTCGAGTCTCCACGCCGTCCAACTGGCCGACCGCGCGGGTCCATCTTCGTCGCTCGAAACGGGAACGACGACGAGGCGGGCGGCGGCGAATCCGGCGGCGACTCCAACACGCCTAGACTCCGCAACGACGACTCCCTTCGCGCCAACGAGAAGAACGCGTCGTTCATCCGGCGCGGGGGGGAGGGGGGCGGCCGCATTTGCGGAGGGGGTGGCGAGGGCGACGGCGCCGGGGTCACATCGGCGGACGGCGTTGCCCTCATGTGGAACCCGAGCTGGCGCTCAAAGTGCTTTTCTTCGGCATACGGCGAGTACGCTGTGTACGGCCCCGGCGAGTCTCGCGTGGACGCCGGCGACGCCACGGAGTTTGCCCGCGTCGCCGCAAACGGGTCCGCGCCGGCCATCACAGCAGCGGCAACCTCCGCTGCTAACGCATCAGCGCGCGCTTTCGTCGCCGCCGCAGCTTCCGCCTGCGCCTGTCGTCTCTCCGCCTCAGCACGCGCCACCGATGCCTCCGCCGCCGCTGCCCTTCGCTCCGCCTCAGCGAGTTTCTCGGCGTGGACAGCCGCCTCCGCCGCCGCTTTTCTCTCCGCGGCGAGCGACTCTTCGTGGAGCTGCACCCGGGCCGCCTTCTCCGCTTCAAGCGCCCTGCGTGCGTGTTCCGTTTCAACAGCCCTCTCCTGTTCGAGGCGCAAACGCACGTTTTCACGCGCGCGGTGTTCCCGGTCCACGCGCTCGCGTTCCTCAGCCTCCACGCGCGCGCGCACCGCGAGCCGAAACTCGTTCTCGCTCTGCACTCTGCGCACCGCGTCTTCCTCTTCCTTGATTTTGGCAATCGCCGCGCGTTCCTTCTCCACACGCATGCGCACCGCGGCGCGTTCCTCAGCTTCGATCTTCGCACGCGCCGCCGCTTGCGCTTTTAATTCAGCCTCAGCTTCCGCTTCCGCTTCCGCCAGAGCCGCCGCCTTCGCTTGCGCCTCTTGGCGTACCCGTTTCGCCGCGGCTTTGGCTTCCTCCAGCGCGCGTTTAGTCTCCTCCGCTTCTGCGAACGCGCGCGCTTGCTCCGCGGCGAGGAGTTTCTCCTTGGCCTCGGCGCGTACTTTTGCAGCCGCTTCCACGCCCGCTCTCTCTCGCGCGGATTCTTCCATCGCCGTCTTCACGGCCGCCGCTTGTTGTTCGTACTCCTTCGCCAGTCTCTGCTCGGCCCTTGCCTCCGCTTTGGCGAAGGCTCCCCTAGCTTCAGTCTCGGCTCTATGGCGCACCCGCTCGCGCTCTGCGTCTGCTTCTTTCACCTCGAGAAGACGCGCGCGCGCCTCAGAGGCCTCATTCTCTGCCTCCACATGCGCGTCCCGCAGCGCGGACTGAACGAGCGACGTGCCAACAGCCACTTGCTTGTCGAAATACGTAGGGATGATCGAATCGGCTGTCTCGATGGCTTTATCTCCTGCTTTCTTCTCTCCTCGATGTCTCGGCGACGGCGGGGCGTCTCTTGGCGTCACAGGGGACGACGGCGGTGTTGGCGAGGGCGGAACTCCGCCCGGCGATAACGGCGAATCGGGGTCGTCTGCTTTTTGTCCCTCCTCGCCCGTCACTGTTGAAGCGTCAGGAGTTTCGAGTCGCGTCGGCTGTCGCACGACTTGCGCCGCTTCACTCAGCGCTCGGGCCCACGATTTCGCGGCGTCAAGCGTTGAAAATCGGAACGTAAACCCGAGGTGTTCGTCGTGGGGAAGCGCCAACGTGACGATCGCGGAAGGCGATGACTGTTCAGAGGAGGACGACTCTGAACTGTACCTGGCTTTCAGCGCCGTCACCACCACCCCTTCCGCCAAACTCGCCGTCTGAAGAGGCACGCCCGTGCGGTCGCCGCGCAGCACGAGCAGCTTCCCCGGCACGAGTACTAGGTACCGAGCCGGCTGCAGGTCATCACCAGACACCCCAGATTCAACCCCACGTTTCACTAAGTTCCGAAACGAGTACATGTCTGGGTTTTTATACATCCCACTTTTCAAATCCAAAACCAGCGAAACAAACACGTCTTTGTCCGCCGCGGTTTGGAAGGAAAAGGTTCCCAAACAAGTCCCTAGTGGGAACGACCCGAACCCGGTCGCGGTTAATTGTACGACGTGACGGTGGTCGTGACGGTTCATATTATCCATATCAATACTCGTCACGTCAACGTGCGCTGTCTCTACGGAGCGGGTAACTAAAGGGTTGTGTATTTTTGAATTTTTACGTTTCACAGAATCCTGAATGTACGCCTCCACCGCGTTGCGCTCCACGTCGACGTGAAGCAACGCGCGTCTGGCTTTCTTTTTGTACGGCCTCTGGGTCTTTTCGTGCTGTTCAGCAGTCCCGTCTTTACGTTCAGCAGTCCCGTCCTCCCCATATCGCAACACTCGCACTGAAAAGTTCCACAGGAAGTGACCAGAAATTCCAAGCATGGCGTGTCGCCAGAACCGGTCCAGCACCAAAACCTTCTGCGGCTTTTGTTTCTCGGTTTCGGTTTGTTTATTTCGCGAGGTATCGTCGCTTTCCCCGTCACTCACGTCCCGCGCGTCCCCGAAATCAACGCGCATCGCCCCCGCGATGCGCCGCGCCTCCGCCAGGGTCGCGCGTGTGGTGTGGTCCAACAAGTCGCTGTACTCATATTCGTTTTCTTTCGAGTTTGGAGATGGTGAGTTTATTTCTGAAAAGGCGCTTGAATTTTTCATTTCTCGATTGGCGGTGTTCGCGCTTAGCGTAAGCGCCTCCACCCACGCGTCCCGCTCGTTCCGCCCTCCCCGTGGGGCCGCGAGCACGATTCTTCCTACACTACTTGTGACGATATCGAACTCACCCCCGCCTCCGTCGTTCCATTGTGACTTTCTTGAAACCACCCGCGCGTTTTCAAGACAAATCACGGCGTGAATTGATAAAGGTGAAGCTCTGCCGCCGGTCGCCACGATGGGCGCCGGAGGATGAATTACTTGACCTGTTTGCGCTGTTTGCCCGTATGAATTGGAATTACTGCCATCACCATCACTGGGTGGCTTTGATAATAATATGAGCTTTCCCGTGACGCACAGCGCCGCACAGGTTGTCCACCGCCCTCCTCCTCGTCCCTTTGCGGAATCGTTTTCAGAAAGCGCCACGCGTCCGATGCGGCGCATCAAAGTTCCGGATTTGAGAATTTTACAATCCAGCACGTTTTCGGTTTTGTTGTCGCCGGGAGAAGGAGAAAGGGATACGTCATCTACACTCTGCTCGTCTGGATCCGTCTGTGAAAGCCGTTCCAGCACTACTCGCAACGCTCTTGTCTCTGACAGACTTTGTAGTCGGTACTCTATTATCTCCGTCGCGTCGCGAAATGGCATCCGCCGTCGTATCGTGAACGCAATTGTTGTTCGTTCTCTTAATCTAATTGCCGCCTCCTCCTCGTCCAAGAAACTCTCCTCCGGATCCTCCTCCTCCTCCTCGGAGTAGCTCACCAGGTCATATAGTGCGACGACGCGCATTATCCGGGAGTCCGTGATCTCCACTAAGCGGTCCTCCTTGGCGTCGACGTGAAGCACGCGTGAGACATTGGCGTTGGAGACGGAGGAAAACCCGTCGTCGTGGTTCGCATTCATCAACCCGAAATGCCAAAGCACCCTGGTTGACGGCCCGGCTTCACCTCCGCGCGTCGCCATCACAGACATCACGGCCGTCTCGCCGCGCTCTCAGCCACGGCGAGGACCTGTAGCCACCGGGCGCGCGTCCTTGTGCCACGTGGAGGGGTGGACTCGCCATTCAGGCTTCCAGAACAAAAAACAACCAGGATTTTTTCAAAAAAGCGCCACGAGGGCTGCCCTTTCGAAGTGCGAAGGACCGCCGTCCCTCCAACGCGCCACTCCGTCCCGCACCACCGCTATCATGTCCGCCACCGCCACCGCCACCCTCGGGTGGAAGTTCTCATCGCCCGTGCTCCTGCGCCGCCGCTCCGGTTCCGTCCGCGCCGTGTCCCGCGCCCCCCAGGCCGCGCGCGCGGACGCCGCCATCATCGATGGCAAAGCCATCGCGGAGACTGTTCGCGAGGAGGTTCGCGAGAAGGTTGCGGCTATGAAGGAGGCGACTGGGAAGGTCCCCGGGCTCGCGGTCGTCCTGGTGGGCGGAAGAAAGGACAGTGAAACGTACGTGCGTTCCAAGAAGAAAGCGTGCGGTGAAGCGGGCATCGAATCCTTCGGTACCGATCTCCCGGGTGACGCCACGGAAGATGAAGTTCTCGCCGTCGTAGCGGCGTACAACGCGGATCCGAACGTGCATGGGATCCTGGTGCAGCTCCCCATGCCGGACCACATCGACGAAGAGCGCGTGTTGGGCGCGATTGATTACGAAAAGGACGTTGACGGGTTCCACCCGCTGAACATCGGAAGGCTTTCTCAAAGAGGCAGAGAGCCCTTGTTCGTCCCATGCACACCGAGGGGATGCATCGAGCTTCTGGAACGCAGCGGCATCCCAATCGCGGGGAAGGAAGCTGTCGTCGTTGGTCGTTCCAACGTTGTTGGGACGCCCGCGGCGCTGTTGTTACAGAGACGGGACGCCACCGTAACCATCGTCCACTCCCGAACCCCGAACAGTGAAGAGATTGTCAAACGCGCGGATATCGTCATCGCCGCGTGTGGGCGCATGGAGATGGTGAAAGGCAGCTGGCTCAAACCGGGCGCCGCGGTGATCGACGTCGGGATCAACGCAAAGGATGACGATACGAAAAAGCGCGGGTACCGTTTGGTCGGCGACGTCGATTTTGAAGAATGCAAGAAGGTTGCGGGGCACATCACGCCGGTTCCTGGTGGCGTCGGACCCATGACCATCGCGATTCTGTTGCAGAACACGTTAGAGGGCGCCGCCCGGGCGTACAAGTACGAACTTTAAACTTTTTTTTATTTTCACTTTTCACGAGTGACCGTTTTGAACCATGTTATGATTATGAATCCCTATTGTAAACACGCGTCCTAACATGTATCAGCTCTCGACTTCTTCTGTCAGCGCCTTGAGTAGCCCTTGGTTGGTGAGGTAAATCGGCGCTCTGCACATGACCAGCCGTTCGCGGACGCTCGCGGACGAAACGACCTCGCGCACGAAATCGTGCCACACGTCGTTCCCGCTGATTCGGGACACCGCGTCGCACAACTGCCACGAAAACGCATCCGGGTCACCTGTCTCCACATCCATAACTTCCTTGAACACATCCAGACGCATCTGCGTGTTCGTCCTTCTTTTTTCCAACACTGCAGTAAGGTTCGTTGTGAGTTCCACAACGCACGCTTGAAGCTCTTCCACCAGCACGTCCAACGGCAAGTCGCACGCGTAAATCCAACCTTCGCCGTCCGGCGCAAACTCGGGCAAATGCTCGAGGTGCTTCCTGTTTGTGTCCGACGCATCCCGGCTCACTTTGTTCGTATCCGTCCTCCACTGTCCTTCCGCTCTAACTCCCAATCCCTCGTTTATCCGCACATACGTCGCGTCGTCCAAGTCGTGACACTCCTCGACATGTCCTAACACGTACCCACATTCGTCCCTGGTTTTGGAAACGCACCGCACTCGGCGGCCGGTTGGTTTTATTCCGATGTGGAACCGGCCGTCCGGTAGCGTTCGGCAATATTCGATTTGCACCTCCGTCGCGCACTCCATCTCCGGATCCTGGTCAAGGGCCATCATGCCGAACCGCCGCGAACCCTCCATCACGCGGCGCACCAACAGCCGGTACCGGGGCTCGAAAATATACAGAGACATTCCCTTTGCAGGTTGCGGAAGCACCGCTTGCATCACGAACATTGGCATCGGGGTTGTGTTTGACGCGCCTTCGGGTGACGGAGGAGTGGCTTCATCACGCGCTGCTCTCGCGACGCGTGCATCCTCGGGGACGTGTATTTGCATGATCTCCGCAAGGCTGACGGAGACCTTGGCGTTGTTCGCGAAGTCTCCGAGCATTATGCACCGACACAAAGGGCATTCTGATTTGTGATCCAAACTCCTAGCAAGACACTTGCGGCAGAACGAGTGCCCGCACGGCGCCGTCACCGGCTCCAGGAACAAGTCGCTGCACACGCTGCACTCGAACGCGTCCATCGGAGCGCTCTGCTCGCCTGCAGTGCGGCGAACAGTGGGGACTGGGGACGAAACATTTTCGCCAAACTTCGGTCGGTCCCAGAAAGTAGGCACACCGCGTCGTAGTTTCAAAATCGTTCAAAAGTCCGTGCACGCGTGTGCAGCGACGGCGCCACCATGGCGTCGTCGTGGGAAAAACGACGCACGGAAAACGTCGACGCGTTGTTCACGAGCGTCGTGGAGCGCTTCATCGGGGTCCAGGCGGGTGAGGAGAACCTCGGCATCGCGCACAACTATTGTTTGTACCACATCACGCATCACCAATTTCCTGACCCAGATCCGATTGCAGTGCGTGATGAGGTTGAAGCGTTGCGCGAGCGCCTGGGCATGCACGCGCAGCTCGAGAAGCAGCGCGCGCTGGAGATGCTCGTTGCCCGTTTGGAGCAAACCCAATGGCACGACGTGGACGTGCCTGACGTCCGAGCCAGGGTCCTGCTGCTGCTCCTGCGCCTCAGCGGGAATCCGCTTTCAACCAAGTACACGCACGTGGACGCCGCGCGCGTGGTGGAGGGGGTCAGTTTAAAGGACACAGCTGCTGACGTGCAGCGCATCGACGACGTTACGCAATCGGACCCTCAAACCTCCGAGAGCGACGAGTCCGACGCAATGAGCGTCCAGTCGGAATCAACCCTGAGTGACTGGTCAGACGACGAAGACGCGGCGGCGGCGAGGGCGGACGCGCTGGACAAAGCCACAGCCGCGGCGGCTGCCGCTGCGAGACGGGAAACGCGGACCGCGAACAAAACCGCTGTGGGACCCAGTGGCACAAAACACATGGATACAGGAACGCATGCCACATCACCCGAAACCGGGTTCTCGTGGCGTACGTTGGGAGACGCGCTGGATGCGGCGGAAGAAAGCGAGACGAATACAAAAAACTCAAAACGAAAAGACGACGAAACCGAAAACAAAACGTTCGTATCCTCGGCTCCGCCTGCTCCGCGACGCAACGGTGCTGGCGAACACGTAGTGACCGCAGCGAGCCGGCTGTTTCCCGCGCTCATCGCGGCGCGGGGGGATGACCTCGCCACGAACATCCTCGCCATGTCGGCGGGAGAAAATTCTGTCCGAGGAGACGGCGCGTCCGGGTCGCTCGCCTCGGTCGTCGCCGCGTCAAGGCGAAGACGCACCGAGGCGTCCGCGGTGGGTGACGCGCTACACGCGCTACACGGCGTGGCGCCTGTGGACGGAAGCTCCGGACCCGCATCGGTACCTCACCTGTCTCCCGCAGCGCTCTCGGCGGCGCTGTCGGGCGCGCGCGAAGCGGCGGCGAGCCTGGACGCGACGCGGCGACTCGTGCGCGCGACGCTCGATCCGAACGCGTCCTCTGGACCTACGCTTCGCGCGGCGGCGGCGGCGGTGGGTCGCATCGAGTGTGACATACGAGACTCACTCGCGCCCCTTGTGCTTCGCGCCGCGGGGTTACAGTCCGTCTCCACGCGCGGCGCGCCGACGCTTCTGGAACTCCGAGCCTCGACGAGGGTCGTCGAGGCGCGCGCGCGGGCGTTGTGCGCGCTCGCCGACGCGGCGCTGGCGTCGTCACCGGACGAAGGCTCCAGCGCGCGCGCGGCGTCGCGGTGTCTCGACGCGCTGCGACGCGCGGCGGCGACTCGACAAACAAGTGCGAGCGATGACGGCCAGGGTTTCGTGGACGCCACGCGGCTGTTCTGCGCGGCGGCGCAGCCGTATCTCTCCGCGTTGCACCGGTGGGTGGACACCGGCTCGCTGGAAGACCCCGCGGGCGAGCTTTTCGTGTGTGAAGGCACGGGTGTCCGGGGGCCTATAGGGTCGGAGGCGCACTGGCAGAGCGGGTACATAGTGCGTCGAGGGCGCTTAGGCGAGCCCGAGTGTCCTGAATTTCTCAGGAACAGAGCGGAGGAACTTTTAGGCGCGGGGAAAACCGCGGGGTTGCTCCGAGCGCGAGGACCTGGTGGTTCAGGGCAGACGCGAAGAAAGGAGACAATCTCCGCGCCGCTGCCTTCGAGGGAACACCTGGGTTTGACATTTTGCCTCCGCGTCCGTTCTGCGTTGGAGGCGGCTACTAAAACACCCAAGACCTCAATCGAGATGAAACCGTCATCGAAACCGTCCGTCGTCTCTCTTGACGATTCGGGTCCGCTCGTGTCGCCGCTCACCTCAATCGCGCGTTTCATCGGGGCGGACGAAACGCAAGGAAGTGGCTCGGTGTTCGCGGCGGATGTGAAGAGAGGGTCACTTATGGAGGAAGCTGCTGCGACCACGCGGCTGGCCGCGTTTGTCGGCGACACCACAGGTCCCCCGTCGACGTCAAAGACATCCTCTTCAGCGGCATCAGAAGCGGCGGCGGCGTTGGACACTTGGCTTCGAAATTCGCCAACCCCTCGGTCGCCCGCCACGGCTCCCTTCGCGGCGGTTGTTGTGGCCGCAGCGGCAGACCCCGCGCGCGACCGCGCCAGAGACCTCTCACGCGCGCTCATGGCCCGCCTCCGCGGCGCGTGGGGTCTGGGCGCGCACCTCACCGCGTTGCGCGCCGCGTACCTCGGCGGCGCCGGCGAGGCGACGGCGACGTTTTCGCGCGTGACCCAATTACGTCTAGACGCCGCGGAAGCCGCCGCCGAAACGAACATAAGTGACACAAGCTTTTCTCAACGATGCGTGGAGGAGGCTATCGACCGCGCCGAGCTGGAAGCCGCGTTCGCCGAAGCGATCGCGGCGGATGAATCAGGAACGCTTCCTGATGTAAGCGCCATGTCGCTTGAAGTCCTCCCGAGGGGCAATGACGAACCGACACACACGGGAAAAGAATTATCCACCACGGCGTCGTCCATTCAACTCGACGCCTTGGCCAGAGTGCGTCTGCGCGTCGAGGCGCCCTGGCCGCTCGCGCTGGTGGTCCCCGCGCGCAGCGCCGAGGGTTACGGCGCGTGCGCCGCGTTTCTTGCGCAGCTCCGCCGCGCGCGCGCCGCGACGGAGGCGCACGCCACGCGCGCGTGGACCTCCTCGACGCGTCGCCTTCCCGGCGCGGGCGGCGGCGGCGTCGCTGCTCGGCAGCTCGCCGTGGAAACCAGACACTTCGTCTCCGCGCTGCACGAGCACGTTTTGAGTCGCGTGTTGGAGACGAGCTGGGGCGTTTTCCAATCCTCGGTTGAAAGAGCCACGACGCTCGATGCCGCGCGCGACGCGCACGCCGAGTTCCTTGATTCTATCTGCCGGCAGTGCCTCGTGTCTCCTGACCCGACGTGGACGCTTTTATCGCGGCAGGTCAAAGCCGCACTCACCGCCGCGTGCGACCTGGAGGCGACGGGACGACGCGCGGACTTGTTGTCCAATACGTCGGTGGAAAATACGCCGTGCGCGTCGGTTCCCGAGCCCGACGCCGATGTAATCGCCGCGCGGTTTCGCCGAGCGCGGTCGTACATCTTACGGGTGGTGGACAGCAAGCTTAAAATCGGCGCGTTTCCCGAACTACACGAGCTGAGGAGCAGGTTGGACTTCAACGGGTTTTACGGGGCGAAGGGGGGGGAGGATTAGAAGGCGTAGTAGCATAGGTTTAAACAGTTTCTTGTCACGAAGTTTAAAAATTCGTCCCCCTTTTTTGTTTTCGTGTTTGCCAGCTGCTCAGCCCGTGGCTAAACGGTCGCTTCGGGTCATGAGCGTTCGCTCCGCGCACGCGGCATGTCGCCGTGCCGATGCCCGGAGCGTCGCCCATGGCGTGTACGGGTACGATCTCACGGGCGACCTCGACGTCCGAACGCCTCCTGGAACGCGTCCCTGCAGCCCTCCACCAAGCGCGCGTGCTGTTACTCGAAACGGGAACGTGCCAACCGGTCGAAGAGAGACGCGTCGTCGCTTCCGACGCCGCCGCGTCGCCGCCGACGCCCTGGGTACCGCCAGCGGTGCCCATGGTGTCGCCAGCGGTGCCCGTGGTGTCACCGGCGGTGCCCATGGCATGGACAACCACGAGGACGCGCTCGACTAGCAGCTCCGGAGACGCGGGGAGGAAGCCCGCCGTGTCCACGGCGGGCTCGATACAGTCGATACCAATCACGAAAAATGCGACCGATTTTTCGTTTTCCTGGTTATCCTGGTTGTCACCCTGGTGGTCAATGAAAACCATCCATTCGTGTGGGTCGCCGGTGTACATCCATTCCTCGGCCGCGCATGGCGACGAACATGCGGTCCACGAGCGCGTCTGTCTCCACCGGAAGGTGTGGGGCGACCCCGATGCCTCCGCGTTCTACGTGTTTGTGCCGTCGGCCCTCTTCCTCGTCGCTGGAGAAAACGATCGCCCCACGTGCGATGCAGACCTTGTCCATCTAGCTGATGCTGGTGCCCAGGCGACATATCACGAGGCGCTCGTGGAGCTGAAGGACGCGATCATGAAGTACAAGACGGACAACGAAATCCGCGCCCTTGCGGGTTTCTTGGACAACACGTTCGGGTCAAAATGTACCCTTCACGATCGGGGATTTTCAGTAGTGTCATAGCGATTAGTCGGTGATGAGTCGGTCGCGGTTGCGCCGAAGCGCTCGAGCGTCTCACAATCCTCACCACCAAGGGAGGTCTCGGCGTTTTGCTGGGCGACATGTTCGCGCGACTCCCTGACGGCGACGCGGCGATGGACCACGCGCAGCCGTTCCGCCGCCGAGACGATACGATGGACAAGCGCGTCGGCGATGATTTTTCAACTTGTCGCCACAACGCGCGATTACGCGAACTGGCCGAATCTGTGCGACTACTTTCACGACGTTGGTGCGGGCTTCCAGGAGATCGCGGGCTCGGTTGTCGACATCAGGCTCGCGCGGGAAGTGGCTGTCTCTTGCGTCAACGCGTACGATGTGTGTCTTCAGCTTAAGCTGCACATCGACCCGCCGTCCGCGAAGGGCGCGCACCGCGTCACCCTCTGCAAACACTTGGGCAAACCGATCGCGTTTAGGTACGCGTGTGGGGACAAGGACGCGACGAAGGAGATACGCGCCGCTGGGGGATCCGTGTGGCGGAAACCGTTCGACCTCGTGGGTCTCGAGGAAGAGGCGCGCGACAGCATGCACGGTGTTTTCAACGCTGATGGGTTCGCGGTGACGGTGTTAACGGACGTCGCGCTGCACCCCGGCGGTGACATTTCCAAGATGATGGAGGTAGTGTCGAGCGTCCTTGACGTCGCATACGACCTCCTCACTCTGCGCTGGGTCGCTAAGGAGGGACGTCTCAGCGTCAACGCGGCGTGTGGGTTCGAGATGCCGAGCATCGAGCTGTTCCCGATGGACTGGAAGAACCGCTTCGTCGTTCCCGTTACGGAGACATATAACCTCCACGTCTGGTGCATCCAGAACGAAGAGTACGGGCTAGTGCTGAGGCACGAGTGGAATAATCCCTAGAGAGATGACCGAGGTGACGAGAGGTTCGCACTACCGGGCGCGGTGGACGTGTTCCCGTCTCGGGTGCGGGTTTGAGTGGACGACGATGGTTGTGCACCGCACGAGTCACAAATCGGGGTGCCCTGCATGCGCCGCCGTTGTTTACTCGCGTGCCACCGCTGAGTACAATCTCACCGTCTGGTGCGACGGTAATGCCCCCCGCGGGGAGCAACTGATGCTCGGGTGGAACGACCGCAGGGCGATGACCGCCGTGACGAGGGCTTCGCAGTCCAAGGCGCTGTGGAAGTGTTCCCGTGGCGGGTGCGGGCGCGTGTGGACGGCAGCGGTTGCAAGCCGCACGCACAGCGGGTAGGGGTGTCCGTCATGTATCCTCCAGGGTAGTCTTCCGGGTGCCACCGCGGAATATAACCTCTGCATCTGGTGCCACAACAACGCCCCCCGCGGGTAGCTGCTGATCGCCGAGTGGATCGATTCCAGGGCCATGACCGATGTGACGAGAGCTTCCGGGTACGCGGCGCAGTGGAAGTGTTCCCTTGCCGGGTTCGGGCACCAGTGGACGCAGGTGGTTGCGACCCGCACGTGCTACGGCGCTGGGTACCCTGCATGCGCCGCCGTGAAACCCTCGCGTGCCACCGCGGAGTACAACCTTGAGGAATGGTGCAAGAACGACGAGTACGGGCCGCTGCTGATCGCCAAGTGGAACGATTCCAGGTCGATGAAAGACGGGGCGAAGGGATCCGGGTACGTGGCTCAGTGGAAGTGCTCCCGTCCCGAGTGCGGGCACAAGTGGGCGCAGATGGGTCATGCGGCGCACGGGCCACAGGACCGGTTGCCCGGAATGCAAGCGGGGCAAAAAGCGCAAGCGCGAGAAGTGATGATGAGGAGAACGTAACACCTTAGATGCATTTTTTTACGCGATGAAAACGAATCATTTTTCATGACTGATGATGAATGCGAAGCTATCATACGTGTTGAAAATGGTACAAGCACGGTGCGCTACCCAAACAACCCTCCGTACGGCCCGTTTACCCCGACGTTATCCAACGGCCCCAGTTGGATGTCGTTTTCTGTTCCGATCCGTAACACCCCCCCTAAAATCTCGCAGTCCTCCATCAGTATTTCGCGGCGATACTTGAAATCCACCACGTCCCTGTTCCGACCCGGCACAGTGCAGTGCACCTGGTACATGTGCAGCTGCGCCACCGCCGCGCACGTGGCGACGTCGAATCCCCGCAGCACGGCGAGATTTTTAATCTCCACCAAAAGCTTCGAGGGCATTTTGTCGAACGCGTCCCAGTTTGAAGCCACGAGCTTGACGTTCAGGTCGAGGTGCGTTTTCGCGTTACTTTCACCTGGTTTTACACCTTCGATTGTTCGATTGTAATTTTCTTCGCCCCTCGTCGCGCCGCCGCGCCGACGTCGATTTTACCCTCGCCAATTTTAATCACGGCGCTCTCTCCGAGTTTCAAATTCGAAAGCGAGCCGATCACGCTCGTAAGCTCAAGCAACGTCGTGACCGCATCTGCCACATCAAGTTCCCCGCGATTTTCAAAGTTTTCCAGCTTTTGTAAGTTTTCACGTTTCACGGCGACTGAGGATTCAATCGTTACGAAACCGTACACTCGCGTGATCTTAACTTCGTACCGGCCTTTCGCCTGCATGAAACGCACGCACTCACTGATACTGCCGTTCAAATCCTTCGCCTCCAGTAACTCAACTAGCTTTACCTTTGCTCCAACCAACTCGTCTGCCCTTCTTGCCACGAGGGAGGGGACAACGCGGCGGCGGGGGGTTGTTGTTGACTTCCGGGTGTAGGCTGGCCATCAGCTCCCCCTGGCGCGTCGCTTATCCTTTGGTATCCCTTGTCCGTGTTCACCCGCGGGTTTTTTAAGATACGTGGCAACTCTTCGAGTGTGGTGACATCCCTGCGAAACAGCTGAGTCTTTCCCTTTTTCGGGTGCTTCAGAGCGGTCCCCACGGTTCCAGTGGTGTGGAACAAACGCACGAGCTCGCGATTTTTACTTCTCTTCACCGGACGATTGAAAGATATCACTTGGTCGTCACACTGAGCTTCCTCGTAACCTTCTTTCGCAGCGAGAGCTCGCGCGCGTTACAGATCAAACACCACGCTTCGGTAGTTGGATACCCGTGCGCGCAGAGAGGAAGGTGGACCGCGCGCACGGGAAGTGAGAAGGCCATGCTGAGTCATTCGATATTTTCGATATACGGTCAAATCCCCCTGAGTTCACGCCGAAACTAGGGAAGTATCACTTGTAATGATGATTTCCAACAAAGTTCTGCGGCCACCCGGGGTACACCCCGAGCGGCCAGCGGCTGGAGCGTCTCATCCGCCGCGCGTAACGCGGCCCGCGCAGTGTCCGCCGGGAGTGCGAGTTTTGATCTTTTAACGTCATCAGGGAAATGGAAATCTCGTTTATTGGCGCGGCAGCATGTGGCGGTTTTTCAGCATTTTTTCGATGCACAAAAGCCGAGAGTTTTTCGCTGGCATCCCTCTAATCAAACTGCACCATGGGGAAGATCGGAAAGGGGACAGGCTCCTTCGGGAAAAGGCACAATAAGTCACATACGATGTGCAGACGGTAAGTCGCACTAGATAATGCGCTTGATGCTGTCCCACAATTTCGGTCCCAAACGCGTTCGAACGGCGCGCGCCCGCGGCGTTATACGGACGCCGCGAGCGCGCAGCTTTTTTAGGGTTAGCATTTCCTGTCGTCCCCGGACCTCCGTATTGACCGCCATCCCCCCCCCTTCGACCTTCGTAAACCTTAACAGGTGTGGACGTCGTTCCTACCACATCCAAAAGGCCACGTGCGGCGCGTGCGGCTACCCCAGCGCCCGCAAGCGTAACTGTGAGTGCCCCACCTCTCGTCCCGCGACACTACCACGGCAACAAAATCTCTCAATATCGAAGCGCCCGCGAGTTTTCACAAAATGCCGGTCACTGACCTTCCGCTTTTCGCTCTCCTTCCGCAGACAACTGGTCCACCAAGGCTATTGGTCGTCGCACCACGGGCACCGGTCGCATGAGATACCTCAAGACCCTGCCCCGCCGCTTCAAGAACGGTTTCCGTGAGGGTGAGTACCGCGAACCCGGCGTGGAAGACTAGATTTTTCTCATTGGCGAACCCTAGCAGCACTGGTTGTGACTTGGTTACGGCGGATTCGTCGCTGTATCCGGACACATCTTCCGCGGCTGAGTGCACCGTTTCACAGACAACACAACGGCACGACGACACGGCTGGCGAGGCTGATATAGACCCCTAGAAGCAACACACCACACGGGACCAAACGCTGACCTCGCATCCCCCATCAACTTTTTCCATCCACAGGCACGGAGGCTGTTTCCAAGAAGCGCGCCGCCGCCGAGTAAACACTCACAGTTTTGGCGACGGTGTGGTGAGCTCATCACAACGTCGCGGGTGTGTCATAGCTTGTCAGGTGTAATGGATCATTCGACGAAATCAATCATAATAGTGTTGGGTCGCGAACGCGCAAATCTTTTCCTTGGCCAGCTCGTTTTTGGCAATTTTTTGGCAATTGACGGTCTATTCTTGGGTCAAACAGTCCATTTTTGGCAACTCGACTAAAATCGATTAAAACATCTACCTACCCGTGACATGTAAAAGAGTAGCCCCTATAGACCCTCCTACAAGTCCCTCTCCCGCATTGCTTTCTTGACCTGCTCTAGTGTAAGAAACATGACGACGTTCCAGCTCCCTAGCCGCCCAAAGTTGGGAATGAAGCCTTTGTAAAACGCGAGCATGCCTTCCTGTTTAACGGTCTGCACGACGCAATCCGCGAACCCTTTATACTTTCCAATTGAATCACCCATGACGCGCGACTTAATCACATCCACTGGGGACCCGACACAGCACGCCACGAACCCGGCGCCTAATCCAGACAGCAAGTGCGTGGGTATCCCATCCTCCATGCCCGCTGCTAATAGCGAACTCTTGACCTGGTCGTAGCTCGCCAACTCCGCGGCGTTGATCACGCTGTTCCGCGCTACGTTCGGAGTCAACCCGGTCCACAGCGCCGCGACGCCTTCCTGCTTCGCGATGATGCCGTACGCCGCGACCGCGCTCGGGTACTTTTTAGGCACACCAGCCGGGAGCTTTCCCTCTGCTTGCATCCGTACTTTGACTAAATCGGTTGGTGAGGCTACCGCTATACCGAGCGCACCCGTGGTCATCCCCGCAGCGATTTTCAAATGCAGCGGTACATCCCCGACGTGGTCCTTGCCGCAATACAGGTTCTTAATCGGTTCGTACAGCCCGATACGCAGACCCCCGAACAACACCTGCCTGTGAATACCTGGTGTTATGCCCTTCCACAACGCCCCGACGCCCTCTTCCTTGGCCACGGTTACCATAGTACCCACCATGCCGCTGTACTTTGGCTTCGCGCCGCCCGCGGTCGCCGCGCCCTGAAGCTGCAAACGCACCTTCGCCGTGTCAATGGGGATAGTACACGCCTCCGCGAACGAAGCACTGAACGCGCTCGCCGCGAGGTTGCCCACGAAGCTCGTGCGCTCGGACATCGCGAAGGCCGAGGCGAGGGGCGGGGCGTGCGGCGGAGTGAACGCGATTGCAGTTTGGAGGCTGAAAATAACCAAAGCCACTCGTTTCCTTGGATGGCCAGATTCGGGGTGGGGGCTTTGTTTCGATGCGTTCACCCATGGAGAATGAAGTGCGTGCTATCTACGTATCGTTCACAATGCTCGGTGCTATGTTTTCTGGTCGTGGCGCGGAGCACTGGTCCCTCCCGGTTGTCGCCCACTCGGTTCGGTGAATCTCTCCGCCCCATCTCTGGAAACGCTCCGCTCCAACTCCGATAAAGGCTCGTTCGCCTGCGCCACGCCTTCCTTGTACCCCGCCACGAACTGTTTCATCGCGTCCATGTACGCCACGCCTCGTGTTTCGTAGAACCGCCGGAGCTCTCTCCGCCACCCGTCCGCGCCAACGCGCGCACCCGCGCCGTATATCCGACCGAGCTCATCTTTCATCGTGGAGGTGTCGTCCGGGTCAGGCTTCCAGTCGTCCCCTGCGTCGTCGTGCTCCCCCGATGTGCTCGCGTCCTCGCCGCTGGCCAGACGCTCCGCCGCGACCCGCTCCCGCCGTTCACGCTCAGGCTCGCCGTTGTACCACCGCCACCCATCAGTGTACATGCGCAGCGTTTCGCGGAACGCCCGCGCGTGCTCCTGGACGGACATATCTTTCAGGTATCGCGTCCCCGGGGGGTCGTCCATCGGTCGGGGCCACACGATTTCGCGCAGATCACGACGCACGTAGTCCACCACACGACGAACGATGTTCGTGGCGCGCCGAGTCATGACGACCGGGGCGCGGAGTCGCCGAGCGCGGCACACTGGCCGCCCCAATTTCATGACATTGAGTTTGGTAACTTTGTGAACTGCCAGTTGCCCTCAATCTGCATCGCGCCTGCACCGCGTCATGTCCGCCTGTATGAGCACCTTCGCGAGCGCCGCGATCGAGCCGCACGCCGCGCGCCGTGGCGGTATCTCGCGCGCCTCTGCGTCTCGTTCCGTTCGCGTGGCTGCTTCCGTCACCCCCCCGAACGCGGAGTGCGACGTGGATACCAACCTCGGACGACGCACCGCGCTTGCGAGTACCGCGTTGATGCTCGCCGCGGCGCTGGTTCTTCCCTCGAACGCCGCGGAGCTGGCGGTGGTGAAGGACACGCCCGGTTTCGGCACCAAACAAGCCAAGACCGGTGACTTGCTGTTGGTGAACTATGTGGCGACGTTGGCGGACGGGACAATGGTGGATCAGACGATCGGTGGGAGTAAATATTTCACGAATGGAATGCAACAAAGCGTGCAGCCTGCTGAGGCACGCCCGGTGATCATAAAAGTCAACGGCACAGACCCCGTTCCCGGGATTCCCAAAGGTCTGAAACAAGGCGTGGAGGGGATGCGCGTCGGTGGTGTCCGTGTGTTGTCAGTACCGCCCGAATTAGGATTTGGATCAAGCGCTGTTCGCTCGCCGTACGCGTTGGTGCCCGGCGACTCTACGCTCACGTATGAAGTAACCGTGCTGCGCCTTTCCGATACAGGGCCTGATAATTTATTCAAAAAGGTCGCCGGTTGCGGTTTAGGGGGGGCGAACACCATGACCAACGGGTGCGACGCGATCGTAGCGGAGGAGTAATAGGGTTAAGAGAGGAGAGAGTTGATATGCATTGTTGAAACATATTTATTCTTTTTATCATACAGTGATTACTCCGAGACCTTCTCTCTTCGCAATAGTCTCGTCATCCATCAAGTGCGCCTTCATGACATTCTTCATAAACCACTCATCCCCGAACGCCATGTGCTCCCCGGGGCAGTCGAACATCACCAGTTTGCAGCGCTCGTCCAACGTTCGCAACCCGAGCCAATCTTGTTTGTAGTTTTCGCTGTCCCTCAGTTGCACGACGTCGTCGTCTTCCACCGTCGTCCCTTCTCGGTACGCCCCGAACCAAGCCGAGTCTTTGGGCACCACGATGGTGTCCTCCGAGAACCGAATCAATACTAATCGCTCCAGTGATAGTAAGTTTGCCTTGTACATTTCGTTGTTTTTTGAATGCACCGCGTTCGGTTCGTTGTTGATGTCGGGGAGGAAGATGTTTTTGGAAAGGTATTCCTTCACGTTCATCGGGTCGCGGAAGTACTGCGCTTGCACCACGGTTTGCCTTGTGAGGAAACTGTACGCGGCGTAGTCTACTGCGTCTTTTGCAGCCCTGCAGTAGGCAGACAGTGTATCGTTGTTCTCATACACCGCACACCCCGGGAGGTCACTCACGCCCGCGTGTTGTCCCCCAATCGTCACAAGACGCTTCACGATGAGCTTCCCGTCGCCAACGTGTTTTCCTCCCCCGCAGCGTTGCACCACCGCTCGTATGAACTGCGAGCCCTGTGAGAAACCCACGGCGTAGAACCCGTTTGCTAACCGCGGCTCGGCGAGTAACCTTTCACACACTTGCGTGACTTGGTGGTTCACATCACCGAAGAAACCCTCCACCGTGTCTATCATCGGGTTCGGGCCGGTCATGACGTTGTAAACGTACAATCCCTCAACCGAGCTCTCCATGACTTTCTTCAGATGGCCCATCGACACGGGGTCGCAGCAGTTGTCCCCCATGCCGTGCCACATCACGATCGGCGTGTTGACGTGGCGAATAGGGCCCGGGTCGGGGGGGTCCAGAAGACCGCGGGCGCCCTCGGCGCCCGGGGCGAAGAGCAGCGCGAGGGTGAGCACAACGACGCGCATGGCACATCTGAAAGGACGTTGGGGCGCTCCTCTAAGACAACAACAAAAACGCAAAAAAATGAATCGCGTAGGCACACCGAGCAGTGCACCCTCTGACCCTCCGCGATGGGCGGTCGCCGCGCTGCGGACGACGCGCGCGCGTCGATGTCCTCGGTGGAGTACCTCGCCGCGCACGATCTGAGACGCGTTTGGGTCCACGCTTTGGTATATGTCAGCGCATCGTGCGCTGGTGACTTGGACGCCGAGGCATCACCGGTTTTTCACATCGGGGCTGCCTCCGAGTACTTCCACGCAGTAGCCACCGCCACGCACGTCGTGGGCCGACCGTTCGATTTCGTCCGCGTCACTATATGCAACCGAGCCGCGTTCCACCTCGCCGTGCATAGAGTGTTGGAGAGCGTGTGTGGTGAGGGTGGCGAGGCTTGAAATCAATCGGACATCCAACCTTCGGCGAAGGACTGGCACTAAATACTCACGTTGGTGTGTCCCGACTTCCCGTTTGGGGTGGTGCTGTGCGCTGTACTCGCATCAGCTGCGCGTGGCGTGGACGGGAACACCACGGTGAATGATGCCAATTTTACCACGAAGTACCCCTACGCCATGGTATCTGCCGCTTCACTCGCGCCTTCGACGCGCGCCGCGGTGGAGTACTCGCGTTTTTTAGAGACGGCGCTCGTGAACGTATTCGACAACGAAAGAGATTTGCAAAGGGACACAGCTGTGTGTCTGGATATATTACAGGATAGAGTACTGGAATCGAACACACGCAGCTGTGCGTCCGACGAACTACTCGAACTACCGCCACTGGAGGTGGTGCGCGACGCCGCGACGGCGGCGGCTCGAGGAGGAGAAGGCGATAAAACTTTGACGTTCACCGACTTTGCCGTCGCGCTCCTTCGCCACCCGAGGCCTCGGCGGGAAACGGAGGCCGCGATGCGTGCGTGCGAGGCGGGGGCGATGCGCGCGGAGGCGGTGGCGAGACGCGAGGCAGAGGGGCGATAGAGGGAGGGCAATAGAAAGGTAGGTAGACTTAGCTAGACTTGAATAAACAAGCTGTTTTTCGATTTTCACCGAAAAGAAGGTTGAACGCCCGACCTCAAATCAGCGCATCATGCGTTTTTTTATTTGTATGGGCAAACAGTCTCAGGCGCAGGAGAGCCGCCCGTTTCTGTCTTTCGGAAACGCACGATTGTTGTTTTCTCGCGACACGCCATTCCTCGCCACACCCCCCCGCGCCTCACCATGGCGACCGAATTCGACACGAAACCCATGAAGGTCAAGAAAGAGAAGAAGGAGAAGAAGCGCGCGCTGGATGGCGTGTCCGATGATGACGCGAAAGCGGCGAAGAAGGCGCGGAAAGCAGAGAAGGCTGCGAAAAAGGCGGCGGCCGCCTTACAATCGGCACCGACAAACTCCGACTCCGGGGACGTTCCCGACCGCCCCCTGACGCCGACGAAGAACTTCTCGGTGGACAACCTCGCCGCGCTCGCCAAGCTGAAGGAGAACGCAAAGGAAGCGAAGAAGAAATCGGGTGGTTTGTCCTCCGACGACGACTCTGGTGATGGATCTCCAGTTGACGCGCAATCAAAGTGGCTCGTGGACAACGAAGTCAAGATTCACGACAGCGCCGTTGAGACGAAAGTGTGCATTGATTTCAACGCCGCGCCTTTCCCCAAAACGTTAGTCACCCTGCTGAACAAGCAAGGGTTCCCCAGCCCCTCAGCGGTGCAAGGCGCGGCGTGGCCCGTGTCCATGACCGGCAGCGACGTCCTCGCGATTGCTAAGACGGGATCGGGAAAGACGCTGGGGTACCTGTTGCCCGCGCTGAGCATCGCCGCGGAGCACAAGCACGCGTCGAAGGGAAGCCCTTTAGCCTTGTGCATGTCCCCCACCAGAGAGCTCGCGTTGCAGATCAACCAGGAGGCGCAGAAGTTCGGGCAGCCGCTGGGGTGCCGCTCCGTTGCTGTTTACGGCGGTGCGCCTAAATGGGGCCAGGCGAGCCAGCTCCAAAGGGGTTGTGAGATCATCATCGCCACGCCCGGGCGCATGCTTGACATGTTAGACATGCACAACAAGGGCGGCAACCCTATCACGAACTTGAACCAGTGCCGGATTCTTATCCTGGACGAAGCCGACCGGATGCTGGACATGGGCTTCGAAAAAGACATCATGCAAATCGTGCAATGCATGGGTGCTGCGAGTGAGAGGCAGACTTTATTATTCACCGCGACTTGGCCGAAGAGCGTTCAAAGAATCGCATCTAATTTACTCAAACCCGACAGAGTCAAAATCACCGTGGGCAACGGCGGGGACAAGCTCACTGCGAACAAAGCGGTGACGCAGAACGTCATGGTTATTGAAGGTAGAGACAAGTGGACCGAGCTGTTACAACTGATGCAGGAGTACAAGGAGGGAGGTCCGATGCACAACAAGCGCGTGATGATTTTCTGCAACACCAAGAAGGACGTGAACGGGATCGGGCAGCACCTGTGGAACGAGGGGTACGCGGCGGACACTGTGTCTGGTGACCGCGGGCAACGCGAGCGCGAAGCCGTGATTGCGGCGTTCAGGAAAGGCACCACCACCATGGTGGTGTGCACCGACGTCGCCGCGAGGGGGATCGACGTCACCGGCGTGGAAGCCGTGATCAACTACGACTTCCCACGAGATGCGTGCGACGACTACATTCACAGGATCGGGAGGACTGGCAGAGCCGGTGCGTCAGGCGTCGCGCACACCCTGTTCACCAAGCAGGACGGGCGTTACGCCAAGGAGCTGGTGCAGATTTTAACCGACGCCAACCAGGAGGTTTCCGACGCGCTGAAACAATTGGCCCAACAAGGCGGCGGCGGCGGGTACCAGAAGAAACCCTGGAGAGGCGGCGGTGGCCGTGGAGGTGGCAGAGGCGGTGGCAGAGGAGGCGGCCGAGGGGGAGGGTTCAAGAAGTGGTAAGGAGTGGACGTATGGGTCATAGGGTCATTGTTTGTAGTATGATATCGCTTTCATAAAATTTCGGGTCTCATCAAAGACAAAAATCGAGACCACCAGCATCAGCGCGGGTAAATCCTAGATCTCGCTCGTTTTGAAGTCGTGCTCGTCACACCGAAGAGCACACGAGTCGTACGACTGTTCGGATATCGGTATGATGAGCAACGTAAGGTTCGCCTTGTTCCTGGCCGTCGTGGCCATGTGCGCCACTGGCGCGCACGCCGCTGACGGAGATCAAGTGGCTCCCTTCTTCGGGTTCATGGGTGCCATGTCCGCGCTGGTGTTTTCGTGCATGGGCGCCGCCTACGGCACCGCCAAGTCCGGCGTGGGCATCGCCTCCATGGGTGTGATGCGCCCCGAGCTGGTGATGAAATCAATCGTCCCCGTCGTGATGGCCGGTGTGCTCGGCATCTACGGACTCATCATCGCGGTTATCATCTCCACCAACAGTACGTCCCAAATCCCTATTTACGCACGGAGGATGTACCGAGTCAGATCGAGGGAAGGGCGGTGTCCTTGACTCGCGTGCACGTCTAAGCCACACCACACCAACACGCACGTTCCACAGCTCTCTTGTATCGCCTCTCCGTCGTATCTCTGTTTCCTTTCACGTTCTGACCAACGACGCCCCACCCTCCCCCCGCAGTTCACCCCGAGGGCTACACCCTTTTCCAAGGGTACGCGCACCTGTCATCAGGTTTGGCTTGCGGTCTTTCCGGCCTCGCCGCCGGCATGGCCATCGGCATCACAGGCGACGCGGGCGTGCGCGCGAACGCGCAGCAGCCCAAGCTATTCACGGGAATTTTGCTCATTTTCATCTTCTCCGAAGCCCTGGCGCTGTACGGGCTTATCGTGGGGATCATCCTGTCCTCCGCGGGCGCGGCGGCGGTGAAGCCCGAGTAATGTTTGTGAAAACTCGAAACGCGAGCGGGTGTCGACGAAAGGCGCATAGAAAGAGTGAGTACGAATAGAGAACACACGAAACACAACACACAAAAGACTTGGTCTCACAACATCACGACGTGTAAACGTATCACCCGCGCACAGCGCAATTAGTCAGGCTTCCCTAATGTACATTCCCGCTTGAAACTTTTCCAAAGTCAACGCGCGTCAACCACAAACTCCTTTTCCAGCGCCCTTTTCCTTCCCAGTCGCGTTGCCCTTTTTTCGTATATCCACCCTGCATGTGGGGCACTCCACGTGCGCCTCGCACCACGTGCGAATGCACTTGTGGTGGTACCGGTGCGTGCATCGCAGTTTGCTCATGGCGTCGCCGGCGACGAAGGGGTCCAAGCAAATCGCGCACGCGTCTGACGAGTCGTCGTCCCTGGCGGTGTCGCCTTTCGCATCTGACTGTTTACTCCTAGGCTTTGCTTTGGTTTTTGTTTTTAAAGGAGCCTTGCTTTCCACCTTTTCGACCCACACTTCACTCGGTATACCTTTCAGCTCCTCCTCGGTCAGCCCCTTTTTGACCACAACGTTGTCTAGGGTGAGAAGCCGCTCGTAGTCGTCCTCGGTGAAGTCGCGATCCGAAAAACACAAAGCGGCGAGGTCGCCGCGCTCGCCGGGCGTCGCCCCAGCGGCGTGGATGTGCGCGTGCATCTGGCCGAAAAAGCGGTGCATCTGCCCAATTCGCGCGCGAGCCGCACGCGTGGCTTCCCTACGCGCCAGGCGGAACGCATCCGCAGCGGCCGCATCCACAGCATCACCCTCATGCGCCGCAGCGTCACCCTCATCTTCACCAGCCGTGACATCGCCTTCATCCTCATCCAAATCGTCCTCGTCATCTTCGTATTCGTCCAAGTCGTCCACTCCGAACATCATCATCTCGTGTTGCCTTCTCCACTCCTCGCCGCGTCGTCGTGACTCCGCCTTGTACCTCTGGTTTTCTTCCTCTTGAAGACGCCGAGCGAAGGACTCGTCGTCCACTTCAGGGGGAGACGTGGACTGTGTCTGTTGCGCCTTTGGACTTTTGGATTTGGAAATCCCAACCGCGCCATCGTTTGCCTGGTCACTTCGGTTTTTCTGGTCTTCGCCTAAAGGGTTCGTCGAGGTGCGGGGGTCGGTTGAGGTCCTCTTCCTCTTCCCACGCGTTTCGACGACCGTGCGCGCGCTGCAAGAAAAGGCGGAGTCGAGGGAGGGCGGGATGGCATGTCAGGCGAGCGTTCCAAGGGTAGCTCCGGGTGTCGCCTTCAGTTTTTCGTTCGCGGGAGATCCCACGCGGCGTCAAAAGATAACAAAAAAGAAACGAGGGCGTCGTGATGGCGTGTAGGTTGGGACATGGGCGTCACGCACCTCGCAGAGACACCAGACTCGTGCGACATGGCGTCACGTCGCAGACGCGTCATATTCGTCCTGAAACTCGACAAGCACAGCCGCGCGCCGGCGCGCGGGTAGAGTGTCGGTTGTTGACCCAACCGCCCGGTTTGAGAAAAAATCAGTTCGCGCGAGATTTTGAGAAAGCTTCGTGTGAAGGGGTTTATGGGCCAGATTCTGGGCTTCCTCAGCGCATGCTCTTCTCGCCCCCCACACCTGTCGGGCGCATCACACGCACGGTTCGGGCCGCTCCTCCGCGCGCTCGTTTCCCGGCTCGACCCCCTATTTCGTTAAGGGTTTAGGGCTTCGGGCGGGCCATCGTCTGCACCCTCCCAGCGCAACCGGTTCGTGAAATCGTCGGCGGCTGACTGAAGGCGGCGGTTTTCGCAATCGCATCGAGTCGAGAGTCGTCTGTTGACCTCCAACGATGGCGGGCTCGAAGAAAAAGACTGATGCCAACACTCCAGACATGTCATCCGTAAAAGCCGAGCTCGAGAAGCAACGCGCGTTCGTGACGTGCGGCGCGGATGAGAACAAACACACGAACGAGTACGCGTTTTCCGGTGCGTACGCCGCGGTTGGCGTCGACAACACATTTTCCATGGAGTCCTTTCGCGAGCGGTTCAAGATGGAGGTGACGAAGCTTGACCAAGAAAAGGTTGAGTTCGAGATGAGCGGTATATCACCTGCGATTGCCAACGCGTTCAGACGCATCCTAATCGCGGAAGTACCCACCATGGCTATCGAGAAAGTGTTCGTGGTGAACAACACGTCGATCATTCAAGATGAGGTTTTCGCGCACCGGCTGGGTTTGGTTCCAATCAGAGCCGACCCGCGGGCGTTCGAGTACCGAAGCGATTCCGAGGCGCCGAGCGAGCGGAACACGCTTGTATTCAAAATGCACGTCCGGTGTCACCGCGAAAAGCCATCTTCGGACGGCACCAAGGGCGCGTTGGTGAACGAGATGGTGTATAGCGACTCGCTGAAGTGGCTGCCGCTTGGATCTGAACTCCCGCCGGATGAGGAAACAAAGTTCACCTCATTCACGCAGTCGCAAGGGGATTACCTCAATCAGGCGACGGCTGAGGCGAAAGAGAAAAACCCGGACGGTGATCAAGGCTCTGGCAACCCACACACGATATCAACGGTGCACGACGATATCCTGCTCGCGAAAATGGTCGCGGGGCAGGAGATTGAGCTAGAGGCGCACTGCGTGAAAGGCTTGGGTAAGGACCACGCCAAGTTCTCGCCGGTCGGCACGACGTGGTACAGGATGGTCCCTCAGGTTGACTTTTTGAATGAAAGTCTTACCGGTGACGACGCGGAGGTGTTCGTCAAGAAGTGCGTGGAGCCGGTTGCGAACCACAAGTGCTACGCAGTGAGTGGCAGCGGCAAGAAAATGACAGTCAAGGTCGCCAACATAAGAGGGTGCGACATGTGCGTGGAGCGCGTGCGGGAGCTTTCGGGCGAACCCGGCTGGAGTGAAAAGATCGCGCTTCGGAAAAAGAAAGACCACTTCATATTCACCGTGGAGAGCACCGGGCAACTTCCACCGGACGTGCTGGTCAAGGAAGCCGTCAAGGTGTTGGCGAGCAAGTGCCAGAGCGTGTTGAGCACGCTTTGAGAAAAGGTTGTGAATAACGAATAATAACGAATCAAACCCTGATATGGTATACAAACAAAGGTCACTATTACTATTACCAACCTACCTTTCCTCCTCTTCCTCGTCGTCGTCCTCGTCGTCGCTATCCGCTACGCCCTCCACGGTGTACTGCGCCGCGATGTCCCACCGGCTGGACGGCGCGAGGTGCGAGACGTACTTGACGAAGCGCATGATGCCCTCGTCCCGGTGCACGAGTGATAGGGTGTTGAATGTAGCGCTCACTGAAAGGAGCTCATCCTCCTCTTCAGCGTCACCTTGTGCGTTGTACACCTCGTCGGTAGCTGCGTCGCCTTGTTCATCAGCGGCGATGTAGCACTCGAACCCCCCAACCTCACCGAAGTCCCACGCGCTTTGGTTCAAGTCAGACTCGTCGTCCACGACGCAAAACGTAGCGTCCAACCGCGGATCGGTGGTCATGATCCCCGCATGCGCCACGGTGTAGTCCAAGCCGGGGCGGAACCGCCGTACGTCGCACTTGTGCGCGGTGGGTCGCAAGCCTGTCAGGCTGGTGAGCAAACGAGCAAACGGCTCGCTTCGGAACAAATCGTAAGCCACCGCTTTTAGCAAAACGCCGGGTGGCTGGTCGCGTAACGAGGTCAAAAAATCAGACGAGTACATGTTCGCCTTTCCATCCACGGGCGCCTTTCCCTTACCCTTGACCGATTCTTGTTTTTTATTTTCAAACGCGCCGGCCAATGCGCTCGAAACTTCCAGCGCTCTAACCCTGTTGGTTTCGTACAGCATCAACTTTTGCTTGTGCGTCGGCCCGACGGCGCGCCACCCGTCACGAACGCCCGCGGAGTGCGACGGCACTTTTCCGTTCCCAAGTTTATCGTTTTTGTCCGCGCGCCTCGTCGCGTCCCTGATGCACTGCGCCAGTTCCGGCAACAGAAACTCACGCAGCTGCACTGAGCTGTCCTCCTCCATCTTCTCGCGAATCTGCGCCACGTTGGAAGGGTCGAGGTACTCCGGGTTGACCCACCTTGCGAGGAACTCCAAGTCATCAGCGTCTGGCCCGAGCGGTTCGTCGTCGTCTTTTTCGTTTTCGTCGGCGGCGTCCGTGGACGCCTCTTGCGCTGCCGCCACGACCGCCGCGATCGCGGACGGGAACGGCGTGAACTCTGTGATGTCATCGTCTAGCGTGTTACTTTTCAGTTGACTCAATGTCGCGTGTTCACTGCCAACAGGCGCGTCCGCTGCGTGGTACCACCCACTGATTGACAGCCGCGGCTTATCCGCGCAAAACACCTCCTGCACGGCGTGGAAGCTCTTCCCCGGCGCAACGGTGAAGAACGCCATGGAGTTCCACTTGGGTAATAAGTTGGTGCTGGGCACCATGCCAGGCTGTGTGCACCCAGGCGCACCAGGTACCTCCTCAACGGGGTACAGCTCGAGCGCGCCGCCGTCCTCTTCCACCCACCCGTCGTCCGGGTCCGTTAAATATATAATGTACGAGATGCACCGCGTCCCGATCACGTCGTCGTGGCACAGCAGGTGGCCTGACCGGGGGTACACGTTCGCGCTGCAGTCTATCCGGTCCGTGAGCGGCGCGCAGCCGGTCATGTTCTGGACCATTTCCCGGAACTCTGGACTGTAAATGGCCTGGCGCAGCTTTAGTAGGTTGGGGATCTTTGGCACGATTTCTGGATTTACACTATCGATGGTTGCCAAATCGCCCGTCTGTAGCACTTTGAACAAATCTGTTTCTTTGAACGTCGCGGTGAGGTGCACCCTCATCTCTTGCTGGACAAGGCGCAGCGAAGCGTCGTCGCACAGTTGGGTCACGACGCCGTGCGGGAAGGGCTGGGCGGAGGCGTATCGGGTCGCCGCATTTTGCAGAATGTCGGGAGAGAACACAGATGGATCGAGGGCGGACAAATTCGATGCACGCGCGCCGGCACCAGCGTGCGTGGTCTTTTGCTTTTTGGGGGGCATGCTCACCACCAGCCCCACAGGTGTCGAGTCAGGCGAGTTGAAGGGCGCTGCGCTCGGAAAGCGCGGCGCGGAGTGGTGTACGGCAGGTGCTGTTGACCGCCGACACTGATTTTTAATGCCGCCGACACTGAGCTGTGAACTCTCGAAAAATAAACCTCGAGCGTGCTGCTCACATTGATCCTGTGGCTCCGAGAGTTCTTCCGAAGAAACGCGATCAGAGCGCTCACTCTTCCTTGAGCCGGCCTCGGCCCGTCCATCGGAGCCGATGTCGAAGACACCGGTGAACGACATGTTTAGCGCCACGCCCGCGGCGCTGGTCAAGATGCGCTCCGCGCGTACCGAGCTGTCGCTGGACACGTCGGAGATGCTCCAGACCCCACCTGCGTTGCGCGCAGGAGGAGTCGGTCCGGACGCCGCCTCGCTGGCACCCGCGTTCTCGGAGATGATGTCCGCCTCCCCCGCGCACCTGGCGAAGATGCGCGCCTCGTCCACAGCGTCTCCCGCGGTGACCAACGGCGGACACCACGGATCCACCGCGATGGGCTCGCCCGTGTCTCCCGCGCCGCAAGATTTCGCAAAGATTTCGCAAGAGATGTTTGGCGGATCGCCCGCGAATTTGGCCGCGATGCGAGCGACACGAAGCGCCGCGCCTGCTTCAAACTACCAGAACGGATACACCCCCTCTTCGCCCCTCGCCCGACCTGTGGACCCGAACAGGTTCGACGCCATGTTCTCCGCGTCCCCGGCGCACCTGAACAAAATGCGTGAGCCCAACTATTCATCGTCGTCGTCGCCGTACGCCGCCAACGCCGCTGATCCATCGAGGTTCGACGACATGTTCGCCGCGTCGCCCGCGCATTTAAGCAAGATGAGAGCGGCTAGTTCAAACAGTACCGGAGTTTCCTATGGGTACACGTCCGATAGTCAGAAGTACCAATCACACGCCCCTATGGACGCTAACAGCGGAAGGTTCACCGTTGTGTACGACATCGTGGCTGATTCCGAAAAGGACGCGCGCGAAAAGATCCTCGCGATTTGCTTAGAGCAGACTGTCGAGTTACCCGCGAGCCTGGTACCGGAAGGCACGTGGATCCGTGAGCACGTTGTGGGGCGGCTGGAGAAATTGACACAAGGCACCGGGTTAAATGGATCGTGGCGGTGCGAGATTTCCTACCACGCCGACACGACTGGCGGCGAAATCACGCAACTCATCAACGTGGTTTTCGGAAACACATCAATGAAGGAGGGCGTGATGGTGTGCGATTTGAAGATGCCGCAGTCTGTGTTATCGGAGTACCCCGGGCCCAAGTTCGGGATTGAGGGCTTGCGTAAATTAGTCGGCGTCCCAACCGGGCCGATGATCATGACCGCGCTGAAACCCATGGGAAGCTCCGTCGCCGACTTGGCGAAGATGGCGTATAGCTTTGCCAAGGGGGGAATCGACATCATCAAAGACGACCACGGCTTGGCAGACCAGCCGTGGGCACCTTATGATGAAAGGATACGGGCATGTACCGCGGCTGTTGCCAGGGCAAATGCGGAAACGGGGAGACGGTGCATCTACGCGCCCTGTGTCAACGCGCCAGCGCACTTGGTGATCCCCAGGGCGCACGCCGCGCGGGACGCGGGCGCTGGGGCGGTGTTGATGATCCCGGGGATCACGGGCCTCGACACGATGCGTGATTTAGCCGCGGACGAGACCTTCGGCCTCCCGATCATCTGCCACCCCGCGATGCTGGGCGCGATGCTGGGCGGGGGGTCAAAGAAACGCGTTGGCGGGTTTTCGCACGAAGTGCTTCTTGGGGTGCTTCCGAGATTAGCCGGCGCGGATGCGACGATCTTCCCCTCCTTCGGAGGACGGTTCGGGTTCACGCTGGAGGAGTGTTTGAGTTTGCAAAACGGTGCGTCGCGTCCTATGGGTTCTTTTCCGCCCATTTTTCCCTCTCCAGGCGGTGGTATGACCCTGGAACGCGTCGCTGCGATGAACGAGGCGTACGGCAGCGATTTGATGCTTTTAATCGGCGGGTCGCTGATGGGGCACTCCCCCGACCTCGCCGCCAACGCGAAGCACTTTATGAAAATCGCGGGACGCACGGATATTTGGGGGCCAAAGGAAAACGTACAATAAGGCGCGATCGTTGTGAATCTAATCATCTATTCAATGTGCTATTATCGTATCGATACGTCTCAATTCTAAAAATCCCAAAACAAACAGGAAATCAACACCCCCCTGACAACACTCGTCCGACTCCGTCGTCATCCTCGTCGTCGATGAAGCTGTCGTCGTCAACGAAGCTCCCTCCGTACTGCGACGCGACAGGCGTGTGCCCGGGGGTCAACTGCGTGGGCGACGGCGTGTCACTGACGTCTAAACGGCTCCTTGGTCCGAACTTAGAAATGACGCGTGAAATGCCACCGACCGACCCAGTCCCCCCAGGGGTTTCGTTCGCGTTCGCGTTAGCAATTTCCCGATACACCAAGCGGTCATCCTCCGCGTACCGCTGGTCTTCGTGCGTCTCCTGCGTCGCCACGACGAACTCCTCGTCCTCGGTGCACCACCCGTCGTCGTGTTCATAACTCACGTCGTCGTCGCCGGACGCTTCGTCATCCACGAACCTCGCGACCGCGGCTTTCGCAGCATCGTTTCGCTTCTCGCGGCGCGAAGCTGCGAGTGCGGCGCGCCGCGAAGGCGACCTTATAGACTTCTCGCCGACTGGTTGCACTGGAGAGTTTACTTGGTCAACGCGCTTCGCTTTTGGGTTCAAACTTGGCTGCGAAAAATCGTCGTCGTCGTCCTCCGGAACGTCCTCGACCCTGCGTTTGCGGCGCTTCACCACGCGCAAGTCTTCCGAGTCGGGCGTTGGGGCGGTGTGATTGTTCGGCGGCGGCACAGAGGGCACGGCTGTGTTATCCAAAATCGGAGCCACTTTTTCTACGTGTACGCCGCTTTCCCACGCGCCCCAATCGTCAGCGTCGTCGTTGGACTTCGTTGGACTCGAAGCGCCCCACGCGCCTCCGTTAAGGTCCTGACTCGGCTGCGACGGCGCGCCCCACGCGTCAACTCGTTCCCCTATGTCGTTTGGACTCACGGCACCCCACCCGGGCGAGCCTCTTTGGGAACCCTCGTCGGAAGGCTGCGTGTTCGTGCCCCATCCCATGGACGTGTCGCCTTCCAACACATCGTCGCGAGGTCGCTTTTCACTAGACGCGTCACCTCCACATCCGCCGCCGCCCCATCCGCCGGTGTCG
>TARA_B110000977_G_scaffold199387_2_pt1 | contig 41025 bp, 29 predicted proteins | sample TARA_B110000977 | Tara Oceans TARA_B110000977 (sample SAMEA4397798) | marine metagenome | biome: Polar Biome; feature: [SRF] surface water layer (ENVO:00010504); material: water (ENVO:00002006), including particulate matter (ENVO:01000060) such as... | depth 5 m | reverse complement strand
AAAAAGAGCTCTATGGGTAATCTGTATCGACCTTCGTTGTCCCCTGTACGCACAACCCCTACCCCGTCCACGTCAACCAGCAACGCGTACTCCACGTACTCATCCATGAACGCAATGTGCGTGATTGAGGGTTTGAAAAAGAGCACGGTTGTGAGGCGACCGAAGGATTTCCCGTCAACATCAAATATACGAGTAGCGGACTGCGACGACGCCGTCGTTTATCTACTCGCACCGATGAGTTATGTGAGCATTGTGGATTGCCGGGATTGCGTGGTGGTGGTTGGGGCGGCCAGTAGAGCTGTGCGAGTGGAGCGGTGCCACAGAGTCACCGTTATCGCTGCGAGTAAACGACTGCGAGTGAGAAACGTTCGCGATTCTATGTTTCACTTAGCCGTTCAAGAAAAGCCGACGTTTATAGGAGACTGTTCCGGGTGTACGGTTGCGCCGTATAATACTTTTTATGAGAGCCTGGAGCGACACTTGGCAATTGCAAAGTTAGAAGTCAAGAAGTGCACTATGTGGAACCAAGTCGTGGAGCTAGGTGGGGTTGGAGTAACGAGTACCGACGAAAAAGAAATAACCGAAAATGAAAAGAAATCCGCATGCGAATTAGCCCCGGAGAACTTCGCGCCTTTTATCGTGCCGTTCAGAGGCGAGAGTTTGGATGAGCAAGACACGGGTAGTAGTGGGTCAAACCCAACCTCTTTGACCCGGGCGAACCCTTTTTTCATCGACGACGCGTACGTGTTCGCGCTTGATTTGAAAGTAAAGGCGGTTGCGAGTTTGCGGAAATCGCTGCGGGACGCCGACTTGAGCGACGAGAGAAAAAGAGAACTGCAAGCCACTATTCAATCCTATTTCAAAGACTGGCTGAGTAGCAGTGGGGCGATGCGGCAGGTGTACGAACTTGCTAGGATAGAAAGGGGGGACACTAGGTGAGGAGTTATTATGAATATATGAACCTAATTGCTTCTCCATTTCTACATTTCTAACGACCTTCCATAATTCATTCTACGCCAACGGATTGGCGTGTATCGTCACGCTAACAATCTTGACATCCTTCACTGGTCTGTCCCGTTCGTCTCCCGGTGTTTTCTCTAATTTATCCAACACTGTAAACCCGTCAATCAGCTTACCAAACACCGTGTTCTTGCCGTTCAGGTGTGGGGCCTTTGCGTAGGTCAGGAAGAACTGCGAACCATTCGTGTTTTCCCCAGAGTTGGCCATCGACAAAATGCCCCGATTCGTGTGCTTAAGATGGTCCCGGATTTCGTCCGGGAACTTGCCTCCCCAGATCGATTTGCCCCCTTTACCGGTGCCGGATGGATCCCCACCCTGTAACATAAACCCTTTAATATTTCTATGGAAGACGCAGTCGTCGTAGTACCCACTAGCACACAGGGCGAGGAAATTTTCAGCCGTCCGCGGCGTGTCCTCGCAAAAGATCTCAACCTTCAAATCGCCGAACGACGTGTGCAGGGTGACGGACATCACGCTAGGGTTGGGTTAAGCCCGGACCTTAAAGCACACACAGGCACCCTAAACGACAACGGACGCGACACTACGTGCGAGCCGAAGTGGCGGTAGTGGGGCAGACGACGTCAAGTGGAGAGACGAATTTCTCGAAATTGCAGCAGAAGGTGTGCTCTATTTTATTTACTTTTTCAACCTCATTCATGTTACATCAGGTATCGCTCTCCTCTATACGCTCTTTTCATAGACTCCACACCCTGCAATTCTACCTCTTATATGTTGACCTGCTGCGGCGAGAGGGGCGCTCTGGTTTCCTCCAGAGCTGCGCACAGGGGCGACGCGACGGTCATCGAAACGTCGTTGGTTTCGGTCTCCGCGAGGAACGAATCCTTCTCAAGAGACGCGCCCAGCGCGGTGGCTTCCGAGAACGTGGGCGTCGTAGCCTCCGGGTCGAGCTCTTCAATAGGTTCAGGTGCTACTATTTCAGTAGCCGTTTCTACAGCCGTTTCAGCAACCGTTTCTCCACCCTCGGCGCATTCTTTAATGATCGCGTCCACGTCCGGCTTTCCCTCCGTGAAGTACAAAATCTTCTCCACGACTTTCGCGAGGTGCTTGTTTGAAAACTCGGTTCGCTGACACAGAAACTCGATGTCTTGCAATTTTTCGAAATAGAACTCACGTTCTTGCTCCGTGCGCTCCACTGTTAATTTCAACTCAGCGTTCTCAGCGCTTAAAAGTTTCATCTCAGCGGAGGTGGCGGAGGAGGGCTTGGATGCGTTGGATGAAGCGGCGCGAGCAGTAGTCACGGGCTTGGACGTCTTCACTGATGCTGTCTTCGAAACACCTGGAGCAGTTCGTCCGTTGCTACTCCCCGGCTTTTTTATCGCCCCGGCCCCCTTGCTCACCTGTCTCCGCTCATCGCCGTCATACCCTTCCGGGGGGGCCCCGCCCGTCACAGTGTCATAGTAGTACTTGATCCATTGAAGGAATTCCAAGTTGTCCAACGGCCGGCCTTTCACCAACTTGCTCACCTCGATGTTCCGTGCGATTTTAAGCTTGTCAAACACGCTCTGAAGCTGCTTGTAGTTGTTCACCATGTCGTACTCGTTCTTCGCGTCGAAGTTTACTTTGCTCATGTTCACAACGCCGGGGTGCGCGGCGTCCAGGATCTGGCAATGCACCGCGCCAGAAGCAACCTGGAAGATTATTTATTTTTGGTGATGGGGATGTGGTGTATTGGACGTAGAGGTACGAGTAGCAGTGATTGGCGCAACGTAGCAGTGATGGGGGCAGCACATGTTTGTTGTGGAGAGACACGGCGGTCACGTAAAGAAACGGGTGAGAGTGGTTAGTGACGGAAGGGTGAAAGAGATCGGCGTTGATACTCATCTCGCTTGAATCTCGTTCTCATCATGACCCCACTTACCTGCTCCACCTTCGTGAGCTTGAGGTTGAGCAAGCCATTGACCCAGTCAAGCAGCTCCGCGCGTCCCACGAAAAATGCGGGGTTCTGTAAGCCGATGCCGGAAGCGGCGTGCGCCATGTCGACGTGCGGCGACGAGTGTGGCAAAAATGAGGAGTCGTCGCTTTTTGAGTTTTTGTCTAAACGGTCGTCCCCCTCAAGTATCGAGAATTTAATTCGTCATTTGGGAGTTATTTGAGCGTTTTACCACAAGATTTCTTATCACTGTCGAACGCAAATGGCTTCACCCACTTCTCTCTCTTACGCGGTGTAATCGATGTCGTCCATGATCTTCCAGATCGTGGCATCGTATGGCCCTACGTACCGCGACTCGCCCGCGAAGAACGGCGAGTCGGGGTTGAACGCCTTCCCCAGTTCCTGCGCGCCGGCGAGCGAGTTGAAGCAGTGGAAAACCTCGATCCCGGTCTTGGCTTTGGGCTTGTACGTGTTCCCCGGGCTTTTCGTGTCCATGGTGTGCACCACGGAGAACTCCACGCCTAACGAGTTGTGGAAGTCGTCCGCATCCTGGGAAAGGAAACCAGGCAGCCACTCGTCGAACTTGCCGTTCCACCCCAGGTTGTACTGGCCGAACCATTTCCCTTTGATGGATTTCGCCGGCACGCCGCGGATGCCTTGCGCTGTGGACGCGGTGGCGGTGAACGGCCCTGAGGTGTCTCTGAAGGCGAGGATGTCCGGCGAGTCCCACAACGGGTTCGCTTTGGGTCCTTCGTTGATGAAGAACTCCAAGCCAGCTTTGTGGCTCGACTCGGGGGTCAACACGGTTAACATCACTTTCGGGTTTTGGCCTTTCGGTAACCCATCTTCCTTTAACAGGAACGCCCTGGTGGCGTCCTTGAACTGGGGAGGGCAATCTCCGGTTTTAATTTGGTTGATGAACCCGTAGATTACCTGTTCAAACGCTTTGTAATCCGTGCACGGGAACGCGCCGCCGATGGGGCCGATCTTGGCGCCCGCGATGCCGGCGTCATACCCTCCAGCCAACGAGTTGACGGGAGGCACGATCGGCTTGATCCCTCCCGCCGCAGCCATGGCACTGCCGGGCAGCCACAGCTGCTCCGTGGGCACCGCGGCGGAGAGAAACGCGGCGAGTCCGGGGACCGCGATCAGCTCGCGTCTGGACGGGCCGTCGGATTCGGAGGACGCGCGAGTCAGAACCACGCGAGTGTTTCGGGGGACTGATGATCTGGATGACTGTGTCGGAGATCTTTTCACGGATCGCGCGGTTTTGCGATCGGGGACGCGAACCTGGACAGGCGCGAGCGCGGCCTTGAATGTGAGGGCGAACATTTGGGTCGGCGGGGTTGGGGGATTGCACGGGGGGTGCGGGAGTGGGAATGGGGGGAAGGGACGTCGAGAAGGGCGATGTTGAATCTTGATCGAAAACACATAACGAGAGTAATAAAAGTGATTTCCCTGCAATTTTTTGGCGCCAGGGATATTTTGTACGCCACCTCATTAGCACTTGCGCCACCGTGAAAGGCCTTACTTTCGTCGAGGATGCTCGCGAAACTTCGTGTGTACTTTCGTGTAGATGTTGTGAACGTCGTGACGCGCGGGCGCGCGCATTCGCGTCGGTGCGAGGGAGCTGTGCGCCTGTATACTGTCCCATGATTGACGGTCTAATAACTCAAGAGCAATTTTCACGGGACGTACGAAAATAGCTACGACACCCGACCACGCGCACAACCTCTCGCACAACTACGCGCACGACGCACACGCCATCGCCATTCACCAACCCACCACCACGCTCACAGATGTCATCCGAAACAGCCAGCGGCGGTGCCAAGCGCGCGGCGCAATCTCAACAATCCGACGCGAACGAACCAGGGATCTCAGAAATTGCCCCCGGCCTTCCCACCGTGTTAACGCACGTTCCCACGTCTTTGGACGCTCCTGATCTCGCTCGGCTCAAAGCGGTGAGCTCCTCGACGCGCGACGCGGTGAACGCGACCGGTTGGAAATTGGAAGAGCCGAACATGCACCAAGCCGCGAAGCTCGGGTGCTGGGTCACGCTGAAGCGCTTGCAGCATGCAAGGTCAACCCATGGAAGACACGGAAGTGTGCGTGCACTCGGCGGAGGGCGGAAGGCTCGACGTCCTGCAATGGGCGCGCGAAAAAGGCTACGCGTGGGACGCGAAATCGTATTCGCGCGCCGCGGAGACCGGAAACCTGGAAATTCTGAAGTGGGCGAAGCAAAACGAATACCCGTGGGACGGGTCGGAGTGCGTCCCTCTCGTGGCATCGCACTTGGGCGGGGACATGGCGGCGACGAAGTGGCTGCACGAGTGCGGGTTCATGGAGTGGATGATGTGGATTGATTCCGACGACGAAGAGTGGAACGAGTACCAGGAAAACGAGTGTGGGGGCAAAACCTTTTGTTATGACATGTTCAACGAGGTCATTTCAAGGAGGCCGCCGGAGGGGTCGGATGCAGACTAATACGTGTGATGGGGTGAATGAATAAAGACAATTTCAAGGGTACTCAGTTTTCGTCGTGCCCCCCCGTCGCGTCTCCCGCAGTGTCTTTCCCTTGCTGTCCACCCCCCTTTTCCTTGTCATGGCCCCTCTTGATCCGCAGCTTCTCCTTCATCTCCCGCTCCGCGCCATACGGCCCGTGCCGCATCCACTTGGTGGCGGTCCACTTCTCGCCCGCTTCCACGGCGCACCCACCGTGTAACGATTTCCCGTCGTCGTTGCCCATCGGGTCCACCGACCAGAACAAAAGCGCGGTGCCCGCTTTTGGGGCGACGTGCAACTTGCCAGAAGCACACTTGCTAGTTACGTGAGCGGTTCTCCCAGTGTGCGACTCCTCAGAATCTCTGACTAATTGCTCACTGGCTTTGTACCCGGGATCGACAAATTCACCGCGCGGGAAAACCGTCTCGCCCCCCGCTTCGACGTCCGACAGGTACAGCAAAACCGTCGCGACTCTTTGCCCCCCGTGCTTGATGTTTTCCTGGTCCTGAAAGTAATCGAAGTGCGGGTCGTACTTCTGCCCGGGTTGGTAGTTCAGAATCTGTATGCCCTCGCCGTGGTCCACTGGGATCATACTGAACGCGCTTATTCGCTCTTCGATTCGCGTCACGATTGCATCCTGGCCTCGCTGCAGGAAATGACCGGTGCTCGTTCGGACTTCACTCGATTTGCTCACTCCGGTTTTCTTGTCCACCACAGAGGCTACAGCCATCTTGGGTCGGGCTAGCTCGATCAGGTGCGAACACTCCTCTGGAGTCAGGAAGTTGTGATACACCTGCGCTCTCGGCGCCCAGCTAATTTGCTCCACCCACGGCACGTCGCCTCCCAGACTTTGCAGCCTGGGGAGCACAACGAACGTCTCCTCATCGCCCCATTGCCGCGCTAAAGCCTCCTTCTCGGGGTCTGCGGGGCCCATGAAGTACGCGGGGTCGGTAGGGTTGTCACTGCCTGTGCCGCGGATCATGTTTGGGGCCACGCCGTTCACTGCTTGCGGCAGAGGGAACAACACGCACGACGAAATCATCACGCACAGAGTGAAACGGGGACCAGCTCCCATGACACCTCGTTTCACCTCCCGACCCACGTTTGTTTTCCTCGCCCGCATCGTGCCGAGTACACGATTACACATCGACGCCGGACCGTTCGAAACGCACGTCCGCGCGACGTCGTCTGGTCGGCTTCGAATCTATCTGTCTCGATTTGCCAGACTTTGTGGGGACAGGACATGGGACGATGTTGGGGCTGAAATCGCGTAACACTCGATCCTGACTCCTGACTGCCACCCCATACAAGATACAGCATCTGCGTACAACTCGAAAACGGATGGCCCTCGTGATCCAAGTCCAGCTTGTCATCCATCACCTCGGAACGCCATTGACGCACGCGCTTCGAACAGCAACACCATGGCCGCTCTTGCCGCCCCTGTTTCGCTCGGGGCGTTCCCCAAAACTGTGCTCGGCGCCCGCAAGGGTGGCCGCGTATCAGCCAAGGCACGCGTCTCCATCCGCCCCCGCGCCGCCGTGGAGACCGCGCCTGCTGCTGATCCGCTTGAAGATGTCAAAGTAGGCGCTGCGAAGCTGGCTATCAAGCTCCTCCCCGGCGAGGGAGGTTTGAAGGCCATCGCAGGCGTCCTACCTTCAAAGTATAAGGACACGTTCTTGGGGTTGATCGAGAGCTACAAGCAGCAGATGCTCAAAGCGACGAACGGGGACGAGCAGAGAGCATCGACCGCGCTGGTTTCCGTGTTCAAGGATATGATGACCGCTTACGCCGGCCAAATCATCGGCACTCCGTACGAGTTCCCGTCGCACCACATCTGCATCAGAGAACCTTTTGACTATTATCAGATGGCCAATGCATACATCGGATCTTTGGTTCAATTCGACCGGTCCATTCTTCGCAACCCCGAGAGATGGACTGACATTCAGAACGCGCTGGACCGCGGCGAGAACGTCGTTTTAATGGGCAACCACCAAAGCGAAGGCGACGCCGCGTTCATTCCGCTGTTGACTGAAGTGACGCACCCAGGGCTGGGGGAGAGCATCACGTACGTCGCGGGCGACAGGGTCGTCACCGACCTCCTGTGCAAGCCTTTCTCAATGGGCAAGAATTTACTATGCGTCCACTCCAAAAAGCACATGGACGACGATCCCGCGTTGAAACCGGCCAAGATGAAACAAAACCTGAACACCGTTAAAGCTATGCAAAGACTCCTAAAAGCCGGAGGCATCTGCATCTGGATCGCCCCCGCGGGTGGCAGAGACAGAAGAAACCCCGAAACCGGCGAAATCATCCCCGACAAGTTCGACCCCGCCGCGATCGAGATGATGCGCAAGCTGGGGACGAAGAAGGGAGCCGCGAAGGTACGTTTTTTTGTTTTATTGATCCCGTAAAATCATTCTCGCCTTTTACTGCATAGTGAGGGTTGATTCTGAAGGTTTTTAGTTCGATCCTGTGAGGCATCCTCACCATCCCTAGGTTCGGGATTTGTCACCATCCCGATACGAAGGCATCTCCAATGAATAACACTGCCCAATATGTCCCAAGACATCCGCCCGAATGTTTGCCCACGGTCCAGACTTGCCTGTACTTTATAAATTGCCCATACAAAAGACTGACTTTTATTTCCAAAATCCTCAGACGCACTACTACCCGCTGGCGATGGCGACGTACGACATCATGCCCCCCCCAGTGGCGAAGGAAAAGTCTATTGGTGAGGAACGGATCGTGAACTTTACCGGTGCGGGGTTGAGTCTCGGGGAGGAGCTGGACGTGGACCCGGCTACCGCGTCATGGGCGCAAGGGTTGGGCGAAGATGCTGACCTGCCGGCCGCGCTGGCGGAACACTTGTGGCAGAAGGTGAACGAGGAATACGTGGCGATTGAGGCCTGCAACGTGCCGGGGGGCGGGGACGTGCCGTTGCCCTCAAACGCGATTCGACCGGTGCGGCCGCCTTCGGTGCCGACGTTTTAAGGTGGAGGAGAGATGAGATTAAGGGGGAGTGTAGTCTTTTTCAATTGTAAGCAGCATTAAAAGTCAACGAATCTGACACTCGTGCACGCGCATATGGGGTGCGCGTCGAGTCGCACGGCGGACGCTTCGGATGTTTCCACTTCGGCATCTCCTTCCGGTCGAAACTCGTGTATTGTAAAGAGCGTTGAGGGTGCACGGTCATGCTCGGTAGTGCCGGATCAGGGCACGTCAACCGCCATTCATGAGACGACGCGTCGTTCTGTCTTCCGAGAGGAATCACCTGGAGAGTGTTATGCACGAACAGACTCTCCTTGGTGTGAAAACTTACCGTCATGCTCCGCGTCACGACGGTACGCGCCGCTCCTCGCCGCGACGCACCCGCTAAACACAGTGGCCTCACCGGACGCGCGAAGACCCACGGAGCCGAGAGGAGATCTTCCTGAACATTTGGAGTTCACGGACTTCACCGGAAAATTATCGGATCAAGAGACTGAAACAGATACGCGTAGCTCGTCTTTAGATTCCAGCGATGCCTCCTTGGACGCGACTGCGATGCACGCCACGTACACGAATGGATGTTCGGATAACCACTCGTCACAGAGTGATATAAAAGAAGTGGTGGCTGCGGCAACGGCGGCGGTGAGAGAAGCGGTCGCCGCGGTGCGAACAGCCACCGTTGGACGAAAAAGTGAAGAAGTTACTTCTCGTGATAGCTCGGGTGGAAAGAAATTTGAACTCACAATGGACACCACTGACTACCTATTCATTACAGATGTCGGGTACGCGATCCAGAAACGCGCAGGCGCGGCGAGGACGGTACAAAAGGCGATGGAGCTGGTAAAGAATCAAGGATACGTTCACTAATATTATATTTTTTACTGCTAAAAGAATCGTCTCTCTACTCACTTCAGATCACTCTACGTTCACATCCCCCGTATACACCACCGGCAGGTGTGATATCGCGTCCCCCATTTTCCGGAGCTTCGCGGATAGCTCGTGAAACCCATTAGTCATGGCTAGTTCAGAAGGATCGCTCCCTCTGTCATCCTTTCCCCAGTGCTCCGAGCAACCGCCGCACTTGTTTGTTTCCACCAGCCAATCGATCACGTCGCAATGCCCGTAAATCGCGCACTTGTGAATCGCGCAGTGCCCGTTGACGTTTACGACGTCGCTCGGGACGTTCAATTCATCGACGAGCCACTTCACGGTAGGCAAGGGGGACTGTTTAGCGCTCATATTGTCTCCACCGCCACTCGCTATACACGCCCACAGCAACGCGTTGCACCCCCACTTGTTTCGCTTCCCGGGGTCGACGCCTCCTAAACTTACCAACCACCGCGCGACGTGCAAGTGCCCTTTCCAAACCGCCAAGTTGAACGGCGTGTCTTCGTCGTAGGTCGTCGAGTTTGGCTGCGCGCCGTGCTCAATTAACCACTGGCACGTCGCCAACCGGCCGTTCCTACACGCCCAGTGTAACGGCGCGCGTCCGTCTTTTCTTCGCGTCGCGTCAACCGGTACGCGTTTCTCGCGGACCAAATACGCACACGCCTCCACGTGGCCGCCACCCGCCGCCCAGTGCAACGCGCCGCTGCCGTGTTGATCTGTGCTGCTTAAAAGGTCCCATCCCGAATCACACGCGTGGCGCATCGCACACACGTCGCCCACCGCGGCAGCGGCTAACCCGGGCGACTTTCGGCAAAGCTTTTCGATTTCAGAGGAAATCTTTTTAGAGCAAGGAGCGTCGTCGACGGAAGGGTACGCCACTGAGGTAGTATCGATGTCAGAAGTAACACCCTTCGCAACACGATTTGTAACACCCGATTCTTCATGTAACATCTCCTTCAAGCTCTCCCGCCACGGCCCCGGTCGTCCTTCCCCCGCCCCCCGCCATGCGCTGGACTCAGCGGCCGCGCCGATGACGCCGCCCGTCTTCGCAAAAGCCTCGGCGTCGTTCAGCGACGCGTTCTTGGAAGCAGACGCCGCCGCCGCGCACGTGGGTCCGTTGCCCCCTCGCGCCCAGTGCTGCCGCAACCCGCCGCCGTGCACGGCGTAGAACTTGCCGCACCCGATGCAGGTTGCCAGGCCGCGTTCTTTCATTGCTAAAGCTCGGGTAGATGAGGTTATGAAAAGCTGGCCGTCACTTGACGGTCGGGCTGACGCTACGAACGATTTTGTGTCTTCCGAGTGTGTTGTGTCCAGAGAACGTTCTCGCGCTTCTGTTTCGAGGATATCAGCGACGGCTCGGGTGAGACGCATGGCAAGTGCAAATGCATTGTCTACCCTGTCCGCGTTGTTTACGCTGTCTAGGCTGTCCTTGTCCTTGTCACAATCAGACTGTTTACCCATAGAAACGTCCATTTCCTTTTTCCGTCCGTGCGCTATTTTCAGCGCCGCGCGGCTTGTCCAGTCGTGTCCGGGTCGCGTCTTCTTCGACGACGTCGCGGGGACCAGGATGTGAGCGAGGGTGAGTTCTTGATCACTCAACGGGGCCATGTTTAACATTTTAATAGCCTCAGCAAATGCGTTACGTACTTTGTCCGACACAGAATCCGGGGGGATGCGTTTTTTGTCCGACGGCAAAGAATCGAAACTCGAGATTTCTTCGACTTTTATTTTTTCCTCCTCCACGTCCTTTTCCTTTCTCTTCTCCTTTCGAAGGTACGCGTAAGGTTTGACCCGGTTGAGTGAGTCACTGTCAGACTGTTTGTCCATAGACGTTAAGAACTCCAGCAACTCTTTCCCGGTTTCGGTTTCCAAGTCCCCCCCTCTTTCAGCGGTGACGTTCCGTAAGTGTAAGCCTTCCAAAAATTGTTTCGCATTTTGTGGGTCCACTCCAGCGAACTCAATGGGGCCTTCTATCGCGACTGCGCTGTGAAACGAAACGCACGCTTCTCGACTCGCATTAACCTTCCCCCACGCTCTCACAACCATCTCTCTTTGGAAGTTGGAAATGGCCTTCGGGACGGAAGAGGCTTTTGAGAGCCATCTTGCGAGGTGCCACGCGTCAAATAAAGCAGTATTAGCTCCCATACCTTTGAACGGCGACATGGGGTGAGCGGCGTCGCCTATGGCTACTACCCTGGTTTTTGCGTTGTTGCCTTTCGGGGGCGCAGGAGGTTCATCCCGGTCATATAAAGGACCGCACCACACACCCGTCCAATCCGTCGCGTCGATCATTTGAGGCACTGGGGCGTGCCAGCTCCCGGCCACGCTTCTCACGAAACTCTCGACTTCATTCTTTTTCGCTTTCGATAATTCCCGAGCCTCCTCCTCACTCACGCGCACGCTGATTTGCCACATGCTTCGGGGTGGAGGGGAGTTTGTGTTGTGTGAACCGCCACCCTCGCTCTTCTGAAACGGCATAGTGAATATTCGCGCTCTTTCGCCGTCTAGAGTATAGAACCCTTGGCATTCCAGCAGCGGGTGTCGCAACGTCGTGAAGCCCGTGCACAACACGACTCCTAAATAGTTCAAGGAGTCGTTCGGCAGTCGTTTTCGCTGCACCGCGCTGCGCACGCCATCCGCGGCGACTAGGAGGGAACACCTTATAACGTCTGTGTTTACAGAAGCGACGGATTTGTTTTTCGTTTCGTTTTCCATCCACTCCACGCGCCCCGCGCCGGCCCCGAAACTTTCAAGACTCGCACTCGCGTCGACTGTTTCCACGGTGACGTTTACGTGAGCAATTGGAGGGTTATTTGAGGAGTTATTACCCGGCGCATTGTCATCACTGACTTCCATGTAGTCAACCACTCTACTTCCGAACCGGACCGTCCCGGGTAGCAACCGCTCCATGAGAATCTCGCGCACTTTGTTGCGCGGCACGCGGAGGTTGGTCGGAGTTTTTTTGTTTTTCGAAGTCAATTCTTTCTCGTCATCTTTCGTTGGTAAGAACGCTGACCCGTAGTACCCCAGCACCTTGCCGTCGTCTCTGAACGTCCAGTGCGCGTTTGATTTTGTGTTGTTGTTTCGTAAATCGTTTAATATTCCAAGGCCAGCCAACGCCGCGTTGGTTTCGGATAACGTAACGCCGTACCCTTGCCGCCGCGCTTCAGAAGAGAAATCTCTTTCCAACACTATCACCTTTGGCCGTTCACCCTCGGGACCCGATTGAAGCGCCGCCGCCAGCGCCAACCCTGAGATTCCCCCGCCCGCGATGATCACAGTGTCGTCGGGGCCGAAGCGTTGGGAAGGTTTACCGGGAACTGACGAAGGGCGTGTCGGAGGATGGGGTTCACCCGACGAGGAAGATGAAGATGGAGGCGTTCCGGTTTCGCCGCCGCCTGCTGATGATGACGGTGCCGTCGTCCCGTCAGCGCCATCTCCCTGGTCCCCAACACGCTCGCGACTCTGACGCCCTCCCATTCTAAACGCACGTGCACCAAGTCGCCGCGCGCCGCGACCGCCGGCGCGCGAGGAATTGAGCGGGGACAGGGGGTGAGACGTGGACCTCGGCGGCAGGTGATTGCGAGATTTATATAAATTTCGGATTTCGAGCACAACAATGTGATGAGAGTTTTCACGATGACGTCGCGTGTCGGCAAGTTTGAGTACAAAGAATATTATACAATAATATAACACTGGAACGTCACAAGAACACTCACAAATACGCCGTAGCTACGAAAGAAACCCTGAAAAGGTAAAGACGCAGTGGAGAGAGAAACATCGTCAGTCGAAGTCGTTACGGATTTTTCAAGCCGTGATAAAAATAAAAAAACCAAAATGACAATTCACTTCGCGTCTCAGAGAGTATGGTCACTTATAAGATCAACACTGGGTATTCAGGAAAGTTTTTGGGTTGATAAGAATGATCTTCATAGACGTGAAGTGATGGTCGAGTCGAGTCAAGAAAATATTCCAGGGTAAATACCCCTACGGCGCATCAGTTCGCATCAGGTTATGGTGTCGTCAGAACCTCTCGGAAAAACTCATATTTGAGATTCTCGTCACGCGCGTCGTGGGGAGCTGGAGTTAGGGTTTAGGGTATTATAAACCCTCAATACCCTAAACCTAACCCTCGTAAACCCTAACCGGATGTCGCGAAGGCTCTAGAGAGCGGTAGAGATTAATTAGCTCCGACAACTCTGCTGTACCTAAGCGTTGCTTTGCGGACGTGATCTGGAAAAACGCGTCTGAACAGGACGAGCTTTTCAAAGGTTTAAACGTCCAAATACGTAGTTTGTTACGCTATCGAAAATAAAAAAACCATCTAACTGTGTGCCAGCAAACCTGAAGTATCGGGAGTAGATAACGTAAAGTTGTCGATCACCCCGGGACAAACCGGTCGTGAGGTGTCCTAAGATATGGTATTAGTCGTCATTTACTTCAAGTTTTCTTTTTGTTGTTGTTTCGAGTTTGTGTAATACCTCTTGTACTAGTCTTGTAGGGGCGCTAGTAATAAGTAGTAGTAAGCACTACTAGTAGTATAAGTACCTATACGCACTTCATCGTACCTTCGATGATCTGCAAGAGAGGATAGAATATTATAAGTCTGTCAGCGAGTGCTTCATCTTAATGAAGAACAAAACGTGTTCCGGGTAATCAAAAGTAACACTCCTTCCTCGTCGGCTCATTCTCGCATTTGGTATCATGACTCGCCAACTAATTACCATCGCCGAGGTGTCGAATGAACTATGCCTTAGTTGTGTTCGAGGCATCATCGTCGACGAGGAAGGAGGTTTAAAAACAGGCAGTTTTGAAAACGTCAAAAACAGTCACACAGGCAAACAGTCGGGATAAAAAATATTCCACGCCTCAGGTTAACGAGATTCAAAGTTCTGTCGTCAGGAACTCAGATGGTACGGACAATGATTTCCTCATCACTGGCGTGAGAATATATACAGTGTTCAGAATAAATAGGTAGAGTATTCGATTCGAGCTCCAGCGCTTCAGGCGAATGCCCGTAGCGCACTGCGGGCCGTTCACCGAGTTCGTGTTGGCGGACGTAAGCGCTGCGCGCGACATCGCTAATGCGTCGCGAGAGTGACTCTAAGATGGTCCGCCGAAGAATTTGTAAACAATCATGACAACGTCATGGATGACTAATTGCTCTATTGATGCCGGGTCGGGCTGGGTTGGGTCGGGTTGGGATAGAGTACCCATGGTCGACTTACCGTTGCTTGGCGGTAGTGTAGCAGCGTTCATTTCGGCGTACCAGGTCAGGGACATGAGAGGTGTAGGTCATCGCCTTCTTTTCGTCGATCGAACCAAACACACACGCACTTTCGGCGGCGCGTCTTTGTGTCGCGGAGGTTCGGGCACGAACCCGTTCGCCTCGTGACACATCCGTGACCTCTTATGTCACGAGCAAACCCACACCATCCATAAGGAAGGTGGATCGCGCGCGACGTTGAAGCCGCCGTGTCGTGCGCAATGCCCTGAGCCTGAAATCGGAGGGGCTTTTCGGTACTTTTCCAAGTTGAGCGCCGCCGCCCGAAGTTATTTTGCCACGTAGCACATAGTCTATAATTTACGCAAATTGACGTCGGCGGCGTATTTTCCATTTTTTCCATCGTGTGAAAGAACACGCGCCGCCGCTCCTTCGTCACTCCACGCTACGCGTGAGTACTCGACGGCCGCCTTCGCACCGTCGCGTTCGCGAATACCTCAACCTCTTTCGAGGATCAGTTCTTCGAACGCTTCGGACTCGGTGTTGTTCAGAGGCACGGAGAGTAAGAACGTCAATCTCTCATCAAATCCACGATGGCGACCGAGGGTGCGGCGCAGATGCGCATCGCCAGTGCTTTGGAAGCCACGGGCGCGTGGGAGGGCCCTTTAGACCTGGACATGGGGAACTTGACCGCGTGTGACAATGCCCCGCTTGACCCGAAGGAGTTCAACAAGGACACGGGAGGAGTGAAAAGCACGAGCGCGGTGCTTGAACGAGGACGAGCGGTGTTGCAAAGACTTGTTGCAGATTTATTCTCGTTGCCATCAGAATCTGACGTCAACGGAAGGTTCGTCCAGCTCCCCGCCGGCACCACTTCATTCCCCCGAACGAAGCCCCTCCCCCCTCAAGAGAAACCCATGACGAAGTGGGAAAAGTTCGCCAAGGACAAGGGGATTAAGAAGAGAAAGAGAAGTAAGATGGTATTTGACGAACAAACGGATGAATGGCGGCGGCGGCACGGGAAGGAACGCGCGGGGGACGCGAACAAAATCATCATCATGGATGGCAAGTTTTCTGAGAAGGGCGGTAACTTGGGCGGTGCTTCGGAGGACCCGTTCACGCGCGAGGACCGGGAGAAGAAGGAGCGCGTGGAGAAGAACGCGGGGCGGCAACAGAAGAATCTTCAGTCGGCGGTGGCTACGCACGGGACGAAGATTTTGCCTCCCACGCTGCAAATGTCTGCAGCGCCTCGGAAGGGTGCGAAGGCTCTTCCGTTAGGCAGTATGGGCAAGAAGCAGATTGGAGATTTAACCGCGCACGTCGCGAAGTCCACCGCGTCTATTGGCAAGTTCAACGCGCCGATTCCCGGGGATGAACGGATTAAAACGCGCGGTAAACGGCGGCAGTTTGAGAGCGTCACGGACACGAAGGGGGACATTTCCAGAGGCGTTGGGTTCATTGACAAGCTGATGCGACGTGAGAAGGACTTCGAAGTCGACGTCAACTTGGCGGCGCGGAAAATCCAGAGAGCCAAGGAAGCGGAGAGTAGAGATGCGAAGAAAGTCAAGTTGTCGGCGAAACAAGAAGCCGCTTCGGCGAAATCAGTCGGGAAGAAGGGGAAAGGAATGAGCGGCATGAAGACGAAAGCGGGGACGAATAAAAAGAAGTAATTGGGATTGACTTGCGGATCGCGAGACTGTTAGACGTCAGTTGAGAGTGTTTGCCTATGAATTGTAGATTGAGAGGTATTCATAAGTGTCTACTCGTAACTAAATGGAGACATGTCTACGTATTTACTGTCTACGCTCTACGCACACGTTACATCCCTACTGTATCCCCTCTACGTCCCATTCCTTTTTGTGTTCAAGTAATTTCTCAACCGCTTTCGTCGCCGTTTCCAAACTGCCGCAAAACGAAAACCGCACAAATTGATGGCCGCGTTCGCGATCGAAATCAACCCCCGGGACGATGGCCACCCCGGTAAGATCCAATATGCGCTTACAAAGCGCCACTGAATCTCGCGTCAAGTGCGAAACATCGGCGTAGATGTAATACGCCCCGCCCGCTGAGCTTAGTTTCGTGAACCCAGATTTCGGAAGTCCTTCCAGCAAAACTTTTCGATTCTCGCGGTATCGGTTTACGTGCGAAATCAAAGTAGTGTCGCATTCGCTGTCTAACGCCGCTCCTGCGGCGATTTGAGAAATGTGAGGCGCGTTGATGAACAGGTTTTGCTGCAGCGCAGTTATAGAAGCCCGTAACGGCTCGGGAACAACCACCCACCCCACCCTCCACCCGGTTAAACAGTGGTACTTCGAAAATGAGTTGATCACGATTGCGACGTTTGAGTTTTTCGCGTTTGGCGATTCAAGCGCGGTACAAGCTCTTTCCGTCCCGTACTCAATCTGGTGATAAATCTCATCGGACACGAAATACGCAGGCCCTGATGGTTTATCAGCACACCAGTCGTGCAACGCGAACAATTCTTCCTTCGTCAGCACCGTCCCGGTTGGATTCGAGGGCGACGCAACTATAACGCCCTTGATTGGTTTTTCTGGATTGAGGTTTTCTGCGGCTGTTAGTAGTTCAGGTGTGGGTTGGAAGTTGGTTGACGCGTCCACCGGAACCGCCACAACATCCACCCCCAACGCCTCTAAAATGTTCATGTAACACGGGTACCCTGGTTGCCCGATCGCGACGCGGTCGCCGGGGTCGAACGCGGCGAGGAACACTAATACGAACGCCGCGGACGAACCGGTTGTGATCATGACGTGCTCTGGATTGACGTCCACGTTGTATCGCGACTTGTACGACTGCGCGACCTTGCCCCTTAAATCATCCGTGCCATCCGCTACGGTGTACCCCAACGTCGTATCACCTCTGGCGCACGCATCTAACGCAGCGTGCGCCGCGTCCAGCACGGAGGGCGGCGGGCCCACGGAAGGCTGCCCTACTTCCATGTGCAGTACTTCATTTCCGCTCCGCTCGCGCGCATGAGCCGCCTTCATCACCTCCATCACCCGGAACGCGGGGACGTTGCTGGCCCTGACGCTGGCGCGTATGCGGCTCGTGTCGGGAGAAGGGAAGGACGACATCGCGGGGTCGTACACTAGCGGCGTGTCGCGAGCGCACAGTGATATGGGTGCCAAAACCTGTGACCTAAACCCTCATGAGAACTGAAAGAATAAAATTTCCAGTGAAGTGCAAAATGCCAAAATCAAAGAGTCCAACGCGTAAGAGATGAACGCGTGCTTCCATCATTATAAATCCGATTAGCTAAAGTCTACTGTGAAGCCTTCACCCACTTCGGTCTTTTCTTTCGTTCCAGGCAACGGTGTTACCGGCAACGGCGCCGACCGCGGCGTTTGCGCCACGGGCATCCTCGTCGACCTCGCAATATTTTTCACATCCAACAAATCAACTTGTTTTTCGGTGACCTCTTTTTCGACAACTTCCTTCTTCATGACCGCTACCGGTGACAACGAATGCACCAGGGACGATGTGCCGCGCACTCCAGATGACACCATAGAGCTCACAGTGGACGACGCCGCGAGCGCGTTTCGTGAAATACTCTTTTGCGTTTTCCGAAAGAAAGATATGGGCAGTTGCGTTTCGGTTATTTCCACAACGTCGTCTTTCCAAAAGTCAGCGTACCGTTTCATTTTATCGATATCCTCCAGGAGCATACTTTGTAGCTTCTGTTCCGTGGCGTCCAGTTTCGCGGAGACTTCCATGCGTTCGCGGCGTCTTCTGCGTCGGTTCTCAGCGCCTGGCGAGACTGCGGCTCGGCGTTCGTCTCTTCTTTCTCTGTCTAATTCTAATTCAGCGTTCGTCACCGCCATCTGCGCTTCTAAATCGGCGACTCTTGTAGACGTCGCCAATAGCGTTTCGCTCGACACCCTGGTGGACTCGACAATCGCATCTCGAAGGGATTCGAAATCCGTCGCTTTCTGCTCAGCGACAGTGGCTCGTACCTCTGATTTGTTCAGCTTGCTCGCGATTGCGACGGTTTCTTGTAAGCTCCTTCGTGCGCGTGGCAGGGTCTGCGTTCGTTGCGGAAAGTTTGCAGCAGATTGCCATCTCGACGTAACTGTCGGACCGAGTTTCGGGGAAAACGTTGGTTGGGGGATGCGGGTGGTACCCGGCTCATCGCGTTCAATTTCCAGCCGTCGCGTTGACGCACCGTGTGACACGCTTATCATCCGGTCAGCTGGACCGGGCGAACGCAACAACCCGGTCCACGCTGCCGTGGCTCCCGCCGCCGTCGGAACGGAAATTTCGGCAACGTCGCACGTTTCGAAAATACCGTCGCACGCTTCGCACGACTCCCAGTTCCTATTCGCACACGCCTGACACCTTCTTCCCGGGGACATCGCTCTGTGCTTCGACTCCGAGGGCGGCGCGAATGCGGCTGAAAACGTGTTTCCCATCAAAGGCTTCCGTGGAGGGGTTTTCGGAGCCGAGGTCGGTCGTGTGGATTTCGGTACTTTCTTTTTTTGACTTGGCTTTTTTTGAATCTTTTCAGCAACCCTTGCCGTGTCCGTCGCGTTGCGGGTAGCATCAGCAGCGATTTGCATCGCTTCCTCAGCGCACATTTCCGCGTCGTGCGCGCGAGTTTCAGCTTCTTGAATTCGATGTTCTGCTTCCAAGATTTTCAATCGCAACTCCTCACACGACGCCTCCGCGTCTTCGGCTCTTTTCGTTAGCGCTTGGTTCGCCGTCGCCGCCACTTCACCTGCCGCGTTCAATGCGGCGAGCAACCCTCCGTTTCGTTCTCGCTCAATTTTTAAAATCTTCTCTAGATCACCTGCTCTTCGTGTGGCTTCAAAAGCATCGCGTTCCGCAACCGTGGCGCGTGCGACGAGCGCGGTTCGAATCGCCTCCGCGTCCTTCGCGGTAGAAGCGGCGGAAGACACAGAGCTATACGCTTTAGTTGCAGTTTCAGTAGCACTGACACGCAACTTCCCAAGCTCACTCGCGTACGCCTTCGTGCGTTTCCGCTCCACCTCCAGCTCCTCCCTCAACGTGTTCATCTCTAACGTGGCTTTCAACGCGAGCTCGCGGATGGACACAAGGCCTTGTCTTTCTTGTGGGGTCAAGGGAGACACAGCGGCGACTAGTTTTTCGTCATCCGGGATTGAAAAAGTGGACGGCGTTTTCGTCGAGACGAGACGCGTTTCATCAGCGGCATGTGCAGAGCCTATAGGTGTCTTAGGCGCTTCTTTAGTGTGTGTCGTCTCGGCTACACCTGATGCCCCTCCTATCATTCTATCTAGACACGTTTCGTCCGCGCCCGCGTCGAGAAGCCCTTTGGCTTTCGCGGCGAGGCCCGAGGAGGACGACGGATGGTGAAAGACTTGTTCTATTTTCTTCGTGTCCATCGTGCGTCAACGGACGGACGAAATGCGTGATTCTCGGAAGCACCCCTCTACAGCTCCGGGGGAAGGTTCGGCTTGGCTTGCGCCTGGGAGTCGTCCGGGTCCGCGGGGTGCGCTCGTGTGGGTTCCGGGAACGGTTTCGGTTCTGTACGAGGTAACACCAGGTGGTCCTTCAGTACGTTCGGGGGGGGTGGTACGTACCGCCCTTGCAAATCCGGCGCCTTCGCGTTCAGGGGGTCGTATCGCTGCGGCACGAAAAATCTATCAATCTCGCGCTGGGGCTGGTACTTCTTGCTCGCCTCGGATTTCGCAGGGTCACCTTGAGCTTCTTCGAGAGGCTCTGTGCTGTCTCCCGGCAGCTTCCACGGCATGCGGGTGAACAACGAACCGAGAGGTGACGCGCACGGAGCACCGACGTCGTCAACGATTGTGCGGACCGAGCATATTTGTCGGGCGTTTTTGCAGTTCGTCGAAAACCGCGCGAACACGTCAGCGATATTTTCATCGATCGATGACGTTGAGCTCATCATCAGCACTTGGTGCGGCAGTATTAGACGCGCGTCTCTTGCTACTACGTCGCTTCGTGTTCTCTTTGAGACCACGCTGCGATCGTCGCGATGTTCGTCCAAGCTGCTACCTCGTGTGGGGTCACGCCTCGACCCACCGTCGTCCCTCGGAGTGCGCTTAAAAACGAATCAAGACGCGTCTCCCGAAAACCGTGCCGACGCGCTTCCACCGTTCGCACACTTATGGCGCTTTCCGACACCGCTCCCGCGAAAGAAGGCAGTGATACCCGCAACTACCCTACGCCTTCAGCAAAGTCAACACGCCCGGTTCGCGCGAGCGACTTCAGGCACCCGTTAGACCAGCAAAACACGCAACTACTAGAAGCACTGCCCGGGATCTCGCAGCTGACGAAATCGTTAGTAACTCCAGTCGCGGAGCGCATGTTGGTGCTTGAGCAGATCTCAACGAGCGTGTTGGTCAGCGAAAATCAACTCCCGCACATCCACCAGATGGTGCTGGATGCATCCACCGCACTAGACATAACCCCCCCCAGCTTATATATCCGCCAGAACCCGACGCCGAACGCGTATACTCTTGCAATTTCTGGAAGGACACCGGTGGTAGTAGTGCACACCGCTTTGGTCGAGCTGATGACCGCGGCTGAGTTACAGGCGGTTATAGGCCACGAACTCGGCCACCTAAAGTGCGACCACGGCGTGTGGCTCACCGTGGCGAATTTATTATCCCTTGGAGTGGAAATCACACCGTTGATTCCCCAGTTCGTGGTGCAGAACGTTCAAGATGAGTTGTTGCGTTGGTCGCGAGCGGCGGAGCTGTCGTGTGATAGAGCCGCTTTAGTCGTCGCTGGGGATTCGAAGGTTGTCATGAGCGTGTTGATGAAACTTAGCGGTGGTACTCCGAAATTAGCCAATCAACTGAACGTGGAGGCGTTTCTAGACCAAGCGCGATCGTATGATGAGGAATCCGCTACTCCATTAGGCTATTTTCTTAGGAACGCTCAGACGCGACAACTAACGCACCCGTTACCCGTCGCCCGCGCTCGAGAAATCGATCTGTGGAGCCGTTCCGCGGAGTTCAAAAATCTCATCCAGGAAGGAGTGTTTATAGCCGCGCCGGACGATGCACGTGAAGCACAGGAAACCGCGAGCAGAGTAGTTAGTGGAAACGCCGCTGGTAGAGCAATTAGTCTGAATGGGTCGTTTGACGAGAGCGAAGATTTACGTTCGGCTGCTACTAGTTATGACGAGATGTAGTGTAGATGCGTGTCGTGACTAAATTCTCATAGTCACGACACAGGAACAAGTTGTATTCTTTCCATGAATAGCAGCAATCCATCACATCCCCCACTACCCCCTCTCCTTCTCCAAATCCTCCTTCTCCATTCTCTCCAGCAGCTCGCAGATTTCGGTAAATTCGTGCTTCTGCGCTAAAAAAAACGAAGTCCGCCTCGGGCTTCTCAAACTTCGATCCAGGTCGCTCCTTGCCACCAACAACTCCACCACCTTCAAATGCCCGTTCTCGCACGCCAAGTGGAACGGAGACATGTCGTGGTTGTCTCTTTTATTGATTGAACCAGATGGGACCTTGTCGAGCACAAACTGTGTCACGTCTACATCCCCTGAACTACACGCGTGATGCAGCGCGGTTTGGCCATCTTCGTCAGGATCGCAAAACAAACGACTGATGTCTCCCTCCGCATGACTTGCCACCTCCGCTCGGACAGCTTCGAGGTTCCCCTCAGCGCACGCGTCGTGCAACCGCTCCAAAGCGGATTCACCGTCCATCCACGCCGTCACGTGCGATGACGACCCCACCCGCTGTGGGCACCGCGCGGCGCGACACTGACGGTAGGCACACTTGATGCGAACCGAAAATCAAACGCGTCCACGAAAACTTGTTGAAAAAGCGGGAAAAGCGCGTGCGCCCAATCAGATCACAGACGTGCGGAGGCGGTGTGTGGTGTATTCAACGTTCACGATGGCGAGTTTGGACAAGCCTTTGTCCGAGGCGCACCCCACGGCGATGGACTTGAAGCTGAGTGCTGAGTTGGAGGCGCGTTTGCACTACGAGAACGTGTTCGAAGCGCCGGATGAGTGCGCCAGGCGTGAGGAAGTGCTCGGTGAAATCAATGAAGCGCTGCAGGAGTGGGTACGAGCCGCGTCCGCTTCGAAAGGCATTGAGGACGACTTAGACCCACGGTGTAACCTGTACACGTTCGGCTCGTACCGGTTAGGTGTGCACGGCCCCGCCGCGGATATCGACACGTTGTGTATTGGGCCTAGGCACATTACAAGATCGGACGATTTTTTTGGAAGTGAATTTAGCGAATTCGCGGGTTCCTTCTACGAAGCGATGAAGAACCACCCCGGGACGGACGCGATCGTCGCTGTACCCGACGCAGTGGTTCCTGAGTTAAAACTCGTTTTCCGGGGATTCGAAGTGGACATGGCGTATACGAGCTTGCCTACTTATGTAAGTGTGCCCGAAGATCTAGATGTTTGTGAAACTTCTGTTTTGCAAAACTTGGACGACGCGAGCGTGAAATCATTAAACGGATGCAGAGTAGCGGATCAACTGTTACGTTTAGTTCCGAACCACGATGCGTTCCGTACTGCGTTGCGAACCCTTCGCGTGTGGGCGAAGCACAGGGGCGTCTACAGTAACGTGCTGGGGTTCTTCGGGGGCGTCAACCTCGCGATTCTCGTTGCGAAGGTGTGTCAGTTATATCCCAACGCCGCCCCGTCGATGATCGTGTACTCGTTCTTCCAGCTGTGGGACGCGTGGCAGTGGACGACGCCTGTTATGTTGCAAGCGATTGTTGATGAAGGGCACGGGTTGCGTGTGTGGGACGAGCGGGTGAACAAGAATGAAAGGTTTCAGTTGATGAAAATCATCACGCCCGCTTATCCTGCTCAAAATTCAACATTCAACGTAACGCACAGCACGTTGCATTGCTTGAAAAACGAATTCAAAAAAGGCCGCGAAGCGTGCGCGAAAATTCTATTAGGCCAGGAGAAGTGGCCCCATCTGTGGGTGCCGCTGCCGTTCTTCACCATGTACAAGCACTACCTGCAGGTCACGATTATCGCTAGTAACGAGGCCGACTTCAAGAAGTGGGAGGGTTGGGTGCATTCCAGGTTGCGGATGCTGGTGCAAGGGGTTGAACAGAGCACTAATGGAACCTTGGCCGCACATCCTTTCCCCGAAAAGTACAAAGATCCTGCAAAGGATGAAAAGTTGCACTGTATTTATTATCTAGGACTTGGGCCTGCGCCGCCTGTGCCCGGTCAACCCACCCAACCAAGGGGGACTTTGAACCTGAACCCAGCGGTGGAGCAGTTTCAACTTTTAGTCACGAACTGGGTAAACCGCGCGGATGGCGCGGTGGTTTGGCAACCCGGGATGGAAGCGCACGTGAAGCACATGAAGCGGAAAGACTTACCGCCGTTCGTGGTGGAGGAGGCGGAGAAAGCCCAGGAGATAGGGCGTGTCGCGGCTGGCACGGCGCCCAACGACCCTGTCGCGGCGAAGGAAGCGGAGGAGAAGGCGAAACTGGCGGCGGCGGCGGGGGGCGGGACGAAACGTGCCAGGGAAGAGCCTGCGGCGAACGGCGAAAACGAAAAGGAAGAGCCGTCATCTGCTGGGGGTGAGGTGGATGAGCCCGCGGCGAAACGGGAGAAGGTAGAGGGTGAGGGTGGGGTGGTTGATGGCAGTGCTGTTGATGATGCAATCCCCGGTACTGCCACCGAGAATGACGACGCGAAGGACGCTGTGAACGGCGACGACAAAAATGAACCCTCTGAAAATAACGAAAACGCAAACGACATCAGCCCAATCGAGGATGACGACATCGACGGGTTGAACGACGGCGACGGGGACATCGCGGGTTTGGCACCCCCCTCAGGCGGGATGACGAAAACAACCTTAAACTCGAAAATCAAAGTCAGCTTCGCGAACGTACTCAAGAAGTAGTGATGATAGACGACTTGTATTAAAAATTCGGGCGAAATCACACACGTCTTCTCAGTTTTTTTGTTTACCAGAACGACGTCCCCCAGGTCCCTTCACACTTCTCTCCGCACACTCCAACATGGCAGGCACTGGCGCGGGATGGATGCACGGCGTGGTCAAGGCTGTGCCCAGCGGCGACAGCGTTTTGATCATGGGCAACACCGGGAAGGTGCGTAGGGTTAATTAGTCGCAAGTGCACCGTCGTGTCGCGTGAGATCCGACCCGACGATCGCCGCGGATGGGCACATCTGGATTTCGGACCGCACCGATCGCGCACGACTTTTTGCCCATAGAGACCTCACTGACCTGATCCAACCACCCTCGTTTCCCTCCACAGGCCGGGCCTCCTCCTGAAAAGACAGTGACACTGGCTTCGCTCATCGCACCCAGAATGGTACGTACCGTAAGGGTTCATTCGGGACATCAACAATCGGTGTCGCGTCACTCCGCGGCCTTTCAACTTCTCCAGAACTTTTTCGGCTTCCATTTTTTTCGTCTGATTTTTTCACTCGCGCGACGAATAGTCGCTGACTTGTTATTATCCTCCCTCTAACCACAGGGCCGCCGTGACGGCTCCACGAAGGACGAGCCGTTCGCGTTCGAATCGCGCGAACAGCTTCGACGAAAACTAATCGGCCAAAAAGTTACGTTCAAGATCGACGCCGTCGTCGCTTCAATCGGCCGCGAGTTTGGACGCGTGTTTCTTTTCGACGAAAACGTGTCTGTTTCTCATGCAGCAGATGGCTGGGCCAAGGTCAAGAAAGGCAACTCAAATGACACGGACGAAGATTCGATCGCCGAGCTTGTCAAAGCGGAGCAGTTCGCGGAAGCCAACGAGCTTGGGGTGTGGACGAAGGACCCGTCGGAAATAGCCAGAGGGTTCCGCTCCACCCCTCTTGACTTCAGCGCAAAATCCTTTTTCGACTCGAAACGCGGCACGCCGGTGCCCGGCGTCGTGGAAGCTGTTTTGAACGGCGGGTGTTTGCGCGTCGCGTTGCTCACTGACTCGGTTGACAGCCGGCACGCGACAGTCACGGTCCACACTGCGGGTATCCAAGCCCCGTCCATGGGGCGGAAGAAGGAAGGCGACGACGGCGAGCCTACCCCGGAACCGTTTGCGCGCGAGGCTAAGCACTTCACTGAGGTTAGACTACTCAATAGGGACGTGCATGTCGTTTTCGAGGGTGAGGATAAGTTCAAGAACCTGTATTGCACTATTCGCGCTGTGCCTGGGGCGACTATTGCGACAGAGGTGACTGAAGATGTCGCCGAATCTTTGGCCAAGAACGGCCTCGCGAAAGTAGTGGACTGGTCCGCGGCGCTCATGACGAGCGGGGCGCAGCGGTTACGAGCCGCTGAGAAAGTCGCGAAGCAGCACCGTTTACGCTTGTGGCGCGACTACACCCCCCCTGTACCTTCCATCAACCCGAACAGCGCCCAGCGCGATTTCGATGCGGTTGTGGTGGAAGCCAACAGCGGGGACGTCTTGATCGTCGCGGATTTAAGGACTGGTATTGAAAGGAAAGTACACCTCGCCTCAATCAGAGCGCCTCGCGTGGGTAACGAAAAGCGCGGGCAGAAATCCGAACCCTGGGCCGTGGAAGCCAAGGAGTTTTTGCGGAAAAGAACCGTGGGGAAGAAGTGCCGGGTGAGGATGGAGTACGCCCGGAAGGTTGGGGGGGAGCAAGGTGGTGTTGGTGCTACTGGTACTACTGCTGGTACTCAAGGTTCTCCTGCTCAAGACGCTCGTGTGTTGGAGTTCGGCACGGTGATGTTACCAAATGACGACGATTCATCTGGCACGCCAAGCGACGCCGGCGAGCTTCTCGTGTTGCGAGGCCTTGCGCAGTGCATAAAGCACAGAGGCGAGGAGGAGCGCTCTTCCCGGTACGACGAGTTAATCGCGGCTGAAAAGCGAGCGGTGATTTCCAAAAAAGGGCTCACCAACCCAAGCAAAGACGCACCAAACCACCACGTCAATGACATCGCGGGCAACGCAGGGAAAGCGAAGCAGTTCCTGCCGTTTCTTCAGCGCGCGGGTCGGAGCCACGGGATCGTCGAGTACGTCGTCGCTGGCCATCGGTTCAAGGTTTCGATTCCGAAGGAAGGCGCGGTGGTGAGTTTCGCGCTGGGGGGGGTGCGGTGTCCGCAGTTGCCCAGGCAGGGCGAGGCGCCTGCTAGTCCAGCAGTAATCCAGGACGCCCATGCCTCTCATTTCTTCGCCCGGCGCCACGTGAACCAGCGCGAGGTGGAAATCGAAGTGGACGCCGTGGACAAGATGGGGACGTTTTTAGGGAACCTTTTTGTCACCGATAGCAATGGCTCAAAAGTGGAAGTTGGCGAGTGGCTGTTGAGGGAAGGTTTGGGGAGTTTGCACCCTTCGTACACGCCGGATAGACACCAGAATGGTCAGCGACTCGTCCAAGCCATGGGCGCGGCTCAACGCGCGCGCGTGGGTATTTGGCGGGACTGGTCTCCGGAGGTGGAGGCGGCGAAGGCGGCGTCGTCGGCGGCGGCGGCGGAGTTGCGGGCGAACCAACACGCTGCCGCCACCGGCCCTTTGGAAACCGCTGTTTTAACTCTCACGGAGGTGGTTGACGGGGGGCGGTTCTTCGCGCAAAGGGCGAGCGATTCGGACCGAGTTGCGTGGGTACACGCGCGGTTGAACGATGAACCCGCAGGTGACGCGCAGGCAAACTTCAGAGGGAAGCGAGGCTCGACAATCGCGGCGAAATTCACCGGCGACGACTGCTGGTACCGTGCGATTGTCGCAGAGCAAGCCAAGGGCTCTGACCCTCTTGGTTTACTCGCCGTGCACTACGGCGACTTCGGGAACTTCGAACGGCTGCCCGCCTCCCGCACCCGCCCGATAGACCCTTCCCTTTCCTTCGCCCAGGTGCCGCCGCTGGCTAAGCTTTGTCAGTTGGCGCACATCAAGGCGCCCTCTATTTTGAAGGACTACGGGTCAGACGCGGCTGCGCGGTTAGGGGACTTGGCGGGGGGGAGGCCCACGCCGTCGCGAGTGGAAAGGAAGTTCTCTTCCCCGGACAAGCCCTGGGACTCAAGCGCGCAGCCTGAGTGGCTCGTTACGTTAGGGGTGTACCCGAGGGAAGGCGAGGATGCAAATGAGGACGGTGAGCTCAACGAAGACGCGAATGATTCGTCTCACCCGCGTCAACCGTCGGTGAACGAGACGCTCGTTACCGAAGGGCTCGCTCGCGTGGAGCGTAGCGTCACCAATACTGTACTCACGCAGGCGCAAGAAACTGCCAGGAGAGATCGGAACGGGATGTGGGAGTACGGGGACGTGGACTCGGACGACGAGGAGCCCAGCGCCGCCAAGCCGGGCGCGTGGGGGAGACGAAGGTGAGTGAGATTGATTGGTGGTTGAATCGAGACGGTTGTTCTATGAGCAGTGAGTCAGTCGCAGTTAGTCACGATTAAAATGATGATACAGATTGCCTTTTTCCAGTCACCTCACCAAGCAAACCCTCCCTTGTCCTGCACGTGCCAATCGTTCGGCCGGAGCTTCCGGGGCATCCTGTGCGTCCCAAACTCGTATCCGCGTGGCCAACCCTTTTCTTTGATTGATTTCTTCGTCATCAAAATCTGCTCCTCTGCTTTTTGAAGCGCCTTCTTGTGCAGATTCTTGACTCGCTTGGGCAAACCGCGCGTGAACTTGTTCGAAACCCCGGGGAAGTACAGCTCGGCGTACGTGTTGCTCGTCTTCGCAGCCTATGACAATAATGCGAGACGGAGAAGAGTATAGTATCATGCAAACGGTATGGGACAGGGGGTGGTGTCAGCGAAGCGCGGATTTTCGCGCGAAAATGCCGAGTCAGCAACGCGTTTCACGTCTCATGGCCAACGAGCAAAGCGCTTCAACACGTAAACAGAAACAGTTTCCTACGACAACGATGCCCATCGTGTACACCACGTACCTCTCTACTCGCTTTCCCGAGAAGTTCAGTGGCTTTGCGGAGCATCTGCGCGGCTTTTGACCTCATGGTGTGGAATGTTTTCGTAAAAACGGGGGAACAAGATTCGTTTCTTATTCGACGCTCTCGCGTGAGTATTTAGGTCAGGTGAGACGACCGACGGAACGTTAGGCGTGCGTTGAAGGTGCTCCCGAGAGGTACTCGGAACGTGGGCGGACGTCGAAGAGGGACGCGAACACGGTTGTGGCGCAAATGGGACAGCGGACGGTCCTTCCATTCCATTCGTTCCAGGTGCATTTTCTTCCAAGCCGATCCAACGAAAATCGACGGTCTATTTCTATTCCTTGAGTTAAATGACCGGGTCATCCATTTAACCCATTATTCCTTGATTCCTGCGATAGATCGTTGTTCATTGGCCGCGATTTGATCCAGTTTCTTTCTCGCCAGGAACGCTGCTTTATCCATCTGTACGGACGAGCGTCTCATTGAAGGCGATACCTTCGGAACCGGATCACTTCTTCCGCGTCCGTCAATCGACGCGTCACGCTCGCGTGGAGATCCGTCGTTCGCGTTCGTTTCAAACGTCACGTGGGTGTGACCACGTGCGCGTCGTACGCGTTTAGCGACGTAGACCCAGGCGGGAAAAGCGAAAACAGATAGGCGGTCGCATCGCCAGTCGTTCACTCCGCGATGGCAGCCGCTGCATTCTCCCGAGTCGCAATCGGTGCGCCCTTCGAGGCGCGCCCGCAAAGAGCCACGCGCCAGACTAAAGCCACGCGCGCTGCGTCGACTCGAACACATGCCGCGGAGCGCTGGAGAGGTCCTTCCACAGAGGAGGAAACAGCGGCGGGTGGAGCGGGTGGATCGGCGAAGTCTACACCAAGCACCGACACGAGCGACGTGCGTCTCACGACCCACGACGGAAAGAAGCGCATCGTGGTAACGGGCATGGGCTGCGTCACCGCGTTGGGCAACGACGTTGATGCGTTTTACGAAAGCTTGTGCAACGGCGAGAGCGCGGTGACGTCCATCTCGGAGTGGGAGATGCACCCCGACTTCGCAACAACGATCGCGGCGGAGATCAAGGGCTTCGATCCTGAAGAGTTCATGACCAAGAAGATGGCGCGGCGGGTAGATCCGTTCATCGCGTACCAGATTGTTGCTGCGAAGAAAGCGCTGCAGGACGCGGGGTTGCCGTTCGCCAAGGGTGAGGAGATGGACGAGGTGTTGGATAAAACAAAAAGCGGTTGTTTGATTGGCTCGGCTATGGGTGGTATGCATTCCTTCAGCACGGCTACCGAAGCCCTCCACACGCAGTCGCACAAGAAGATGAACCCGTTCTGCATTCCGTTCGCGATCACGAACATGGGCAGCGCGTTGACTGCGATGGATTTGGGGTTCATGGGGCCCAACTATTCGATTTCCTCGGCGTGCGCTAGCGGCAACTTTTGCATTTTAAACTCGGTGGAGCACATCCGCAACGGCGAGGCGGACTTGATGTTAGCTGGGGCGAGCGATGCCGCGATTCTTCCATCCGGCATGGGCGGCTTCTGCTCAGTCAAGGCGATGAGCAAGCGGAATGACGACCCCACGAAAGCGTCAAGACCTTGGGACAAATCAAGGGACGGGTTCGTGATGGGCGAAGGCGCGGGGGTGCTGGTTTTGGAGAGTTTGGAGCACGCGCTGGCGAGAGGCGCCACGCCACTCGCGGAAGTTCTCGGTGGGTCGTACTCCTGCGACGCGCACCACATGACCGAGCCGCACCCGGACGGCAAGGGGGTCGCTTTGGCGATCGATAGAGCTTTGAAGAAAGCCGGGGTAACCGCCTCCCAGGTGGACTACGTCAACGCACACGCCACGTCTACGCCAGCGGGGGACATGGCTGAGTTACGAGTTTTGCAGGAAAAGTTTAAGAAATCAGGGTCTAATAACTCAGGCGCCAAGATCAACTCCACCAAGTGTATGACTGGGCATTTACTTGGAGCGGCGAGCGCGGTGGAAGCAGTGGCGTGCGTCAAGGCCATTTTAACGCAGGAAGTGCACCCGAACATCAACCTGGAGAGTCCCGAAGATGACGTGGATATGAACATGTTGGTTGGGGATAAGCGAGAAAAACTGGATATCAACGTCGCCTTGTCCAACTCGTTCGGCTTTGGCGGGCACAACTCCGCGGTGCTGTTCTCCAAGTACGTTGCAAAGTGATGAGGTTGTTGAGTCGTTGATTGGTGAGTTGAGGGTTTGGGTATCGAAGTGATAGAGTATCGAGAGAGGCGTCTTGAAAATTCGAAAAAATGATCTCTTAAAAATCTCGAGTACTCAGTACCTCTATAGGTATACAGTCGATACAGTCTCACGTTCTCTGTCAATTCAACCCTCGCTTTCAACTTAGAATATCTCAAACCCGAAGACGGCTGAAAGGATGAACGCGATTCCGATGGCCACCGCGATGGCGCTGGATATCGTGGACACCAGAGACACGGCTTTTGGGTTGTGCTTTTGCAAGGCGGACGTGCCGGCGCCTAAGCATGCAGTGTACGTCCCCATGGCCACAACAGTCCCCACAAAGAAAGTGCCAAGAAACGCAACCGCCTGTAACCTCGGCAACGCAAACGCAGGCAGCAGCAGTAACAGCGCATCCGGCTGCAGCCCGTGAATAGTACCAGTGATGTACGTCCAGGAAAGGAACGATCCATCCTTCTGCCGCCGTCGCGCTTCCTCCTCGTCTTTTTCCTTTTGAAGTTCAAACGGGGACATTTTTTCCTCCTCGCTTCGGTCGTCCTCGGCGTGCGCGTGCGCGTACCGAAGATTGGCAGTGGGGTCCCCGTCGTCGTGTGAGTGCGAATGCGAATGCGTGTGCCCGTCGCCGAACATGTCCTTTCCTATGCCGAATGGTAATCCGTGCGAGTGTGAGTGCGAATGTGAGTGGCCCTTGCCGCTGGCCATCTGCCGCGCTTCCCACCACCCTAGGACGCCGATGATAACAAGCGTCCCGCCGACGATGCCTTGGCCCCACTGTCCGATGACCTCCATGTTGAACGGCAGTTTGTCTTTCAGTAGAACGAACACCAACCCGAACAGCATCTGGCCGGTGTTGTGCCCACAGCCCCATAAAGCGCCCATCAAGGCGTTCTGGGCTCTGCTCGGGCCGACCGTCAGCGGCGCCAACGCGGCTAAGTGGTCGGGGCCCGTTAACGTGTGCAGACACCCGGCGAGCAGACCAGCCCAGGCGGACTTCAAGGTAGTCGCTGCAACAAGAAATGCAGGAGTCGATACAAAAGCGCCAGCCCCCCCTAACGCAGCTGCTCTTACATTAGGCAGCAACCAAGCCCCTCCGACGCAGCACATCAGGAACACGCCGAGCGTCGCGGCGAGCGTGCTTTTTCGCAGCGGCTGGCGGCCGAACGTTCCCAACAATCGAACCGAGTTCAGCGCTACTAATAAAGTAGACCCCTCGTGCAGCAGCACAGCGAGCCACAAGGGGAACGCACCAACCAACGCAGGCAAAGCAGACCCCAATATGCTCACCACCGCCAGTGTAATATTCTGTCGAAGTACAGCCTTGGTCCTCTGCGCCAAGGCGAAGACATCGGGGAGCTGCGAGATGCCGTCCGCGTCGGCGTGGAGCAACAGCACGTCAGCCGCCGCCGCCGCCGCTTCCGAGGGCGTGGACGCCACCGCGATCCCAACGTCCGCCGCAGCCAACGCAGGCGCGTCGTTGATCCCATCGCCAACCATCGCCACACGGGGGTATTTGGTGTTTGAGGTTTTGTTATCCCCAGAATCGTTTCGCATACCTTCCACTAAACGGAGCTTTTCGCCGGGCGTCAATCCCGCTCGCACGTCTCCACGCGGCAAACCCACCTGGTCCGCCACCGCGAGCGCGCTCGTCGCGTTGTCCCCGGTGAGCATCATGACTTTCATTTTTATCCCATCGTGCCTCCAGGTGCCTTTGGTTAGCTGCTCCACCGCGGTTTTAGCTTTTGGGTGCACCTGGTCCGCGAACCGGAACACAGTCGTTAAATTAGAAGATGACCACTCGTCGCCGGAGGGGGCGTCGTTTTCAGGTACGCGCTCGACGACGAGCGCCGCGGTGATGTCACCTTTGTCCGACTTAGCCCCCGCGCGCTTCTGCACCGCATCTTTCGTTACCATGTCGCCCGCGATCTCCGAGGCCCACACCGGGTTCCCGAAACGCGCGCGGCGAGGCTTTCCAAAAGTAGTCGAGTCAATGGCTTGAATGTACCCCTCCACGCCTGACCCGTGCACGACCTTGAAGTCTGTGACCAAAATTTCGGGAAGTTTACTGCCGTTTTTGTCGCCCACCAAAGCCGCTGCGTCCAGCACCGCTCGCGCGATAGGGTGCGTCGCGCCGCGTTCCAAGTTAGCGGCGATGGCTAGGGAGGTGGGGGACAGCGACGGCTCAGATGGAGAGGAAGACGCAAATTGTGATGACTCGGGTGTCATCACCTCCCCGCCCGCCCCGACCAGCGCCGGGGTTTTCGAAGCGGCGACCCTCTCGACCGAACAACAGGACATCTGGCCGGTGGTGATCGTGCCTGTTTTATCAAGTGCGACGGAGCCAACCTCGGCGAGCGCATCTAGGGTAAGACCTCCTCTGACAAGCACACCTCGCCTCGCCGCCGCTCCGACCGCCGCGATGTACACCAAAGGACTCATGAGCAACGCGCACGGCGCAGCGGCTGACAAAAACGCAAAAGCCCTATACATAGCGCCCGACTTTCCAAGGAACGGTAACCCAAAAAGTAGTGGTCCTAACACCATAGTAGCCGCGGTGACGGCTAGGATTGCTTTTGAGTATTTGTCCCCGAACGTGTCTAGAAGCCGTGATACGCTTGGGCGTCTGTTCTGCGCCGCTTCCGTGAGTCGCGCGATCCGGGCGGGCGTAGAATTCTCAGAGCTCCTCAGCGCCTTCACCACGAGCGCGCCGTCGCTGTTCACCGCGCCAGCCGGGATCTCATCGCCCACGCGTTTCGAAACAGGTAACGCCTCGCCGGTGATGTGCTGGATGGAGACGAACGCACTGCCGTGCACTACGATGCCGTCCAGAGGGACCTGTTTGTTGGGGATGGAATACAATAGGTCAGAACACGTGGATAGAAAAATAAAACAAAAGCACTCCTCTCTCAAAAACCAAAAACCTTTTCTTCCAAGTGCACCACTCGAACACCTCCGATGGGTAAACGGCTAAGTTAAGGTTGTTTCGTCACCGGATGGCTAATTACCCCACCTAAGTCGTTTCTGCGATGGTATCGTCATCGGCGGTCGAGTGATGTTTTGAGGAAGAAAATAAGTCGAGTAGAAAAGAAAAAATCCAGAAACCTCGTCGTACCTGTTGTCCTGACTTGACAAACACATGCGTCCCCACGTCCACGTCCCGCGCGTTGACCACGTGTTCCGACCCAGACACTGGCGCCCCCAAGGCATCCACCTCCACCACCGTGGCTTCGCCTGGAACTGTGGCCCACAGCGACTTCAAATCGCCGCGCGCGTGCCCCGTCAGACGCATCTCCACGAACGCCGCCGTCGAGAACAGCACTAATAGTAAGGCTCCCTCTAAAGCACAACCCAGTAGAACAGTACCCCACACCGCCAGCGTGGTCAACACGTGGATGTTGACGTTACCAACCGCTAATTCATACGAAACGTCAACGAACTCCGATGGTCCCGACACCAAGTACACCAACGCCGTCGTCGCGGTTTCCACGGCTCGAGCGGAGGAAGCCATGCCGGTGAAGTTCGTGGCCAACGCACTTACGTGCGTCAACCCGTGCGCCACACCAGCAATCAACAAAAAACCCCAAGCCAATAAACACACACTTGCATTGCCGCGAAGGTAATCTGAAATTTTTCCGATTCCCGTAGCGCGGTAGAACGCAGTAAGAATCTTTTCAATAACGTTCGCGTCTCTCTGCTGCTTCAACGACACCGCTGCGCCACCACCGTTACCCGCGTCGAACTCCCCGGTGTTCCCTATCCCAGCCTCTGAAAGAAACGCCTCTTCGTCGAAGGAGCCGTCGACGGATGCGTGCGAGTGGTCGCCGAACATTTCTCCGCCGCAGCATGCCTTCTGATGGCAATTTTCGACACCAGTGCCGTCGTCCGAGAAACTCGGGCGGCCGCTTGAAGCGTGCGAGTGGCCTGCTCGGTGAGAAATGAAACAGATGCACCGAATGGGGAGGGGAGGGGAGGTTAGATTATTGTTGCACATTGACGTAAGCGAGGGAACCCTAAAGAAGATGCAATTTTCCAAAAAACTTTCCAAAAAAACACTTTCTGTGGACTAACTGCTCACAGGAAGCACCCAAACAGTTGGGGTTTGAGATGATAAGGCACAGTGCCGTGCCGTGCCGTGTCGGGTTTTGGAGGTCTCGGGAGGGTGAGTACGTACCGTGGTCGCCGTGCGCCTTGACTTGTAGCCTGCACGTGCGTGCGCCTTTCGCATCTCTGTTTACGTTGCGCAGCGCGTGTGTGGTGACCCCCAGCGATGTGCGCACGCCGATACCACCCACCGCGCCGAGAGAACGTCTTCGAACGCAACGACGATTGGGCCCCGCCGTCGCGATTGCGCTCGACACAATCCCCCTTCCGTATCCTCCGCTCGCGCTACACGCAACCGCCGCGGGCACGATCCAGGACGCCGTAGACGCCATGGGCATCGCGAACGAGCCTCCCGCGACCCCCGTCGCGTCAAGACTCGCCCTACACTCGCGTCTCGCGACAATGGAGGATGCTCAAGGATCGCGACACCATTTCAACCAACTTGGAAGATCTTTGAGTGTTTTGAGATTTCGAGGGTGGCAAAAAGTGAAATTGTTAAAAGCACTCATCACCCCTACCCTCTCAGCTACTTGATCTTAGCTATTTTATCGCTCGTGATTCGTATGAACACAAACGTCCAGGAGAACACTACTCCCACTAAAAACAAAACGACCCAGGTCCAGCACCCGAACGAAGTGAATGTCTTTTTCAGCTGTTTTTGTTTGTACGTCGCGGTTTTCACGCTCGTCACGTTTCGGTTCAGCTCGGATTCCAAACTTTCGAGCCCCTTCCGCGATTCGAACAAACTCCGTTCCATGGCGCCTGCGTTTTCTCTGATTGCGCCTGCTAGGCTAACTAGGTCGTCACTCAAGTGATCTTGCGTCATGCGGTGTTGTCGCAACGTGGCCTCGGCTTTGTCGGACAAAACGAGCTTCGCGCCGCCGTCGGAACGCGTGCGCTGTTTTACTTTTTGGGAAGCGTTAGACTTGGATGACGAACGCGCGATGTTCAGACTAATTGCTCCGTTCGTTGGTGTGAATGAAGTGGTTGGGCGTTGGGCTGTGGAGGTCTTGGTATCGCTGGGTATGGCATCAACAGTGTCCTCTTCAACCTCTACCTCCGACGTCCGATCCACATCCGTCAATCGTCGACTCGGGGCTGATTGGCGAATGCGAGGTGACGCTGATTCTCTCACGCCAACTGTTGCGTACTCCGTATCCTCACTACTAGTTTCCTCTAACGACACGATCCAGGCCCCTATTTTGTCTACGCGTTCCGAGTACACGTCATACACGTCTGGATTCAACGATTTCACTTGGTTCAGAAAGGATTTCATCGCCTCAAGGTGTTGCCGCGCTTTCGCCGCGGACGTTTTAGCGTCAACGGGCGGACGATGCACATTAATCGCTTTCAGATTTGATGGCATCCCGTCCGCGGCAGCTCCGTCGGTGGTTGGGCTGTTACCCACGGTGTTTTGAGTACGCAGTCCCTCAATTGTAAGCACACCATCCACGGACGCATCGCTCCCAGTACCGTCCGTGTGTCTCGAGTCTCCTTCTCTGCTCGACCCGCCAACCTCTCCGCGCCCCGAACTAGAAACCAACTTGGATTCGTACACGCGAAGCAAACGCGCGAGGCTGACTTCTTGGGGGTGCGACATCGCGCCGTGGTTCGTAGCCCGGCCTCACCTGTCACAGTCAGCCCGTCGCCGTCACCAGACCCGCGCGCCACGCGAAGTAACGCGACGCGACGGGAGGAACCTCATTGACTCTGCAAAGAAAAAAGCAGCAAGATAAAAAATCCGTTGCGCTGGCAAATTCTCGGCACACGCGGCAGTTTCCGTTTGTCCTGATTTTGTTGAGGAACCCTCTCTGTTGGCAGACACGCACGCGCACACCCGGACGGCACACACCCGGGATAGCACGTGGATCCGCAACCCGAGAGGGTTAGGGCTTAGGGGGGCAACTTTCAAGAGGATTGGCTCAAGGAGTGACTCGTACAAGAGGTGTTGACGGGAGGAATAAAAACTGATTTGAAGTGAAAGGAACACGCCCTTTGGCCATCACCCCTCCATCATGCCGACCGATGGGTACAACTGGTTCTTGATCGTGGTGGCGGTGATTTGCTCCATTTTGGTCACCGTCATAAATGTGTACATCCTGGTGCACTTCCAGCACCCGGAGGACAGGAACCAAGCCTGGTTCCCGAAAGTAGTGGTGGTAGGTTGATGAAGGGGGGGGACAGATCCACAGAAACTGATCGTCAATGCTCAAAAACTCAAAATACTAACACTCACTTCAATCCCTACCCCCAACCCCCTGTAGGTTCTCGGCCTCACTCTGTCTGAGCTATCCATCCTGCTCCTCCCGCTTGACGTGGCGAACCGAGGGGCGTGCACCGAGAGTGTCGCGATTTCCGCGTGCAACTTCGCGCTCCCGATGAAGGAACTGTGGACTGCCGTGTACATGATGATGCTGATTTTGATAATTTTAGTAATTCCGTATACGTTGTTCTTCTACGAACAGGATCACGATATGACTGTCCGGGCGAAATTGTACTCAAGTGGCTGGTGGGTGTTCGGGAGCTTCACGATTCTTGGGTTGATTCTCGGTTTATCGTATGGGTTTGTTGGTTATGTGGATCTACCTGTGACTACGTTGAGCAGCGGCATCGCGGGCTTCGGCGAGAGCGCGTCTGTTCTAGGCTCATCTGCCACGGCGTGCTTGAAACCCGGATCCTACTCCGATGGCACTGTGATCACTTTAGGGTACAGCTGTGATGCTTCCTCAGGCGTCCCAACCGAAACCTGGTCCGTCCGAACCTCGTTCCCTATTTACGTCGTGGCGCTGATGTCGGTCATCAGCTGGGTTTTGTTCATCGCGTTCGGCGGAGTCGGTGTTTCCGCGATTCCAATCGACCTGGTGAAGAATTTTCTGGGAAGACCGAAAACGGTTATTGCCAAGTCTGAATATATAAAAATTGCGGGCAAAATAGCGGAAGCTACTCAAGTGGTGATTGCTGAGGCGCGGGAGGTTCAACGGGAGGAGAGAGGCACCGGGCGAACGCGAAAAACGAGACGCGCGCTTGCTAAAATTGACAAAAAACTAACCCAATTGGAAGATGATGAACTAACTTTACAGAAAATATTTCCGCAAGGCGAAGACAGAGAAGCGAGCTGGATGATGACCGTTACGGGGTACTACGCGTCGCTTGTGTTTGGCGTCCTAGCTGGAGTCGTCTCACTCATGTGGATGCTGCACATCGCGCTGTACATCTTCCCCAATCCACCGGCGAGTCCGTTTCTGAATGATTTCTTCACGTCGTTGGACGCCGCGTTCGGGTTGTTCGGCACCGCCGCGTTCGCGGGATTCTGCTTCTACCTGATCATGTGCGTCGTCAAGGGGAACATCAAGGTCGGTTTTCGGTTACTGCTGTTCGCGGTGTACCCAATGAAACTGAACGGGACGCTCATGAGCAGCTTCCTGTTCAACACCGGGTTGATAATGCTTTCGAGTATATCTGTTATTCAATTCTGCGCCAGAGCGTTCGACGGGTACGCGGCGGAAACAAGCGTCGCGGAGATCTTCGGCGACGAACTGAACCACCTTCGAGGCCTTGGGGAGTTGTTCTCGAACAACGTGTTTCTGTATGTTTTTTTTGGGTTCTCCGTGTTTTCCATGTTCGTGCTGGCGCACACCGAGGTGGCGGATTCGAAAAAACCGAAAAGGGCACTCGAGAGTTTGTATAAATAAGAAAGAATAATGCTTGAATGTCTCTTGTTTGTTCATACATGTGTCTTTCCTAGTCTTTCATTTTTACGTGTCTTTCACGTGTCCCGACCGGGTGCGTTTCGTCCTGCTCGGTTCCCGTCTTTCGGTGTCATTGTAGTACCCTTTCGTCTCTTTAATTACTTGTCAGCGGGCTTTAACCAATCTGGAATAGGGGCGAGAAACGCGGGCTGGCCCGGCCTTCGTCGCATCACCACATGCGCGGAGGACCTGTCGAACGGCGCTTCGGGTTCTACTGTTGGTATATGTGTGTTTATCCACGCCAGCACATCCGTGTGTGGCTTCTCTGCTGCAGCCAAATTGCACTGCGTCAACTTCCATGGGCATCCGTTTGCGAGCAACCACTGCAACGCCTCGAGGTGTCCGCCCTCCGCCGCATTCAAGCACGACTGTTCGTTCCACATGTAGCCTGCCTGATGCAACCACTTCAGCACATGACGTGAAGGTGGCCGTTAATCGCCGCAGCCGCGCATGAACCTGTACCCGCCCGGCAGCCGATACTTTCCAAATACAGTAGAGGTTCCAGTTGGCTGTAATGAGCTGCAGTAGCGTGTGTTTCCTCGTCGTAATCGCAGCCGTTAGAAGTAGCCAACTTCACCACTTCGTGGTGTCCTTGCCCAGCCGCGATTGCGCACGCCCACTTCAGCACATCAAGATACCCTTCCTGCGCTGCCGCCGCGCACGTCACCTCATCCCACGGGCAGCCGTTCTCGCGCGCCCACTTCAGCACCTCGAGCTGCCCGTGTCTCGCCGCAAAGCTGCACGTATTTATATCCCACGGGCAGCCGTTCGCGCGCGCCCGCTGCAGCACTGTGAGTTGTCCGTTCATTGCCGCACACTTGCACGTATCTTCGTTCCATGGGCAACCGTTCGCGCGCAACCAATGCAGCCTCTCGAGCTGCCCGCCTGTAGCCGCTGCGGCGCAGAGCGCTGCTTTATGTTGCAGACGACCTCGCAAATGCATGTGCTTCAGCATTTCGAAGTGACCGAGCTCTGCAGCTTGAGCAGTCGTCAGCTTCTCCACCCCGTGGAGAAGTCCCGTCTTGTCCACCGCGTCGCGCATCGCACAACTCACCGCGCGTAGTCTCACGAGAACGAACGGGTCAGTGTTAGATCTGAGGATGTGCTGGATAACGACGTGGTCGGGAAGGCCAGGTAATGCTTCTTGCGCGTAATGCTTCTTGCGCGTCGGTCTTGTCGGGGATAGCCTCTTGCGTGGCGAGCTGGTGCTCGGCGGCCGCCCATGCGACCAGGCCTATTTCAGCGATCCTATCCCGTATCGGTCGGGCGTGCTCGTAACGCGCTTTGTGGTCGGACCAGTCATTTCTTTGGCACTCCAAGGAGCAGTAGCAAACCAGCGCGCACGTGCACAGCCTACAATCGGACCCAGCCGAGGATCTGAGATTTCCGCACATCACGCACTCCCTTCCCTTCAAGTGTGTCTGTGCAAACAATTTTGCAAACGCGTTCTCCATGTGTCCCATGATATCACCCTCCATGGGAGTGTCGGTAGTGTGTTGTGCGCTGGAGGACATCGCGGGAGGGGGGTGTGGTGTGTGTCGTGCGTCGTGGTATGGGGTTCTCGGCCGCCTCTCCGTCTTCTTTTCTCGGGCGTTACGAGGAATTTTGCCAAAAAACGATGACAGCAAAAACGCAAAACGAGCATCACCCATGCTCGCTCACCTTCGGCATCCCCACCGCGCCGCATGTACTTCGATTGCCCTAAAAACACGCGCGTTAGATAGAGGACGTCGCCCCCAGCACTGCGCCAGGGCAAAAGACGTGCCCTCAGGGAGGATTGAACTCCCGACCTCATCCTTACGAAGGACGCGCTCTACCACTGAGCTATGAAGGCCCATTTTACAGTTAAGAGGAACGAACCGTAAACTCTGGGCGCCTGTGACTATTTAGTCATATAGCTCATACGCGGGCTGAATTGAATCAGCCGAAATGAAACGCGGACATTATGCCTGGGACGAAGAATTCAATAACTATAATTTACAATTTTTGAATCCCTGTAGAACCCGATAACTCCTTGGAAATGGCGTTTAAGAGACCACACGCTGCACCGGTCGATTCGTGGGGGTATTACGTACCTTTGGTATCAAATTAGTGCCGTTTGGCGATGTATTGAGCCCACCAGGGTCCCAACGTGCCCCTCCAACGAGCATCACAGAAAAAACTGAAAACTCTTTTTTCACACCACGAGAAAAATACTCGCGTCTCTCGCACTCGCGCGTCCCCTCGCTCCCGGATGGAGTGCCTCCGTGGTTTCCGCCGGAACGAGGGCGATGGGGTGGTCAATAACAGAGTGTGGGAGGCGATGGAGGTTGGGAAAACCGCTGAGGCGAACTCACCAAAGGTCTCCACATGGCAAGGGTTACTAGTAGATTTGTTTTATTGTCGCGGGCCCCCTTCTGCTGACGATGATGACTTGACGGCGCGTCTCGAGACGTCTTCGAGGGGGATGCGCCGTAACCCGAGCGCGTCTCCTCTCGGGGACATCTCGGAAACGGACGCGTCTGTGCATGACACCTCCATGAGTTTAGACGCGGTGGATGTGTGTTTGGAAGCTTCACCGGAACCTCACATG
>TARA_B110000977_G_scaffold201595_1_pt1 | contig 41047 bp, 38 predicted proteins | sample TARA_B110000977 | Tara Oceans TARA_B110000977 (sample SAMEA4397798) | marine metagenome | biome: Polar Biome; feature: [SRF] surface water layer (ENVO:00010504); material: water (ENVO:00002006), including particulate matter (ENVO:01000060) such as... | depth 5 m | reverse complement strand
CTCTTCGCTGCCAGCGAAGCGCTCTCCCAGCTGAGCTAAGGCCCCATAAGACATAGGTGAGAACACGCTATGTGGGCATAAATTCGCGCTCAGTAGTGCAAGCGCGAATTTTTATTATGTATCGTCTTCTGGAGATGCAACACCAGCAACTTCTTCTAACGGCACAGTGTCTGCATCGTCATCATCGTCTAAGACGTCATCGCCTAGATCAACATCTGCAACATCTTCATCATCTAAGACATCTACTTCATCTTCTAGGTCATCATCAGTAGCTTCTTTAATTGATGCTTTATCTGCTTTATCTGATAGTGATACCTTTGATTTGTCATTAGTAAAAAAAGACAACGGGTACTCCGTCCCAGTATATGGGCTCACAATCGGATCTCTGTTTAAGTCATAAAACCGTTTACCGCTCTCTGGGCAAAGACGTTTTACGCCCCATTCTTCGTTGGGCATAGGATATTCCCTTTTAAAAGATTTTCGAATTTCTTCTGGCGAATTGCCACATCAAACGGAGCTTGTCAAAGGTCTATATTAAAAAAGGCTGCTAAATGCCATTGCATAGCTCTGTTGAGACAATATGATACAAAAATGAATGATATTTTAATGATTGGCAATCCGCCTATTACCATACACCTACGTAAGAATACGTTAGCAAAGCGATATTCACTGCGAATTTCTAATAAAGATGGTAAAGTTAGTCTTACTTTGCCTCAATTATCTAAAATATCTGAAGCTGAAGCATTTATACGCGAACAAGAAGGTTGGATGCGCAAACATCTTTCACGGCAATTACAGCCGATTCTAATTAAATTTGGTGAACGCATTTTGTTGGATGGTGAAAAGTTAAGGATAAGTCATGGCACAGGACGCACTGTTAAGGTTTTGAATGGTGAACTGTTAGTACCTGGGAGCTCGCTACAATTATGTGGAAAATTGAAGGCTTTTTATAAAACCTTAGCGCGTGAAAGATTTATTGCTTCTTCTGAGCACTATGCAAATGTATTTGGGCTAAAGATTGGGTCTATTAGTCTTCGTGATACTAGATCTCGATGGGGTTCATGCACTTCTGACGGACGTTTAATGTATTCTTGGCGATTGATGATGGCACCTGTAAGAATTCAAAATTATGTTTCTGCTCATGAGGTTTGTCATTTAATTGAAATGAATCACTCTGACGCTTATTGGGCATTAGTTAAAAGTATTTCACCTAATTTCAAATCTGATAAACAGTGGTTAAAAGTAAATGGGGGGTTATTACATCAGTATCAGCTTTAAAATATTACGTTTCTGTGATCACATGCCACATGGTTGAACTTGATCTCTCGCTTCCTGCTCATGAAGCTGTTTACCGCGCTCTTCGCGCATCTGTTATGCATGGTGAAATGCAGCCAGGACAAGCCGTAACTATTCGTGGAGTTGCGTCAAAGTTTAATACTTCCATGACACCTGCTCGTGATGCGGTTCGCCGTCTCAGCGCTGAGGGTGCATTAAGTATTTCATCAACAGGCCGGGTGGCAACACCTGAGTTATCTCACGAGCGCATTGAGGAACTTGCCTCTATTCGTGCTTTGTTAGAACCTGAATTAGCAGCTCGCGCTTTGCCTCGTGCTCACATGAATCTGCTTGAACGCCTTAGCAATATTAATAGCTTAATTGATCAAGCCATAGTTAAAGATGATGCTGTGGATTATATCCGGCGCAACTTAGAATTTCACCGTACACTTTATCTTCGTGCGCAGGCGCCTGCGATGCTTGCACTTATTGAAACTGTTTGGTTACAATTGGGTCCCACTATGCGTGCATTATATGCACAACTTCAACGGCGTGAAGCTTCGCACAATCATCGGCTTGCGATTGCGGCTCTAAGAGCAGGTGATGAACCAAGCCTGAAACTTGCTATTCGTGCGGATGTTACTCAAGGCCTGCGCATGCTAAGTATTGAATAAAATTCTAAGAAACACATTAAAAAGACTAAATAGTTCGCACAATTGAACTTAGTTAAGCGTGTATTGCGCCATCGCCACAGGCAAGAGCTGCTTCGCGCATAGCTTCTGAAAATGTTGGATGTGCATGGCATGTAAGAGCAATATCCTGAGCTGATGCACCAAACTCCATTGCAACACAAATTTCATGTATGAGATCACCAGCGGCTGGTCCAATCAGGTGGCAGCCAAGAATACGATCTGACTTGGCATCAACCAATAGTTTTACAAACCCATCACCTTGGAAAACTGCTTTTGCTCGGCCATTACCCATAAAGCTAAACTTACCAATTTTGTATTTAACTCCTGCTTCTTTAAGCTGTTCTTCTGTTTGACCGACGCTTGCAACTTCTGGTGAAGTGTAAATTACACCAGGAATTATATTATAATTAATATGTCCATGTTTGCCTGCAATAACCTCTGCCACTGCCATGCCTTCGTCTTCTGCCTTGTGTGCGAGCATGGGACCACTGATTACGTCCCCAATGGCATAAATGCCCTTAATTGAAGTATTCCACTGACTGTCAGTTTTAATCTTACCTTTGTTAGTAAGTTCTCCACCTAAATTTGTGAATCCCAGTCCGTCCATGAATGCTTCACGCCCAGTTGATACTAATACTATTTCGGCTTCAATTGAAGTTTCGACTTCGTCTTTTTTATAAACAACACTAACTTTTGACTTATTACCTTTTGCTGACTGCACTGCTGCGCCCATTATAAACTTAAGCCCCTGTTTTTTAAGTATTTTATGAAAACTTTTGGCAATTTCTATGTCCATGCCAGGTGTTATGGTATCCATATACTCTATCACAGTTACATCGGTTCCCAGTCGAGAATATATGCTGCCCATTTCCAATCCTATTACACCAGCACCAATTACAACCATTGATTTGGGAATCTTTGATAGTGCTAAGGCACCTGTTGATGAAACTATTCGATTTTCATCAATTTTAACATTTGGAATGGATGAAGGTTTTGATCCTGCTGCAATAACAATATTTTTTGCGTTATAAATATCACTACCAATAGCTACTTCATTAAGATTATTGATTTGGCCCCAACCTTTCAACCAATCGATCTTATTTTTTTTCATCAAGAATTCTATACCTTTAGTATTTTGCAAAATTACATCATTTTTATATTTATGCATTTTCTCAAAATCAATTTTAGGGTTTGCTACTATTAAACCCATTTTCTCAAAGTTATGTGTCGCTTCGTGATAAGAATGTGATGCGTGCAGTAATGCTTTAGATGGAATGCAACCAACATTTAGACATGTTCCGCCTAAAGTCTCGCGTCCTTCAATAATAGCTGTTTTAAGGCCTAGTTGCGCGCAGCGAATAGCGCAAACGTAGCCACCTGGGCCTCCACCGATTACGATTACATCATATTCTTTCATAGGGTTCTAACCTTTCGATTTGGTAAACCGTGCTTAAATATTGTGATATACCAGTTTTATAAATTCTAAATATTAATTAGCTGTATGGGTTTAAAGGTCCATTAATAAACGACGAGGATCTTCCAAAGCTTCTTTTACACGTACTAGAAAGGTTACAGCACCCTTACCATCAACAACACGATGATCATAAGATAAAGCTAGATACATCATAGGTCGTATAACAATTTCGTTATTTACGACTACTGGACGCTTCTGAATCGTATGCATACCCAAAATACCAGACTGGGGAGGATTTAGAATCGGTGATGACATTAAAGACCCATAAACCCCACCGTTTGAAATAGTAAAGGTGCCACCTTGCATTTCTCCGATGGATAGTTTTCCATCACGTGCACGCAAACCTTTTTCGGAAATAGCTTTTTCAATATCTGCAAATGACATTTGATCTGCATCATTAATGACAGGAACTACCAAACCTGTTGGTGTGCCTGCTGCAATACCCATATTAACGTAATTTTTGTATACAATGTCATTACCATCAACCTCAGCATTAACTTCTGGGATTTCACTCAGTGCGTGACAGCAGGCTTTTGTGAAGAAAGACATAAAGCCTAGCTTTACACCATGCTTTTTCAAAAAAAGATCTTTGTATTCATTACGAAGATCCATTACCGCAGTCATGTCCACTTCATTGTAGGTGGTTAGCATAGCTGCTGTATTCTGGCTTTCCTTTAACCGTCGTGCAATAGTTTGGCGCAGTCGCGTCATTGTAACTCGCTCTTCACGAGTGTCGGGCTTACGTGCTGCTCTGGCTGGTCCTGTGTTCAGTTCTGGCATTGAATCTGTAATTGCATTTAATACGTCACCTTTCATTATTCGCCCATCACGACCCGTTCCTGTAACGTTGGTAATATTATTATCTGCCATTAATTTTTCAGCGGCGGGTGCATTTTTTAAAGTTTCTTGAGCAACAGGTTCTGTTTTTAAAGCTACTTCAGAAATCTCAGAATTGGATACTTTTAGTGGGGTTACTACTCCTTCAGATATCTGTGCTAAAAGTGCGTCAACTCCAATAGTAGTGCCTTCAGGCACTACTATTTCAGATAATATTCCGGTAACAGGCGCCGCAACTTCAACAGTCACTTTATCTGTTTCTAATTCACATATCATTTCATCTTGGGCTACGGCGTCACCTGGCTTTTTGAACCACGTGGCAACGGTTGCTTCGGTTACACTTTCACCTAGTGTAGGTACGCGTACTTCGGTCATCGAATTATCCTTTCAATGTCAACGCTTGGTCAACTAGCGCTATTTGTTCTTTTTTATGTGTACTTGCCAGACCTGTTGCTGGTGCAGCCGCAGCTTTACGTCCAATGTATTGAGGGCGAGTATACTTTGCACCTAATTCATTTAAATTGCGTTCAATGTGAGGGTTAATAAATGACCACGCACCTTGATTTTGGGGCTCTTCTTGACACCAAACAACATCTGCATTTTTAAAACGCTTCATTTCTTTTTGAAGTGCTGCATTTGCTACTGGATACAATTGCTCAATACGCAATAAATAAATATTATCGATGCCACGTTCATCGCGCTCTGCAAGAAGGTCATAATAAATCTTACCAGAACACATCACGACACGTTTGATGTCATCGTCTGTTTTTAATTTTGTATCGGATCGGCCTTTTTCAGCATCGTCCCACAATACGCGATGAAAACTAGATTTGCCAACAAAATCATCAATTGAAGATACTGCTAGTTTATGGCGTAATAAAGATTTTGGTGTCATTAAAACTAACGGTTTTCGATAGGTACGATGTAGTTGGCGCCTTAGAATATGAAAGTAATTGGCTGGTGTGGTAACATTGGCAATTACCCAATTATCTTCTGCACAGTTCTGCAGAAAGCGTTCTGGGCGTGCTGAAGAATGCTCTGGCCCTTGGCCTTCCATGCCATGGGGCAACAACATTACCAGGCCTGACATGCGTAGCCATTTAGATTCGCCTGAACTAATGAATTGATCAAACATAATTTGGGCACCATTAGCAAAATCACCAAACTGAGCTTCCCAAAGTGTTAATGCATTGGGTTCTGCCAATGAATATCCGTACTCATAACCTAATACAGCATATTCAGATAGCATACTATCAATTGCTTCGTATTTACCTTCTTGGTCTTCACGAATATTATTTAATGGATAGAATTTTTCACCAGTGTTTTGATCTAATATTCCTGAATGGCGATGACTGAATGTTCCACGTGTACAATCCTGACCTGACAATCTTATTGGGAAGCCTTCCACTTGCAAAGAACCAAAAGCTAATGCTTCTCCAGTGGACCAGTCAATATTATCACCAGAAGTAATCATTTTTGATTTTATATCTAAAATTCGTGCAACTGTCTTATGTGGGTTCCAGGTTTTTGGTAATCTGGTCAATGCAGTTCCGACTTCGTTAAATCTCTTTTTTGTAATTGAAGTTTTTCCACGTTGATATTCGGGGTCTCTTGATTGTAGATGTTTCCAGCGGCCATCAAGCCAATCTGCCTTGTTTGGCATGAATACTTTACCAGCTTCAAATTCTTCATTTAATTGCATTTGAAATGCAGTTTTTAGATCTTCTATTTCGCCTTCAGGGATTAATCCGTCACGAACCAGCCGTTCTGTGTATATTGATAAAGAAGTTTTGTGTTTTTTAATTTTTTTGTACATTTGTGGCTGAGTAAACATTGGCTCATCACCCTCATTATGACCAAATCTGCGATAACAAAAAATATCTAAAACAACATCTTTACGAAATTTTTGCCTAAATTCAGTTGCTATTTTAGCAGCGTGAACAACTGCTTCGGGATCATCGCCATTTACGTGAAAAATTGGCGCTTCAACCATCAACGCGATATCTGTTGGGTAAGGGGATGAACGGCTATCATGTGGTGATGTTGTGAAGCCAATTTGATTATTTACTACAATGTGAACTGTACCACCTGTGATATGGCCTCTTAATCCTGAAAGGCCAAAGCATTCTGCAATCACGCCTTGGCCAGCAAATGCAGCATCTCCGTGTAATAGTACTGGCATAACTGCACCGCGATCACGACCTTGCTGATCACCCTTGGCACGTGCTTTCCCTAAAACAACAGGATTCACGGCTTCTAAGTGGGAAGGGTTGGCTGTTAGCGATAAGTGAACTGAATTGCCATCAAACTCTCGATCTGATGAAGCTCCAAGGTGATATTTTACATCACCAGATCCTTCGACGTCATGGGGCTTATAAGATCCACCTAAGAATTCGTTAAAAATTGCACGATAAGGTTTTGACATTACGTTAACCAAAACATTTAAGCGCCCACGATGTGGCATGCCTATAATGATATCTTTAACACCTAAAGCACCACCACGTTTAATGATTTGCTCCATGGCTGGGATCAAGGCTTCACCCCCGTCTAATCCAAAACGTTTTGTACCAGAGTATTTGACGTGGCAAAATTTTTCAAAGCCTTCTGCTTCAACCATTTTGTTTAATATAGCTTTACGGCCTTCAGAAGAAAAGAAATGCTCTTTATCCCAGCTTTCTATACGTTCTTTCAACCAAGCGGCTTCTTCAGGATTTGATAAATGCATATATTGAAGTGCAAATGTGCCACAATATGTTTTTCTTAATTTTTCTAAAATTTGACGCATTGTTGCAGTTTCAATGCCCAAAACATTATCTAAAAATATTGGGCGATCCATATCGATATCAGTGAAGCCATAAAACCGCGGGTCTAATTCTGGATGTGGGTCATTGGCGCGCATGTCTAATGGGTCAAGGTTTGCAATTAAATGACCCCGAATACGGTAAGCACGAATAATCATCAATGCACGCATGCTATCTAATACTGCTTTTTGTATATCTGCATCTGTGATTGATTTTCCACTCTTTGTGGCATTTGCCTTAATCTTATCCCCTGCTTTTTGAGGGTCTTCTGCCCATTGGCCGTCGAGAGCGGCTGTTAGGTCGTCATTTGGAGTAGGTGGCCAATCAGGTCTTGACCAGGATGGTCCTGCAGCTGAAGCAACTACATTAGTCATTTCGTCGCCTAATTCAGCAAAAAATTCACGCCAATTAGGATCTACTGCTTCTGGGTTAGAAGCATATTGTGCATATAACTTTTCAACATATTCTGCGTTATGCCCTTGTAAAAACGAAGAGGCATGTAGTTGGTCGTTTGTAAGTTTGTCAGCCATATATATCACCTAGTCAAAATAAGTTACCTTTGTGGCAACGGTAGATAAAGTTTGGCCCAAATGGGCCAAAAAATTGGTTTAACCTATAGCTTTTAGAACTGCTTGGCCTAAGCCTGCTGGGCTATCTGCTACAACAATACCGGCCTCCCGCATTGCAGCAATTTTAGATCTAGCATCACCTTTGCCACCAGCAACGATAGCACCGGCGTGTCCCATACGACGGCCAGGAGGCGCAGTAACACCAGCTATAAATCCAGCGACTGGCTTTTTACGACCTTTTTTTGCTTCATCAATCAAAAATTGAGCGGCTTCTTCTTCAGCACTTCCGCCTATTTCACCAATCATTATTATTGATTGAGTTTCATCATCAGCTAAGAATAGTTCAAGTATATCTATGAACTCTGTCCCCTTGATGGGGTCACCACCAATACCAACTGCACTGGATTGGCCTAAGCCTGCATTTGTTGTTTGGAAGACAGCTTCATAAGTTAATGTGCCTGATCGCGATAAAACACCAACAGAACCTTTTTTAAATATAGATCCAGGCATAATCCCAATTTTGCATTCATTTGGTGTCATTAAACCTGGACAGTTGCCACCAATTAAGCGTGAGCTAGATTTTTCTAATTTGTTTTTAACCCGCAGCATGTCCATTACAGGAATACCTTCAGTAATACAGGTTATCAACTCTATGCCTGCGTCAATAGCTTCTTCGATTGCTGCTGCAGCTCCTGCTGGTGGAACATAAATTACCGAGGAAGTTGCTCCAGTAGCTTTTTTACCTTCTTCAACACTTGTAAATATAGGTAGTTCCTGACCGCTTGTTGCTAACCAATTTGTACCACCTTTTTTAGGATGTGTTCCACCCACCATTTTCGTACCAAAATACGCTAATGCTTGCTCAGTATGAAAAGTACCTGTTTTGCCTGTTAGGCCTTGAACAAGAATTTTTGTATTTTTGTTTATAAGAATTGACATTTAATTAACCTTTCACCGCTTTAACAATTTTTTCTGCGGCATCATCAAGATCATCAGCTGCAATAACGTCGAATGGACTGTTGTTGATAATGTCTTTTCCTTCTTGTACTTTTGTACCTTCAAGCCTTACCACTAATGGTACTTTTAATCCTACTTCGCTGATGGCTTGAACTACTCCTTCAGCTATTACATCACAGCGCATTATGCCGCCAAAGATATTGACTAATATGCCTTTAACATTCGGATCAGAAGTTATGATTTTAAAAGCTGCAGTTACCTTTTCTGCAGTAGCTCCTCCACCAACATCTAAAAAATTAGCGGGTTCTGCACCTTTTAGTTTGATAATGTCCATAGTAGCCATAGCTAAGCCAGCACCATTTACCATACACCCAATTTCACCCTCTAGAGCAATGTAGCTAAGATCAAATTTAGATGCTTCTAGTTCTTTAGGATCTTCTTCTGTTTCATCTCGCAATGCTAAAATGTCAGGTTGTCGAAACAATGCATTTCCATCAAAGGCCATCTTTGCATCTAGACATTTTAATCCGCCAGTTTTCAAAACAATTAATGGATTGATTTCTAACATATCCATATCTTTTTCAACAAAAATACGAAATAGGTTAGTAGTTAATTCTATACATTCATCCATATTACTATCAGCTAGATTTAGTGCATTAGCTACATCTTGGCCATTTTTTGTTGTAAAGCCGATAGACGGATCAATAGTGACAGTGATAATTTTTTCAGGGGTATCTTTAGCTACAGCCTCTATATCCATGCCACCTTCTGTTGAGGCGACAAACGAAATGCGTGATGAAGAACTATCTAATAAAACAGCCAAATATAATTCTGTCTCGATGTCTGAGCCATCTTCTATATATATTCTATTAACTTGCTTACCAGCTGGGCCAGTTTGATGTGTAACTAATACATTACCAAGCATTTTCTTGGTTTCTGCAACAGCTTCCTCAACAGAAAATGCTAACCTTACACCACCTTTATTTCCAGCCGCATCTTCTTTAAACGAACCTTTGCCTCTACCGCCTGCATGTATTTGAGACTTTACGACCCATAGGGGGCCACTCAGCTGACTTGCTGCAGTTTCTGCTTCAGATGCATTGAAGACGGGCTGCCCATCCGATACGGGACATCCGTATGCTTTTAATAGTTGTTTAGCTTGGTATTCATGAATGTTCATCGAAAGAAGCTCCTCTGAGCGTGAAGGTATTTTTATTTAAAAGCACAAAAGCTTAGTCACAAAAAGTTGAAATGTATAAAAAACACTAAATAAGTTGAATTAACCTATTTTTGTGATCACATATTATTTTCATGTGATCACAAATAGTAGAATCAAAGAAGTTGTATATAAATATAAAATTTTATTTGATGTATAACTTCAAGCTAAAAAAAGCGCACCATTACAGTACGCTTCTTAAATACAATATATAAATTTTCTTATGATAAAGAGCCATCAATCGCAATGCATGCCTCAACCAAGCCTTTAACTGCATTGGCTGATTTATTAAAGCCGGATTGTTCTTCTTTATTTAGCTTGATTTCTACAATGCGTTCAATTCCGCTGGCACCAATAACTGTTGGGACACCAACGTATGTATTTTTGAGTCCATAGCCATTTTCAACATATGCAGCACATGGTAATAAACGTTTTTGATCTTTTAAATATGCTTCTGCCATTTCTATGGCTGATGCAGCTGGTGCATAATAAGCAGAACCTGTTTTTAAGAGCCCAACAATTTCCGCGCCGCCGTCACGTGTGCGCTGTACGATTGAGTCTAACTTGTCCTGAGTGGTCCACCCCATATCTACTAAATCAGGTAATGGAATGCCTGCAACAGTTGAATATCGCGTTAGTGGTACCATTGTGTCTCCATGACCCCCCAATACAAATGCTGTCACGTCTTTAACTGATACGTTAAACTCTTCTGCTAAAAAATGACGGAAACGCGCACTGTCTAGAATACCTGCCATGCCACATACCATTTCAGTAGGTAGGCCACTAAATTTTTGAAGGGCCCAGACCATAGCGTCTAATGGGTTTGTTATGCATATAACAAAAGCATTGGGTGCGTGTTGCTTAATGCCTTGACCAACAGACTTCATGACTTTTAAGTTAATGCCTAATAAATCATCGCGTGACATACCTGGCTTGCGAGCAACTCCTGCAGTTACTATGCACACATCTGCTCCAGCGATATCAGCATAATCAGTTGCACCTGAAATATGAGCATCATATTTATCAACTGGTCCAGCTTCGGAAATATCCAATGCTTTTCCTTGTGGAATGCCATCTGCGATATCAAATAAAACAATATCGCCTAGTTCTTTTAAAGCTGCAAGGTGAGCAAGGGTGCCACCGATCATGCCTGAGCCGATGAGTGCTATTTTTGCGCGTGCCATGGTAATCTCCATTTGGATAAAAATTTCGCTTTTGTGCTAGTCCTAAAGACAGACAAGAGCAAGGCTCATGTTCACTTAATAATTATAATTTTAGGTTTCTTTGAATATTGGCCTTAGCTTTTAAACTTAATTATTTAATATAACATTATGATTATTATTAATAAAAAATATTTTATGAGTATATTTTTTGATATTTATTATTAAAAAATAATATAGTTAACAATATTTTTATTGAAAAATATATTATAAATATATATTTAATTTTACGTCTTTTGATTAATAAAGAATAACTAATGCTCCAGTAATTAAGCCTTTAAGACGAATCTTTTTTAATGACTTTAAATGTAAGCTAATAACTTGATGTAGCAAAAAAATATGCTTGATTGTATGCACACTTGTACTAAATAATTATTAACATCATATATCGTTCAAATTTCAAATATCCGCCGAAAGAATAATTAGCATGATTGCCTACCGCTTATTAACCAATGATGATAGTTCTGAGTTTTGCCACCGAGTAACAGAAGCTTTGTCTTTGGGATGGGAATTATATGGAGATACACAATATGCCTATGACGAAAAACGGGGAGTTATGCGATGTGCGCAGGCTGTAATAAAAAAAAGCAGTGAAATTTATTCAAATAAGTTAAAATTAAGTAATTTGTGATCACAAAGTTATATAAATACGTTTTACTACACTTTTATAATGCAAAATGACCTGTTTGCTCTGTGACTTTAAAAGAAAGTCATATAACAGGTCTCTAAAGATAAAAATTCAAGGAGAGTAGTACATGGCCAACGAAGCCAAGGGTAAACGCCCGCTTTCACCTCATTTGACAATATATAGGCCACAAATGAGTTCTATTTCCTCAATTCTTGTAAGAATTTCAGGTGTAGCTTTGGCGCTTGGATTTGTACTAATAATTTGGTGGCTTTTGGCAGCTTCGATAAGCATTCCATATTTTGAAACTGTTAATGATATAATGACCAGTTGGTTTGGGGACATAGTTATGGTGGGTTCCGTCTGGGCTCTTTGCTACCATTCTTTAGGAGGTATTAGGCATCTTATATGGGATATGGGATACGGTTTTGATTTAAAAACTTCTGATCGAATGGGGTGGAGCGTCATAATTGGAAGCTTTATATTTACGATTATGGTTATCTATTATTCTGGAGCATTATCATGAATTATAAAACTGATGAAGCTCATGTATCAGGACTTGCATCTGCAAGAAAGGGTGCTAGCCATTGGCTTGGTGAGCGGCTTAAGTCTGTTGCTCTAATACCGCTGACAGTTATTTTTATTTTCATTGTTGCTCCTTTAATTGGTGCGGATCATTCAACTGTTGTGGGGGCACTGCAAAGTCCAGCAAAAGGATTTGCATTAATTATTTTCTTTTTGGTTACCTTCAAGCATTTAGAAGAAGGTTTACAGGTTGTAATTGAAGATTATGTCCATTCACGGGGACGCGTATTAGCACTAATTAAATTAAATAAATTATTTTGCTGGACTTTTGGATTGGTAGCTATTTTTGCCATTGCAAAAATTACTTTTGCGACTTGATTGGAGAATTATAAATGTCATCTTATAAATACGTTGATCACGAATATGACGTTGTTGTTATTGGGGCCGGTGGCGCTGGATTACGAGCTACTTTAGGTATGGCTGAGCAAGGTCTAAAGACTGCCTGCATATCAAAAGTGTTTCCGACAAGATCTCATACTGTAGCTGCGCAAGGTGGGATTGCAGCATCATTGGCGAATATGGACGTTGGAACAACACCAAATGATCATTGGCAGTGGCATATGTATGACACAGTCAAAGGTTCAGATTGGTTGGGTGATACTGATGCCATGGAGTATTTAGTTCGAGAGGCGCCAAAAGCGGTTTATGAATTAGAACACTATGGTGTCCCTTTTTCTCGAACAGAAGAAGGAAAAATTTATCAACGTCCATTTGGTGGTCATACTACTAAATTCGGTGAAGGCCCATCCGTTCAAAGGACATGTGCTGCGGCGGACCGCACAGGGCATGCGATACTTCATACATTATATGGTCAATCTTTGAAGCATAATGCTGAGTTTTATATTGAATATTTTGCTACTGATCTAATTATGACTGAAGATGGCCGATGCCAAGGTGTCATTGCATGGAAATTAGATGACGGAACTATTCATAGATTTAATGCCAAAATGGTTGTTCTTGCAACAGGTGGTTACGGGCGTGCATATTTTAGTGCTACTTCTGCTCATACATGTACTGGTGATGGTGGTGGTATGGTTGCCCGGCAAGGCTTGGCATTGCAAGATATGGAATTTGTTCAATTTCATCCCACTGGTATATTTGGTTCAGGCTGCTTAATAACTGAAGGAGCTCGCGGTGAGGGTGGATATTTAACTAACTCAGAAGGCGAGCGATTTATGGAGAGATATGCTCCAACATATAAAGATTTAGCATCTCGAGATGTTGTATCACGCTGCATGACTATGGAAATTCGCGAAGGTCGTGGATATGGTGCGGATGGGGATCATATTCATTTACACTTAAACCATCTACCTCCAGAAATATTAGCTGAACGCTTACCTGGCATATCTGAAAGTGCTAAAATTTTTGCAGGTGTTGATGTTAATATAGATCCAATACCTGTATTGCCAACTGTACATTATAACATGGGTGGTATTCCTACTAACTATTGGGGAGAAGTTCTTGATCCAACTGCTGAAGATCACGACCGTGTGTTGCCAGGCCTCATGGCTGTTGGCGAAGCTGGATGTGCATCTGTTCATGGTGCTAATCGTTTAGGCTCTAATAGTTTAATTGATTTAGTTGTATTTGGTCGTGCTGCTGCAATTCGTGCAGGCAAAGTTGTAGATAGAGAAGCGCCTAATGAACCATTTAATGAAAAATCTGTAGAAGAATCAATGGCTCGCTTTGATGGCTTGCGCCATTCTAATGGGGCTGTACCAACTGCTGAACTTCGTCTGGAAATGCAAAAAACTATGCAAGCTGATGCGGCTGTTTTTCGTACGGACCAAACCCTGTCTGAAGGCGTTGAGAAAATGACTTTAATTGCTCAAAAAATTGCAGATCTTAATGTTACTGACCGCTCAATGATCTGGAACTCAGATTTGATGGAAACATTAGAGCTAACTAATTTGATGCCTAACGCATTAGCCACAATTGTTGGAGCGGAAGCCCGAAAAGAAAGTCGTGGAGCTCATGCTCACGAAGATTATCCAGATCGTGATGATGTAAATTGGCGCAAGCACACTTTATGCCGTGTAGATAATAATAGTGTAAATATAAGCTATCGTGATGTTCATATTGATCCCCTAACAACCGAAGAAGAGGGGGGAATTGATTTGAAAAAAATTGCACCAAAAGCAAGAGTTTATTAAATCTTTGTACCTATCGATGCAAAATTAGGCCAACCATCGCACACAATTGCTGAATGTGAAAAAAAAGTATAAATAAAACTGTCTCTTGTAGATAAAAAACGATAAACTAATTAGTAGCAAAATAATTTTGCGAAAGAAACTAAGGAAAGATAAAAAATGAATATTTTGAAAATCACTGCAATCATAGCTGTTGCTATAACTTTAACTGCTTGTGCTGATCAAGCAGTTGAGCAAGGCACAGTTACAAAAGATGTAACTTCTAGCAAACTATAAAATTCTTAGAGGCTGAACTTAATGTTTGGCCTCTAGATAACATCACCCACAGTGTCTGATACAAAAGTAAAATGGTAATAAAATGGTTGAACTAACACTCCCTAAAAACTCTCGGATGACAGTTGGTAAAACATGGCCAAAGCCTGAAGGTGCAACTAATATCCGCGCTTTTAAAGTTTATCGCTGGAGCCCTGATGATGGTAAGAATCCTTCTTTAGACACTTATTTTTTAGACATGGATAAATGTGGGCCTATGGTTTTGGATGCTTTGGTTAAAATCAAAAGTGAAGTTGATCCAACACTTACATTTAGACGTTCATGTCGTGAAGGAATATGTGGTTCTTGCGCAATGAATGTTGATGGTATTAACACATTGGCTTGTATTTATGGTTTAGATGAAATTAAGGGTGATGTGAAAATTTACCCGTTGCCACATATGGAAGTAATTAAAGATTTAATTCCTGACCTCACACATTTTTATGCACAACATGCATCAATAATGCCTTGGTTAGAGACGAAGACTGACAAGCCAGCAACTGAATGGCGTCAATCTATAGAAGACCGTAAGAAATTAGATGGTTTGTATGAGTGTGTCATGTGTGCTTGCTGCTCTACATCTTGCCCGTCATATTGGTGGAATGGTGATCGTTATTTGGGCCCTGCTGCGCTACTGCATGCTTATCGCTGGATAATAGACTCTCGGGATGAAGCAACAGGTGAACGCTTGGACGAACTTGATGATCCTTTCAAGCTATACAGATGCCATACGATAATGAATTGTGCTAAAACTTGTCCGAAGGGATTAAACCCAGCCAAGGCGATAGCAGAAATCAAAAAGAAGATGGTTGAGCGTACATCATAGAATAATATTAGAAGTAAAAATTATTTTATAAAAATATAATATATATATGTTCTTATAGAATAATGCCCTATAGTTTTATCGATAAAGTATTGACTGTTTTAAAACAGTGTTTATTTTTAACAATATGCGACGCAATGTATCTTTAATTCTTATCTGTTTAATGTTATTTCATGCTCCTTCGTTAGTTAGAGCTGAGACGTGCAATGAGCGATCAAAAGAAGTAATTTTTCATAGTTGCGATACTCCTGCAAATATTACCTTAAAATTTTATCCTTTAGAACTTAAAAGAGATAGGCGAGATATTTTATCTGTCACTGGCGCATATTCTAGTGGGGATCGTTTTGGCGTTGAAGGACTTGCGTTTAAAGCGGCTAGGTTGGTTAGTTTACGATTTCAAAGTTGGGATGGAGCATTGTTAATATCACCAAATGGAAATCCGCAAATACATAATGTAGAAAATATTCATTTTTTGGGACATACATATAATTTAAGAATTAGTTCGGATCGGCGCATTTTTATAAGGAAAGCTCAAGATGGAGGTTGGAGTATGATCCAATCTCATTTATTAATCACTGATAGTGTTTTAGATTTACTTGTAATTCCAAATGCACGCCGGTTTATCCGGCGTATGTTTTTCACTGATTTAAAAGGCTGGGGGATCTATGAAACTAAAGCTGCTGTAACATTATATGAAGCAGCATTAGAAATTCAAAAAAATATTAATCCGCTTATGGTGATGAACTTGGATATGGGTGCCTATAATTACTGCCAAGTTAATAATAATTCTAATTTTGACAGTTGTGGAGAGTTGCTGACTAACCACAAAAATCTCACAAATTTAATTACAATTCAACTGTTAAATAATAATTAACAGTAGGTTTCTGGACCAACGTACTGGCTTACAGAATATCTATCTCCATATGCCCAACCAATTGGTAAAATATCGTCAATTTCTTTTATTTGTTTTGGCGTTAACGTAATCTCTGATGCTCCAACCCATTCAATTAAATGTTTCGCAGTACGAGTGGCTGGTATTGGTATCAAATTTTCACCACGAGACAAAACCCAAGCTAAGGCAGCTGTTGCTGTCGTCATTCCATTGTCAGCAGCCCAGCCTTGAAAAGGCTTTAGCATAGATAGGTTGTCAGAGAGGTTAGGTTCAATGAACCTTGGGTTATTAATCCGTAAATCTGGTGGAACCATGTTTTCTCGCTTTGCAGGTCGGTCAGTGAGCATACCACGGCCGAGTGGTGAAAATGGTACAAATGCTACGCCTAATTCATCACAAGTTCTAATCAAACCCATATCTGGCATTCTTGACCATAATGAATATTCACTCTGTACTGCCATGCATGGGTGTACAGAATGTGCACGGCGAAGTGTTGTTGGTGATATTTCAGATAATCCATAGCCACCAATTTTTCCTGCACCGATAAACTCTTTCAATGTTTGGACTACTTCTTCGATTGGCCGATCCGCTTCTCGACGATGTATATAAAACAAATCGACATAATCTACGCCCAATCTTTTAAGTGACATATCTAAAGATTGGGTCAGATAATCTTTAGAATTGTTAAATTGTCTCAAAGGTTTTGTCTGTATTCCCGCCTTAGTAGCAATCTTTATTTTTGCTTTTGTATCTTTTAAAAATTTTCCAATTAATGTTTCGGAACTCCCTGAACCATAAACATCGGCTGTATCAAAAAAATCAATCCCACAGTCATAAGCGGCTTTTAAACATTCCTGTGAAGTTGTATCATCTGTAGGTCCAAAAAACCCTGTAATACTCATTGCTCCAAAGCCTATGGCACTAACATTTGGACCTAATTTTCCTAGTTTACGTATTTTCATATGTATCTCCTTAATCTGTAGGCTAAAGAATATTAGTACATATTGCAAAGCCATGAATGTAATATTTAAAAACTAAATCACTGGTATCGTTTACATGATGAATTTGCATGTTATAAAGCGTCAATTCCTGAAAAAAGAGATAATCATGATTAAAATCTTTGGCCATAGATCCCCTGATACAGATGCAACTGGTTCAGCAATTATTTGGGCTTGGTACATAAATCAAAAAGTGAAAACAGCAATACCATATGTCTTGGGAACTCCAAATACAGAAGCAGCATTTGTTATTAAACGATGGGGGTTTAAATCCCCAGAATTATTAACTTTTGCTGGTAAAAACTCGGACATAATTATCGTTGATACGAATAATCCATCAGAATTACCTGATGATGTAAATGACGCTAATATTATTGAGATTATTGATCACCACATGTTGGTAGGGGGACTGAAAACAAAAAATCCAATTAATTTCACGCTTAAACCAGTTGCATCTACTGCAACAATAATGGCTGGTATGATGGGTAATGATTTAGCAATTGCTCCAGAAGGTATTAAAGGTTTAATATTATCTTGTATATTATCTGATACTTTAGAGTTCCGTAGTCCAACCACAACAGATATTGATATTGATTTAGCTAAATTATTAGCAACAGATCTTAATATTAATATTGCTGAGTATGCTGGTGAAATGTTTGCTGCTAAGTCAGATGTATCTAGATTTTCTAATGCAGAATTGTTGCGAATGGATTCTAAGGAATATGAATTAAACGGCAAAAGACTACGAGTTTCAGTCTTGGAAACAACTAGCCCAGAAATCTTGTTATCACGCAAAAAAAGTTTGATGGATGAGATGATATCAGTCGCAAAAGAAGATAGATTAGACCAAGTATTACTGTTTATTATAGATATTCTAAATGAACATGCGACACTTCTCATACCAAATGAATTAGTTAAATCCATCGCTGAAAAATCATTTAATATAAGCATTGATAGTGATACTGTTATACTTCCAGGAGTTATTTCAAGGAAAAAACAAATTATTCCCAAATTAGTATTTTAGAAAACTAAACTAGCAATAAATTTTTATTTTGTTATTTTCATACTATAATTAAACTCGCTCCGTTCACCTCATTTTTATTAGCATGGTTTTGAGATTATTAAATACCATGCGATAAGTATAAGACTTTATGTAGGCGCATTATTAAGAGCTTTTATAAGCTAATATAGATAAATTGATGAGGGTTTCTGTTGAAATATTCAAATGATCAAACGGATGCCTATGATGCTGTTACCACTGCTCTAAAATCAGCAGGCGTAGATTTGGAAAATAAAGTTTTATTACCGAACGCTGAAAATACTGAACAAATTTTAGCTATTTTAGGTAAAGCTGGCTCTGGAAAAACATTATTATTGGCTAATCTTGCAGATGCACTTATTGATGCTGGAGTTGAACTAGTTTCAGGAGACTATGAGGGTAAGTCTCGTAAGGGCCGTCGGACCTTAGCGATTCTTGCTCCTACAAATAAAGCTGCTAGCGTTCTACGCAACCGGGGCGTGCAAGCTACTACAATTCACCGTATCTTATATACTCCAATGTATGATCCTGAATATGAAAAAATTTCAGAATGGCTCAATGGTAATGGCGAACGTCCTGAGATCGAGGGGTTATCCGATATTGCACTAGATCGGGCTGCTTTATTTTTCAAAAGTAATAAATCCATTCCTGGAGCTTTAGCCACAGCAGGATTACGTGGATCAGACTTTATTATTGGCTGGAAACGCCGCGATGAACAATTAGATATTGGGTTTATAGATGAAAGCTCAATGCTAGATGATAAACAATTTGATGATTTAAAAGAAATATTTTCAACGCTTGTTATGTTTGGAGATCCTGCTCAATTAGCTCCAGTTGGGCAGTCAGGTGCAATGGCTTTTGAGAATATTCCTAAATTACGCCAACGTTATTTAACTCGTATCCATCGCCAAGCAGGTGATAGTCCAATTTTAGATTTAGCACATTCGTTAGCTAACCCTGATCTCACATTTCAAGATTTTGAACGTCAAATTGAAGAAGCTGCCAATAAAGATGATAGGGTTGTTTTGGCACCATCAGTCCAATGTGATTTAATGGCACGGTCTCCTGTTTTAGTTTGGCGAAATGCAACCCGCATTCGTTTAATTCAAGCATTTCGCCGAGCATATGAAGCACCTGAAGACCGCTTGTTATCAGGTGAACCACTAATATGTGATGGTATTGAGTTGCCAATTAAACATCGTAAAAAACGTATTGATTTAGAGGCTCGTGGGCTAATCAAAGGTGCACAATGTGTTTATCTTGGAGAGGGACGCAAGCCGGGCTTTTCACGGTTACATGTAATTGGTGCCGAAGATCCTCAAGTATCAGCAGCAAGTATAATCAAAATTGAGGCTTCTGATCAAGATGAACCTTTTATTCCATTTGCGGCTCGAATGGGTGCTGCGTTTGTGCATGGGGCTGCCTGCACAATACATAAGGCGCAGGGTTCGCAATGGTCTGATGTTCAAGTTTTTGCACCAGATCTTTTTATTGCCGCCAAAATGGGTAGGACAGAAGCAGGAATTCCTTTGTGGAAGCGCTTGGCATATGTGGCCATTACACGTGCAGTCGATAGGTTGTATTGGGTGAAAGCTTATCGTTTGACTCGTCCGACGGGTCCCTTGCACACTGACGATTTACGAAGTCAGGTGCCAAATGAATTAACGCTAGAACCTATGGAGTAATAATGAAGCTTTATATTAAGATAGCTATTCATTTTTAAATAGTTTTGATCTAATAATTTTTTTCGAAGTAAGATCTAAAATACTAAGTTCATCATTACCATTGATACGATGAGAAATAGGATAGTCATCATTCCACCTGTTTTTACGAAATCGATAACTCTATATCCTGCAGGGCCCATTATTAATGCATTTACTTGGTGAGTAGGTATCAAGAAAGAATTTGACGTTGATATGGCTACGGTCATTGCAAATATAGCTGGATCACCGCCTGATGCCACTGCTATTGAAACGGCTAAAGGGACTAATAAGACTGTTGCGCCAACATTAGACATTACCAATGTAAAAGCTGTAGCAAGAACTGCAATGCCTACCTGTAAAGCCCAAATAGGCCAGCCATCTAAAATGATAATAACACCTTGTGCTATCCACTCTGCTGTTCCTGTACTTTGAACTGCATATCCCAGAGGAATTAAGCTGGCTAATAAAAATACAGTATTCCAACCAACAGCCTTATATGCTTCGTCTATACTTAAGACTTTTGATGCGATCATTCCTACTGCACCAACTAAAAGACATAATGATAAACGTACTGGTGAAAATAAAATTAACGCTAATGCTATTGAAAAAAATAATAATGCCCAGCCAACTTTTTGTGGACGTAATTCTTCTTGAGGATAGTCTGAGGTTACTATTACAAAATTACGATCTGACTTTAGGCGTGTTAAAGATTCCCACTGGGTTTGAACAACCAACGTATCACCAGCGTGTAATTCCATAACTCCAATACGGCTGGGTTGGTGTTCATTAGTTTCAACATGACTGAATGTTTCTTCACTTCTGTAAATAGCTAATAATGCCATGCCATATATTTTGCGAAATTGCATTTCGCGCGCTGTCTTACCTATAACTGTTGAGTTTGGTGGAATTACAATTTCTGCTACACCTGCTTTGGTAGGTACAAATTCCTCTGCAAAAATATCTAATTCAGATTTTACTTCTAAGGCGTAATCTTCGCACATTTGTTTTATTACTTTTTTGCGTCCAAGAATTGCCAACCTACAAGGTGGCGTAATCTTTGTGTCTAAGGTCGGTCCAACCCAGCGTTTACCGTTGTGATATGTGCCTATTACATAAATGTGATGTGCATCCATTAAATCACCTAATGTTTCACCCATTAAAATTGACCCTTCGGGAACAACAACTTCAACAATATCGGCTTTTAAACCATAAATTCTTTTAAGATAGTCTTTCATTGACTGGCCTGCTGACCCCGCAGTACGGCCCCCAGAGCCTGGCAGAACCCAACGTCCAAACAGTACGAAGTATAATACTCCGGTTATAAGTAAAGCTAAGCCGATTGGCGTAACTGAAAATAGACTAAATGGTTCCATTTTCAGTTCAGGGGGTAAATCTGCGTTTGATGAAATAATTAAATCATTCAATAAAATTAGTGGTGATGAGCCCACCATAGTCATGGTTCCGCCTAGTATAGCGCAAAACCCCATAGGCATTAATAGGCGTGACATTGGGATTTCGGTACGTGCTGAGATACGACTTACAACTGGCAAGAATAGCGCTGCTGCGCCAACGTTTTGTAAAAAGCTTGAAATTATCCCAACTGATCCAGAAACAACTGGTATAATTCGCTTTTCTGTAGTGCCGCCAACTTTTAAAATTTTTGCAGCAACAGTATTCATTAACCCAGTCTTGTCTAAACCAGCTCCAATGATCATTACTGCAATAATTGAAATTACTGCATTTGATGCAAATCCATCGAATAAATGATTTACATCAGCGAGCCCATTTAGTTCAGGAACATAACTGAGCGCACCTAAGAGAACCATTATTATTATAGCGGCTAAATCAACGCGGACTATTTCTGAAACGAATAAAAATATTGTAAATGCTAACAAAAACAAGACCGCAATCATTTCTGTATTAAGTGCAATTAATTCCATCAATTCCCTCACTGAACTTTTTTAATATATTTGAGCAATATCGGATAACGATATATTTACCACAAAAATACTAAAAATTTTAAAGATTTAATGCCTATTTCTCGAGTTGAGCTAATATACACATCATTTCGAAGACAATAGATATACCAAGCCAAGATGTAGCTCCAGATTGATCAAATGGAGGGGAAACTTCTACAAGGTCCATTCCTATTAAATTCACTCCTTTTAACTCACGAACGACTTGTAAACCTTGAAAACTGTTTGGGCCACCAACTTCAGGAGTTCCTGTACCCGGAGCAAAAGTGGGGTCTATGAAATCGATATCGTATGAGCAATAAGTTTTATTATCACCAACAATATGGCGTGCTTCTTGCATTACGTCAGCAATACCACGATCAAATAGCTCTTCGATTTGAATGATTGTTACGCCTTGCTCGCGGCCCCATTCAATATCTTCACCGTCATACATAGTGCCTCTAATACCAATTTGAACAACGCGTTTGGGATCAAGTAGTCCCTCTTCAATAGCGCGCCGGAATGGTGTTCCATGTGTATATTTGAAACCATCAAAATAACTTTCAAAAAGATCTGTATGGGCATCAAAATGAATCATTCCAACGGGTGCATCATCTGCTATTGCTCGCAAAACCGGTAAACTGGTTAGATGGTCACCACCGATTGTCATTGGAATAATACCTTTAACCTTAATTTTTTTGTAGAATTCTGTAATTCGAAGCATACAATCTTGAATATCTGCTGGGTTTACTGGTGCATCTCCAAGATCAGCGAAGTTTGCCATTTCAAATGGTTTGATCCGGGTAGCACCATTCATGGCACGTATCATTGTCGATAAATCGCGCATTTGGCGTGGACCATGACGTGGTCCTGGTCGATTAGTTGTTCCAGCATCCCATGGCACACCAATTAAACCAAAATTTACATCATTTATTTCTAAGCTATCTAATCCTAAATGCGGTAACCGCATGAAGCTTGGAATTCCTGCAAAACGGGGTAGTTCCATACCGTCTACAGGTTGGAAAAAAGTGTTTGGGGTTTTACTCATTGAATTTCTCCTTGATTAGTGAAACATTTGCATTTTTTATAAAACTAAGCCAGTATTTTAATCATAATTAATGGGGTAAATTATGAAAAAAACTATTCTGATAACTGGAGCAAGTAGTGGTATTGGTGCTTGTGTTGCAAAACTATTTTTAAAGCAGGGCTGGAATGTTGCTTTGATTGCGCGGAGAGTTGATGAACTTAAGGCAGTAGCAAATAACCATGAGAACTCTTTATGTATTGTTTGCGATGTTACTCAAGAGGATCAAGTTATTGCTGCTTTTAAATCAGTAGTAAATCACTTTGGTAGACTTGATGTTTTATTTAATAATGCAGGAATTTTTACACCTCAATCACGCATTGATAAAATTAGACTTAGTGACTGGCAGCAATCTCTTGATGTTAATCTGACTGGTATGTTTTTATCTGCTCGTGAAGCTTTTCGACATATGAAACTTTCAGGTGGAAGAATTATAAATAATGGTTCAATTTCTGCACATACTCCACGTGAGGGTTCTGCGCCTTATACATCTTCAAAGCACGCCATTACTGGGCTAACCAAAACTATTGCACTTGATGGGCGTACTCTAAATATTTGTTGTGGGCAGATAGACATTGGAAATGCACACACAGAAATGGTTGCAAACCTTATTCGTGAAGGTGGCGCTGCTGAAACTATGTTAGTGTCTGATGCTGCAGAAGCTGTTTTGAGTATGGCGCAGTTACCTTTAACTACCAATATTCTGTCAATGACTATCATGGCGAATAAAATGCCATTTGTAGGACGTGGTTAAAGTACTTTAGTCATTATAATTGCGCTGACTTTAATGCCGTTAACTCCACTATAATAATCTTTACGTGCACCTTGAACTATAAAATTGTTGGTTTCATATAATTTAAGTGCAGGTCTATTAGTTTCCATGACTTCAAGAATTATCTTTTTTATAGTATTTGATCGACATAAGTTTTCAAATTCTTTTAATAGTTTAGTGGCGATACCTTTGCGGTGTTGTTGAGGGTCAACTGCCAATGTGAGTAATTCAGCTTCTGAACCTATCAACATTCCTACTATGAAGCCATAATCTTTTGAGACTAAATGTACTGATGTTTGTAGCAACAATTCTTGAAATTCTTTTGATGACCATGGTCTTGGTGTCAAAAAGCACTGCGCATGAAGTTTTGCCAAACTTCCTGGGCTCATCATAAAATTACAACAGGTTGTTCTCTAGGTAGATCTGCATTGGGTTCCTGTAAATATAATGGGGCAGGGCTTGGATTATGGTTTCCTATTTTATTTATTGCTAAGGTAGCAACTGCACATGACAATGTAATTTGGGGGGTGTAGCGGTTTGGGAATAATTCCCAGTTTGTATCATCTGCAGTCATGATCGCTGTGATTGATGTATTTACATTATCTAACTCGACTAAAACTGGTGTATCAGTAGCGTTACCATCTTGAAAATTTTGCATGTAAACACGATGCCGCCGTGCGTCCATTACCACGGTTGATTTGCCTTTAGATCCTAAACCCATGGCTTCCAATTTTGAAATACCAATCGCTGGTTTTTTCAGAGATAAGGCTAATCCACGCGCAGCAGAGACAGCTACTCTAACACCTGTGAAATTCCCAGGACCGACACAAACAGCCAATGCATCCAAGTTCTGCCATTTTATAGATGCATTTTCTAAAACTTCTTCACACATAGGAAATAACCGTTCAGCTTGTCCTTTATTCATTGGTTCGGCTCGTTCTTCAAGACATTTTCCATCTGCAAATAAAGCGACCGCGCAGTGCGCGGCCGATGTATCAAAAGCTAATATTAATTGTCTAGGTAGCAACAGGGCGCACCTCTGTTACCTCTGGAATGTAATGACGTAATAAGTTTTCGATACCCATTTTCAATGTGATTGTTGATGATGGGCAACCTGCACACGCACCTTGCATATGAAGGTAAACAACACCACGTTCAAAGCCATGAAATGTGATATCACCACCATCTTGAGCAACTGCTGGACGAACCCTAGTATCAAGTAAGTCTTTGATTTGATTTACGATTTCAGAATCTTCACCAGTATGTTCAGCATGTCCACCTGAATTATCTTCGCCTTCAATGACAGGTTGCCCTGATTGAAAATGTTCCATAATAGCGCCTAATAAAGCTGGCTTTATATGATCCCAGTCAGCATCTTCTGTTTTAGTTATGGTTACAAAATCTGGACCTAAAAAAACAGCTGTAGCACCTTCTACTGCAAAAATTCGTTTTGCTAGTGGTGATGATGTACCTGCGGCTGGTGTTGGGAAATCTGCAGTGCCCATAGACATTACAGTTTGGCCCGGCAAAAATTTCAGAGTTGCTGGGTTTGGCGTGGATTCGGTTTGAATAAACATAAAGCTGCATCCTTTTTCAAGTTATATAGATATGCTTGTTAAGTACATAAAAGTCAATATTTAGAATAATTCTAAATCTCTTAATTAAAGTTTTTAAATATATGTTTATGAGAAAGTTAAATTAACGAATTTTATACCCAATCTATAAACATTTATTTATTTTAATATCCAAACTTATCCACCAGTTTTTGTATTGGAGTACGTGTGTCTAATGGTTCTATTTTTTTTTGGATGTCTTTTTTGTCAGTGTGATTAGGTTTTGGGCGTTTTGGAGTTGCTCGCATAGCTACAGCATTCATAAATTTCGCTGGATCACCCGCTGCAAGAAAAGTGGCACCATCAGCAATTCCACGAATAATATCATTTAACCAATTTTGATCTGCTTTACCAAAATCACTTAATACGTAAGAGGAAACTTTATCTTTATGTCCTGGGTGACCAATACCTATTCGGACACGATCATATTCCGCACCTATATGTTGATGAATAGAGCGCAACCCATTATGCCCTGCATGACCACCAGTAGTCTTAACTCGAATTTTTGTTGGGGCTAGATCTAGTTCATCATGAAAAACGACAACATCTTCTGACGAAAGTTTATAAAATCTTATAGCTTCACTTACCGCTTGACCGGAAAGGTTCATAAATGTTTCAGGCTTTAATAAAGTAATTTTTTCTTGCCCCAACCGACCATCAGAAATTTGGCCATGAAATTTCTTCTTCCATGGAGAGAATGCATAGTCAAATGCAATCTGGTCCAACGCCATAAAACCAATATTGTGACGATTATTGGTATATTTCGTTCCTGGGTTACCGAGGCCAACGAATAGTTTCATGTCTTTTACTCATGTGATTTGGCTCATTTCTAAAACTTTGTTTAAAAGTTTGCAAATTACTCTTTAATAAAAAAAATATTTTTTATCACAAAATATTTTCAAATAAAAAAACCCACACGTATTGTGTGGGCTTTAAATTTTTAGAGAGGGGCTGATTTATTCTTCAGCGGCTGCCTCTGGAGTTTCGCCTTCAGCTTCATCTGTTGTCTCATCATCATCTTCATCATCAGAAGACTCACCTGGTTTTGCAATATTTGCAATCACAAAGTCACGATCTGTAATAACAGGCCGCGTACCTTCAGGAAGAGAAATATCAGAAATATTTAAAGTTTGACCAATTTCAAGATTTTCTAAATCAACTTCGATATAATCAGGAATATCGCCAGCAGTAACCATAAGCTCAACTTCAGAGCGTACAACTGTTAATGTTCCGCCCTTCTTTAGGCCAACACTTGTTTCTTCGTTTAAAAAGTGAACTGGGATATTCATGTTAATACGACTATCGCGTTTTAGGCGTAAAAAATCTATGTGTGTTGGTAGATCTTTAACAACGTGGCGTTGTACACCTCGACAAACAGCGCGAACATCGTCAGCGCCTTCAACTTTTAAATTAAATAGTGTTGACATAAAGCCACCATCTTTTAATTTTTTAAACAAAATATTGAACGGGATAGTTACGGCTTGGGGCTCTACGCCACCGCCATATACAACACCTGGCACAAGGCCGTCACGACGTGCTTGACGGGCGGCTCCCTTGCCTGTCCCCGCGCGCGGCGTCAATTCTAGATCAGGAATTTTTCCTGCCATGATAATTCTCCATAAGTTAAGGCCATCCTCCAGGGTGTATGACCATTGAACGCGCCGTATAAGGCAGATTTAAACTGATGTGAAGGGATTTTTCTGATAATTCTTCATAATAAGTATGCTATAAATCTTAAAAAGCGATAACTGACCTTCAGCTTTTTTCATTATTAATTTATTTTACTAATTTTATATATATTTTAAAGTGTGCATAATAAATAATTGTTACATGAATTAATTTAGATCAGTGCTATGAAAAGTGTAAATGTATTATTTTTACTTATTCCCAATGGCCCCGAAAGTCTTTCGGGATAAGTAGATTGTCTCGGCTCATATCTTGGATATTACGTTCGCCACATAAAGCTATTGTTGTATCTAGTTCCTTGTTGATAATATCTAATACTTTGGTAACGCCAGGTTGACCCATTGCACCTAACCCATAAATAAATGGCCTACCAATCATTACACCTTTAGCACCTAATGATAGAGCTTTTGCAACGTCTTGACCTGACCTAACGCCTCCATCCATCAAAACTTCAATCTGGTCTCCTACTGCATCTATTATATCTGGAAGTGATCTAATGGATGAAAGAGCTCCATCCAACTGACGTCCACCATGGTTAGATACAATAATTGCATCAGCACCTGTTTTTACCGCCATCTTGGCATCTTCTACGTCTTGAATGCCTTTTAATATAACTTTGCCACCCCAGCGTTTGATAATCCAATCAAGATCATTCCAGCTTAACGTACGTAAAAGTGTCTTAGCTGACCATTCTGATAAACTTGTTAGGTTTTCGACACCAGTTGCATGGCCAATAATGTTGGCAAAGCCATGTCGTTTAGTTCCAAGCATACCCATGCACCATTTTGGTTTAGTAGCCATATTTATAAGATTTTTAACTGTTAACTTAGGGGGGGCTGTCATTTGATTTTTAATGTCTTTGTGTCGCTGGCCCAAGATTTGCAAATCTAGTGTAATAATAAGTGCTGAACAATTTGCTGCTTTAGCCCTATCAATAAGATTTTTTATAAAAGGTATATCGTTCATGCAATATAGTTGAAACCAAAAGGGTTTGTTCGTATTGGCTGCAACGTCTTCGATTGAACAAATAGACATTGTGGATAGTGTAAATGGAACACCAAAATCTTGAGCTGCTTTTGCCGCTTTAATCTCTCCATCTGCGTGTTGTAGACCTGTTAGGCCAATTGGTGCCAAAGCAATTGGCATGGATATATTTTCACCAATCATTTGTGAAGTTGTCGTTCGATTCGAAATATCTACGGCTACTTTTTGACGGAAGTATAATCGATTAAAGTCGCTAGAGTTTTCACGAAAAGTTTGTTCGGTCCATGATCCACTTTCCGTGTAGTCATAAAACATTTTTGGTACTCGGCGCTTATAAATAGGCTTGAGGTCGTTAACTGTTGTGATAAATGACATTAGTTTCTCTATTGGTAAATTTATATTACCAAATTATCATAAGGTATAAGTAGCGTCAATTCCGCAGAGTTTATTAGGTTTTCTTAGCCATACTAATTCAAGCACTATGGGCTCCATCGGCCAAAGTTTTAACGAATGATAAAACATCTGAAACAGTCTCGCCAGCTGCAATTTTTGAAACAATTGCAGATCCTACTACAGCACCATCGGCTTGACTTGCCATATCACGTGCTGCTTCTGGAGTATTTATTCCAAACCCAACAACAATAGGAAGATCAGTACTTTCTTTTAAGCGATTAATTTCTACTCCTACGGCTTTTGCATTTGCAGAACCTGAACCAGTTACCCCTGTAACTGCAACATAGTAAATAAACCCACTAGTATTTGGTAAAAGTTTAGGCAATCGCCGTGCGTCTGTAGTTGGAGTAGCCAAGCGGATGAAATCTAGTCCTGCTTTTCCTGCGGGAATACATAATTCAGCATCTTCTTCAGGGGGTAAATCAACAACAATTATTCCATCTACACCGGCTTTCTTTGCATCAACCAAAAATTTCTCAACACCATGATTATATATAGGATTATAGTATCCCATTAGAACAATGGGCGTAATATCATCAGTTTTGCGAAAGTTTTCAACCATAGATAAAGTTTTATTTAAAGTCATCCCACCTGCTAATGCACGCTGGCCAGCTAATTGAATAGTTGAACCATCAGCCATTGGGTCTGTAAATGGTGCACCTAGTTCGATGATATCTACTCCAGAAGCTGGAAGCCCCTTCAATATCTCTAAGGTTGTGTCATAATCTGGATCTCCTGCCATGATATATGATACAAAAGCTGATTTTCCTTTTGATTTTAGGTCAGCAAACTTGGTGGCAATACGAGTCATGATAATGAACTTTCCTAATTTAAAAAATCTTTGCTGTAAAATTGGGGCAAATTCAAGAGCTGGATTACTTGACCTTTGCCCCATTGAGCAGATAGATGCCTCAAACATTATTTAAAGGTAGAAAATTATGGGTTTCAAAACAGGTATTGTCGGTATGCCAAATGTTGGCAAATCAACACTCTTTAACGCGTTAACCCGTACAGCGGCTGCGCAGGCTGCAAATTTTCCCTTTTGTACAATTGAACCTAATACTGGGGAGGTCTCTGTACCAGATGAGCGGTTAAGTATCTTATCTGAAATTGCAGGCTCAAAAACAGTAATACCTGCGCGGATGACTTTCGTAGACATTGCGGGTTTGGTTAAGGGAGCATCTAAAGGTGAAGGTTTGGGAAACCAGTTTTTAGCAAATATTCGTGAATGTGATGCCATTGCCCATGTTTTGCGTTGTTTTGATGATGACGATGTTACTCATGTTGATGGACGTGTGAACCCAATTGAAGATGCAGATACGATAGAGACAGAGTTAATGTTGGCTGACTTAGAAAGTATTGAAAAACGCTTGAAGGGTTTAGTACGTAAACTCAAAGGGGGTGATAAAGATGCTGCCATGCAAAATGATCTGCTTGAACGTGCAAAAGCCGCAATTGAAACTGGTAAGCCTGCGCGTACCTGTTACATTGCTGAGGATGAAGAAAAGCAATGGAAATTACTTACCTTATTAACTGCAAAACCTGTATTATTTGTTTGTAATGTTGAAGAAGACAACGCTGGTGAGGGTAACGCACATTCTGCGGCTGTAGCTGAAATGGCTACTGCGCAAGGAGCAGCATCCGTAGTGATATCTGCAGCTATAGAGGAAGAAATTAGTCAACTTGAAGCTGAAGAAGCAGGACTGTTTTTGAACGAACTTGGTTTACAAGAGGCTGGGTTGGATCGCTTGATTGCAGCAGGCTATGAATTGTTGAGCTTGCAAACATATTTTACAGTAGGGCCCAAAGAAGCGCGTGCTTGGACTATTCACAAAGATACATCTGCGCCACAAGCCGCCGGTGTCATTCACGGTGATTTTGAGCGAGGCTTTATCAGAGCTGAGACCATAGCTTATAATGATTATGTTGAATGCCAAGGGGAGCAAGGCTCTAAAGAAAAAGGAAAAATGCGCGCAGAAGGTAAAGGTTATAAAGTTGCAGATGGTGATGTTTTACACTTCTTATTTAATACTTAATAGATTTGAATATTTTGTTCATGCTAAATTATAAAATATATACAACTCACTTACCTATTACTTTTATCCTAAAATGTGTTCCAAAGTTTTAGGGTGTGATTGCCTAACTCCTCCTTTTATGTCGGCATAAATTTCAATAGTTGAATCAATTTCATTTAGGTTGCGATGTGCAGATAGAATTTTTGGGGTGGTCATTCACATAAAATTTTTTAATTCTAGTTGGAATTCTATTTAAAGGCCCAATTCTTAGCCAGATACTTTCAATTATGAGTATAATGAGCTGTTATGAATTTGGGTATAAATTAATTTATAAAATTACTAATTTAAAAAGATTTTTTAGTTGCTATTTTCTTTTTCCACAACATTACCAGTTTTTAAATCTAAATTAGACAAACCATTTATTAAATGATTTTTAGAAAAAGTTAGAACCGTATATGTAGCATGAAATTCTAATGTTAAGTGTAATAATATGAGTTCTTTAAGTTTAATTGGTGTTATTTGGGCTGCAACAATACGTTGGTTTGGTAGAACTTTTAATTCATGCTTAGTTAATAGGCGCCGCAATGCTTTTCTTACAGGTGTTGGGCTTGTTTCCAGTGCATCTGCAAAAGCACTAATAGTCATGGGGTTTCCAAGTAATGCTAATCACAAAATTATAGTTTTTCGTAATTGTTGATAAATATACTCTTGTATTGTTATATTTTCTGAACGATTTTTTTTAGAAAAAGTTGGTCTACCTTTTAGTACCTAGGTTTGATAAGTTTATTAGCTTCTTTTAAAAATTCACTATTTAAAAAATGATTTGACTAATCGTACATTAGTAACGCAAAATTCTAAAATTATATCATGAAATTAAACTTGTGATACAATTTGAGAACTGCCAAGTAAAGATATTGGTTCTAGCCAAAAAGGAGATGGAAAATGAACAAAATAATTAATCATCTGCCAACGGCAGAACTCCAAGCATTAGATGCTGCACACCACATGCATCCTTTCACAGCTAATGCTGAATTAGCCCAAAAAGGGGTTCGAGTAATTACTGCTGCTAATGGTGTGATGTTGACAGATTCAGATGGTATCCAAATTTTAGATGGTATGGCAGGTCTTTGGTGTGTAAATATTGGTTATGGGCGCAAAGAATTAGCAGATGTTGCATATGCTCAAATGCAACAATTGCCGTATTATAATACTTTTTTTCAAACGAGCCATGTTCCTGCAATTGCATTGGCAGCAAAGTTGGCTGAAGTTTCACCAGAAGGCTTTAATCATACTTTCTTTGCTACGGGTGGATCTGAAGCAAATGACACTAATATTCGAATGGTACGGCACTACTGGGCCGCTAAAGGTAAACCTACTAAAAAAATTATTATTAGTCGTGAAAATGGATACCATGGATCAACCATGGGAGGTGCGTCTCTTGGTGGTATGAAGGGCATGCATGCGCAGGGCGGTTTGCCGATTGCTGATATCTCTTATATTGGCCAACCTGATTGGTATAATGAAGGTGGAGATATGTCTCGGGAAGAGTTTGGCCTCAAGCGTGCGCGCGAATTAGAAGCTAAAATTTATGAATTAGGTGAAGATAAAGTAGCTGCATTTATTGCTGAACCTGTTCAAGGTGCAGGCGGTGTTATTGTGCCTCCGGAAACTTATTGGCCGGAAATTCAGCGAATTTGTGATGAACATGAAATTTTATTAATTGCTGATGAGGTAATTTGTGGTTTTGGCCGAACAGGCCATTGGTTTGGAACTGACTATTATGGAATACGTCCACATATTATGACAATAGCTAAAGGGTTATCTTCGGGATATGCGCCTATAGGTGGCTCAATGGTTTGTGATGAAGTGGCTAATGTTGTAAACCATGCTGGTGATTTTGCACACGGTTATACATATGGAGGACACCCAGTAGCTGCTGCTGTTGCATTGGAGAATTTACGCATTATTCAAGAAGAGAAAATGATTGAAAATGCTGTGGCAGATACAATTCCATATCTTCAAGAAAAATGGCATGCATTGGGAGATCACCCTTTGATTGGTGAGACTAATATGGTTGGATTTATGGGCTCCCTAGTAATGACACCGGATAAGGCTTCACGATCTAGATTTTCTGCTGATGCAGGTACTGTTGGACTGGTTGCCCGTGGTCATAGCTTTGGAAATGGATTAATTATGAGGCATGTTGGTGATCGAATGATCATATCACCCCCAATCAGTATAACTCGTTTGGAAATAGATAAACTTATTGATATAGCATTTAAATCATTGGATGAAACTTTAGCTGATATTAAAGAGCAAGGTTTATATAAGTAACTTTAGTACTATTTCTTTGCTGCCTCTCAATGAGGGTACACCATTTTTATTATTCGTAAGTCTAAGTTTTGTAATTACAAGCGACCAATTTCTTTTCCTTGAGCACCTTTTTTTTGTGCCAATAAACATAAAAAATCATGTGCAACAGTTGCTGCTGCAAGTGCGGTGATTTCACTTACATCATAAGCAGGTGAAACTTCAACTACGTCCATTCCAATTAAGTTTAATTCACCCAAACCTCGTAATAATTCTAACCCTTGCCAAGTAGCGAGGCCGCCAATAACTGGTGTGCCTGTTCCTGGAGCAAAAGAAGGGTCAAATCCATCTATATCCCAGGAAATATATACTGGTGTATTTCCTGCGCGGGCTTTTATTATATTTAGGGTAGCATCGATTCCATTACGATGTACCCAAGGTGACGTTAAAATTTCAAAGCCTGAGTCTGAATTGTTATATGTTCGCAATCCAACTTGAGTTGACTTAGTTGCATCGATTATGCCTTCTGTAACTGCACGCCCAAACATAGTGCCATGATCCATTCCGCCGTTGTCTTCCCAAGTATCGCAATGCGCATCGAATTGAATTAAGGCAATCGGGCCATATTTTTCTGCATGGGCTTTTATTAAAGGATAAGAGATGAAATGGTCACCTCCAAAAGTTAACATTTTTGTTTCTGCTGCTAATATTTGTTTTGCGTGATCTTCTATGGCTTTTGAAATAGTTTCAGGGTGATGGGGATCAAGGAAACAATCGCCATAGTCTACAATCGATAAGTTATCAAAAAGATTAAAACCAAAAGGAAAGGCGTCCAGCTCTGCTAATTGTACGGATGCTTGGCGAATGGCGCGTGGGCCTAGTCTACATCCTGGGCGGTAAGTGACTGCATTATCAAAAGGGATACCGCTGACGGCAACATCTACGCCGTCTAAGTTTCGAGTATACTTGCGACGTAAAAATGATAATGCGCCGCCGTAAGTCATCTCGCTGTACATTCCAACGGTTTCATTTGAGCGAAATGCAAAGTCACCTTTTTTATCTGTCATGATAATTCCTATAATCTGCTGAGATATGTTTTATATTCTATTGGTGAAATCTCTGCGGTTAGTTGTGCTATCTCATCTCTACGTAAAGTAGTGTAGATGTCTCGATAGTTTTTACCAAATACTTTTGCTGCCAAATCTGAAGTGGCAAAATTTTCAACACTTAGAGCCCAGTTTGTTGTTAGTGGTACAGCGGGTGGAGCATTTTTATCCTCAAGAGGTAGCGGAGGCTCTTCCTTGGCTTCTATTCCATGAAGAATTCCAGCTAAAATGGCTGCAAAAGCAAGGTAAGGATTTACATCTGCACCACAAATTCGATGCTCTAGTCGTGCACTTGATCCATTTATTTCAGGTAATCTTATACCGGCATTGCGATTATCTATACCCCAATCAGGGGCGCAAGGTGCAAATCCTCCTAAAAAGAAACGACGGTATGAATTTAAATGAGGCGCAAAGATTGCTTGGAATTCATTCATTGTATTTAATACACCTGCAACTGCATGTCGAAGATTGGGAGCTATTTTACCATCAGAGGAATTGAAAATATTTTTACCTTTTTCATCTAAAACCGATGCATGTAAATGCATTCCATTGCCTGGGTGATTGGCATACGGTTTAGCCATAAACGTTGCTTCCATATTATGTTTTGCAGCAACGCCACGAACAATACGCCGAAATAGAATTGCTGTGTCAGCTGCTGCCAATACATCTTCAGTATGGTGGAAATTAATTTCAAATTGACCAGGGCCAAATTCTGCTATCATTGTATCAATTGGCAAGCCCACAATATAGGAAGCGGTTTGAATAGCCCGCAGTAAACTTTCTGATCGTGACAAAACTTCTAAGTCATAATTCTGTGCGTCAGGTGTTCCATCTAATGGTGTGGGCGCGTCACTAATGTTTTTGCGTTTATTGAGAAGGTAAAACTCCAGTTCACAAGCTACGACAGGATTTAAGCCCTTAGCGTTAAATTGATCTAAGATCAGTTTGAGAATCTGTCGGGGTGACAGTTCTGAAATTGAACCATCCATTTCATGCATTTCAACTAAAACTTGGGCTACATTTCCTTCAGCCCATGGAACGGGCTTTAAAGTCCCTAGAATTGGCCTGAGAACGCCATCAGGATCACCCTGTACGATTCCAAGGCCTGTAGCAGGTAATTCAAAACCAAATATGTTTGGTGCGTATGTTGATAATGGAATGCGAACCTGATTATCAATTAATTTAGGTATTTCTGAGGAAGGCAACCATTTGCCACGCAAAACTGCATTTAAGTCGCATAGCATTAAATCTATGCGCTCAGGGACACCATGTTCAGTGCAATATGTGTCGTACTCAGTTTTAAAACCAGTCATTAGTCCCACCATTTTGCTTATGTATATCTTTTAAAAACAACTAAACTATATTTAGTTAAACCTTAATATCGAATTTTCTGGTACATGTCCAAAAATGTGATACCATTTTTGTAATTATTTATGATGGATCCTATGAGCAACAAAAACACACAAGATTGGATAAAAAAGCTTCCACAGCCTTTTCTAACACATAAAGGCGATAGGCGTCTGGATGAAGTAGAAAGTATAATTCCTGATATTGCGGGTATGTCGCGGGGCAAAACCATGCCTGCACATAAATTTTCATCTACAGGGACTACATATTTACCAATTTCATTATTTTACCAAACTATTTCTGGTGAATATGTAGATATGGATAATATTGAAAACCAATGGACTGAGAAAGATATTGTTTTGCGCCCTGACATGTCGACAGCCACTGCTGTTCCATGGTCAGAAGATGCGTCTGTACAAATAATTAATAATATTGAAACGCGCGAAGGCGAAGATTTGCAAATTGCGCCACGTAATGTTTTACGCCGGGTGATGGCACTTTATGCAGCTAAAGGTTGGCGTGCAGTTGTTGCGCCTGAGCTTGAGTTTTATTTAACTAAGCCTAATACAGACCCAACGGAAGATATCCAGCCACCAGTAGGTCGTACAGGTCGCATAGGTGCGCGTCAGCAAGCTTTCTCAATGGTAGCCGTAGACGAATTTGGTGATGTGATTGATACGATATATGATTACACTGAAGCTCAGGGTTTAGAAATTGGCACTATTATCCAAGAGGGTGGTGCTGGCCAAATTGAAATTAATCTTATGCATGGTGATCCTCTTTCATTAGCAGATCAGGTATTTTACTTTAAACGTACTATACGTGAAGCTGCATTGAAGCATGGGGTTTTTGCTACCTTTATGGCAAAACCTATGCGCGATCAGCCAGGCTCCGCCATGCATATTCATCAATCGATTATCGACATAAAAAATGGAAAAAACCTTTTTTCTAACTCTGATGGTTCATCGACTGATTTATTTTATAGTTTTATTGGTGGTTCACAAAAGCATCTACAAAATGCCCTGCCTTTATTAGCTCCTTATGTTAATTCTTACCGTCGACTAGCTGGAGCATATTCTGCACCTTCAAATTTGGAGTGGGCTGCTGACAACCGCACTACTGGACTACGCATTCCTAATTCTGAGCCTGATTCACGTAGAGTTGAAAACCGCGTAACTGGTAGTGATGCAAACCCTTATCTGGCTATTGCTGTAAGTTTAGCTGCTGGTTATTTGGGAATGATTAATTCTACTAAGCCGCGGGATGCGGTAAACATAGAAATCTTTGAAACTGATAAAGGCCTTCCCCATTCTTTATTTGCGGCCTTGAATTTGTTTGAGACTGATACTGATTTACAAGATGTTCTAGGGCAGGAATTTTGTGACCTTTATCGGCAAATTAAACATGCAGAATTACTTGAATATCAGCGTGAAATTTCGCCTTGGGAGCGTGAGCATTTGTTGTTAAATGCCTAACATGGATTTATTAACCGCTAATGATAAACAGGGTAGATATCCTAATTCATATTATGCCAAAAATGCAAATCATATTCTAGAATTACCAAGCCTTTTTAGTGATATAGAGGTCGATGTTTGTGTGGTTGGAGCGGGCTTTACGGGTTTATCTGCTGCATTACATTTAGCGCAATCAGGCTATTCAGTTGCCATAATTGAGGCACAGAGAATTGGCTTTGGTGCATCTGGCCGTAACGGCGGCCAAGTGTCTGGTGGCCAACGCATGGATCAAGAAGGTCTGGAGAGTATGTTGGGTGATGAACACGCCAGAGCATTATGGGATATTTCGCAACAATCAGTTGATCTGGTCCGCGAACTGTCCGCCGATATGAATGATTGTGGGGTCGTGGATGGAATTATTCACACGGCGCATCGTGAACGTTATGTAAGTGAAGAACATGCATATACGGATCACTTATGCGATAAATACGGTTACGGTAAAATCCGCAACCTAAGCCGTGAAGAAACCCGCGATCTGGTCAATAGCCCAGCATATTATGGTGGCACCTTAGACATGGGAGCGGGGCATATTGATCCTCTCCGTTACGCATTTGGCTTGGCGCGTAAATGTGTTGATTTGGGCGTTATGATTTATGAACAATCTAAGGTTATAGATCTGCAATCGGGCGATCCAGCGTTGGTCAAAACTGAAGGTGGTTTGGTACGCGCTAAATTTGTAGTGCTGGCTTGTAATGGATACTTAGGGCGTTTGAACCATCGCGTTGCGGCTCGTGTGATGCCAATCAACAATTTCATCATCGCTACTGAACCCATGAGCGAGAGTGCCCAAGAGGCATTAATCAAAAACAACCATGCAGTGGCAGATAGTAAATTTGTGGTGAATTATTTTCGTTTTAGTCTTGATCGCCGCCTACTGTTTGGCGGGTCAGAGAGTTATGGATACAAATTCCCAGGCGATATTACGGCGACGGTGCGTAAGCCGATGTTACAAATCTATCCGCAATTGAAGGATACCCGCATTGATTATGCATGGGGTGGAACATTGGGCATCACTATGAATCGCATGCCACATTTTGAACGTATGGAAGGTAATATCCTGTCTGCTTCTGGTTATTCGGGACATGGTGTGGCCATGGCCACTATGGGGGGCAAAATGGCCGCTGATGCAATCCGAGGGCAGGCGGAGCAGTTTGATTTTATGGCATCGGTTCCAACACCGCGTTTCCCAGGTGGCATGATGTTGCGGTCTCCAATGCTGGTGTTGGCGATGCTGTGGTATTCGATGCGAGATAGACTATAATTTAGGTGTGTCTAAAGAACAAAAAAAGCCCACCTTTGAATAAAGGTGGGCTTTTAATTTTATATTTTTGATTATCCCGCCATAACCCTTGGCAACCATAGTACGAGTTGTGGGAAGATGAATATCAATGCCAATCCTAATAACTGCACTAACATGAACTGCATCATGCCAATGTAGATATCCTTAAGATCCCAATTTGGCACAACGCCTTTTAAGAAATAAGCGGATAAGGCCACAGGTGGACTAAGCCATGCAGTTTGTAAATTCACTGCAACAAGAATACCAAACCAGACCATTGTGTCATAGCTACTCAGACCATGTAGTTCTAAAGATTGAACTGTTGGTAATAGAATAGGGACAACTATCAACACAATTGGTACCCATTCAAGTGGCCAGCCCAGCAAGAATATTAGTGCCATCACGAGCAGTAAGATCAAATATGGTGACATTTCAAGGCCCATCAGCATTTCTGTCATAAGCTTAGGTGTTCCTAATGAACTGAATTCTGCACCAAAGAAGTTTGAAGCTGCGACCAAAAACATGATCAGAACTGTGATTTCAAGTGCCTTTATCAAGTTGTCGTTGAAGCTTGAAAAGGTGAATTTTCGGTATGCAATAGCTAAAATGATTGATCCGAACGCACCCATGGCGGCTGCCTCGGCAGGTGTTGCAAAGCCGAGCAGTATTGATCCTAAAGCAAAGGATATGAGAATTGTTGGTGGCATTAAACCTGCAAAGAATTCATCCCATAGGTCAGAGAAGTAAAAATTTTTCTCTGCATCTGAACTGTAAATAACACGACCTAAGTAGGCCAAGAGTAAAATAAATGCGCCCATTACGATTGACATAATCGGTAAACTGCCATCTTCACCAATACTTGCAAAAATCATGTAAAGGTGAAACAGAACTCCGACTGGTATTGCAATCCGAAGAATTGATAAACTTCGATATGCTTTATAGGCGATTGTTCCAATTATGATTAATGCAACAAGCCCGCCAAATGGAATGAACCCTCCAAACGTACCACTCAAACCCAGACCGAATACACGGCACACAGTAAGAACACCAAGACAGATCAATGCTACTTCTGCGCCATAGAAACGTGATGTGTCTGGTTGATCTTCTTCTGATAAGATTGGGCCTAAATCTGGATTTAACCAGCAACGTCCAAGCGTGTACAGTAAGTATAGAATTGCAAGAAGAGCACCGGGGATAAACGCACCACGAAACAGATCAAGTGTGGATACTTCCAATACTGGCCCCATAACAATTAACATGATCGAAGGTGGTATCAAAATGCCAAGTGTACCACCCGCTGTAATTGTACCTGCGGATAATCTGACATCATAACCAGCGCGGGTCATTGTTGCACCAGCCATTATACCCAACATTGTTACAGACGCCCCAACAATACCTGTTGCTGCTGCAAAAATCGTAGACACAATCAATACAGCAATAAATAAAGCACCACGCACACGCGACATGATCATCTGAACAGACGCGAATAAACGTTCCATTAATCCGGCAGATTCCATCACGATGCCCATCAAAACAAACATTGGTACTGCCATTAGCTGATCGTTCAGCATTGTGGAGTTTGTACCAAGCGTCATTAGGAAGGTTGCAAAGAAGAAGTTGTAACCCCAGATGCCAAAGATAAAAGCCAAGAAGATTAAGGTGAATGCAATTGGGAAGCCGATAAAAATTACAAACAACATTGCGGCCATCATGATTAAGCCAATTGTTGGCTTATCAACAGATGGAGCCGCTTTCATGATTTCTGTAAACCAAGCACCACCTGGAATGACATCAGGTAAGAAAATTGCGAATACAAGCCATGTAAGTGCAACAAGATAAAAAGGAAGCGCTTTAACAAACAAACGCTCACGAGCCTTTCCCATTTTATGGAAAGCGCGGAAAATCTCTGGAATACCCTGAATCAGCAATAGGAAACCACCAACAGGCATTGCAGTACGAGCAGGCCACAACAATGGTCCCCATGCACTGTCTACTTGGTTGGTTTCACTTGTTATAAATGCTTTCCACCAAAACTCTGCTGATACCCACGTAAAAAAGATCATCGCTGGGATGAAGAATAACAAGTATAGCATAGCATCTACTGTTGCTTGCGTCTTATCAGTCCAGTTGCGGTACAAGAAATCGGCACGAATATGTACGCCGCGCATTAAGCCGTAGCCAGCAGCAGCCATCCAAAGAACACCTGCGATCATTCGGCTCATGTCATATACCCAAAGCGTTGGTCCCAGATGAAGGGCCTTAGCTAAATTTCCAAAACCAGCATCAATTAAGATTGAGTCAAGGTTACGTGATATAACTTCGTACACAACGACCGCTATAAGCGGTATCATCAAAAGGGCAATGATCTGACCTACACGAAAGTTGATGACATCGATTGATGCTGTAATAGGTCGCATCCAAGGTGTCATATCCTCAGGTGTTTCACCAGGTGCTTCTGCACGTCGTTCCGCGATCAGCTCATCGGCTATTTCCAGATCCCCCGGAATCGGTTCTTCTGCAGCCATTCTTTCTCTCCCTTTAAAATACCGTTTATTCCGGCTTCTTTTTTGAAAAAGGCCTCAACAAATAGTGAGTTCCTTATCGAAAAAGAAATGCGGGGCCAGAAAGGCCCCGCAACGTAAGAGTTTTTTTACTTCAATGTGTCTGCGTGTGCTCTACCCAAACTCGCATTTGATGTTTGTGCACCTGCCCAGAATGGAACTGCTATGTCAGCAAAGTCTTTTTGTGACTGCCATACTTC